>LSQX01115477.1_pt1 | contig 10619 bp, 15 predicted proteins | sample 654561 | NCBI WGS metagenome assembly LSQX01 (sample SAMN04489861, study PRJNA283612) | anaerobic digester metagenome | isolation source: 4 biogas reactors fed with cattle manure at either 37C or 55C with and... | place: Denmark: Kongens Lyngby | collected 2014 | reverse complement strand
GCTATGATTATCAAAGATGCTCCCCAGCCATGGGTACAGTGTGTTCTAAACAAAATATTTATAAAAAAAACTGAAACCCCGATACCCAGAAATGCTGATAGAAAAGCAATTTTTACTGAAGAAGTTTTATATATTGCAAAATTAAAAGACATTGCTGTTACTGTACCAACTACAGTACCGATTAAAAAATACATAATAAATAAAATATAAATAGGAGTAGATGGGTTTATAAAAGTATGAACAAATATGGCAATAATAATTCCAACAGCACCTGATGGTATTAGATTATAAAGATACAGTTTTAATTCTTTCATTGAGTTTTCCTCACATCCCCAGGAATTTTTTAAAATCATTGGCATAATTCCTTGATACTTCAAGTTCTAATTTATTATTTAGCTTAAGTAATAGCCTTCCGTTAAACCAGGGCACTATCTCTTTTATGTATAAAATATTGACGATACTGGATTTATTAATTCTGATAAAACCGCTATTTGCAAGCATTTCTTCCAGTTGATAGAGCTTTTCTTTTATTTTATACTTTTTGTCATTAGTTAAGCTATATACATAGTTCTCACTGGCTTCAAATAAAATAATGTCTTTGAGTTCGATAATTTCATATGAATCCTGGTATTGGCCTACAATCCGGCCATTTCTGAAATCGAAGCTTTGTTTATTCGAGAAAATACTCTCATCCAGAAATGTTACCAGTTTGTCCAGCTGGTCAGGATGAAAAACGATACTTATTCCCTTTTCTGGAATCGGGTATCCGCTTTCAATCAGATGAATGGAAGCATTATCAGAGATATTGAAATTTCTGGAACGCAAAAATTCTTCCAATAATACCTGATAATTTTTAGAACATAAGAGCTTAATATCCATATGAAAAACTCCCTCAGTGGTTCTATACCGGATTGTAAAGTAAATATGTTTGAGATCCTGTTATTATTATAATAGAAATGGACAGGGACAGCAAATCTGTGATTTTTCTTTATAGCAATCCAATATCTTGTAATATATAGCAGGATTTGTTATGATTATTCTTGAAAAGATTTCTATTTTAAAATATCATATTTATGACAGTTACACTATATGATTCCGGTAAGAAGTAGTTTTTTGGCTATAAGTGGTCAACTATCTCTGATAAGACGAAGGAAGTTTATCTTATCAGGAAAATAAAGACAGCTGACAACAGAAAACCACCTTTTACCAGAATTTTGTCGACAGGTATATTTTTTTTATATATAATTAGGCCATCAAACATGAAAGGCGTGATGGATTATAAAGGTATTATTATTAAATGGATCACCAAGAGCAAATAATAGCGGCACATTTGCTATATTATCAGCTCTGGAAGAGGGAATGAAGGAGGCAGGGAAAAATAAAAGGACTGAGATAGTTCATCTTTATGAAAAGGATATACATCATTGTTGTGGGTGTTATTCCTGCTGGATAAAGACGCCGGGCAAATGTATTTTTGAAGATGATATGACTGAGTTGTTAAAGGATTTTGTTGAGGCTGATATTATTGTTTTTGGCACTCCTCTTTATCATTATACAATGAGCAGTATTATGAAAAAATTCATTGAAAGAACACTGCCTCTGGATGAGCCCTGGCTAATACCTCATCCCTATAGACCGGAAAGGACAGCTCATCCTGTTAGATATAATAAAAAACAACAGACCCTTTTAGTATCGACCTGTGGTTTTCTGGAATTAGAAAATTTTGATTCTCTGGTCCATACCTTCCGTCATTATGCCAGTATGACCTTTGATGATTATATTGGGGAGATTCTGTGTACATATGCAGAAATCTTGTCCAGAAAGGAAGGGAAAGAAATAGGAGCATTTTATCTGGAAAAAGTGAAAAAGGCAGGTAAGGAGATAGTAGAGAATGGAGAAATTTCCGATGAACTGAAGGAAGAGCTGAATAAAGGTATATTTGATATAGACAAAGAAACATGTTACCAACTGGCAGAAGAATACTGGAAAATGAGAATGGAGGATGAAGATGAGTAAGAATAATGAAGAAATAAGTGCCGGAGAATTAATTGAGGGGATGGCAAATTGTTTTAATCCAGAGGGAGCAGGAAATTTCCAGGGGGATATTCAGTTTGTATTTACAGATGGAGCTGGTAGGACAGGGAAAGAGGAGAACTATTTTCTCCAGGTGAGGGAAAATAAATGCAGTTTTTCAAATGGAGTCTCTTCTTCTCCGGCATTGGTTATTACTTCACCGGTAGATACATGGAGAAGAATCTGTAATGGGGAACTTAATGGAGCTATTGCTTTTATGAGCGGTAAGTATAAAGTAAAAGGTGATCTGCGTTTGTTAATGAGAATGGATAAAATTTTTTCAAGAAAGGAGAGATGATTAGTGAAAAAAAGAAAAGTTATTATCCTGTTAGTGCTAATCTGTGTTTTGGTGTTTAGCAGTAATATACTGGCGAAGTGCAGAAAGGAAAAAGAATGTCATAAAAATATTCTGACTATATATAAAACAAATGATGATTATTATAGTGCAGGTATTAAAATTCATTATAAAGCAGGTGTATATTTTGGAGGGAATATTGAGTATCATAGAGATTGTGGTGTAAATCTTGAATTGAACTCTGTATATATGATACCAGATATTTTTATTTTTGACTTTTATGGTGGCGGTGGTGTAAAAATAAATTTTTTAGATGAAGAAACAGATTTACATATATTATTGGGAAGCCAATTTTTCTTTTTCTTTGCCGAAACGAAATATTATTTATCAGAAAATGAAGTGGAATACCGTAGCGGCTTTAAATTTGATTTTTAGAGCACAGAGGGACAGCACAGGGGGACGGTTCTCCTGTGTTATAAGCTATATCATATAACAGAAGTTACAGCACAGGAGAACCGTCCCCCTGTGCTCTTTGCCTTGTTGGCATAAATATGTAAAGCACTACATATAGATTTAATATATTCTTGACAATTGACTAAGTTTATTAGTTAAGGAAAATATAAGGAGGGTATATTTAATGCTTACTCCCAGTCTGGAGGATTATCTGGAAGAAATATATCGATTTTCTCAGGAACTGGGGTATATCAGGATTACTGATGTTGCTGATAAACTGAATGTTTCACTTCCGTCTGTAAATAAAGCGGTAAAAGTATTATCGAAAAAAGGTTACCTGGTTTACATACCTTATAAAAATATCGGGTTAACAGAAAAGGGAGCCAGGCTGGGCGAATTCCTTGTCAAAAGAAATCAGATGTTGCAGGAATTTTTAAAGGTTATAGGCAGCAAGGTTGACAGAGAAAAAGAAGCAGAAGCAATGGAACATTATTTATCCAGGGAGACTGTTGATGCTATGGCTATGGTTGTTGGATTTTTTAATGAAAATCCCGGATTACAGGACAAATTATATGAATTTCAACAGGAATATAGAAAAAATCAGCCGGCTCTGGAGCAATGATCAATATTACTGTATCTTATAAAAATAAATGTATTAGCTGGACAACTATAAAGTTAACAATTATGGCAACTGCTGTCGTTGAAAAGAAGGTAAAGACTGCCCATTTCATGCTACCCGTTTCTTTACGGATTGTCAGCAGTGTTGTTCCACAGGGGAAATGTAGTAAAGAAAACGACATTGTAGCTAAAGCTGTTAGCCAGGTCCAGCCGTTATTAACGAGAATATCCCGTAAGACACTGACACTATCCGGTTCCAACATGGCCCCGGTGGATAAGTAGCCCATTACCATTATTGGTATCACTATTTCATTGGCAGGCAAACCAAGGATAAAGGCCAGTAAGATTACTCCATCCAGGCCAATCAATACAGCAAAGGGGTTAAGTAAATTTGCAGCATAATCCAGTAGGCTCATGCCCTTTATCCCGATGTTGGCAAATACCCATACTATGAGGCCGGCTGGTGCAGCAACCATAACAGCACGGCCCAGGACAAATAAAGTCCTGTCTATAAATGAACGCACAAGGATTCTGCCTAACTGTGGTTTTCTATAAGGAGGCAGTTCAAGGGTAAAGGAAGATGGTACTCCTTTCAAAACAGTCTTCGATAAAATCCAGGAAACCAGCAGGGTAATCGATATGCCCGCTAAAACCAGGGCAACCACTATTGCAGCAGCTACAAAAGAGCTGTAAGTTTCACTTACTACAGTTCCCATAAAGATGCTGGCTAAAACTATCAGTGTCGGGAAACGGCCGTTACAGGGCACAAAACTGTTAGTTATGATGGCTATTAACTTTTCCCGTGGTGATTCGATGATACGGGTTGCTATGACACCCGCAGCATTACAGCCAAAGCCCATACTCATGGTCAGGGCCTGTTTTCCATGGGCGCCTGATCTCCTAAAGAAATTATCCAGATTAAAAGCAACCCTGGGTAAATAGCCCGCATCCTCCAGGAGAGTGAAGATAGGGAAAAAGATTGCCATGGGCGGTAGCATTACTGAAACAACCCAGGCCATGGTCCGGTAAACTCCTGAAACCAGAATGCCTTGTAACCATTGAGGCGCATTTGCCCACATGAAAAGTTCATTTAGCCGGCCTTCAAACCAGAAAAGCCCTTCAGCCAGGAAGGCGGATGGTATATTGGCACCGGCAATGGTCAGCCAGAAAACCCCGCCCAACATTACTAACATAATGGGAAAACCCATATATTTCGAAGTAAGTATATCGTCTGCTTTTTCTCCCCAATCTGTTTTTATTTGTTCTTTACTTACACTTTCATTGGCTATTTTTTCAGCAAGCCAGTAGATATCTTTTACTATCTGATCTCTGATCTTTTCCTTTTCACTCTCACTGATATTATCCACTAAACTGAGGGTCCTGATTAATTCCCTGCCACAATCAGCAGTTTGATCCACAGGACAGCACCTGCCCTTCAGTATTTTTGCTGAGTTTGAAGAAATATTTTTCTATTGACTCTAAAACAGTTTTGTCTCCCTCAATAAGGCGCAGTGCCAGCCACCGCAGGTTTAATTTATCAGATATCTGATTGAGTCTGGTTTTTAGAAGAGGAAGTACTTTTTCTACAGCTTCCTCAACATTTTCTGAATACTTCATTTTATATGGTGTTATTTTGATTTGTTTAGTACAGATTTTGTAACTGATTTCTTTCAGTTCATAAAGCCCGTCATTTTCACGGGCTATTGTAGGAATAACCGGTATTTGTAATTCTCCAGATAGTTTTTCAATGTCAATCCTTATTTTCTTTCTTCTGGCTNNCTTCATCCATCAGGTTCAGGCAGAGGACAACATTATCAGTAAGCTCCATCACCTGTATTACCAGATTTAGATTCCTCTCCAGATTAGTAGCATCAGCTACTACTATTGTTAAATCCGGTCTGGCGAAACAAATAAAATCACGGGCAATCATTTCTTCAGTGGAATTTGAGAGAAGGGAATAAGTACCCGGGAGATCAATTAATAAAAAATCCTGATTATTATGTGTAAAAACACCCTGAGCCTGTGTAACGGTTTTTCCAGGCCAGTTACCGGTATGTTGTTTCAGGCCGGTTAAAGCATTAAATACAGTACTTTTACCTGTGTTGGGGTTTCCCGCCAGTGCAATTACAGGTTTATTTATCTCAATATCGATGTTAAAGCTTTCTTTAAGAACATTAAATCCGCTTGATTTTGCTGTTAAACCCATGGGTTTCCTCCTTAATTTAAAAAAGTAGATTGGGATAAAAAATCATGGAGATATTTCAACCAGGTCCGTTTCTTCTTTTCGTAAAGCCAGAATTGTTCCCCTGATGAGATATGCAATGGGAGCACCGGAGGGGCTTTTCCGCTTTGCCATGACTGTAGTCCCCGGGATGAGTCCAAGGTCCAGCAGCCGTCTTCTTTGCTCTCCCTTTGCTGTAAGGCCAATAATTTTACCACTGTTTTTTAGAGGCAGATTACTTAAAAGCATTTTTATTAGCCTCCTTTCAGAAGGTTATTTAATACTTATTATGTTATTCACTACTAACATTTTAAAATCAATATTATATTATGCCTGGTGAGAGAATATGTGATAATAATTTCTGAAAGCAGAGAAAAGATAAGAACAGATATGAATCTGTGATTCAGGTGGAGAGCTTTACATTTCTATAGTATAATTAGAGTATGATATATAAAGGGGGGAAATGATAATGTCATTTCTGGAACTTGTGAAAAAGAGATATTCTGTCAGGGATTATAAGGATATGGCTGTGGAGAGAGAGAAGATTCTCCAGGTACTTGAAGCAGCCAGGTATGCACCTTCAGCATGCAATATACAGCCCTGGCACTTCATTGTTCTGACCGATGGAGAAATAAAAAACAGGATTGCAGAAACCTATTCGAGGGATTGGTTAAGGAAAGCACCGGTTATTATTGTTGCCTGCGGTGATCACTCTATATCCTGGAAGAGGAATGATGGTAAAGATCACTGTGATATTGACCTGGGAATTGTTGTTGAACATATGGCTCTGGCTGCTGCAGATATTGGCTTGGGTACCTGTTGGATCTGTGCCTTTGATGCAAAGAAATGCCATGAGATATTGGAGCTCCCTGATAATCTGGAAGTGGTGGCATTATTGCCATTGGGTTATCCAGTTGATAAGGAGATAGCTGAAAAGAAAAGAAAGAGTATTGAAGAAATTGTTAGCTGGAATCACTATTGAAAGAAACGGACTGCTGAAAGGGGAGAATTATGTGAACCTACTGATGACACAGAAGAACCGTCCCCTTGTGTCCTCAGAAGAACCGTCCCCTTGTGTCCTTGTGAGGTGAGAGAGGATGACGAAGTTTTATACGGAGATTGCCAGGTACTATGATTACATATTTCCTTTAAGTAAAGCAAAAATAGACTTAATAAAAGAGCTTGCCGGAGAGCCTCCAAAGGAGCTACTGGATGTTGCCTGTGGCAGCGGGCTTTATTCTATTGAACTGAATGAGGCTGGATATATTGTGACAGCAATTGATTTAGACAAAAGTATGATCCAGGAATTGAAAGAGAAGAAAAAAGAGATCAATGCACAGGTATTAAATATGCTTGATATTGATATATTACAGAAAAAGTTTGATTTAATTTTCTGTATCGGGAATTCCCTTGTGCATCTTAATGATAATGAAGAGATATTGCATTTCCTTAAAGCCTGTAAAAACAGTCTTGAACCCGGAGGGAAGCTTTTAATACAGATAGTAAATTATGACCGGGTTCTGGGCAGGGGTGTGAAAAACCTGCCCACAATAAGGAACGAAGAAGCAGGCCTGATTTTTGAGAGATATTATGAATATCTGCCTGAAGAAAACAAGATAGATTTTAAGACCATATTAAAGGTTGAAGGCAGGGAATTGGAAAACCATGTATTGCTTTATCCTGTGAGATCAGAGGAACTCCTGTTTTTGCTGAAGGAATCAGGTTTTGATGAATTTCAAACATATGGTGGTTTTAATAAGGAAAAATATGAGAAACTGGAATCGTTTCCGTTGATAGTTGCCGCTGAATAAAGCCTGTAATATTTTTACGGGCTTTAAATCACTTGCATTTTCATGTAAAAAGGGATATGATAATTAAGGGTAATGATGGTAGTTATTATTGGTGTAAACAAAAAACATATTTTAGTAAATGGGGGGGATGAGATGATGAAAGAGTTAAGGGGTACAGAAACAGAAAAGAACTTACTTAAGGCATTTGCCGGTGAATCACAGGCCAGGACCAGGTATACATATTTTGCCTCACAGGCCAATAAAGACGGGTATAAACAGATAGAAGCTATTTTTCTGGAGACTGCGGAAAATGAAAAAGAACACGCCAAACGTTTTTTCAAGTATCTGGAGGGAAGACCTCTTGAGATTACAGCAACATTCCCTGCCGGCAGAATAGGAACGACTGAAGAAAATCTTCTGGCTGCAGCAGAAGGAGAGCATGAAGAACATGCTGAACTTTACCCGGAATATGCTGATATTGCAGAAAAAGAAGGTTTTCCGGAAATTGCAGAAACCTTCAGGAAGATAGCTGAAGTAGAGGTAGAACATGAAAAGAGGTATTTAAAGCTTCTTGATAATATAAGAAATGACAGGGTATTTAAAAAGGATGAAGTAGTCCGCTGGAAATGCCGTAATTGTGGTTATGTATATGAGGGAACTGCTGCACCGGAACTATGCCCGGCATGTCTTCATGAACGGAAGTACTTTGAACTGAAAGAGAATAATTACTGATTCAACAGGTTAATCTAAGAATAATAAATCAGCTAAAAAAGAGGGGTTGTAGCTGGACAATTTGTTCAGCTGCAACCTTTATTGATTTTTGAAAAATACTTGACATTAACGCAGCGTAAAGGTATATATTGTATCTTAAGGAGGTGAGAGGGGATGGAATATACAGTACAGGAATTGGCCAGGCTGGCAGGTATTACAGCCCGTACCATTAGATATTATGATGAGATTGATCTTTTAAAGCCTGCCAGGATTAATTCATCAGGATATCGAATCTATGGCCCTAAGGAAGTAGACCGTTTACAACAGATTCTGTTTTACCGGGAACTTGAGGTCAGCCTCGATAAGATCAGGGAGATTTTAAACTCACCTCTGTTTGATGAACTTAAGGCCTTGAGAGAACACCGCAGGAAGCTTCTTGAAAGAAAGTGCAGGCTGGAGTTGTTGATAGCAAATCTGGACAGAACAATTATCTCAAAAGAAAGGGGAATAACAATGAGCGACCAGGAAAAGTTTGAGGGATTTAAGGAGAGAATGATTGCAGATAATGAAAGGAAATATGGAAAAGAGATCAGGGAAAAGTACGGCGATGAGACTGTAGACAGGTCATACAGGAGGCTTAAGGATATGACACAGGAAGAATATGAAGAAATGGCCAGAATTGAAGAGAAACTCATGGAAACACTTCAGGCAGCATTTGAGACAGGTAATCCAGCCGGTGAGCTGGCCCGGCAGGCAGCAGAACTGCATCGGCAATGGTTAAGCTTTTACTGGGACAGTTATAGCGAAGAGGCCCATGCCGGACTGGCAGAGATGTATGTTGCTGATGAGAGGTTCAAATCATATTATGATCAGGGACAGCCTGGAAGGGCTGAATTTTTGAGAGATGCTATTTGTATTTACACAGGAAAAGAAAAAAAATAAGAACAGGAACTCTGAAATATTTTCTGAAGGGAGTGCAGGGTATTGGAGATAGTAGTGATATGAAGCATGAATATGGATCTGATTGTAGAGGTTGAAAAACATCCCTCTAAAGGAGAGACTATAACCGGGAAGGCTTTTTCACAGCTCCCAGGCGGTAAGGGAGCAAATCAGGCCTGTACCATTGGCAAACTACAGGGTAATGTAGCTTTGATCGGAGCCTGTGGTAAAGATGAATATGCCAATATTGTATTGAATAGTCTAAGAACCTGTGGTGTTGATGTAAATTATATAGAGAGGGTAGAAGATACAACCGGAGTTGCATTTATAACTGTGGAGAAGAGTGGTGAAAACAGAATAATAGTTATTCCGGGAGCAAATGAAAGGGTCAGCAAAACACTTATAGCCAGGAACGAAAAGCTGATCAAAGAAGCGAATATTGTACTCCTGCAGATGGAGATACCCATAGAAACAGTAATATATTCAATCGAGATGGCCAGTAGATACGATAAGACTATTATTCTTGATCCAGCACCTGCCCGTAAGCTTCCAGATGAAATATATAAAATGATAGATTTTATATTACCGAATGAGATAGAAATTGAAGGACTGATTACTGAAGAGAGTTTTAGAAGTACTGAAGAAAAGGTTATGAGATTACTGGAACTTGGTGTTGAAAATGTCATCTTGACAAAGGGAGCAGAAGGGGCAAGCCTTTATAATAACAGGATAAAAATGGATTTTCCTGCAGAAAAAGTGGAGGTTTTAGATACTACAGCTGCTGGAGATGCTTTTGCCGGCGGATTTGTCTATAGTCTAAATTCAAACAGGAGTATTGAAGAAGCAATCAGCTATGCAAATGTAGTTGCTGGTTTAGCAGTAACCAGGCTGGGTGTCCAGAGTTTACTCCCTGACAGGCAGGAAGTAGAAAGGTTTATCAGTAGTAAATAATGTAATATATACCCGGAAGAATAGAATGATTTTTGAGTTTGCAAAAAGATAAAGCATATAAAGGAGGATAAAAAAATGAAATTTTCAGCTATCAAAAACTATGAACTTATGGTCCAGAAGACGGGATGGAAAAAAGCTATCAGGAAATACTGAAAATCCTGGACTTTCTTAATATTTCATCAGAAGGTCTGGTTTTCAGGGGTTCCAGGGAATTTCTACATGATGGCAGGACTCCCTGTGACAGTGAAGCTGCCAGGGATTTGATTAAAAGGCTCATGAGAGCACTGAAGATGATCCACTATATGTGGTTGCCATTGGAGCTATTACTAATGTTGCTTCAGCAATAATGCTTGAACCAGATATTATTAAAAAGATAGTGCTTATCTGGCTCGGTGGACATGCCCTGCATTAGCCGGATACTATGGAATTTAATCTCCGGCAGGATATTCATGCTTCACGTTTTATTTTTGACTGTGGAGTGCCTTTAATTCATGTTCCCTGTTACGGTGTGGCTTCATATCTTATTACAAGTGTTCCTGAGCTTGAGTATTATCAAAATGGAAAAAAT
>LSQX01324017.1_pt2 | contig 10620 bp, 10 predicted proteins | sample 654561 | NCBI WGS metagenome assembly LSQX01 (sample SAMN04489861, study PRJNA283612) | anaerobic digester metagenome | isolation source: 4 biogas reactors fed with cattle manure at either 37C or 55C with and... | place: Denmark: Kongens Lyngby | collected 2014 | reverse complement strand
CACAAGCTGGAGCCGCGCTACCGTCTTATTCTTGCCTGCCGTCTACCTCCCGCCACAGATCCGCGAGGGTGCGCTCCAACGGGTAGGCGGGCTGCCAGCCGAGGGCGCGCAGGCGGGTGGTGTCGAGCGTCGGTACGGCATCGGTGGGGCGGTAGCGGGAGGGCTCCACGTGCGTCACGGGAGTGACCCCGGCGATCCTGGCAAGTTCTGTCAGAAGGGTGCCGATACGCACGTGATTGCCGGAGGAGATGTTGTAGATGCCACCGGTCTCGCCCTTCTCCAGCAGCAGAAGGTAGGCCGCCACCACGTCGCGGACATCGCTGAAGTCGCGTTCGCTGTCGAGGTTGCCGACGGCGATCGACGTCAGGCGCCCGTCGCGGAAGTCGCGGATGGCTGCGGCGAAGGCGGGCGCGACGAACTTCGGCGCCTGTCCCGGCCCGGTGTGGTTGCCGGGACGGGCGATGACCAGATTGAGGTTCTGGTGTGCCGCCAGTTCCTGCAGGGCGGCCTCGGCGCGCGCCTTGGAGCCTGCATAGGGCGAGGCGGGGTCGAGGGGCTCGCTCTCGCGGCGTGCGCCGGTCAGGTTCCGCGTGCCGTAGACCTGGGAGGTGGAGATGAAAAGCAAGCGCGCGCATGGCACGTGGTGCAGCAGGGCTTGCGCCACATGCAGCGTCCCCGCGACGTTGATGGAGTCAAGCGCCAGCGGGTCGCGGGCCGCATCGGGCACAAAGGAGATGCCGGCGAGATGGATGCAGGCGTCGGGCTTTAACCGCCCGATGGCGGCATCGACGGCCCCGGCATCGCGGATATCGAGTGCCGCAATGCCGGCCGACTCGTCGGCACGACTGTCCGTGGGCAGGGGCTCGTGGCCTGCCGCGCGCAGCGAGGACAGGAGATGGCGGCCTACGAACCCCGCCACTCCCGTTACCAGGACACGCATGGTGGCTAGCCCTGCATCTCGCGGCGTACGCGCTCGAGATCGGCATCAACCATCATCTTAACCAACCCCTCGAAGTCGACCGTAGGCTTCCAGCCGAGGACGCGGCGCGCCTTGCTGGAGTCGCCCAGCAGCAGTTCAACCTCGGCCGGCCGGATGAATCTGGGATCGATCTGCACATGCGCCTCCCAGTCGAGCCCCACGTGCGAGAAGGCCACCTCGCACAGCTCGCGGACGGTATGCGTGGCGCCGGTCGCGATGACGTAGTCGTCGGGTTTATCGGCCTGGAGCATCATCCACATGGCGCGCACGTAGTCGCCCGCGAAGCCCCAGTCGCGCTTGGCGTCCAGGTTGCCCATGGAGATGGTCTGCTGCAGGCCGAGCTTGATGCGCGCCACACCGTCGGTGACCTTGCGCGTGACGAACTCCTTGCCGCGCCGGGGGCTCTCGTGGTTGAAGAGGATGCCCGAGACGGCGAAGAGGTCGTAGCTCTCGCGGTAGTTGATGGTGATGTAGTGGCCGAAGACCTTGGCCACGCCGTAGGGGCTGCGGGGGTAGAAGGGGGTATTCTCGGTCTGGGGCGTCTCGCGGACGTGTCCGAACATCTCGCTGCTTGATGCCTGGTATAAGCGTGCCTGGGGGCAGACGCGCCGCATGGCCTCCAGCATGCGCACGACACCGACGGCCGTGTATTCGCTGGTGAGGATGGGTTGCGTCCAGGATGTGGGTACGAACGACATGGCCGCGAGGTTGTAGATCTCGTCCGGCTTCACCTTCTGCATGAGCTCGATCAGCGACAGCTCATCAAGGAGGTCGGCCTGATGGAGCTCGATCTTGTCGCGCAGATGGTTGATGCGCTCGAAGTTCTCGGTACTGGCGCGGCGCACCATGCCGTGGACCTTGTAGCCCTTCTCCAGAAGAAAATCGGCCAGATAGGAGCCATCCTGCCCGGTAACGCCGGTGATCAATGCTGTGCGACTCATGGTCAATCCTTTCCTTGCGAACCGGCCGCAACGCGTTGCCAGGCCTGACGCAGGTGGCGCAGACCCGCGGCCAGGGCTGCGGGAGTTACAGCGGCCGCCGGTTCAAAGACATGTAGTATAGCGGGATTTGCAAAAAAGCCATAGTCCGAAAATGCGATGCCCCCTGCTACCGGTGCCTGGTGGTCTAGCATGAGCCCGCGCACGTCATGGATATGCACGCCGGCCGTCAGCGGCAGCAGGTGGCGGGCGGTGGCCACCGGATCGCCAAAACCGGCATTGGCCATCACCTGACCATGACCTATATCGTGCCAGTAGCGCAGCGGTGAGCCCTGGTATTCCATGGCAAGCTGCATCATCTCGTCCGGGGCGGGCAGGGCATCGAAGGATGGGAGGTTCTCAAGGGCGAGCACGACGCCCGCATGTGCGCAGAGCGGGAGCATCTCGTCCAGGCTGCGCCGCAGGGCGTCCAGATGGCGTCCGATGTGGCGCGCGCGACCGCGGAACATCAGATTGCGGTTCCAGCGCGAAAGCCAATGGTGGGTGGTGCCGTGCTCGATGTCATGCACATGCCGTGCCCAGCGGCGTCCGACCGGCACGCGGCCGGCATGCACCACGATGGCGCGCGCACCGACAGCCACGGCAAGATCAAGCGTGCGCCGCAGGTGGAAGGTGGAGAGCCGCCGGATGTCCTCCTCGACGGAGGCCGGCAGGAAAAGCTCGGGATGTCCGCTGGGCGCCCCGATCGGCACCGGCGAGTAGGCATGCACGCTGCCGACCGTGGCTGTTCCGTCATGCAGACGGCTCAGGAGACCCGGTATCTGCATCTCCTGGAAAGCGTAGCCGATCTCGAGGCTCGTGAAGCCCAGTTCGACGATCTCGTCCACGACCGCCGCACCATCGGCGTGACGCGCACTGTTCCAGTTTGTCGAAAGCGCGTAATCCATCAGGGCTCTATTAAAACAAAAAAGGCTCCCCCGGAAAAGATCCGGGAGAGCCGGTAATGATCAAGTCTGTTCCGACGCCGGCATCAGGAAGAGCGGCGCGACATGGAACGCGAGCGGGCGCGGGCCGACTTGCGCCGCCGCTTCTCGCTGGGCTTCTCGAAGTACCGGTTTGCCCGGATCTGCTTCATCAGACCCTCCTTGTCGAGGATCTTCTTCAAGCGCTTGAGTCCGCGGTCAACCGTCTCGCCACGTTTCAGACGAATCTGGATCATTGCCATTCACCCCCTTTGCAGGGTACGCCCGCAGTTTCAATGCCATCCAATGGCCGAACCTGCCTCAGGCGGTAAAGTTGCCACTTTAGCATAATGGTACGGGTATGGTCAATTAGTTTCGCCCAACATTAGTTTCGCGCAATAGTTTCGCGCAAGCCCGCCGGCGCGGCGGCAGGTTTGCTATTCCGGTTCTGGCACGCCTTATGCTAAACTCATTCCAATGACACGTGAGAATGGCTTTATCCCTAAAGACGGGCTGATCGTACTGGCGGTTGGCGCGCTGTTGCTGGCGCTGGTGCTGTATGCCGCCAATCTCTGGCTCGGCAACCTGAATCAGGACGAGGGGTGGTATCTCTATGCCGCGCTTGAAAACGCCGCCGGTCGTCTGCCGTACCGCGACTTCTTCTTCTCGCAGGGGCCGCTCATGCCGCGCGTCTATGGCCTGCTGGCACCCTTGTGGGCACCCGCCGGCGTGGCCGGCGGACGCGCGCTCACGGCACTTTTCGGCCTCTGCGGTGCCCTCCTGGCGGGATGGCTGGCCGCGCGCGGCGCGCCGCGCGGGCGTTGGCTGGCCTGCGGTATCACCGCCTTCCTGCTGACCGGCTGCAACGTCTATCACAGCTACTTCACCACCATTCCCAAGACCTATGCGCTGGCCTCGCTGCTGCTGCTGGCGGGGCTGGCGGCGCTCTGGAATCCCGATCAGCTGCGCGCGGCATGGCGCGCCGCGCTCGGCGGGCTGCTGCTGGCGGGCGCGGCCTGCACGCGCCTCTCGCTGGGGATCGCCCTGCCGGTGGCCGGCCTCTATCTGCTCTTTTATGCGCGCCGCTGGCGCTGGGTCTGGTTCGCCTTCGGCCTCGGCGGCCTGGCCGGACTGGCCCTGCTGCTCGGGCCGCCGCTGCTGCACGCGCGCGATGCCTTCCTCTTCTCCAACTTCTTCCACACCTCGCGCGGTACCGAGGGACTGCTCTTCGCCGCCGGTTCCGTCTCGCGGCTACTCCGCCACTACCTGCCGCTAGCGGCACTGGTGCTGGCCACCCTGGCGCTGTTCGGTTGCAGGGAGCGCGCGACGCGCGCTCCCGACGATACGGAGGCGCCGCCGCCGCCGGGCCTCACCCTCGCCCTGTCGGTCTTCGTGGCCGTCTTTGTGGTGCATCTGCTGAGCCCCTTTCCCTACGATGACTACCAGGTGCCTATCATGCCGCTGCTGGCGATCGTCACCGCCACGCTCTTCTGGCGTGTGCTGCCGGTAGGCGGGAACGGCGCGGCCGAATGGCGGCGGCAGTGCGTGCTGGTGGCCGTGCTGCTCGTGTGGGCCGCGCTGGGGGCGGGCACCTCGACGCTCAACGAGGAGTGGATGATCGTCGGAAAGGATCGCCTCTGGATCATCAGGAAGGAGCAGCCCGATCTGGCACTGCTGCGCACCACGGCGCGCAAGATTGCCGCGCAGGTGCCGCCGGACAAGCCGCTGCTGACGCAGGACACCTATCTGGCGGTCGAGGCCGGGCGGCGTGTGCCGCCGGGCTTTGAGATGGGGCCCTTCAGCTACTTCCCGGAACTCGACGATGCGGATGCCGCGCGCTACAACGTGCTTAATGAACGGCGCATGAGGGAGGCGCTCGCCGCGGGCGAGGCGCCGGTGATCGCCCTCAGCGGCTACGGCCTGGCGCTGGCGGCACCGGTCATGACACCCGTGCCCGAAGAGCAGGTCGCCGCATTTCTGGAGATCATCGGCCGGGGCTACCGGCTCGATCGCACCATTGAACACTTCGGCCAGGCACACACTCCCTTGAGAATCTGGATTCGCAAATGACCGAGACCGCTCCGCGCAAGAGTCTGGCCCGGCGCGTCATGCGGGCCGGTATCGCCGTCGGCATAGCCCACCTGCTCTTCAAGCTGGCCGGTATCGTGCAGGCGTGGGCCATGGCGCGCTACCTGCCCGCCGAGGTCTACGATGCCAGCTATGTGGTGGCCTTCGAGGGGGTGATCTTCAGCCTCTTCCTGATCGGCGAGGAATCGCTGGCGCCCGCCTGCCTGCCGACCTTCATGTCCGAGCTCGACAACGTCGGCGAGCGCGCGGCCTGGCGCTTTGCCAGCACGCTGCTCGTGCTGCAGGGGCTCGTGCTGCTTGCGGTGGTGGCGGTGCTGGTGGCTTTCCCGGGCTGGATCACGCGTATCTGGACGCACTGGTCGGAGGCCACCCATCCGGAAGCCTTCACGCTGGCGGCCTCCAGCGTGCGGCGGATGGCACCGGGGCTGATCGGGCTCTCGCTGGGCTCCACCACCTACGTGCTGCTCAACGCCTACAAGCGCTTCTTCCTGGCCGCCGCCGGCGACGCCCTCTGGAAGTTCGTCGTGGCCGGCGCGCTGATTGCCGGTATGGGGCTGCTGGGGCTGGGGGTCGAGGTGCTGATCTGGGGCATCGTCGCGGGCAGCGTGCTGAAGCTGCTGACCCACCTCTACGGTCTGCGCGACAAGCTGCACCTGTTGCGTCCCGCCATCGATCTGCGCCATCCGGCCCTGCGGCGCATGCTGTGGCTGGCGCTGCCGCTGCTCGTGGGCATTATCGTTGCCAAGCTCCGTGACAACATCAACAACGTATATCTCCTGAGCAAGCTCGATTCGGCCGGCCTGATGCAGGCCAATTCCATGGGGCGCAAGCTCCAGGCCTCGATCCACTTCCTTGTGCCGTACTCGCTTTCTATTGCCGTGTTCCCCTTCTTCTGCGAGCTGGTGGACCGGGACGACCGGGAGCAGCTCGGCGCCTTCATCACGCGTTCCGGGCGCCACCTGCTGGCCATCTTCCTTCCCTTTGCCTGCATCGTCGCGGCGCTTTCCCTGCCGCTGACCGACCTGCTCTTCGCCGGCGGGCGTTTCGACAATGTGGCGGTACAGCGTACCGCGGTCTCCATGGCCTGCTACACCTTCATGCTGCCGGCGGCGGCGATCGAGGCCCTGCTGATGCAGGCCTTCTTTGCCAACCGGCGCATGGTGGCGGTGACGGTTGTGGGCATCGTCTTCTCCTCCCTGAGCATGCTGATCAGTTGGATGGGGCTGCACTGGTGGGGCGGACGGCATCTGCTGGTGCTGGGGACGATCGCGGGTGGTGTGGCGCTGACGCGCGCCCTCAAGAGCTGGGTGCTCGTCCTGCTGCTGGGACGCAAGGTGCCGGTCTTTCCGCTGGCTTCGACGCTGGGGTTTCTGGTACGTCTTACGCTGGTCTCGGTTGCGGCTGGCTTTGCCGCCTGGGCTGCCGCGCGCCTTGGGGCGGATCTGCTGGGCGCTGCGGTGGGCAACCGGATTGCGGATCTGGTGCAGCTCGCGGCGGGGGGCATTGCGGCACTTGTCGTTGGTGGCGCGGCCGCGGCTCTGCTGCGTCTGGGCGAGCCGCAGGAACTATTGCAACTGGTGTGGCGTGCCCGCGCGCGCAAGCGTGCGGCGGGTGGAGCAGGGGAGTAGGGGAATATGCCACGGGTACTTCAGGTTTTAGAGGCAACCATCGGCGGGACACGCCGTCATTTGCGTGAGCTGGCCTTCGGGATGCAGGGCGCCGGCTGGGATGTCAATGTGGCCTACGGTCTGGGACGCGACCCCGGCTTTGCACGGGATCTGGCGCGCTTCGAGCTGGCCGGTATCCACACGCACCTGTTCCCGATGATACGGCGTCCCGCGCCGGTGGTTGATCTGGCCGCCCTCAACCGCCTCACCGCCCTGCTGCGCCGCCTGAAGCCCGACCTGATCCACGCCCACAGCTCCAAGGCCGGCTTCATCGCCCGCATGGCCGGTCGGCGGGTGGCTATTCCCGTGCTCTTCACGCCGCATGTCTTTGCCTTTGACATGCGGGTGTCCCCGCTGCTGCTCAGTGCCTACCGCAAGGTGGAGCAGAAGCTGATGCCGCACACCGCCTGCCTCATCGCGGTGTCGCGGGCCGAGGAGGCGGCGGCGCTCGCGCTGGGATATGCTCCCGGGCGCGTGCGGTACATTCCCAACGGCATTCCGCTCTCGCCGGACTACACCCCGCCGCCGCTGGCCGAGCGGCGCTACGATCTGGTCTTTATCGGGCGCTTCTGCCGCCAGAAGGGGATCGATCTGATGATCGAGGCGCTGGAGGTGCTGCTGAAGCGGCGTCCCGACCTGCGTGTCGCGGTCATGGGTAGCGGATCGCGAACCTGCGAAAGGCATTTGGCGGAGCTGCCCGGCTGGATAACCCGCCAGCCGTTCGACGAGGCGGAGGCTGTCGAGCATCTGCTGGAGCAGAGCCGTGTGCTGGTCATGCCGTCGCGCTGGGAGGGCATGCCCTACCTGCTGCTCGAGGCCATGGCTTCGGGCACGGCGGTGGCCGCCGCGGATGTCGGCGGCATGACGGATGTCGTCACCGATGGCCGGGAGGCGCTGCTCTTCGCACCGGAGTCCGTGCCCGCCATCTGCCAGACGGTCGAGCGCCTGCTCGACGACGAGACCCTGCAGCAGCGTCTGGTTGATGCGGGGCTTGCACGGGTGCGGGATTTCACGCTGGAGCGCATGATTGAAACTACGCGCGCCTGCTACGAGGAGTTTAGGCAATGAGCAAAAAGGACAACAAGACCTGTAGTAAAATATGTGATAATGAATGCTGCGTGGTGGCGGCACGCGTGGTGCAGGGGCACCGCGTGGCTTCCGGCGAGAATGGCGATCCCCGCTACCCCGGCGGTACCATCCGTATGCAGCAGCCCTACTTCAAGGCGCTGGGACTCGACCTTTTCGGATTCTACCACGGAACCGTCAATGTGGACATTGCTCCCAGTGCCTACAACGTGGAGAAGCCGCGGCACACCTTCCGTCAGGTGGCGTGGCATCCGACGGCACCGGCGGAGGATTTCTCCTTCATTGATGTCGAGGTGCTCGGTCTGGGTGAGGAACCGGTGAAGGGCTTCATCTACTACCCGCATCCCGACACCAAGCCCTGCCATTTCCAGAAGGCAACGGTACTGGAGCTGCTGCTGCCCTTCATCCCGACCCTGCGCTACGGCATGGATTTGCAGTTGCGCATCCCGGCCAGTCAGATGACCATCAGCACCCCGTAAAGGAAACCCTGCTCAATGAAGACCACCCAAACCCTTCTGCTCGACGACTGGCGCTTTACGCTGGGAGATCCGCCGGGTGCCGCCGCGCCCGCCCGGCGGAAGCGAGGCCGCGACGAGCGCGGCGGCGGTACAGGGTGATGCGGCCGAGCTGGCGCTGCATGTACCGCAGCCGCGTGCCTGGACGCCCGAATCGCCTACGCTCTACACGCTGCGGCTCGAGCTGCGCGATGACAACGGTGCCACCCTTGACGTGCTGGAGCAGCGTATCGGCATCCGTACCGCCCGCGTGACGGAGCGCGGCTTCGAGCTCAACGGCGAGGTGCGCAAGTTCCGCGGCGTGAGCATGCACCACGACTTCGGGCCGCTGGGCGCGGCCTTCAACAAGGACGCCTTCCGCCGCAAGGTGCGCATCCTCAAGGATCTCGGCTGCAACTCGATCCGCACGGCCCACAACATGCCCGCACCGTGGCTGGTCGAGCTCTGCGACGAGCTGGGCATGATGGTCTGTGCCGAGTCGTTCGATGTCTGGTACACCTGCAAGTGCAGCAACGACTACGCCAAGTTCTTCCGTGAGCACTGGCGGCAGGATCTCGCCGATCTTGTATTGCGCCTCCGCAACCACCCCTCGATCGTGATCTGGTCGCTGGGCAACGAGATGCGCGACCAGGATACCGACGAGGGTGTCGTCCTTGCCCGCGAGATACAGGAGCATTGCCGCGCGATGGATCCTACGCGCCCGATGACCTACGGTGTGCATGTTCCCGACATCGCCATCAAGTGGGGCGTGATGCAGCTTAGCGATGTGGCGGGCGTCAACTACAAGCTCGACCGCTTCGAGGCCGTCCGTGCCGTGGCGCGGAAGGGTGTTGTCCTTAGTGTGGAGTCGGCCTCGGCCGTATCGATCCGCGGCGTCTACAAGTTCCCCGCCGAGCCGCAAACCTTCAAGGCCTATCCCGACGGCCAGTGCTGCAGCTACGACCTCCAGTGGGGACCGTGGGGCAATCCGGTTGATGACGACTTCGCCATGCAGGAGGATCACGCGTGGACGATGGGACAGTTCGTCTGGTCGGGCTTCGACTATCTCGGCGAGCCGTCGCCCTACGATGCCTACTGGCCCTCGCGCTCCTCCTACTTCGGCATCATTGATCTGGCCGGTCTGCCCAAGGACCGCTACTGGCTCTACCGCAGCCAGTGGAACCCCGACTCGCCGACGCTCCACGTGCTGCCGCACTGGACGTGGCCCGGACGCGAGGGAGAGGTCACCCCGGTTTTCTGCTACACCACCTGGCCCGAGGCCGAACTCTTTATCAATGGCCGCAGCCTGGGCCGCAAGGGCAAGGATCCCGCCTCCCGCTTCGACCGCTACCGCATCAGATGGCTGGAGGCGGTCTACGAGCCGGGCGAAATCCGCGTCGTGGCCTACGACGGGAACGGCAAGGCCGTGGCGGAAAAGACCGTCCGTACCGCCGGTGCGCCCAGTCAGGCCACGCTGGTGGCCGAGCGCACGGAGATACCGCGCTCGCGCGCCGGCGACACGCCTGCGCTGGCCTTCATCGAGGTTGATGTGGTGGATGCCGACGGTACATTGTGCCCCGATGCGGATTGCTACTTCACGTTTACCGCGGGCGGCGCGATCAGCTTCAAGGGTGCCTGCAACGGCGATGCCACCTCGCTGCAGTCCTTTACCGCCGGGACGATGCGCGCCTTCCACGGCAGGCTCGTGGCGGTGGTCGAGGCCGCGCGGACACCCGGAAGCGGTACGCTTACAGTGACGGCGGCCGGCTTGCCCGAGAAGCGGATCGACTTCCGTGTGGTTTAGTGCAGGGATGATGCCTGCCGCTGCCACCGAGGTGTTTTTTTTCTCACGGAGGCACGGAGGCACGGAGACACGGGGGCGCGGGCAGTAGGCGATGGCTGCCGCCGGTGGCGGCAGGGCGGCATGCGTGCCGCCCGTACAAGAATGCCAAAATCGTTGAAAGCTGCCCGCCGGCACGTGGCACGGGCATCCTGCCCGTGGTCCATCCATGGGCGGGACGCCCATGCCACGAGGTGCAAGCCCCTCTCAAGTGTAAGCGCGGAGCACCCACTTAATCCCACTCTTAAACTCACACTTAATTGGTACGCTTAAACCACCCGCTTACTCCCACTCGGCTTCGCTCTCGGCTCTGCCGAGTCATTCTCGTTGCGCCGGATCTCCGTGTCCGGCGGTTGGAACAGCTTGCGCCAAGGCTCATGCAAGCCCTGAAGGGGCGCAACATACCAGCTCAGGGCAACGCCCTGGGTAACGATGCGAAAAGCGACTAGCCCTGAAGGGGCGGGATATAGCGTCATTGAAATGGGCTTATCTGCCGGATGATAAGCTGGGTCTTCAGCCCTTGTCTTCATTCGAGTCGGAGTCCCTTCAGCCGGAAGCCAACAAGG
>LSQX01314171.1_pt1 | contig 10620 bp, 10 predicted proteins | sample 654561 | NCBI WGS metagenome assembly LSQX01 (sample SAMN04489861, study PRJNA283612) | anaerobic digester metagenome | isolation source: 4 biogas reactors fed with cattle manure at either 37C or 55C with and... | place: Denmark: Kongens Lyngby | collected 2014 | reverse complement strand
TCGACCGGATCCTCCGCGGGTATTTCCAGGAGGAGGCGGCCTATTCCTTAAGTAACCAGGTGCAGATCCTTGAGACCATCCAGAGTACCACCCGCACCTTCACCCTGCTGCTGGCGGGGATCGCCAGTGTTTCCCTGCTGGTCGGGGGGATTGGGATCATGAATATCATGCTGGTCTCGGTCACCGAACGGATCCGGGAGATCGGTATCCGTAAGGCCCTGGGTGCGCAGGGACGCGAAATTCTCCTGCAGTTTTTATTTGAAGCCATCGTTCTAAGCCTGGCCGGCGGGGGGATCGGGATCCTGCTGGGCCTGGCCGGTTCCCGCCTGGCGGCGCTTTTCGGGGGCTGGCCGGCGGTGGTCTCCGGGGGGGCGATCCTCCTCGCCTTTGCTTTTGCCTTTGGGGTCGGCCTCTTCTTTGGCGTCTACCCGGCGTACAAGGCCGCCTTGTTGCCGCCCGCGGAGGCCCTGCGCCATGAGTGAGCCTGCTTGCACCGGTAAAAGGAAAATGCTATAATCGTTACGTTGCCGCAGCACGTATTTATACGACAGTCCCGCGGCTGCCGGGACGAACACCAAAGTTCCGGAAAGGGAGGACGTTTCTATGGACCAGGCTCGGATCCGGAATTTTTGCATTATCGCCCATATTGATCACGGGAAATCAACCCTGGCCGACCGGTTATTGGAATACACCGGTGCGGTCAGCGCCAGGAAAATGGTGGCCCAGGTCCTGGATTCCATGGATTTGGAGAGGGAACGGGGGATTACCATCAAAGCCCGGGCGGTCCGCCTTACTTACCGGGCGGAGGACGGCCGGGACTATCTCCTGAACCTCATTGATACCCCGGGCCATGTTGATTTCTCTTATGAAGTCTCCCGTTCGCTGGCTGCCTGTGAAGGCGCATTGCTCCTTGTCGATGCGTCCCAGGGGATCCAGGCCCAGACCATCGCCAACCTTTACCTGGCGCTCGAACACGATCTGGAGATCATCCCGGTGATCAACAAGATTGATCTTCCCGGCGCCGATCCGGAGCGGGTCTTGAAAGAACTGGCGGATGTCGGCGGGTTCACCCGGGAGGAGGTTTTGACCGCCAGCGCCAAAACGGGCCTTGGCACAAAAGAGATCCTGGAAGCCATTGTCCGGCGGATTCCCCCGCCCCGGGGGAGTTTGGAAAGGCCTGTCCAGGCCCTGGTCTTTGATTCCCATTTCGATTCTTACCGGGGCGTCATCGCCTACCTGCGGGTGGTCAACGGCCAGTTGCAAACAGGGGAAAAGATCAAGACCATGGCGACGGGGAAAGAGTTTGAAGTTACGGAACTGGGGGTCTTTACCCCGGAGATGGAGCCGGTGGCGGAGTTGGGCCCGGGAGAGGTCGGTTATTTAATTGCCGGGATTAAAGATGTCCGCGACAGCCGTGTTGGCGACACCATAACCTCTGCGGGATGCCCGGCACAGGAGCCGCTTCCCGGCTATAAACCAGCCCGGCCCATGGTCTATTGCGGGTTCTACCCGGTGGAAAACGACGGTTATGAAGACCTCCGGGAGGCCCTGGCCCGCTTGCAATTGAACGATGCGGCCCTGGTCTATGAGGCGGAGTCCTCCAATGCGCTGGGATTCGGTTTCCGCTGCGGCTTCCTGGGGCTTTTGCATATGGAGATCATCCAGGAACGGTTGGAGAGGGAGTACGGCCTCAATATCATCGCCACCTCCCCCAGTGTGGTTTTCCGGGCCTACTTGAAGAAAAACGACGAAGTCCTTGAGATCCGCAACCCGTCGGAACTCCCGGCGGCCGGGGAGATCGAGCGCTTGGAAGAGCCCTTTGTCAAAGCCAGTATCATCCTGGCCAGCGACTACGTGGGTCCCATCATGGAGCTTTGCCAGGAGAAAAGAGGTATCTACCAGGGTATGGAGTACCTTACCCCTGAACGGGTCCTGCTCAAATACGACCTGCCATTCGCCGAGATTTTGCTGGACTTTTACGATAAACTGAAATCCCGGTCCCGGGGTTACGCCTCATTGGATTATGAGTTCGCGGGTTACCGCGCCTCCGATCTGGTCAAGCTGGATATCCTCTTAAACGGGAAACCGGTGGATGCCCTCTCCGCCATCGTACACCGGGAAAAAGCCTATTCCCGGGGGAAACAGCTGGTCCAGAAACTCAAGGAGATCATCCCCAGGCAACTCTATGAAGTGCCAATCCAGGCCGCCATCGGCAGTAGGGTGATTGCCCGGGAGACCGTGAAGGCGATCCGTAAAGATGTCTTGGCCAAGTGTTACGGCGGGGATGTGACGAGAAAACGCAAGCTCCTGGAGAAACAGAAAGAAGGAAAAAAACGCCTGAAACAACTGGGAACCGTGGAAGTGCCCCAGGAGGCGTTTTTGGCAGTGCTCAAGATCGACGATTGACCGGCCGCTATACGGTTTATATATCTGGCATATGCAGCCGTTATTTCCTTTTGTACAGTTCGACGAAGCCCCCTTTTGTCCGGCGCGCGTCAAAGATGGTGACAAAGGCCTTGGGGTCGGTCTTATCCAGCAACTCCAATAAACGGGGGAGTTCTTTACGGCGCGTGGTGATATTGAGGATGTGGCGGGGACCGGATCTCCCCTGCCCTTCAACGACGGTGACCCCGAAGTTATTCTGGCGCAAAAGACAGATCAACTTCCCGGAGTTGGTCTTTGGGATCACCTGTACCAGGTTATACCCGACCGCCAGGCGCTCCTCCAGCCAGCCGCCGACCAGTGTCCCGCAGGAAAAACCAAGGGCGTAAGCGATTATCTTCCAGGGTTCATTTAAATGATGCACCACCCGGCCCAGGGCCATGATATAGATACTGACCTCGAAGAAACCGGTCATCGCGGCGCGGATACGTTCGCCCCGCATGAGCATGAGCACGCGGAAGGTGGCCAGGCTGACGTCGATGGCGCGGCCGAAGAAGATAAACAAGAGATTCGCTAAGACATCCATGGTGTGTTCCCCTTTTTCTCTTACCGGATCCGGTCTTCAATAATATCCATTGCACTTAAGAAAAACAACAGCTAAATTTAAAATAATCGTTACAATTAATGTACCTTGTACAAAGAAAACTGTCAAGGGGGAAAGAGATGGCTAAGCCTCTCGCCGTCTATTTGCATATACCCTTCTGCCGGCAAAAATGCGGTTATTGTGATTTTCTCTCCTTTGCCGGGCGGGAGGATCTCTTCCGGCCGTACCTGGAGGCTTTGGTGCAGGAAATCCGGTTACTGGCCGGTGAAAGGCCGCCGGTGGCCACGGTCTATATCGGCGGCGGCACGCCAACGCTCTTATCCGGGGAGGATCTGGCCTCTCTCCTCCAGGAAGTGAAGGCCGCAACCTGGCTGGACCCGGCGGCTGAGATCACGGTGGAAGCCAACCCGGGAACGGTTACCTTGGAGCAACTCCGCGTTTTACGGGCGGCGGGTGTCAACCGTCTCAGCATCGGCGCCCAGGCCGGCCAGGATAAGTTCTTGCGGCTATTGGGGCGGAGCCATACGGCGGCCCAGACCGGTGCAACGGTGGCCGCGGCCCGGGCGGCCGGTTTTACCAATATCAACCTGGACCTGATTTACGGGCTGCCCGGACAGGCGGTGGCCGAGTGGCGGGAGAGCTTGGAATGGGCTGTGGCCTTGGAACCGGATCACCTTTCCTGCTACTGCCTGCAACTGGCGCCGGAGGTCCCGCTGGCGAAGGCTATTGCCGCCGGGCACTACCGGCCGGTCGTCGAAGAGGAAATTGTCGCCATGTACTATGAGACCTTGCGTATTTTGGCGCAGGCCGGGTATGAACAGTACGAGCTGGCCAATTTCGCCCGGAAAGGCTATGAATGCCGGCATAACCTGTTTTACTGGGAGTACCGGGACTACCTGGGCCTGGGTTTGGGCAGCCACTCTTTTCTCTCCGGGGAACGCCGGGTTAACGAGGAGGATTTCCCCAACTATTTCGCCAAGGTTGCCGCAGGGGAAGAACCGGTGGCCGTCAGGGAAAAGATCGACGCCGGCCGCGGGATGGTGGAAATGGTCATGCTCGGCCTCAGGTTGACCAAAGGACTTGATGCCAAGGAGTTTTTCCACCGCTGGCGGAGGGATTTACGGGGTTTCTTCTCCCCCCGGCTGGAGATTTTGCTTGAAAAAGACTTTTTACGCTGGGAAGGGGATAACTGCCGTTTGACGCCCAAAGGGATGCTGGCCAGCAACCGGGTGTTGGTTGAACTTCTGGACGTCCATTTGTAGGCAATCTTCATCCTGCCTCTTGACAAAGAGAGGAAGGGGTGATATTTTTAGAGTAGATCAGTTAGCACTCATTGACCGAGAGTGCTAACAGGAGGGTGAAGCACAAATGACCAGAAGGGAGTTGGATCCTAGAAAAGAAAAGATTTTGCAGGTGGTTACGGATGATTATATCGAGTCGGCAGAACCGGTCGGCTCGCGGACAATCGCCCGTAAACACAATTTAGGGCTTAGCCCGGCGACAATCAGGAATGAGATGGCAGACCTGGAAGAGTCCGGCTACTTGAAACAGCCGCATACCTCTGCCGGGAGGATCCCGTCCCACCGCGGTTACAGGTATTATGTCAATATATTGATGGAACAGAAACAATTGACCAATGATGAATTGGCTTTTATTAAAGGGGAATTTGATCCCAAAAACAAACCGGCAGGATACGAATCGATCCTGCAACGGACAGCCAAAATTGTCTCGGAGATTACTAAATACCCGTCATTAATCCTTACCCCCCGGCCGCAGGAGGCCCGTTTTCGCCATATCCACCTGGTGGCGATGGACGGCAATCATGTCCTGGGCTTGGTCGTTATGGATACGGGGTTTGTTGAAAACATCCTCCTCGAGACGCCGGTGGCTTATACCCAGGATGAACTCAACAAGATTTCCGCCTTTCTCAACAGTAAACTCCATGGTGTTTCCCTGGGCGAGTTCGGAACGGGCGTTCTGAATCAATTGCAAACGGAGGCCCAATCCTGGGAAGGCCTTGGCGATACCCTGCAATTGCTCCTGGCTACTCTGGACCGGAAGAAACAGGACCGGATTTATGTGGACGGCACCATCAATATCCTGGAACAGCCCGAGTTTAAGCAGGTAGAGAAGTTTAAACTGTTGCTCAGCATTTTAGAGGAGGAGGAAAAACTCCTGAACCTTATGAACCAGGCTTTGCAAAAGCGCGGCCTCAATATTTATATCGGGGAAGAGATTAACGACGAGTCCGTTGAAGACTGCAGTATGGTAACAGCCACCTATGAAGTGGACGGCAAAGTTCTTGGGGCCGTCGGTGTTTTGGGCCCCACGCGGATGGATTACGCCCATGTGGTAACAGTCGTTGATTTTGTCGCGAAAAGCCTGAGCAATTTTTTAAAGGAGAAATAACCTGCGGGCGAGACGCGGCAGATACCGCCCGCGGGCGGGCAAGCGAAGAATTGTTGTACGGAGGTTTAATGATGAAAACGATGGCTGACGGAGGATCTGCGGATGCCCGCCGGGATCTGCAAGCGGAAGAGGCCGCCGGGAAAAGCCGGAATTCCGGGAAACCCGGGGAGATTGGCGAAGGGGTGAAGGGTGGGCCGGCGGGAGCCGGCGGGCAAGATACGGCAGGTGAGAAAAGAGAAGAAGATAAAGGCTTAGAAGAAGGGCAAGATGAAAGAAGAGAGGACCCCGCGGTCCGCCTTGCCGAACTGGAAAAAGAGAAAGAGGAGCTAATTCAGAGGTGGCTTCGTTTACGGGCTGATTTTGAGAATTACCGGCGGCGGAGCCGCGAGGAACTGCAGCGTGCCCGCGAACAGGCCTTGGAGGAGTTTATCATCAAGCTACTGCCGGTGGTCGACAATTTGGAGCGGGCATTAGCGGCCTCCACCGGCAGCTCCGGGGACGAAGCCAACCTGCGTACCGGGGTGGAGATGGTTTTTCGGCAGTTCATGGAGGTTTTGGAGAAGGAAGGGGTGACTCCCATCGCGGCTGTAGGGGAGATCTTTGACCCGGAAAAACATGAGGCCTTTTGCAGGGAAGAGTCGGAAAAGCCGGAAAATACCATCCTGGAGGAATACCAAAAAGGGTACCTTTTTGGGGAGAAAACTATCCGGCCCAGCTTGGTAAAGGTGGCGGCCGCAAAAGAGTAAACGGATACCAGTGAAATTAGATATTGGATAATGAGGAGAGGGAGTTGGAGGTTGATGGAAAGTGGCAAAAGTACTCGGTATTGACCTGGGAACAACAAATTCCTGTATGGCGGTGGTCGAAGGCGGTGAACCGGTGATTATTCCCAACGCCGAGGGCGGCCGGACCACCCCATCGGTGGTCGGGTTCTCCAAGAGCGGCGAGCGCCTGGTCGGGCAGTTGGCCAAAAGGCAGGCCGTGGCCAATCCCGAACGGACGGTGACCTCCGCCAAGCGGTACATGGGAACGGACCATAAATTCACCATCGACAATAAGGAATACACACCGCAGGAGATCTCCGCCATGATTCTGCGGAAAATGAAAGCCGACGCCGAAGCCTACCTCGGCGAGAAAGTGGAAAAAGCAGTCATCACCGTACCGGCATATTTTACCGATGCCCAGCGGCAAGCGACAAAGGACGCCGGGGTCATCGCCGGCCTGGAGGTCTTGCGGATTATTAATGAACCGACGGCTGCGGCTTTGGCCTACGGGTTGGAGAAGAGCGACGCCCAGACTGTTCTCGTCTTCGACCTGGGCGGCGGTACTTTTGACGTTTCCATCCTGGAATTGGGGGACGGGGTTTTTGAAGTCAAAGCCACCAGCGGCAATAACAAGCTGGGCGGCGATGATTTTGACGAACGGATTGTCAACTGGATGGTGGAGGAGTTCCGGAAGGAACACGGGGTGGATCTGGGTAAAGACCGCATGGCCATGCAGCGGTTGAAAGAGGCGGCGGAAAAGGCCAAGATTGAGCTCTCGGGGATGGTTACCACCAATATTAACCTGCCTTTTATCACCGCCGTTGACGGGCAGCCGTTGCATCTTGATATGACCCTGACCAGGGCGAAGTTTGAAGAATTAACCGCCGATCTGGTCGAGGCCACCATGGGCCCGACCAAGCGGGCTTTGAGCGACGCCGGCCTTGAACCCGGCCAGATCGACCGGGTGATCCTGGTCGGCGGGTCGACGCGTATCCCCGCTGTGCAGGAGGCGGTGAAGCGGATTACCGGCAAGGAACCCTATAAAGGGGTCAACCCCGACGAGGTGGTGGCGATTGGCGCCGCCATCCAGGGCGGGGTCTTGGCAGGGGAGGTCAAGGATATCGTTTTACTCGATGTCACCCCGCTCTCCCTTGGCATCGAAACCCTGGGGGGTGTTTTCACGAAGATCATCGAGCGGAACACGACCATTCCCACGAGCAAAAAGCAGATTTTCTCCACGGCCGCCGACAACCAGACTTCGGTGGATATCCATGTTTTGCAGGGTGAACGGCCAATGGCCGCCGACAATGTGACCCTCGGCCGGTTCCGCCTGGATGGGATCCCCCCGGCGCCGCGGGGAGTACCCCAAATTGAGGTGGCCTTTGATATTGACGCCAACGGGATTGTCCATGTTTCCGCCAAGGATTTGGGTACCGGCAAGGAACAGAAGGTGACGATCACCTCTTCCAGCGGGCTCTCCAAAGAAGATATCGAGCGCCTGATGAAAGAGGCGGAAACCCACGCGGAAGAGGACAAGAAACGCCGGGAACAGGCGGAATTGAGAAACGAGGCCGACTCTTTAGTTTATACGGTGGATAAGACCTTAAAAGATATTGGGGATAAGGCTGCCGCGGATCATGTGGAAAGGATTAAGAAAGCCAAAGAAGAACTCTCCCAGGCTTTGGCGGGCGAGGATTACAACCTGATCCGGGAGAAGAAAGACGCCCTCCAGCAGGCCTTGCACGACTTGTCGGCCACCATTTACCACCAGGCCGCCGGCGGCGCCGCAGCGGGTTCCGGGACCGGCGGGCAACAGGCTAATAGCCACGGTCCTACTGTAGATGCGGAATATGAGGTAAAAGAGGACGAAGCCAAGTAGGATCCCGGGGCTTGGCAGGAAAGAGAGTAGAATAGACCATGGCCAAAAGAGATTACTATGAAGTTCTGGGTGTCTCCCGGGACGCCAGCGAAGAAGAGATAAAAAAGGCCTACCGCCGGTTGGCCCGGAAGTATCACCCGGATGTCAATAAAGAGGATCCCCAGGCGGAAGAGAAATTTAAAGAAATCAACGAGGCTTACCAAGTCTTAAGCGATCCGCAAAAACGGGCCGCCTACAACCAGTTTGGCCATGCCGGCGCCGACGGCAGTTTCGCCGGTGGAACCGGTGGTTTTGGCGGGTTTGGCGGTTTTGGGGATTTTGATTTTGATATCTTCGGTGACATTTTCGACCTCTTCCGCGGCGGGCGGCGGCGCCGGACCGGCCCGGAGCGGGGCGCCGACCTCCGTATGGACCTGACCATCGATTTTAAAGAGGCGGTTTTTGGGACCACAACCACGGTCAAAGTACCCCGGATTGAGGTCTGCCCAGTCTGCCACGGGAACAGGGCTAAACCAGGGACGGAGATCAAGACCTGCCCGCGTTGCCAGGGAAGGGGAGAGGTCCACTATGTCCAGAATACTGCTTTTGGCCGGTTTACCACCGTCCGCACCTGTGAAGAGTGTGGCGGGGACGGCAAGATCATCGATACCCCGTGTCCGGAATGTGCCGGTAAAGGACGGATCCGGCGCCTGCGGGAGATTAAGGTGAAGATTCCGGCAGGCGTGGATAACGGGTTCAGGGTACGGGTAGCAGGTGAAGGCGAGGCCGGCCTGCGGGGCGGTCCCCCCGGCGACCTCTTTGTCTATTTGAGCGTCCGTCCCCACCCGCTATTTCAACGGGAAGGCGATAATATCATCCTTGAGCAACCCATCAGTTTCGTCCGGGCGGTTTTGGGCGGGGTCATTAAGGTCCCGACCCTGGAGGGGACCTCGGAATTGAAGATCCCCGAGGGAACACAGACCGGCGCTGTTTTCCGCCTGCGCGGCCAGGGGGTTCCCCGGCTGCACGGGCACGGCCGGGGCGACCAACTGGTACGGGTCAAGGTCCAGGTCCCCACCAGACTCAACTCCGCCCAGCGGGAGGCCGTTTACAAGCTGGCGGCGGCCTTTGGCGAGGAGATCCCGGAGGATAAAAACTTCTTCAACAAGGTCCGGGATGCCTTGGGGAAATAGCCCGTTTGATTTTAAATGTTAGAGAAGGAAGAAGACGGCAAAAAGCGAATTTATTTAGAGCCGTCTTCTTTTTATTTGCCAGCAAAGGGGACCTTTCTATGCGCCGGTCAATTCCTAATGGCCATAAATTTGAAAGGCACCGGGCCCTTCTCGCCGGTGCGCTGCTGGTGGTTTTTTTCAGTATCACCGCCGGTGGAACCGGTTATCCCAGCGGGCAGTTTTTACCTGCAGGCGAGGGAGAAAGGCCGGCGGAGAACGGAGTCGCCCGGGGGTCGCCGGCGTTCGCTTTATACATATCATACTTAATGGCGGAGATTGACGCCAGCCAAGAACCGGGTGTAATCTGCAGAATCAGTGACGAGGGGATGAGGATGATCCGCCGGTTCCGCGGTCTGGTTGAAAAACCGGTTGATGACGGCAATTTACTGAAACTGCCGTCACCGGCGAGACCTTTTGCCTCTACATACCAGCCGGGCCCCTTGATGTTCCTCGCGGACCCGGCAATCCCCAGTACAAAGCAGGTTGAGGTTGCTGCCGTTGCTTTTGAACCCCTCAGGGAAATGGTGGCCTTTGTCAACAGCCACCCCGGTTGCCAGCTGATGGTGGCCTCCGGGTACAGGTCCTATGAAAGACAGGCGGTGTTATTTGCCAACAGGGCAAAACGGGTTTTGATTGAATACCCGGAGCTGCAGGGTGACCGGGAAAAGGCGGAGAGGATTGCCGGGAGGATTGTGGCCGTCCCGGGTACGAGCCAGCACATGACGGGCAGGGCTATAGATTTTACCACCGCCGTGCTTAAGGGGGGCCTGGTGGAGGAATTTGCGGGTACTCCCGAAGGCAGGCTCCTGAAGGAGCATGCCTGGAGATACGGGTTTGTCTTCCCCTACGCCGAGGGGAAAGAGGAGATAACCGGTTATATTTATGAACCCTGGCACCTGCTGTACGTGGGGAAATACCATGCGGAAATCATCCAGATGCACGGCTGGGTCATCGAAGAGTACCTGGGTTATATGGAGAAAGAGAGGAGTATTCTCTTCCGGGCGACGGAGGGGGAGTTACGGCGGTACCTGTATAACGAAGAAACCGGAACCGTAGAGGTAAACCTGATAAAGGAGAAAGAGCCTTCCTGGTGTTATCTCCGGGGCCGGTGGAATTGGGAAGAAAAATGGAGTAAGCAAGGCAAGGTGGTTGACAGACCCCGGGGGCTGTGATAAGATTTTTTTAAACTCGATGAACGGGTGAAGTAGGAAAAAGCCTTGGTAAAAAGAGAACCGGTGGCGGGTGCAAACCGGTCCAGGCCTTTCCGAAGTTACCCCCGGGAGAGGGAGACCTGAAACCGCCCGGCGGCAAGTAGGGTTTTCCGGTCTGGAACCGTTATTTCCGAAGAGAGGCCGTATTGGACAGGAGCGG
>LSQX01169429.1_pt1 | contig 10622 bp, 12 predicted proteins | sample 654561 | NCBI WGS metagenome assembly LSQX01 (sample SAMN04489861, study PRJNA283612) | anaerobic digester metagenome | isolation source: 4 biogas reactors fed with cattle manure at either 37C or 55C with and... | place: Denmark: Kongens Lyngby | collected 2014 | reverse complement strand
TGCGCCTGTTCGACTGGCTCAAGCGGCGCAAGGAATGTGGCAATCCCTGCCAGCTGTGCGCCAAGGAATGCGAGATTCAGGCCATTCATCCCGATGGGCATATCAACCACAACGAGTGCCACTACTGCCTCGATTGTCAGATGACCTATCACAACGAAAACAAGTGTCCTCCGCTGATTCTGAAGAACAAGCGCAAGACACGTGGCAAGAAACAGCCGGATGACCAGCTGATTCCGGTAGTGCAAGTAGTGGAACCCTGACCCAAGCAGTCAACACAGTGTGAAACAAGGAGCTGTATATGAGCGACAAGATCAACACCCCCCCGGCCAAGCCGGAATCCAAGGGCCTGAGTCGGCGTGGCTTCCTCGGTGCCAGTGCGGCCACCGGCGCAGCAGTAGCCGCCACCGCCTTCGGCGGCGCGGTCATGAGCCGCGAGACCTGGGCTCAGGCCGTCACCGATGCCCAGAAGGCAGCCATGTCCAAGATCCACGTCGGCCCCGGCGAGCTGGATGAGTACTACGGCTTCTGGTCCGGCGGTCACCAGGGTGAAGTGCGCGTACTGGGCGTTCCGTCCATGCGCGAGATCATGCGTATCCCGGTGTTCAACCACGACTCAGCCACCGGTTGGGGTTCGACCAACGAAAGTAAGCGCATCATGGGCGAGAGTGCCAAGTTCACCAACGGTGACTGCCACCACCCTCACCTGTCGATGACCGACGGCAAGTACGACGGCAAATACCTGTTCATCAACGACAAGGCCAACAGTCGTATCGCGCGTATCCGTCTGGACGTGATGAAGACCGACAAGATGGTCACCATCCCCAACGTCCAGGCCATCCACGGTCTGCGTCTGCAGAAGGCCCCCTACACCAAGTATGTGTTCGGTAACGCCGAGTTCATCATCCCGCATCCCAACGATGGCAAGGTGTTCGCCATGGATGATGAAAACAGCTACACCATGTACAACGCGGTTGACGCCGAGACCATGGAAGTGGCCTGGCAGGTGATCGTCGACGGCAACCTCGATAACACCGACATGGACTACACCGGCCGCTTCTGCGCCTCCACCTGCTACAACTCGGAGAAGGCACTGGATCTGGGCGGCACCATGCGCAACGAGCGCGACTGGGTCGTGGTATTCGACGTGCATGCCATCGAAGCCGAGGTCAAGGCCGGTAACTTCATCACCCTGGGCGATTCCAAGGTGCCGGTGGTTGACGGCCGCAAGAAGGACGGCAAGGACAGCAAGGTTACCCGCTACATCCCGGTACCGAAGAACCCCCACGGCCTGAACACCTCGCCGGACGGCAAGTACTTCATTGCTGCGGGCAAACTGTCACCGACCGTTTCCATCATTGCCATCGACAAGCTGCCTGACCTGTTCGACGACAAGTTCGAAGATCCGCGTGACGTCATCGTCGCCGAGCCGGAGCTGGGTCTCGGGCCGCTGCACACCACCTTTGACGGCCGTGGCAACGGTTACACCACGCTGTTCATCGACAGCCAGGTGGTCAAGTGGGACATCGACGCGGCGATCCGCGCGCACAACGGCGAGAACGTCAACTACATCAAACAGAAGCTGGACGTGCACTACCAGCCGGGTCACACCCACGCCTCGCTGACCGAAACCAGCGAAGCCGACGGCAAGTGGCTGGTGGTACTGTCCAAGTTCTCCAAGGACCGCTTCCTGCCGACCGGCCCGCTGCACCCGGAGAACGACCAGTTGATCGACATCTCCGGCGAGGAGATGGTGCTGGTACACGACGGCCCGGCCTTCGCCGAACCGCACGACTGCATCATGTGCCGCCGCGACCAGATCCGCACCAAGAAGATCTGGGATCGGGACGACCCCTTCTTCGCCGAAACCGTGAAGATGGCCGAGGCCGACGGCATCAACCTGACCACCGACAACAAGATCATCCGTGATGGGAACAAGGTCCGGGTGTACATGGTATCCATGGCGCCGTCCTTCGGTATCAACGAGTTCACCGTGAAGCAGGGTGATGAAGTCACCGTGACCATCACCAACATTGACCAGATCGAGGACGTGTCCCACGGCTTTGTCATGGTCAACCACGGTGTGAGCATGGAAATCAGCCCGCAGCAGACCTCGTCGATTACCTTTACTGCCGATAAACCCGGTGTGTACTGGTACTACTGCAGCTGGTTCTGTCATGCTCTGCACATGGAAATGTGTGGCCGCATGCTGGTCGAACCGGCCTGATGCAAAGCGCCCCGGGGCGTTGCTCAACGCCCCGGGCTCCTGCATTGATATACAGCTTGCGCGGACCCGGCCTGAGGTACGCGCAACGCTGACAGCAACTGTTCCACCCCACGATCAATCGGCATTAAGGAAGCAGCATTGTTCACCCACCAGGCTGTACGCCGCCTCGCGGCCTCCATGATACTCTGCGGCCTTTCCGCCTCTGCCCACGCCGTTCATCAATCACTCGACAGCCTGCCCCTGCAGACCGACGGTCACGTTCAGGTACTGCCCGCAGGTGAGTATTCCGGCCAGTTTCTGCTGGACAGCCCGATACATCTGCGCTGTGAACCGGGTGCCATATTGAACTCCGGCGGCAACGGCAGCCTGCTGACCATTCGCGCACCGGATGTCACCATCGAGAATTGCACACTGCGCAACTGGGGCACCAACCTGACCGACATGAATGCCGGCATCTTCGTCGAGCCCAGTGCTACCGGCGTGACCCTGCGCAACAATGATCTGCGCGGCCCGAGCTTCGGCATCTGGCTGGACGGCACGCGAAACGTGCAGGTCGAAGGCAACCGGGTCGAGGGCGATCGGGACTACCGCACCCAGGACCGGGGCAACGGCATCCACCTGATCAACACCAACAACAGCAGTGTGATCAACAACCAGGTGCAATATGCCCGTGACGGCATCTACCTGGGCAACTCCAACAACAACCTGATCGAAGGCAACCTCATGGAGGATCTGCGCTTCGGTATTCATTACATGTTCTCCCAGAGCAATCGGGTCATCGGCAATACCACCCGCCGCACCCGTACCGGCTACGCGCTGATGCAGAGCCGCATGCTCACGGTCGAGAACAACCGCTCCGAGGATGACCGCAACTACGGCATGCTGATGAACTTCATCACCTACTCGACCATTACCAACAACTTCGTCTCCAACGTGCAACGCGGCCAGACCGGCGATGACAGCATGATCAAGGGTGGCGAAGGCAAGGCGCTGTTCATCTACAACTCGCTGTTCAATACCATCGAGAACAACCATTTCGAGCGCAGTAACCTCGGCATTCACCTGACCGCCGGTTCGGAGAACAACAAGATCAGCAGCAATGCCTTTGTCGGCAATGAGCAGCAGGTCAAATATGTTGCCACCCGCACCCAGGAATGGTCGGTGGATGGCCGGGGCAACTTCTGGAGCGACTACCTGGGCTGGGATCGCAACGATGACGGCATGGGCGACATCCCCTACGAGCCCAACGACAACGTCGACCGGCTGCTGTGGATGTACCCCCAGGTGCGTCTGCTGATGAACAGCCCGGCGATCCAGGTACTGCGCTGGGTGCAACGGGCCTTCCCGGTCATCAAGATGCAGGGCGTGCAGGACAGCTACCCCCTGATGCAGTTGCCCACCACCCATCTGATTCAACGTACACAGGAAGCCAATTGATGAATGCGGTTGAAATTCAGGGCGTAACCAAGCGTTACGGCAGCATGACTGCCCTGCGCCAGCTGAACCTGCACCTGGAGCGGGGTGAAGTGCTCGGTCTGTTCGGCCACAACGGTGCGGGCAAGACCACCACCATGAAGCTCATTCTCGGTCTGCTGCAACCCACCGAGGGGCAGGTACGGGTGCTCGGTGAGGAACCGAACAACCCCCATGTGCGCCGTCAGATGGGCTATCTGCAGGAAAACGTGATGTTCTACCCCCAGCTCAGCGGCCGCGAGACCCTGCACCACTTCGCCCGCATCAAGGGGGCGGCGCTGCAGCAGGCCGATCAACTGCTGGAACAGGTCGGTCTGGCCCACGCCGCCGACCGCCGGGTGAAGACCTATTCCAAGGGCATGCGCCAGCGTCTGGGGCTGGCCCAGGCACTGCTCGGCGAGCCGCGCCTGCTGCTGCTCGATGAGCCCACTGTCGGCCTCGACCCGATCGCCACCCAGGACCTGTATGTACTGATCGACAGGCTGCGCCAGCAGGGCACCAGCGTGATTCTCTGCTCCCATGTGCTGCCCGGCGTGGAGGCACACATCAACCGCGCGGCGATCCTCGCCGGCGGCCAGCTGGAAGCCATCGGCAGCCTGGCCAGCCTGCGCAGCGAGGCCGGCCTGCCCGCACGGATTCGGGCCAATGGACTGCAGCAGCGCGAGCACTTGATACAGTTGCTGGACGCCGGTGGCAGCAGCACCCGCCCACTGGGCAGTAACGGACTGGAGATCACCGGCAGCAGCAGCGGCAAGATCGAGGTGCTGCGCCAGCTGCTGAATCAGGATCAGCCCAGCGATATCGAGATCCTGCAACCATCCCTGGAAGACCTGTACCGCTATTACACGGAACGGGCCGGCGCAACCAAGGCAGCGGAGGAGAAGGCATGAATCAGGTATGGAATATTGCCCGCAAGGAACTCAGCGATGGCCTGCGCAACCGCTGGCTGCTGGCCATCAGCCTGCTGTTTGCGGTACTGGCGGTGGGTATTGCCTGGCTCGGCGCGGCGGCCTCCGGGCAGCTGGGTTTCACCTCGATCCCGGCGACCATCGCCAGTCTGGCCAGTCTGGCGACCTTCCTGATGCCGCTGATTGCCCTGTTGCTGGCCTATGACGCCATCGTCGGCGAGGACGAAGGCGGCACCCTGATGCTGCTGATGACCTACCCCATCGGTCGGGGTCAGATACTGCTGGGCAAGTTCGTCGGCCACGGGCTGATCCTGGCGCTGGCGGTACTGATCGGCTTCGGCTGCGCAGCGGTGGCCATCGGCTTACTGGTCGACGGTATCGAGATCAACGTGCTGGCCTGGGCCTTTGGCCGCTTCATGCTGTCCTCCACCCTGCTGGGCTGGGCCTTCCTCGCGCTGGCCTACCTGCTCAGCAGTCTGGCCAGCGAGAAGTCCAGCGCCGCCGGATTGGCGCTGGGCGTGTGGTTCCTGTTCGTGCTGGTGTTCGATCTGGTGCTGCTGGCGCTGCTGGTGTTCAGCGAAGGCAAGTTCAACCCCGAGCTGCTGCCCTGGTTGCTGCTGCTCAACCCCACCGATATCTATCGGCTGGTCAACCTGGCTGGCTTTGATGGGGGTAATGCGATAGGAGTACTGTCGCTGGCCGAGGATCTGCCGGTACCGGGCGCCGTGCTCTGGCTGTGCCTGCTGCTCTGGGCAGGTCTGGCCCTGCTGCTGGCCTACGCCGCATTCCGTCGCCGTGCGGCCTGATCAACCCGATAACAAGGAAAATAGGAAAACTGTCATGAAAACTCGTTACAACTTCGATCTGCGCCTGGTACTGGTGCTGTTGTTCGGCATGGCCCTGGCGGCCTGCGGCGACAAGGAGGAAACCCAGGTGTCCTGGGACCCGGTAGCCTTCCATGGGGATGACGAATGCCACGTGTGCGGCATGATAGTGACCGACTTCCCGGGGCCGAAAGGCCAGGCCGTGGAGCGTGACGGGGTGAAGAAGTTCTGCTCCACCGCCGAGATGTTCAGTTGGTATCTGCAACCGGAGAACCGCATCCTGCAGGCACGGCTCTATGTGCATGACATGGGGCAGAGCCACTGGGATCAGCCCGACGACGAGCACCTGATCGATGCCAAGCAGGCCTGGTACGTCAGCGGCACGCCACTGCAGGGCGCCATGGGCGCGTCACTGGCATCCTTTGCCGACAAGCAGGCTGCCGAGGCACTGGCGGCGGAGCACGAGGGAGCACAGGTACTGGCCTTCGAGCAGATTGACGAGGCATTTCTGGCCGAGGCCGCCGCCGCACAACATGGTGGCATGGGGCACGACATGCACATGCACCACCCGATGGATTCACATGACCACCACTCCGGCCACTGAGGCCGGAGCTCAGAGGAGTAACACAAGATGATGGGCATCAGTATCTGGAAGCTTCTGATCATTCTGGGCATCGTTGCCCTGCTGTTCGGTACCAAGCGCCTGCGCGGGCTGGGTAACGATGTGGGCAGCGCCATCAGCGGCTTTCGCAAGGCGGTGAACGAGGCGGAAAGCAGCCCCCAGGCGCTGGAAGGCGAGAAGCTGAAGAGCCAGCAGTAAACCGGCCGCGACAAAACGTCATCCCGACTCATGCCATGGCTGCCTCGGCCGATACAGTAGTGACAATTCTGCAGGTCCGAGGTAACCATGTGGCACAGTAGTAAAAAGGCCATTCAGGCGCTGGAGCAGGAAAAACAGCAACTGCAATCCCAACTGGCCGACCAGACCGCCCGTATCCGGCAACTGGAACAGCAACTGGCTGATGCCGAGCAGCAGCACCAGCAGCGGCTGGACTATTACCGTAATGTAGCCGGCAAGCTCATCAGCTTCAGCACCTCGATCACCCACCTCGGCGACTCCTTCGAATACCTGGCCAACCAGCTGGGGCTGGACAAGCGCCATGCGGATGAAGTGGCCAGCGCCGCGCTGAACAACCAGCAACGCTTCGATGTCCTGCAGGGCAAGGCCACGGCCATGGAAAGCGGGCTGGTGGAGGCCTCCCGCCAGGTGGAGACCCTGTCCGGTCACTCTGGGGAGATCAATGGCATCGTTGATCTGATCGGCGGCATTGCCAGCCAGACCAACCTGCTGGCACTCAACGCGGCTATCGAGGCGGCCCGCGCCGGTGAGGCCGGACGCGGCTTTGCGGTGGTCGCCAGCGAGATCCGCCAACTGGCCGAGCGTACCGCCCAGGCCACCAGCGAAATCGTCGGCAAGATCGAGGAACTGCAGCAGATCACCGGCGCGGTGCAGGCCTATATCCAGACCCAGGGCGCCCAGGCTGAAGACTTCAGCCGCACCACCGAAGATGCTGTAGCCGGTATGCAGGTGCTGCACAGCCTGGCCGGGGAAATGCGCAGCGGCATCGAAAGATCCGCCTTCCGCGCCGGGGTGGAGCTGGCCAATCTGGACGAGCTGTCACTCAAGTTCGTGGTCTACAACCAGGTGCTGGGTGATCCTCAGGCGGACATTCCGCAGCTGCCCAGCGATCGCGAATGCCGCTTCGGCAAGTGGTATTACGGCGACGGCAGCCAGAACCTGCAGCAGATGGCCCAGTTCCGGGAAATAGAGCGGCCCCACACCGCCGTACACAGCCGGGGCCAGGCCGCCATGCAGGCCTTCCAGCAGGGCCAGCTGAGCACGGTGGTTGAGCATCTCGGCCAGATGGAGGAAGCTAACCTGGAAGTGATGCGGATAGTGGCGGATATCCTGACGGCTTTCGAGCACCAGCAACAGCGGTACTGATCGGGCCTGCCCGGCGGCAACCGCAGGCCACTTCCGGTGTCACACGGGTACCCCTGCCACGTGAGGAGAACGCCATGGCCACCGGTTGGGCACAGGACGGTGCTGTTCAGGAGCAGATCGAGGACAGCATCCAGGATGCGGTGCAGCGCGCCCGCAGCCAATTACCTTCGGGCGACAGCCTGAGCCATTGTGAAGAATGCGACGCTGCCATTCCCCAGGCACGCCGTGAGGCCGTGCCCGGTGTGCGGCTGTGCATCACCTGCCAGTCCGAGCAGGACCGCCAGCTGCAGCAGAGCAGTGGTTACAACCGCCGCGGCAGCAAGGACAGCCAACTGCGCTGAGCGCCAGCCAGCCGCTGAAACAACCTGAACCACCGCGTCGGTTACCCGGTCTCAATCCTACCTTCATGAGATCGGTAACCATGTCGCTATTGACCCGCATACCCCCGGTTGGGCCGCTGGCCGGTTTACTGATGGCTCTGATATTGATATCAGCCTGCAACCCCTGGCCCGCTGACCCGCGCAACGCCCTGGCGGCAGCGCAGGAGCGCGGCACCCTGCGCGTTGGGGTGGCGGCCAATCCGCCCTGGGTTGAACTGCATGACCTGCGCTCCCCGGCGGGCATGGAAAGCGAGCTGATCCGTGAGTTTGCCGCACAGCAGGGGCTGGAGGTCGAATGGCATGCGGCGGGCATTGAACAGCAGATAGAAGCGCTGAAGAAGGTCGAACTGGATCTGCTGATCGGCGGTTTTTCCGCAGCCAATCCCTGGAAAGCCGAGGTCGGCCAGACCTTCGTGTATTTCCGCGAGCAGGGTCAGAACGGCTCACTGGGCAGGCACGTGATACTCACCGCCCCCGGGGAGAACGCGCTGCTGATGGCCCTGGAACGGCACCTGTTCCAGCGCCTCGACCCCGAGCACTACCTGCCCCGATTACGGGAGACCAGCCAGCCATGAGAGTACGTCAGGGTTACCAACTGCCGGCGGACAAGGAGCAGTTACTGCGCAAGGCCATTCTGCTGTTCGGCCTGTTCATGCTGATCAGCTCCCTGAGCAGCCTGCTCAGGCAGGAGCATCCCAGCATCGGCCACTTCCAGCTGTTCGACTGGCAATACCCGATCTGGGCAGGCTGGGTCATGATCGCCGCCCTGCTCTACTCCATCATTCCTCCGGTCATTCTCGGGCGCATGAAGCTGCCGCTGGCCAGAGCCCTGCATGAAAGCACCCTGTATGCCGACGCCAGTATGAACAAGGCCGACTGGATCACCTCGGCTGCTGCCATTGTCGGCGTACTGGGAATAGGCCTGGGTCTGTGGTGGGCGGATGCGGTCGCCGCCGCGGTGATCTCGGTGGATGTGCTCCGGGACGGCATTTCCCACCTGCGCAAGGCAATGCTGGAACTGATGGACCAGCGCCCCACGGAGGTGGTCGGTGATGCCCCGCTGGGGCTGGAGCAGACCATCAACGAGCGGCTCATGCAGGAGCCCGACATTCTCGATGTGGAGACCCGCCTGCGCGAGGAAGGGCATCTGGTCGGTGGGGAGATCTTCGTGGTCTTCGATCGGGGCCAGACCGATATCCCCCGTCGCGCCCAGCAACTGATCAAGCAGTCCACAGCACTCGACTGGCGCCTGTATGACCTGATTGTCATGCCGGTCGAAAAAATTCAACGCTGAACAGGAGACCTGCCATGTGGAAACCCACCCCTGCCCGCACGCAATCCCCGGCCACGGGTACCACCTTCTGGTGGTGCCGCCCCTTTTCCCAGACCCAGGAACCACTGGGCAACATGAGTCGCCACCAACCGCTGCCCGCCTGGCGGCGCAGGGCGCTGCTCAAATAGGCAACCCGGCATGCTACCATTGCGCACCTGGTACGGTGGCAGCTGCGTCACCGTGTTATCGCCCACTGACGCAGGCCCGAACCTCACATGCAAGCCACCCAACACAGCTTCGATGTGGTCATCATTGGTGCCGGTGCTTCCGGACTGATGTGCGCCGCCACCGCCGCCCAGCGCGATCGGCGGGTGCTGATACTGGAGCGGGCCAACAAACCCGGCAAGAAGATCCTCATGTCCGGCGGTGGACGCTGCAACTTCACCAACTACCAGGTCGAGCCGGACAACTTCATCTCCGCCAACCCGCACTTCTGCAAGGCGGCGCTCAAGCGCTATACCCAATGGGACTTCATCAGCCTGGTCGAGCGCTACGCCATCGACTACGAGGAACGCCGCCACAGCCAGCTGTTCTGCCGTCATTCGGCCAAGGATGTGCTGAACATGCTGCTGGATGAGTGCGCCCAGGCCGGGGTGGAAATCCGTACCCATTGCGAGATCGACCAGGTGCAGGCGCTGGACTCCCAGCACCTGCGCTACCGCCTGCAGCTGCGCCAGGGCCAGCAACCGCTGCGCATCGACTGCCAGTCGCTGGTGGTCGCCAGCGGTGCCCTGTCGATCCCGACCCTGGGCGGCAGCGGCATCGGTTACCAGATTGCCGAGCAGTTCGGCCTGCCGCTCACCCCCAGACGGGCCGGGCTGGTGCCCTTCATGTTCACCGACAGCATGAAGGGGCTGTGTGAACGGCTGTCCGGTCTGGCACTGGAAGTGGAAGCCAGCTGCAACGGTCGCAGTTTCACCGAGAACCTGCTGTTTACCCACCGGGGCATCAGCGGCCCGGCGATCCTGCAGATTTCCAGCTACTGGCAACCCGGCGACACCCTGACCTTGGATCTGCTGCCCGGCACCGATGCCCGCCAGTGGCTGCGTGAGGCCAAGCAGCAGCAATCCCGGCAACTGCTGAAGACCGTGCTGGCGGAGAAGCTGGGGCGGGCGCTGGTAGCCGAGTTACAGCAACTGTGGTGGCCGCAGGCAGCTGACAAGCCGCTGGCCGAATTCAGCGACAAGCTGTTGCTGGGCATTGCCGAACAACTCAACGGCTGGGCCATCAAACCCTCGGGCACCGAAGGCTATCGCACCGCCGAGGTCACCCTGGGCGGCGTGGATACCGCTGCCATCAGCTCCCGCACCATGGAAGCCAGCCAGTGCCCCGGCCTGTATTTCATTGGTGAGGTACTGGATGTAACCGGCCATCTGGGCGGTTTCAACTTCCAGTGGGCCTGGTCCTCCGGTTACAGCGCCGGGCTGGCGGTCTAGTTACTGCGCCCTGTGTCGGCCCGGCGGCCGCGCCACAGG
>LSQX01159559.1_pt1 | contig 10623 bp, 12 predicted proteins | sample 654561 | NCBI WGS metagenome assembly LSQX01 (sample SAMN04489861, study PRJNA283612) | anaerobic digester metagenome | isolation source: 4 biogas reactors fed with cattle manure at either 37C or 55C with and... | place: Denmark: Kongens Lyngby | collected 2014 | reverse complement strand
GGCCCAGACGGGGGGATTGCTGGTGCTTTCCGGATAGGATGAGCCGGAGAGATACTCTACTTATTTCCTCAAGATTGATAATGTGAAGTTTCGCCATAAGGTAGTGCCTGGTGATACTGTAATCTTCCGGGTAGAACTTACCAGCCTGATGCGCAGAGGTATTGCTACTATGAGGGGGCTGGCATTTCTTGGGGATAAGGTTGTTTCGGAAGCTGATTTTACTGCACAGATCATCAAAAATCAAAAATAAATAGATAAATTGACCTATATGAACAATGTTTCACCTTTAGCTTACGTTCACCCGAAGGCCAAACTTGGGGAAAATGTGATTGTAGAGCCTTTTGCATATGTCGATCAAAATACCGAAATAGGTGATGGAACCCGGATAATGACACATGCAACAGTGTTGGGAGGAGCACGTATTGGAAAGAACTGCACTATTTTCCCTCATGCTACCATATCGGGTATCCCACAAGATCTTAAATTCCGAGGAGAGGATACCGTAGCGATTATTGGGGACAATACTGTAGTTCGTGAATGTGCGACCATAAATAGGGGTACTGCCTCGAAGGGCTTAACCAAAGTTGGATCAGGCTGTTTGATTATGGCATATAGCCATGTAGCACACGATTGTCTGCTCAAAGATCATGTCATTTTGGGTAATGCTACCCAATTGGCCGGTGAGGTGGAAATTGATGATTACGCAATCATTAGTGGTGGTGCGCTGGTGCATCAATTTTGTAGAATTGGAGCTCATGTGATGATACAGGGTGGCTCCAAAATTCCGAAAGATATTCCACCCTATATAATGGTGGGGCGTGAACCAATCGTCTTTATGGGGCTTAATGTAGTGGGACTTCGACGTAGGGGTTTCACCAGTGAACGTATCAATTCTATCCAAGAGGCGTATCGTTATCTGTATCAATCCGGTTTTAATGTTACGCAAGCTACGGAACGTATTGAAAAAGAATTGCCTGAAACAGAAGATAGAAATTATATCCTGGGTTTTATCCATTCATCGAGCCGTGGAATTGTCCGCGGAAATTTGGAGGGATAGATATGCCTGGCATCATTTTTCCGGCCGAATGGTATCCGCAAAGTGGTGTACAGCTCACCTGGCCGCATAGTAACACCGATTGGGCGGATCATCTGGAGGAGGTTACAGCTTGTTATGTGACTCTCTCGAAAGAGATACTCAAACGGCAAAAGTTATTGGTAATTTGTTGTGATGCTGGAGAAGTTGAAAAACATTTTTCGCAAGATGAGCGAAAAAACCTTATTTGTACGGAGATAGAAAGCAACGATACTTGGGCAAGGGATCACGGAGCCATTTCACTATTCATTGATACCGTTCCCACAATTTCAGATTTTGGCTTTAATGGATGGGGTTTGAAATTTGCAGCCAACCTTGATAACCTGATTACAGGTGAGCTTTTCAAAAAAAATATTTTTCATTCCGGAGTTGTGTACCGAAATAATCTGCGATTCATCCTGGAAGGTGGCTCGATTGAGTCGGATGGGAAAGGTGGCATACTTACGAGTGCGCAATGTCTGTTGGCACCCAATCGGAATCAACCGATGACAAAAGATGAGATAGCCGATTATCTGAAACAATCTCTTGGTGCAAAACGTGTCTTATGGATTCACCACGGTTATTTGGCAGGTGATGATACTGATAGCCATATTGATACGCTTGCTCGCTTCTGCGATGAACACACGATAGCTTATGTGAAATGTGACGATCCTGATGATGAACATTATGAGGAGCTACGCGCAATGGAGAAGGAGTTGGAGCTGATGGTAGCATACGATGGGCGACCCTATCGGCTGATCGATCTACCTATGGCTGATGTGGTATATCACGAAGGAGAACGACTTCCCGCTACCTATGCCAATTTTTTGATTATCAACGAAGCAGTATTGATGCCACTCTATGCTACCGCGAAAGATCAGATTGCAAAGAACCAACTTCAAAAGGCTTTTCCTGACAGGACAATCGTGGGTGTGGATTGCATGCCACTTATCCGACAACATGGGTCGTTGCACTGTGTGACCATGCAGTTTCCCATAGGGTTTCTCTGATAGTTGCATTTCGCATATTCTTCGTCGTCTCCTCTTTATGCTTCGTACCTAAACGTGAATCATAATCGGATCGTAGCCGGATAATAGGATAATAATTGAATAACAATCTAACTAAGATATATTGATGAAGATCGGAATCATTCAACAGGCGAATAATCCTGATAGGGAGGAGAACCTATGGCGTTTAGAGCAAAAAATCAGACAACTGGCGCAGGATGGAGCAGAGCTGATTGTGATGCAGGAATTGCATAATAGCCTCTATTTTTGTCAAACAGAGGAAACGGCTCTTTTCGATCAGGCGGAAACTATTCCTGGACCGTCCACCAACTCATTCGGGAAGTTGGCAAAAGAGTTGGAGGTGGTTATCTTGCTCTCTCTGTTTGAGAGACGGGCGTCAGGCCTTTACCATAATACCGCTGTTGTGATTGAGAAAGATGGTACTATTGCCGGTAAATATCGGAAGATGCACATTCCCGATGATCCTGCTTATTATGAGAAATTCTATTTTACACCCGGCGATTTGGGGTTTCATCCGATTGATACATCAGCCGGAAAGTTGGGGGTGTTGGTCTGTTGGGATCAATGGTATCCTGAAGCGGCACGCTTGATGGCACTGGGCGGAGCGGATCTTTTGATCTATCCTACCGCTATCGGTTGGGAGTCTACCGATTCGGACGAAGAGAAACAACGGCAACTCGATGCATGGGTTACGGTACAACGTGGACATGCCGTAGCCAATGGTTTACCTGTTGTTGCTGTGAACAGAACCGGCTTCGAACTCGATCCATCAGGACTCACCCAAGGTATCCAGTTTTGGGGTAACAGTTTTGTCTGTGGTCCACAAGGAGAAATGTTATATCGTGCCAACAGCGAGGAGATTATAGATATTATTGAAATCGATAAGCAGCGTACTGAAAATGTACGCCGCTGGTGGCCCTTTTTCCGCGATCGCCGTATAGATGAATATGGCCAATTGACCAAGCGCTGGATAGATTGAGGAATATTCTATTGCTTTTTATCTAGTGAAATATTCTTTCTCAGTGCTTATCTGCGTCCGGAAGATCTACCTGAATTGCTGCTCCTTGTAGTTGTGGTGGTTGTGCCACTGCCCCTGCTGGAAGAACCGGAGCTTGATCTGACCGTGCTGCTTTCATTGCTGCCCCTTGTGGTTGTGGTGGTGGTTGTGCCACTGCTGCCGGAAGAACCGGAGCTTGATNNAGCTTGATCTGACCGTGCTGCTTTCGTTGTTGCCCCCCGTAGAGCTGGAGTTCGACCTTACAGTGGTGGAACTTTGATTGCTGCTACTGCTTCTAACAGTTTCACTATTGGTATTCCTGCTGTCGGAGCTTCTGCTGCTGACCGAAGATCTGTTACTGGAGGATCTGTTATTTTCTGCATCGGGACGATATACGCTAACTGAGTTGTTACTTACGCTTGTTGCTCTACCTGAACGGTTGTTGTTGCTCTCAAGCCTGCGTACCGTAGTTTTTCTGCCTGTTTCACGTTCGTATTCCCTGGCGCTTGGCCCGCTGTAATAGTGGTTGTCATTGTATATGTAGGTATTATTGATGACTGTAGTCCTGTTATATACAGTAGTGCTGTATCTGTTATAATGTCTGTACATGTTGTTGTTGTACATATATCTGGAGGGCAGGAAAGTCCAGTATCTGGTGGGAATATTTACATGCAGGTGGATATTAACACCGGGTGCCAGCGGTGCCCATCCATAATAACCGCCTCCACTTCTCCATGTTACCCATGCAGGGGCCCATTCGTAACCGGGAACCCATGCCCATCCGTAATAGTCGTCATAGTACCAACGTCCATAATGGAAAGGTGCCCATCCCCATGAAAAGTTCGATACCCATGTGTTGCCCATATCGGTCATCACCCAATACCCGTTGGTGGCATACGGATGAAAGTTCCTACCTACATTGGGTACCCAAATAGAACCGTAATTTCGGTTGTTGATCCATCTTCCGTATGGTCTCAATTCGTTGTAAAATACGTTGAATGATATGCCGCCTCCTTGATAGCCGTCGTTGTAGTATCCTTCATCATAATAATATTCGTCATATCCTTGAGAATATAGATAATTCTGAGGAGTTCCGCAAGACCATGCTGCCAGTGCGATTACCATGAGAATGAGGGGATGTCTTAAAGTTTTCATATCCGTAGTTATTAAAGGGTGAAACTTCATTTCTTTCTTTTGCAATTTGACATTCCATTCTCCAAATGGTTTAACATTTCAGAATTAAAGATAGAAGAACTGAAATGTTATTCATTGCGATCAACAATGAATAAGTAACAATGACCTTTTCATCATCAATTTTATACCGCATATGTACATTGACTCATTGGCACTACTTCTCCCGGCTTGTTGGGATGGGCCTATTGAAATTATTTAAATACCTGATCAATGCCGGAGAATCCCATAAACGCCATGGCCATGATGCCGGCGGTGATCAGTGCGAGAGGTATCCCTTTCATCGCCTTGGGAACTTTGGTGAGGGCCAATTGCTCCCGAATACTTGAAAAGATGATGAGTGCCATGGCATATCCGATGGCTGTAGACATTGCATAGATAACAGATTCTAACAGGCTATACTCTTTCTGAATTACCAGGATCGCCACACCGAGGATTACGCAGTTGGTGGTAATCAGCGGTAGGAAAACGCCCAACGCTTGATAGAGAGAAGGAGATATTTTCTTGAGCACGATCTCAACCATCTGTACCAGTGCGGCAATCACCAGGATAAAAGAGATGGTCTGGAGGTATTCTAATCCGAAAGGTTCCAACACCCCCTTTTGTAAAAGAAATGTAACGATGGTGGCAATGGTCAGTACAAAGGTAACAGCCAATCCCATGCCGATAGCCGTATCTACCTTTTTCGATACACCCAGAAACGGGCAGATACCCAGGAACTGGGATAGCACCACGTTATTGACAAATATTGCTACAATAATAATTCCTATAATTTCCATAATACTTGAGGGTTAATTGTTTGCTTCTTTCTTTTGCAGTTTATTGAAGAGGGCGATCAGGAATCCCAATACGATGAAAGCTCCCGGAGCCAACACGAATATCAATGAGCCGAACTGTTCGGGATAAATATTGAGTGAGAATATTTTTCCGGTACCCAGTAATTCACGGATGGCTCCTAGCAGTGAGAGCGCAAAAGTAAATCCCAGGCCGATTCCAAGCCCGTCGAAGATGGATGAGACCACACTGTTTTTTGATGCAAACGATTCCGCACGACCAAGCACGATACAGTTCACCACGATGAGCGGTATAAATATACCCAAGCTATCGGCCAATGCCGGCACATAGGCATTCATCAACATCTCGATGATGGTGACGAAAGTAGCAATGACAACAATATAGGCAGGAATGCGCACCATATCGGGAATCACATTCTTCAACAGTGAGATAGCCGCATTGGAACAAACTAATACAAACATGGTTGCCAGTCCCATACTCATTCCGTTAATGGCTGAACTGGTGGTTGCCAGCGTAGGACACATCCCCAAAAGCAATACAAAAATGGGGTTTTCTTTTATCAAGCCATTGACAAACACTTTGAAATTGTTATTCATCATTGTTTCCTCCTTCTTTACTTTCCAGATAAGTGTTGTAAGCCCTGTTGACCGCTTCGATAAATGCCCTTGAAGTGATGGTCGACGCAGTAATGGCATCCACATCACCTCCATCTTTTGAAACGGCCAGAGCGCCTTGTGAGAGATCTCGCCCGATGACTGATTGCGATGGTTTGGTCGTATCCTTGAACCATGCTGTCATCTTTGATCCTAATCCCGGAGTTTCACCGTGCTGTAATACCGAGTAGTTCACAATCTTGTGTGCCATATCGAAACCTATCATAATCTCTATATTTCCACTGAAACCGTTATTGGAGAAACTATTGATCGCATACCCCACAATTTGATTCTCCTTCTTTGCCGGGTAAACCAGCAGTGAGTCTCCCTCTCCAGTCGGCATCATGAACGCTTCTGCAGTCGGATCGTTATCAAATTCCGGAACCACTTCACTGATGGCATTCTGTAATTTCATCGCTTTGGCGTCTGCAATCGGTTTTGCCGTCATTTTATTCACCTGCGCGAGCAGTATCGCCACCGTGAGGCATATCAGCGACAGCGACAGGAACATATTTTTGAATGATGATGCTAATTTAGCCATGTTTCACTACCTCCCCGAATCGTTTTGGCGTTGTATAATTATTGATTAGCGGTGTCAAGGCGTTCATCAGCAGGATCGCGAAGGATACCCCCTCGGGATAGGCGCCCCAGAGACGGATAGCGACGGTGATGAAACCAATGCCGACACCATAAATAAGCATTCCCTTTTTGGTCATGGGCGACGTTACATAGTCGGTTGCCATAAAGACTGCACCCAATATCAATCCACCCGAGAAGAGGTGAATCAGTGGGTTATAGAGTGGAATGGGATTGAAAACATAGATGATCCCGGTGAAAATGGCTACGGTAGCCATGATGGAGATCGGGATATGCCATGTGATAATTTTCTTCCAGAGCAGCCATCCTAAGCCCAGCAGCAGTGCCAGCACACTCATCTCACCCAAGGAGCCGGCTTCGGTACCCAAAAACATCGCCTGTAAAGATGGCAGCAGTTCCGGATTCGATTTTATATTGCCCAGTACAGTCGCCGAGGTGACCGCATCGATGGTGGCAATTGTCTCGGGTGCAGGCCAGACGGTCATCTGTGCCGGGAACGAGATCAGCAGAAATATACGTCCCGCGATGGCAGGGTTAAAGATGTTATTGCCCAGTCCACCGAAAGAGAGCTTCACCACGCCGATGGCAAAGAGGCATCCCAATGCCAGTATCCATATTGGCAGATTCGAGGGTACGTTGAATGCCAGCAATACCCCAGTGATGATCGCTGAGCCATCGAGCAGGGTGGGCGTTTTTTTCATTATGTACTTTACGATGAGATATTCAAATCCCACACAAAAAAGTACTGCCAGGGCGGTGATGATCAATGCGTCGAGCCGAAAGAGATACAAAGCGACTAAAAACGCCGGAATAAGCGCAATGAGCACCCCGTACATGTTTTTTTCAATCGTGTCTCCACTGTGTATATGTGGTGAAGGGGAGACAACCAGTTTATTTTCCATATCTAAAGTCACTCTAAGTGTTAGTTTTTCTTGCTCTGATAATTGTGTTTACCCTATTTTTGCCTAACCGGATATAGTCGAGCAATGGCCGGTCGGCAGGACAGGTATAGCTGCACGAACCACACTCAATGCAATCGGTGATACGATGTTTCTCGGCTCCGTCCCATACTTCGAATTCGGTAAGGTTCATCAGTAGGGTAGGGTTTAATCCCATAGGACAAACGTTCACACATTTGGCGCAACGAATGCAATCTTTCATCGCTTTCCGTTTGGCTTCTAATGTGGGAATGATCAATATGCCCGAAGTCCCTTTGGTTACCGGTACCTCAGTGCTTGCCAGCGCTTTTCCCATCATGGGACCTCCACTGACAATCTTTCCGGTGGTTTCCGGTAATCCTCCGGCAACATCTATCAGGTTGCCTATGGGGATACCTACCCGTGAGAGGATATTGCAGGGTTGTTTCACATCCTTTCCGGTAACCGTCACTACCCTTTCAATCAGTGGCTTGTTCTTTTGTACCGCCTCATAGACAGCCAAGACGGTTCCTACATTTTGGACTACGGCACCCACGGAAATAGGGAGGGCTCCACTTGGTACCTGGCGTCCGGTCAGTGCGTCGATCAATTGTTTTTCACCTCCCTGTGGATATTGCACTTTCAATGCCTCCACGGTGATGCCGGGATAGGCTTTGGCACTCTTCCCAAACTTCTCAATTGCGTCTTTCTTATTGTTTTCAATGCCGATAATGGCTTTGCCCACATTCAACGCTTTCATCACGATAGAAATTCCCACCATGACCTCTTCGGTTCTTTCCATCATCACACGGTGATCCGAAGTGAGCCAGGGCTCACACTCCACGCCGTTGATAATCAATACCTCGGGTTTCGATCCGGGAGGAGGGGTCAGTTTTACGTGTGTAGGGAAAGTTGCACCACCCATGCCGACAATACCGGCAGCGGCAATCTTATTGAGGATCTCTTTGGAAGAGAGGTTGCACTCTTTTTTTAAGTCGGGTGAGCGATCGATCGACTCTTCCCACTCATCACCATCTACTTTGATGAAGATGGCATCGCGCCTGTACCCACTTGTGTCCACTGCTTTGTCGAGTTTTAAGATGGTACCTGATACCGATGAGTGGATATTGGCTGAAACGAACCGTACGCTCTTACCGATTGGGGTTCCCACTTTTACGGAATCGCCTTTCTTTACCACGGGCTGGCAGGGAGCTCCGATGTGTTGGGCCAGCGGGATAATCACCTGATTGGGAATAGCAATGGATTGTATTGCGTTTCCGGCAGAGACTTTCTGCTCTTCAGGATGAATACCGCCAATTCTGAAAGTTTTTAACATATTTGTTGTTCCATTAATTCAAGTTCTGAAAGTTGTGTGATTGCAATTAAAGCCTCCACCTGACGATGTTTTGTCATCCATTACAGCGCTCGATCGCGAAAAGAGTAGAACTATTTCGTTTTTAATTGTATCCATTCTTATGCGTCAACTGTAGCTGTCGCTTCCTTTGGCGATTTCTCTTTCTTTGGCGGAAAATTCAACTCCAGGATGGAATTGGTGGGGCAAACCGGCACGCACTTGCGGCAAAGCCTGCATTTATCGTCAATGATATAAGCCAAATTGTTGGTGATGGTGATAGCCTCGAAAGGACAAACCTGTTGGCATTTGCTGCACCCGATACATGCAACTTCACACGACTTGCGTGCAACGCCCCCTTTCTCCTCATTCACGCAACTGACATAGATCCTTCTTGATTTGGGTCCCTGTTTTCGCAATTCGATGATATCCTTCGGACAGGCTTTCACGCAGGCACCACAGGCGGTACACTTGTCTTCTACCACTTCGGGAAGCATGGTCTCGGGATTGATGTGGATGGCGTCGAACGTACATGACTCCACACAGTCACCCAGACCAAGACAACCGAAAGAGCATCCGGTGTCGCCGCCGTAAAGTGCAGCGGCAATGGTGCAGTTGGAGACTCCATCATAAAGATTGGTGCGGGGACGACTTTCGCATGTCCCGCTGCAACGTACCACGGCAATCTTTTTTATAGCCACCGGAGCAGTCTGTCCCAAGATTTCCGCTACCCTATCCATGGTGGACTGACCACCGACAGGACAGTTGAGACCCTCCAAAGTCTCTGCTTTCACACAAGCAGACGCAAATGCCGCACAGCCGGGAAATCCACAGCCTCCACAATTGGCGGCAGGTAGGGCATCCTGAACCTCCTGTATGCGAGGATCTTCTTCAACTTTGAATTTTTGCCCTATCAAGTATAATATGGCAGCACTGCCGGCGCCAATTACACCCAACGTTACTACAGCAGTAAGTAATACAGTCATATTTATTGATTAGTAAATTTGTTGACCATAACCATTACATCAATTTTCCCACTTTTTCAAGCTAAATTGAAACGAATTCGCCATTTTTTTTCTCAGAAAATAAAGAATCAGATAGTAAGGAATAAGAGCTGCCATGGTGCTAATTGCTGCTCCTATTTCACTGAAGTTCCATACCGTGAGGGTGAGAATAAGTATTAAGATAAGTAGGATCAACGGAAGAACAAATGCCCAGAAAACAGCCTTGTATCCCATTGACTCTTTTCCCTCAATGATGACCCGTTCGTTTTTGCTGAACCGACCGGTGAAGTCGACTATTTCGACAAACTTCTCCTTCGAGTCGGCAACCATGCAGACTCCTTTGGCATGACAGGCACTGCAAGCCGATTGTTGCAGGATTCGTACAGTTACCTTATTTTTGTCGATTTTCTCAATAACTCCTTCGTGTTCGATCATGAAACAATGGTAAAATAATCTTTATCTCTTGCATCTAAATTTAGGGGCAAAGTTAAGATTATTTTCCAGATAAGTAAAAGTTTTTTGGAACTTGCTCCACCAAGAATTGTATTGATCGAACAAAGCATGCGACATTCAATTAATTCATTTTAATAGTGTAAAATTCAATATAGATTTTATTTATGAGTTAGACGTCATAAGTTTCTCTAAATTAGCCGAACTTTTACAGAAGGGTATTTGTTGAAAAGCCGAATAATGACGCGCAACAGCTAATTTCACCTTTTGTGGAACTTAAAATAATAACACATTTAATATTTTACTCTTATGATTTTTGATATTGATATGATTCGAAAGGTCTACGATTCTCTTCCTGAAAAGATCAAACAGGCAAAAGATATCTTGCAAAGACCTTTGACTTTGACTGAAAAGATCCTGTTTGCCCATCTCTGGCCAGGAGTTCCAGTAAAAAATTATCAGCGTGTCGGAGATTATCTAAATTTTGCTCCCGATCGTGTGGCGATGCAGGATGCTACCGCACAGATGGCACTGCTTCAGCTGATGAATTCAGGACGCACCAATGTGG
>LSQX01018008.1_pt3 | contig 10623 bp, 8 predicted proteins | sample 654561 | NCBI WGS metagenome assembly LSQX01 (sample SAMN04489861, study PRJNA283612) | anaerobic digester metagenome | isolation source: 4 biogas reactors fed with cattle manure at either 37C or 55C with and... | place: Denmark: Kongens Lyngby | collected 2014 | reverse complement strand
GCCGACAAGCACGGCCTCGCCTGCCATTCGGCCACCGGGCAAGTCAAGACCGGCCGCGGTCTCTCGCTGGAGATGGCGGCCCGCGAGGCGCGGCTCGATTTCTACTTCGATAGTGCCCGCGCAGCGGCGCTCGACACCATTGCCACCGGACACCATGCCGACGACGTCGCCGAAACCCTCCTGCTGCGCCTCGCCCGCGGCGCCGGCGCGGGCGGCCTGGCCGGCCTGCGCCCCTGCTCCGTCCTGACGCGCCGCAGTCAAAAGCTGCGCCTCATCCGTCCCCTGCTCGGCATCCCGCGCGACACCCTGCGGGAGTGGCTGCGCGCACAGGGGCTCCCCTGGCGCGAGGACGCCTCGAACCTGGACACCAGTATCGCGCGCAATGCCGTACGTCACCAGATCCTGCCATACATGGCAAAACAACTGGGCAGCCCGGTCACCGCCCGGCTCGTCCAGTCGGCCGAGCTCCTGCGGGCGGACGACGAAGCGCTCGACGCGCTGGCAGGCGACTGGCTCGCGCGGCATGCCGCAGAACCTCTCCCCGGACACGCCGCCGGCTCCCCCACCCTGCCTGTTTACGGGCTGGCCACCCAGCCCGTGGCCCTGCAACGCCGCATCCTGCGGCGCTGGCTCATGGATCAAGGCCATGCGGCGGCCACGGGCTTCGCCCCCATCGAGGCCCTCCGCGAAGCTCTCGACCAGCCGGCAGAGTGGCGCCTGACGCTGCCGGGCAACCTGCACCTCGGCGTGCGCGCCGGGCACCTCGGCGTTCTGGCCCCGCCACGCGCAGCCCCACCCGTCGCCGCCCCGCTGCACCTGCCAGTTCCGGGGGAGGCCGCCTGGCCGGGTCTGCGCATCACGGCGCGGCTGGCCTGCGGCATCCTGCGTGAACCGGCCCATCTCGGCCAATGGCCGGCGGCCTGCTCACTTGACCGCGAAGCGGTCGGCAACCACCCCCTCACGCTCCGCACCCGCCGTCCGGGCGACCGCATCGCCCCGACCGGCATGGCTGGAACCCGCAAGCTCCAGGATATCCTCGTGGATGCCAAGCTTCCCCGCGAGGCGCGCGACCAACTGCCGTTGCTCTTCTGCGGCGACACGCTGGCCTGGGTGCCCGGCTACCGCGTGGCCCGCGAGCTGGCGGTGCGCGGCGACTCCGCCCCCGCCATCCACATCCGTATCGAGCCATGTTGAACCACATGCAGCTTGACGCCGGCAACCCTTCAAGGCGACAATATGTCCATGCGAACACTGCTCGAAAAGATCGCCAAGGTACGGATTCTGGTAATCGGTGACCTGATGCTGGATCACTATATCTGGGGCGACGCCACCCGTATCTCGCCCGAGGCGCCGGTGCCGGTCGTCAAGGTCGAGCGCGACAGCTTCACCGCCGGCGGGGCTGCCAACGTGGCCCTCAATCTGGGCGCGCTCGGCGTGCAGGTCGATCTGGTAGGCACCACGGGCACGGATGACAACGGCCGGCGGCTAGCCGAGGTACTGCAGGGACGCGGCCTGAAGCTCGACACTACCCTCGCGTCCGAAGCGTGCCCCACGGTAGTCAAGACGCGTGTCATGTGCCGTAACCAGCAGCTCTGCCGCCTCGACCGCGAGGCTGCACCCGAAATCTACGCCCTACCCGGGGAGTGGGTGCGGAACAACCTGCCGGAACGGATCGCGGCCGCCGACGCCGTGATTCTCTCCGACTACGCCAAGGGCGTCATCACCAGCGAACTGATCCGCCAGGTGCAGGCCTTCGCCGGCCCGGACAAGCTGGTGGCACTCGACCCCAAGCCGCGCCCGGGACTGAACTTCAACGGACTCGGCCTGGTCACCCCGAACCGCAACGAGGCCATGCTGCTGGCCCAGATGGTGGGAGCCGGCACGGACGAGGTCTTTCCGCCGGAGGAGGTCTGCCGCCGGCTGCATGAGCGGCACGCCACACGGCTGCTGGTGATCACCCTGGGAGCCGACGGCATGCTGATCTCGCGCGAGGGCCGCATCGAGCAGCATGTGCCAACAGCCGCACGGGCAGTCTTCGATGTCTCGGGCGCCGGCGATACGGTCACGGCGGTACTCACGGCGGCACTGGCGGCCGGCGCCACCCCCGAGGCTGCCGTCGAGCTGGCCAACGTCGCGGCAGGCGTAGTGGTCGCCAAGCTCGGCACCGCCACCGCCACGCCGGAGGAGGTTCTGGCACATGCGCAACAATCGTGACGCCACGGCGCCCCGACGGGCGGCACTCTTCCTAGACCGTGACGGCACCATCATCCACGACGCAGGCTATCTGGATCGTCCCGACGGGGTAGAACTGCTGCCCGGAGCCCGCGAGGCACTGCACCGTGCCCACCGCACGCACCGGCTCTTCCTCTTCTCAAACCAGAGCGGCATCGGCCGCGGCTACTACACCTGGAAACAGCTCGACGCCATCAACCGCCGCCTCTTTAAACTGCTGGGCGGCAAGTACCTCTTCGACGCCGTTTGCATGGCTGCGGAACGTCCCGACGAGCCCAGCGCCTACCGCAAGCCGTCGCCGCGCTTCATCCTGGAGTGCATCGACCAGTTCGAGCTTAATCCCAACGCCTGCTGGATGATCGGCGACCGCCTTAGCGACCTGCAGGCCGGGCTGCGCGCCGGTGTGCAGGCGGCACTGGTGACCAACGGCAACCCACCCGATCCGGCTCTCGCCGGATACCTGCGGGCACACGCGCTGCCCTCCTTCGATTCCCTCGCCGACTGCGTTGCGGCCATCCTGCGTGGCTAAGATCCCCTGCCCTCCTCACTTCATCGCTGCGACGAGCTTCCTGGCTGCGGCGTCCGCCTGCAGCACGCGGTCACGAATCGCGAGAACGTCGTCAGGGCCGACATACTCGAGAATGAAGGGGAGTCCCTCGGCATGGCGGTGGTAGAGGCTGAGGAACAGCGGCCAGTCGATGTCGCCATCGCCCAGCGCGCGCCCGCGCACATCGTTTACCTTGCGGTCCTTGCCGTGGAAATAGGCCACTTTCGAAGCGAGATGGTGGAACATCTCCTCCTCGGTGTTGTTGGGGATCAGGTTGGCGGGATCAAGCAGAACACGCAGGCGATCCGAACCCACCTGCTTTATTAGGTCAGCCGTCCGTTTGGCGCTCGGCACGACATCTATGATACAGGGTTCGAGGGCGACCTCGAGGTCATAGTGCCCGGCTTTCTCCACCAGCCACTTCAGACTCTCGACGAGCTGGTTGAAATCACGCTCGTAGGTTTCGGTATTGATGCCGCGCTGACCGGGGGTAAAGCCGCACTCGGTCGCCACGCAGGGGATGCCGTTGAACGCGGCAATCTGCATCAGGCGCTCGAAGTAGGCCAGATTGGCGGCACGCTCGGACGCATCCGGATTGATCAGGTTGGTAAAGACACCCAGAGAACTGACCTCGATACCGCGGCTGCGGAAGGCCTCGACTATCATCTGACTCCGCTCATCGGTCATACTGGAGAGGTCGCGACGGCCATTGTACGACCAGTAGTTCGCGTCGGTATGCGCAAAGCAGAGCTCGGTGCAGACAAAACCGTTCTGCGCCATGAATTCAGCCGTTTCGCTGGTGGTCATCTTGGGAAAGCTGCGGGACACCACGCCAAGTTTCATTCTTGATCCTTGCTTACTGGGTTACTGTTGAGTTTGAATATATCAGGGGCTCCGGTGCAAGGCAAGCCCGCGAATGCTCCCGCTCGACACCGCTCGACATACAAGGCTCCGGCGGGTATGCTTTTTATATGGAACCAAACGCACGTCAAGCGCCCCCATGGCGTCTCATTCTGCTAACCGCCGGCCTTTTCGCTGCCATCATAATACCCTTCCTGCTCTTTGGTGATGACATCGAGCGCTGGACCGAAGGCGTGGTGGCGGACGTTGCCGACCATCCCGCCGCCACCGCTGCCGTGCTCGGCGGGCTGCTGGCAGGCGACATCATCCTGCCGACGCCCTCGAGCCTGGTCAGCACGGCCTGCGGGCGCTGCCTCGGTTTCCTGCGCGGTACGCTGGTCTCCTTCGCGGGCATGACCATCTCGGCGGTGGTCGGCTACGCGCTCGGGTTCTGGGCTTCCGGCTTCACGGCGCGTCGGCTACGGGAACACGAGCGCCAGTTGTTGCAGCGCCTGCACAGCCGCTGGGGCGTCTGGATGCTGGCGGCCGTCCGCCCGGTTCCCGTGCTGGCCGAGACGGCGGTGCTTTTCGCTGGCCTCGCCCGCCTGCCATGGAAGGGTGCCGTGCTGCCCGTGCTCGCCGCCAATCTGGGTGTCTCGGCCGTCTATGCCGCTATCGGCGCCCTGGCCCACGGCTCACATGCAACACTGGCGGCCTTCGCCGGCGCCGCGCTCCTCTCCGGCCTAGTCCTGCTACTCTTCCGGCGCGGGGTGACGCACCCCGGCGGAAACGGCGCATAGACCGATGAGCAGACGCACGTCCCTCCCGCCGGCAGTGCCGGTAGTCCCGGCAGGATCGGCAGTGCCGGGGCTCAGAACGAAAGAGCCTGGTCTGGACACATCTGCCGCTTGCTCTTTCGCTTTCGACAAAGCAGCGCCTGTACGGGCGGCACGCATGCCGCCCCCGCCGCCCACGGCGGCGGCACTGCCTACTGCCTACTGCCACTGCCCACTGCTACTGCCTACTGCTGCCGCCCCGCAGGGGCGGCGGCCTCGGCGGCCATCGTGGAGAGACGGCGGGAGGTGAGCTTGATGAAGGGCACCAGCAGGAAAAAGAGCCCGGCAGTGACCAGAAAGACCATCCTCACACCGCCCAGCATGGCCACACCGCCCGCCGTGGCAGCGCAGACGAACCAGCCGAAGGCTCGGAAACTCGTGCCCCAGCCCAGGAAGAGCGCGCGCTTGTCCGGCGGCGCGCACCGCGCCAGCCAGATCTGGAAGACCGGATCAAGCCCCGCCGAGAAGAAGGCCATCAGCATGCGCGAGCCGATCAGCATGCCGATGGTGCGCGAGAGCGCCAGCGGTATGGCCGTCAACCCAGCCAGCACCGACGACCACATCCCCACCCGCGCCGGCGAGGTACGGTCGGCCAGCCGCCCCATCACGGCGCCGGCGATGATGCCCGCGACCGCCGAGCCGCCCAGCACGATGCTGGTCCAGAATTTGGCCCCCTCGTCACCGACGATCAACTCCGTCATCTGCGGCACGAAGGGACGCTCGAAGGCCGAGACAAAGCCTGTCGCGGCCATCAGGCCCAGCAGCAGCCACACCCCTCCGAAGCGCGGCAGGGTCAGGTGCATACCCAGAGTGGCCTGCCGCAAGCTGGTCTTGCGGACAAAGTTCTCACGCGTGCCGAAGAGCACCAGAAATCCCGCCAGCGCCAGCATCGCGCCACTGGTCATGAAGCCGGCCGTGTAGCCGAAACGCTCCACCACCAGCGCCCCGAACAGGAACCCTGCCAGATTGCCGCTGCCGACAGACGACGATATCGTCCCCATCGCAAAGCCCATCTTCTCCGGCGGTGTGTTGCTGGCAACCAGCGTCTGCGAGGCGGTCACCGTTCCCGCAAAGACGCCCAGCAAAAAGCGCAGGGCCACCAGCCAGACGATGTCCGGCATGAAGATGGCCAGCGGCAGGAGGATGGCCGAGCCGAAATTGGCGCGCAGCAGCATCGCCCGGCGCCCGTAGATATCGGCCACGAAGCCCCAGATGGGCGCGAAGAGGAAGAGGCCCAGATTTCCCGAGGCGGTAAAGAGCCCCACCCAGAGGCTCCGCTGGGCCTCGTCGGTGATCATCAGTTGGTCGCGGATGTAGAAGGGGATGAAGGGCAGCGAGAAGCCGAACCCCGCAATGGAGAGGAACTGCGCGAGCGCGATAAAGAAGAGGTTGCGCTTCCAGTTGAAGGTCGTGTCACGGCGGGATGTCATGCCGGCACCCGCAACCCGCTCCCCGGTGCGTTGAGGATCCCGAGGTAGCGGGCATGGACCTCGCCGGGCGGATGCTGCTCGGTCTGGGCCAGCGTGCCGCCCAACGGGGGCTTGATGGCCTCGGTCTCGAGGTGCAGCAGACGCGGACAGGAGGCGATCTGCGGTACGAAGGCCGCCCAGTCGAGTGTACCGCGCCCCGGAATGAAGTGCTGGTCATGGCGGCCGTCGTTATCGTGCAGGTGCATGGTTACAACATACGGCCGCAGCGCGTCGAGCGCCACCTGGACACCATCATGGATATGTGCGTGCGCCACGTCGAAGCAGACCCCAACCGCGGGATGGTCGTATTGCCCGACAAAGCCGGCCAGCTCGTCGACCGTGCGCGCCAGGTAGGTCAGGCGCAGGCTGTTCTCCAGGGCCAGCTTGATGCCGGCCGCCTCGGCCGCCGGCGCCAGTTCGTCTACAGCCCGCGTTACCGGCTCCCAGATCACATCCCGCTCGCCCCCTTCCTTAGGATAGTCGCCCAGATGCAGCACATAGGTCGTCGCGCCGAGATCCGCCGCACGCCGCATCACGTCTATATGCGCCGCCACCATCCGCCGCCGCGCGTCGGGATCGGGCTGGCGCAGCACATAGGGGGCATGTTCAAGTCCGTGGCAGGCGATGGCCCTGAGACCGGTCTCGCGCAGCACGCGCGCAATCTCCTTCTCCACGCCGGGCTCGGCCAGGCTGAGCGTGCCGCACACCTCCTGCAACACGATGCACGAGATACCGTCCTCAGCCAGGCCGCGGCAGACCGCCTCGAAATCGCTGGAGGGATCCAGCGGCGGCAGATAGGCGAGTTCAAGGGTGCGCAGGTCGGACATGGCGGGACTCAATGCTCCAGGAAGAGCGGCTTAAGGTGGCGGTCGAGCAGGTTGCGGGTGACATGCGTGCCGATCGTCGCCGCATGCTCCTCCAGCGCCCCGGTAAAGCGCGCCCCCATCCCGGCGGCCACCCGGAAGCTGATGTGGATGAATTGGCGGAAGTCACGGTTGAAGCGCGGGTGCGCGGGGTCGTGCTCGAGCGCGCCGACAAACTCGCCGCTGCTCCAGCCATCAACCTCGTCCGGCGACGGCAGGCGCCCAGTATCTATCGACACCACCGTGGCATACGGTGCGCGGAGCGCCTCGTACTGCGGAAACGCCTCGCGGTAGATCGCCTTGGCCAGCGCCAGGCCATCCCCGCCGGCGGCGGCGAGACCAATCACCTCCTCAAGCCAGGTCGTGCCGGCCGTCTTGATATGCATGCCCGCCTGATGGCGGCGCAGCGCGTACGCGATGTGCGGGTAGATCGAGAACTTGTCGCTGCCTGAATGGACGCTGAGCTTGAGCCCGGCGGGCAGTCCGAAGCGCGCCACCGCGTACCGCAACACGCAGATATCCTCGTCGAACTCGCGCGCGAAGTCCGCGGGATCGCCCACATAGTCAACACCCTTGTGGAAGGCACCGGTGAATCTGGGGGCGATGGTCTGCAGTGGTATCTTCTCGTCGGCGAGACCGGCCAGGATGACGAGCAGCTCGACCGGCGTCTGCGGCTTGTCGGTCTCGTCAAACGAGACCTCCACGACAAAGGGCGCCGTGCGCCGCGCGGCAATATGACGGTACAGTTCGCCGGCGGCGCGGATCGCGGCGAGGTACCGCGAGGCGATGGCCCCGAGCGCGGCAGCATCGAGCGCCAGCGGACGCCCGATGCCGTCGATTGCCAGAGACCCGGTCAAACCGGCGTGGCACCTGGCAAACTCCCGCGCCTCGTCCGCCGCGACCGGCTGTCCGATGGAAGCGGCCACATCCAGCGTGAAGAAGTCGCAGGCGTCAATGAAGCCATCGACGTTCTGCAGGCCGATATGGTCGGCATCGACGAAGTAGGCGCTCTTCCACTGCTCGGCGGCCACGGCGGCATCGGCCGCGCGCCGGGTGTCGTCCGGCCGGGAACCGGTCAGCATGTGCTCGCGGTTCGACTTGTTCCAGACGGGCGTCACGTGTACGCCCTGCGCCTCCAGCGCCTTGATGGCGCGGAGCTGCGCACGCGCCTGATGACCGAAACGGTCGCCGATGCCTATCGAGAATTTATCCAGCGAAATCATAATCCCTTTCTTTCTCTCCGCGCGGTTAAATTAGGAACTCAAGAACTCAGGAAGGATGCAAGAGTGCGTGGTTTTCACAACAAAATCCTGATTTCCTGAGTTCCTGATTCAAAACAGCAGGCGTTGCAATGTTTCACATGCTCCATCATGCGGTGGTCTGCGCCTCCACCAGCCGCTCGGCGCCGCTGTAGCGTTCACGCAGCTTCGGCTTCTCGATCTTGCCGGTCGGATTGCGCGGCACTTCGGCAAAGATGATCCGGCGCGGACGCTTGTAGCGCGGCAGATCGAGGCAGAAGGCCTCGATCTCCGCCATCGTGCAGGTGGCCCCGGGCTTAAGCTCGATGATGGCCGCCGCGATCTCGCCGAGCCGCTGGTCGGCGATTCCGATGACGGCCACGTCCTTGATCTGGTCATGCGCACGCAGGAAATCCTCGATCTGCACCGGATAGATGTTCTCGCCGCCGGAGATGATCACATCCTTCTTGCGGTCGACCAGGTAGATGAAGCCATCCTCGTCAACCCGCGCCATGTCGCCCGTGTAGAGCCAGCCATCCTTCAGGATCGCCGCCGTGGCCTCGGGGTTGTTGTAGTAGCACTGCATCACGCCGGGACCGCGCACAATCAGCTCGCCAACCACGCCCGGCTCGACCGGCGCGCCCTTCTCGTCCACGATCCGCGTCTGCCACTGATAGCCCGCCTTGCCGATCGCCCCGACCTTGTGGATGTTCCCGACGCCAAGATGCACGCAGCCGGGGCCGATCGACTCGCTAAGCCCGTAGTTGGTGTCGTACTGGTGGTTTGGGAAGACCTTCATCCACTTGTGGATCAGGCTGGGCGGTACCGGCTGGGCACCGATGTGCATCAGCCGCCACTGCTCGAGACGGTAGTCGGCGAGCCGGATCTCGCCGCTCTCGATGGCGTCGAGGATGTCCTGCGCCCACGGCACCAGCAGCCAGACGATGGTGGCCTTCTCCTCGGAGACGGCCTGCAGAATCCAGGCGGGCTTGACGCCCCGCAGAATCACGGCCTTGCCGCCCACCAGCAGGCTGCCGAACCAGTGCATCTTGGCACCGGTATGGTAGAGCGGCGGAATGCAGAGGAAGACATCCTCGTGCGTCTGCCCGTGGTGGTTCTGCTCCGTACGGCAGGAACCGACCAGCGCGGCATGGTTATGGAGAATCGCTTTGGGGAAGCCGGTCGTGCCGGAGGAGAAGTAGATCGCCGCATGCATGTCGTCGGTGAGCTCGATGGCCGGCGCGGTTGACGAGCAGTAGCCCACGAGCCTGTCGTAGCTGTCGGCGAAGGAGGGCAGATCCTGGCCCACATAGAAGAACGTCCGCACCCCGTGGAGGCGGTCGGCGATCTGCTCGACACGCCCGGTGAACTCGGGGCCGAAGATCAGGGTGTTGACCTCGGCCAGCGTCAGGCAGTACTGGATCTCCTCGGCGGTATAACGGTAGTTGAGCGGCACGGCAATGGCGCCGGCCTTGAGGATGCCGAAGTAGATCGGCAGCCACTCGAGGCAGTTCATCAGCAGCAGGGCCACCTTGTCGCCCTTGCGCACACCGCGGGTCAGCAGCAGGTTGGCAAAGCGGTTGGCCTTGACGTCAAACGCCTTCCAGGTCATCTCGCGGCGGTACTTCTCCGCCGCCGCCGCCTCGATCAGGTTGAATTCACGCCAGGTCATGGCATGCTCCGGGCGGCTGCCCGGATTGATCTCGACCAGGCTGACCTCATCGGGATAGAGCCTGGCGTTGCGTTCGAGAAAATCAGTGATTGCCATATCGGGGGTTCCTTTCGGCCGCGCTCGCCGGTGGACGGCGCAAGCGCCATGGCAGGGCTGCGGGATCCCGTCTGGAGCCCCGCCGGGGCCTCTGCCAGAAATAAGATGCCATGTTCTCACACGCGGCTGGATTTATCAAGCGCAAGCGCAGCGCAACCGGTAATCGGTTGGCCAGGGTTCAGGGTTCAGTATTGCCACCGCCCCCGCGGGGCGGTTGGAACAGGCGAGAGACACGCTTTGTCGCGAACTTTGTCGGTAACTTTGTCGAAAGCGAAAGAGTAAGGAGCCGTAAAAGAATAAAGTTTACAGCGGCGGAGCCGTGTGCTATCTTATCCTCGTTGACTTTTCAGACGAACTCATCTTGAAAAACCGGAAGGATAAACATGGCAGCCGTTTCGGACAATGTCAACTACAAGGACTTCTTCGACGCCCTTAGTGGGCACCTCGACGAGCGTACGAAAAGGCTTGTCGCCAGTTCCCTGGCGAAGACCATCGGCAACATATCGCTCGCTTCAACTGCGTCAGGACTATCCAGGCCTACGATCTACAATGGGTTGCAAGAACTGTCCGGGGGGGCTCAGGCCGCTCCCGGCCTGCCCGCCGGCCGCCAGCGCAGGCCGGGGGCGGGGGCGAAACGTGTCGAGGAACGGAACCCGGAGATCGTGCCTGCGCTCGACGCCCTGATCAAGCCCTATGTCAAAGGTGACCCCATGTCGCCCCTCCGCTGGAGCTGCAGGAGCCTTAGGAACCTTAGCACGGAACTGAACAGGCAGGGATTCGAGACGAGCCATGTCACGGTCGCGAGGCTCCTTGGGGAAATGGGTTATACC
>LSQX01312418.1_pt1 | contig 10624 bp, 11 predicted proteins | sample 654561 | NCBI WGS metagenome assembly LSQX01 (sample SAMN04489861, study PRJNA283612) | anaerobic digester metagenome | isolation source: 4 biogas reactors fed with cattle manure at either 37C or 55C with and... | place: Denmark: Kongens Lyngby | collected 2014 | reverse complement strand
GTAAAAACGGAGCTCGTTGATTCGGAGGTAATGCACGGGCATTCAGGACTGCCCGTTCCGAAAAGGATTTTTGAAGCCCTTTCGTTTGGTAAGCTAATTCCTCAAACTGTGTGGCGTCCATCAGCGATTTCGCAGAAGCCAGTATTTCGTCTGTTGAACGGCCGCTGGCAACTGCATGACAGAATTTCACATAATCGCTACCAAGCTCTTCTTGCAACGTCATTTCGACGATCTCCTGTCCAGAGTATTCGTCCAATGAACGCACATCCCTGCTATGTGGCACATTACCAAATTCATGCTCCAACTGTGGTGCCACCAACTGCAGTTGTTCGTCAATGACCTGAGTCACTTCGCTGATAAGTTGTTCTTCATCCAGCGAGGCGTTTTTAGCGGGATCCCATTGAAAGCTGCAGCCAATCATCGATGTGATTAAAAGCAGACATACGATGTCGGTCGCCGCATGTTTCAACACGTTCTTCATGATCGGTTCCTCCTTATATATTTTTAACGTGACTTATCAAAAGAGAATCGATAGCCAGCCCGGAGATGAAAACGGAAACGCGAATAACCGGGGACCAGCGCAGCAATATAGGCGCGGCTATCGGTAAAGGTATCGGACGGGTCTCTTAAGGAAAGCGAGGCTTCGATTATGAAAGGGGCAAACCATGTTGCCGTATAACCGAAATGAAGTTCATTTAGACAATGGAATTTTTCCAAAGGCTTGTACGGACCGACAAACATGCAGACATGCGCCATGGAGCATGCGATAAATGGTCCGGATTCCCAGGGATAGTACTTGAGCGACAGGATGAATTCGAACAGTTGTTCCTTACCGCCCGAACGGTCTAACATATAGGTTACGGGGATTTCGACTTCTATACCGGGTGCCAGCGATACGCTTATTCCAGCTTCCAACGAGATGTGTTTCGACCAAAGCGCATCAACACAGGCGACATCAGCGAACACCCGGAACTCGGGAAGAAATGAATAGTCACATTCCTGAGCTTGAATCGATGATAGCGGTATTATTGCAAAAATAATGATAACGACAATCAGGCACTTCATGAGACCCCTTCCGTTTTGTAATCGTGTACGGGGCAACGGTACTATAGGGGACAGAAGGGGGCAATTCGTCGTTTATGCTAGTCTGTTAAGGGGAATCGGGTGAAACATCCCATCCAAATGCTTGCTTTATCAGAGCTTTCTTTTTTCGCGCGGTTGTGGAAACAAATCGCTCCTGAACATCATCGTCAAGCTCGAGAATCATACCTACTCGCATTCCGAGTACTTTTCCGAATGAAATCGAACAGACTGAGGAGACTAAAACCGACCATACAATCTTATAGGTCGTCCTGTTTCCTTTCGGCTTTACCTTCTGCACAAGATACACCTGCTTTTCAGTGATGACCAGCCGGCCGCGGACAAGATCTTCGGTGGAGGCAACCGGGATCTTTGCACAATAGAGCGTAAATCGTGGTTTTTCGTTCATAAGTGCTACCGCAGAACTATAACTAACCCAATACGAGACAAACCAATACGCTCCTAATAATACAAACATCAAGACGAACAATGACCAATATAACCACGTCGACAACACTTGGTCGGGGATAAAAATCACGACGCCGAACAGAGCAAGCAATGCAATACTGATAAGCTGTTTCATAGCTCGGATAATACCAGATGTAGAATCCTCAGACAACAATGAAGGTGCATCTTGCCGAACGGAATCGATTTGGTTATGCTTTCTGCATGCATTCCATTCCTGAATATCCCGGATCTAGTCCGCTAGTACTTGAGCACTTGGATTCGGTTCAACCATTTTTACTTGCTAATCGCGACCATATATCAGAACTCTCGATGGCTTCGTTATATCCGTTTACCGCGAAACGCGATTACCGGGTATTTCGTTATACGAAAAAAGATAATTCAATAGCATATGGATTTATTGCCAAAGGTACCGCTTCCGAGGGGATGCCCCTGTATGCTTTTCTTCCCGCGGGCTACCCGGGACCAAAAATCATCGAATCTCTCATGAAAGATGTAGCACAAATCAATACCATCGGGCAACAAACACTACCATCTTGGGAACAAGGGGTACACTCATTTCATCCCGAACTGGTGATAGAAGAAGACAGAGATAATGCAGACTATCTCTATGATCGTCAGAGTCTGGTCGAACTAGTCGGTCAAGCCCTCCATAAAAAATTAGCGCATGCCCAAAAATTTGCCGATGACAATCCACAAAGGATTCTAGTGCCCGCCCGCCTATGCGACGACCGAGACATGCTGGAAGTCCTTCATTCATGGGCAGAAGGCAAGGATACTGTGGAGGACCTTGACTCGACTGCTCTGGCAATCCAATACCGAAAAGAACTCGGTATGGACGGAGCCGTGCTGTATGCGAAGGACAAGCCAGTTGCATTCACACTCGGAGAGGCTGACGGTCAGAACAGATTTATCATTCATATCGAAAAAGCAGTACCGGGCTATCGCGGGGTATACCAGTATATCAATCGGGCTTTTGCAGCCAGTCTTCCCGAATCGATTATCGAAATCAACCGTGAACAAGATCTTGGCATTCCCGGATTACGTCAGGCAAAACTAACGTATAAACCGTCATCCTATGTCATGAAATACAAAATCAGAAAAACACTCTGACTTTCATCGTGACGCGTAGAAATTCATTCCTCCTGTGAATCAATCCGACCGGTCGAAGCCGTCCGATGGTTGGAGGTTGTTATGAAAAGATATTCGATTTTATGTATCGCATGTACGGCAATCATACTCGTATGCTTATCCGGATGCAGTGAAGAATATGCCGCAACATCATTAAGGCTAAGCCTTTCAAGCTTATTAGAATCAAGAGGGTCAAAAACCCTCGTACCCGATGGAGAATCATTGGTCATTCATTCGTATTCGCTCGAGGGCAGCGGTCCTAACGGCAACACGTTCTCGATCACGACGCTATCCCCGCAAGTGCTAATCGAAGGGCTCGTGTTCGGAACTTGGGAGATTCAGGCGGTTGGCCGTAATGAACAGGGAACTGATTTGGTTACCGGATCAGTTACTCACCATCTCACTACGACATCGACTCAAGCAGAACTATTTCTCGATACGCTCGTCGGTTTTGGAACGCTCGATGTCACGTTTTCCTGGGGAGATCCAAACTTCCCATCCATTACACTAGACGTATATGTACAACCACAGGGAGAAAGTGAAACAAAAATCACGAGCGGCATCGTAATGAACGGCTCGACGGCGACGGCAAGATACGAAACCGTCAAGGCTTCCGGTTCGTACGCGTTGCGCTACGAATTGTTTTCGAACGGTATTAAGATTGCCGGAGGAACCGAAGCGGTACGCATTATCGAAAATTCGACGACTATCGGTACGATTTCGATTTCAATCGATTCCGAATCGAGTACTACCCAGGGTCTTGCTATCGTCAATACTACTGCAACTCCGATCGAAGGCACTATCAGCGGGATCGAAACGACTATTTTACCAAACACTCCCGTTACGGCTGTATTCAACCATATCAAAGGAGGAGGAACAACCGACATAGCGGTGCAGTGGTTCCTCGATGGAAGTCTTATCGGAACCGGATTGTCGGTTACGTTTTCCACTTTCACCGGACAGCATAGGCTTGATGCATTTGCCAGCTCGGACAAAGCCGGGAGCATGGGATCAGCGACGCTCCCTTTTTCGGCATCGGTGACCGGGAACAACGGTGTTCCGGTTATGCTTGATACGGTCCGAAACGGCGAACTTGACAGGCTCGGCCAGTCATTTGCATTACAGGATGTCTCTGATTGCATCTTCTTGCGAGACGGCAGGATCTTGGTAGCAAGTGCACACACGCTGCAGCTGTACGAAGTTGTCAGAGATTCCCTGAAGATAGTCAAAACATTTAGCGGCGGAGCAGCGGGAACAAACCCTGGATCGGCTTTATATCATACGTACGGCGTCACCGATTTGGCGGTCGACCTTTTTGAAGACATCGTTGTCACCACCAGTTCTACCGATCATACGCTCGTTGCATACGCATATGATAGCGAACAGGCCGACCTCACCATGATCGACTGGCGTCAATCGGATGATTCGGGCGACGAATGGTGGAATTCAATGGGGAATCCAGGGCTCGACCCGATAAACAACTATCTGTATTTTATTGATCATGTAGACAATGTAATATTTTATTATTCTTACTCAGATACTGCCCTATCGTGTATCGGGATATCGAATCTGGATTCTGCAAGCACCACAGTCGGACTGGCAAGCCCTCAAGAGTTAATAGTGAGTCCGACCGGAGAATGCTCGGCATTTGTGTGCCCCGCAATCAATACGTTCCATGTGCTTTCGAATGCGTTGTTGAGTATTCCACCCAATCCACAAAGCACCGTACAATTTTCTGCATCAAACGAAAGCGGAAACATACATTCGATCAAGATTTTCAGCAACGACCTGTATCTGCTCCGAGACGACGGAATCGTCCATTATCACAAAGGAAGCGACCTCAATCATTGGACACAAACCACTACCATTGGCGATCCGTTAAACGGTGTAACTGATATGGCGTTTAGTACGGATATGTCGAGTGCCTGGATTATCAGCAGCTCTAATCAGCCCGGTATAAGTCTACTATCGATCATCAGCGGAATTCCCAGTCACGATTCTTTTGTTTCAACATCAGATTTTTCAGGGAAGAAGATTGCCATTTCGCCGAGTGGGGATTTCCTGTTTGTAACCGGTTCGGACGATGACGCCATGTTGATGCGAATTGCAGATTACTGAATGTTATAGCAAAAAGCGTACCGTCGTGCCCGATTCTTCGGAGCTTTCGATCGAAATGCTTCCTCCGTGGAGTCGGGCAATTCTTTGTGCTATCGTGAGCCCTAATCCGGAACCTTGGGACCCTCTTGCATATTCCCCCCTATACAAGCGTTCGAAGACTCTGGGAATATCTTCAGGGGGAATCGTCGGTCCGCTATTGTTTATTCTGAGTTCGACTTTATCACCTCTTTGTTCGATTCCCATCCGTATAACGCTATCTTGATAGGCGTGTCGCACTGCATTTGACAATACGTTGGCAACTGCTCGGTCCAATAGATGTTCGTCTGCCTGAAACGATTCCACATGTGCGAATACTTCCCAAGTGATTCCCTTTGCCAAAGCAGCAGCTTCAAATCGTTGTACGGCCGAAAAGAAGAATGCCTTTGATTGGATTTCATCCACCTGCAGGCGGGTTTCCGGCGATTCCAACCTCATCAATTCTTCAAGGTCGTTGATTAATGCTTCCATCCTCTTCAGTTCACTAGACATAGCTTCGTATCGTTCTGCGGTAGGCTGCAGTACATGATCCGAGAGCGCTTCAAGCTGAGCCTTAATCGAAGCGACCGGGGTCCTGAGGTCATGGGCGAGGTCATGAGACCACTGCGTGCGTAATGTTCGCTCGTCGAGCAGGCTTTTACGAAGGGATTCGATTGCTTTTGCAATCTGACGTAGTTCTTGAGATGCCGTATCGACTAGTGGAGAAGTATAATCGCCCTGACGTATTTTACCGAGGCTTTTTGCAATCCTATCTGCAGGTGCCGAAATCGAACGTGAAAAATACCAGGCGACCAGAGCTGACATTCCCAGCATGAGAACCAGTGCTGCTACTGCTACGATTATCATTGATCGAATAAGTGCCTGGTTCGCTGAATCTTGGGCAAACGTTTCCTGTCCTATGATAAAGTATCCGATAAGCTTGTTTTGATCATACACGGGAGTACGAACTGTCGATGGCACATTCCTTGTCATCCCGCCGCGAAATCCCATACCCCTGCTACTTGCTTGCAGCTCGCCCTTTTCATTATATATCGCGATCTGACCCGAATATTCCAACTGGTCGGCTTCGCTGCTTTGCATGAGTACGGCCTTTGCCAGTTCTTCGGCCTGGTGCTGCCGTACCTCGATCCAACTGTTTTGAGCGTTACCGTATCCGATGAACATAAGTAATGCCAATAGTGCGAGTTGAACGAGAAACGAGATGAAAAATAACACGAAGGTCTTTTTTACCAATGTCATGGGCTCACCTTTCTTCCGATAAAACGGTAGCCGAAACCCCGCACCGTCTCTATCCACTCGATTCCTGCAAGCTTCGCCCTGATGTTTTTCATGTGTGTGTTGATACTTCGCTCGGAACCTTCGGCAAGATAGTCTAGACACGAGCCAAGCAGCTGTTCTCGGCTGATTACCATGTGTTCACGCTCGGCCACGTACGAGAGAATCTTCCATTCGGCAGCAGTCAGCTTTAATTCTTTCCCATCGTGACTGGCGATGTGGGATTGTTCGTCGAAAGACAGTGTGTGTTGACCTGCATCGGCATGGTCCTCCAACACCCATGAGACAACGGCTTGCTTGTTTTGCGAAATTTCATTCGACGTTCGGGCCAGAATCGAACGGATTCTGAGCACCAGCTCTCTCATGGAAAACGGTTTGACTACATAATCGTCTGCACCTATTTCGAATCCCGTAATCCGGTCCGATTCGCTTGAGCGGGCAGTTAAAAATAAAATCGGGACTTTCGATTCTTTGCGAAGCTTCCTCGCAAAAACAAATCCGTCCCCGTCCGGAAGCATTACATCAAGTACGAGAAGGTCGGGAAGTGCAATCCTGACAGCTTCCGACAAACCTGATAAGCGATCGAACCGTATGACCGCATGACCTTCGATTTCGAGGTACGAGGCGACTGCGTCGCCTAGTCCGACATTATCTTCTACTAAAAAAATCTTTGCCATCGCTGTATGTCCCTTGTATCGATTCTATGGTCAATTCTAATCGATTCTCAATGGTAAGATAGTCCGGCTTTATAAATTTTTGGTAAAGAACATATAAATTTCGAAAAAAGTGAGAAAAACTCTATTGACAATCTCACCATACTAGTGTAGTAGTTTGATAGTACACTAAATTACTGTCAAGGAGGCGGTACAATCATGATACGTATGCACGATATTGCGTTCGGCTACGGAAAACGGAATTTGTTTACCAAGCTGAACCTTAACATTCCCGAAGGCAACATCTACGGGCTATTGGGAATGAACGGAGCAGGGAAAACCACTTTGCTAAAGTTGGTTTCAGGCCAATTGTTTCCTCAGAGGGGGATTGGATCAACGTTAGGATTTAATCCCGTCAAGCGCAACGCAGAGATGCTCAGTCAAATTTTTTATTTACCAGAAGAATTCCCGTTGCCACCGATGAGAGGTGACGAATATGTTTCGTTGCTCAAACCATTGTATCCTTTATTCGACCAGGGAGCCTTCGAGCGTTACAGGGATGCCTTTGATATCGACCCGAAGCAGAAACTGGCAGAGCTTTCCTTAGGCCAGAAGAAGAAGTTTTTACTTGCCTTCGGACTCGCGTCAAACACTCCGCTGGTAATCCTAGACGAACCTACCAACGGATTGGATATTCCCTCAAAAAGTCAGTTTAGGAGGATTGTCGCTTCGGCGATGACCGATAAGCGGACATTCATCATTTCGACGCACCAGGTCAGGGATATGGAAAACCTCATCGACCCGATCATTATCTTACATGACGGTCAGGTAGTCTTTCACAGCGATCTTGCAAACGTTGCATCTCAATATTCGTTCAAGCTGGAGCGCAACGAACACGATAGCAGAACAGCCGTATTCCAAGAAAAAGTTCCTGGGGGATACATGATTGTCACGAAACGGCAAAAAGATGATGAAGAAACGAACGTCGACCTCGAAACCCTGTTTAATGCGGTGGTATCGGCTCCGTCTGCCTTCTCGGCACTCGCGCAGAATTCAATTGAAGGAGGCGTAAAATGAGATTCCTTCACGTACTTAACAAAGAATTACATGATAGCCGCAAGGGCTTCATAATCTATGGAATCACGATTTTCCTCGTCATGTTCGTAGTTGAAGTAATAGCGGCTATCGTGTCGAGATTTACCGGATCAGGCCATATCGAGATATATGAAGGGCTGTTCCCTGGCTTTTTATTCCTCGGCGGATTCATCACAACCAGCGTGATGTTTTCAGACGATATGTTCAGTAAGCGCGGCCAGCATGCGTGGATGATGCTTCCCGCTTCGTCACTGGAAAAATTCCTTTCTAAAGCTTTATTGAGCGCATTTGCCTATCCGATAGCATTGGTCCTCGTATTTGCAGGAGCTTCAGCTTTCACAGAACTCTTCACGCTTATCACCGTCGGCGATCATTTCGTTATGTTTAATCCTCTGCAAGCAGAGACGTGGAAGATGGTACTCCATTTTCTCGTTATTCAATCGGTATTCCTGTTGGGGGCAACCTATTTTAGAAGTGTTCATTTCATTAAGACTGTTCTTGCAGTCGGTTTAATTGTCACGGTAGCCGGGCTATTCGCCGCTTTGATTGCCCGTATCGCGTTTGCTCCGTATCTACAGGGATTCTTCTCACCAAAGGCATTCCATCTTTCAGCGGATATCAACGATCTGATGAAGACGACACAGGGTCTTTCGATTGTCGTCGACATCGTCTACTGGGCTTTGCTTGCACCGTTCTGCTGGTTTACGGCATACCTAAGGGTTAAGGAGGTCCAAGCCACCGATGCAATTCAATGAACAAAAATCAATCTATTTGCAAATAGCCGATTATATCTGCGATAAAATTCTGGACGGCACGTGGCCCGACGGACAGAGAATTCCGTCGATTCGAGACATGGCTGTTCAACTTGAGGTTAATCCCAATACCGTAACACGAACCTATACGATGCTACTTGATGAAGGGACGTTGCAGAATAAACGAGGCATCGGCTATTTTACCGGGGATGACGCACGACGCATGGTTTTAGAAAAACGGCGCAATCAATTCGTAGAACAGGATTTACCTGCGTTGTTCAAAACCATGGTGACTTTAGATATCGGCGTCGGACAAGTTGGCGAACTCTATATGAAATACTTGGAGGAACAAAATCATGAAGATAAGTAATAAGGTGCTCGTTTCGGGTGGAGCGTTCCTTGGAATACTCATTCTTGCCTTTGTAATCACCGTGCGAGTCGGTTTCGATCGTCTGGTGAAACAGGCAGGAGACGGAAGTACCTACACATACAACTACCAGTACAAGCCATAAATGTTTTGGTTTAATCATCTCAAGCCCCCTACACGGTTATCGGTCAGGGGGCTTTCTCATATATCTGAAAAAAATAGTTGAATTCTGAACAAAGGTCCCGTTAGTATTGAGCCTACCCGTGGGTATGCAAAGGAGAGGGCGATGGACCGGATCGAAAAGCGGCTTTATGTAGTAATATGCTCTATGTTTACGATTATGATAACTGCCGGTTTCGTTTCCGGAGGATTTATTGAAACAGTACGTGCATTCATCACACTTCAGACTCTTGGTGCAAGGCTTATCCAAGATTTTACCTACACCCATGTCGGAGCCGCTTTAGTCAATTCGGCTCTCGTCGGTATTTGCGGCCTCGTGATTGTTTTTTTCTCAGAAATTCATCTTGCCGGTCCCACGATGGCCGCGATTCTTACGTTGACTGGATTTGGTCTTTTCGGAAATACTCCATTTAACAGTATTCCAATCATCCTAGGAGTATGGATTGCTGCAGTCACCGCCCGAAAAACACTTGGCGCGTACAGTATTATTGCCATTTTCGGAACTGCACTTGCTCCGATTGTCACCTACCTTGCATTCGAATTATTTGGAGGTGGTCTGTGGACAATCGTATTGGGTATTGCCGTCGGTCTGGTAATCGGATTTCTTCTTCCGGCTATCGCAGGAACCATGTTGCTCACACATCAGGGATACAATCTTTATAACATCGGTTTTTCCTGCGGATTCTTGGGATTGTTTATCGCAGGGTTGTTAAAGGCTGCCGGACGTTTACGCGACCTGTCCATTGTCTGGAACGAGACCTTCCATCCGGTCCTTTATCTTCTCATTCCGTTTTTCGGTGTCATGCTAATCGTGTGCGGTTTTCTTATCGATCGAAACGTATCTGTTCGAGACACCTTAGCATCGTTTGTAAAAATTCAAAAACTACCGGGAAGATTGCCCTCCGATTTTATCGATATGGCGAGCGCCGGCGGTACGCTGGTCAATATGGGATTGCTGGCCCTGGCTAGCTGGACATACGCTGCGATAATCAAAGCGCCGATGAACGGTCCGGTATTGGGAGGGATGCTCACCATTATCGGGTTCGGGGGATTTGGAAAATCGTTGAAAAATTGCTGGCCGGTTATGGCGGGAACCATAATCGCGACGCTCGTATTCGGTAAAAGCCTTACGGCCCCGGGGCCGATACTTGCAGCACTCTTTTGCACCACACTTGCTCCGGTTGCGGGACAGTTTGGAATTATTGCCGGTTTGCTTGTCGGGTTCATCCATCTTACTATGGTCGAAACTACGGCAATCTGGCACGGTGGTCTGGATTTATACAATAACGGATTTGCAGGCGGCTTGACGGCTACCCTTTTTATCGCTTTCATGCAATGGTATCGTACCAATAGGCCACGGGAGGACTTCGAACAATGAAACGAAAAGAATTTCTCGGAAGACTAATCGGAGAAATCAGCGGCTATATCCTGCAAGGTAATCCCTTACGAATGGTAATCTCGCTACACCAGGA
>LSQX01301357.1_pt1 | contig 10625 bp, 10 predicted proteins | sample 654561 | NCBI WGS metagenome assembly LSQX01 (sample SAMN04489861, study PRJNA283612) | anaerobic digester metagenome | isolation source: 4 biogas reactors fed with cattle manure at either 37C or 55C with and... | place: Denmark: Kongens Lyngby | collected 2014 | reverse complement strand
GTGGGCGGCCCGAGAGCAAGCGGGATGTAGAGAACCGGGGTATACTGGAGAATATCAAGTCTGTTTTCAAGAAGAGCAGGAAGACCTACGGTTCTCCGAGAGTTCATCAACAGCTTGTGTCGGAGGGCGAGACGTGCAGCAGGGGCCGGGTTGCGCGACTTATGTCGGCGAACGGGATACGAGCGAAGCATAGACGGAAGTTCGTTGCTACCACTGATTCGAAGCACGATCTGCCCGTGGCCGAGAATGTGCTCGGACGGAACTTCTCGGTGGTCGAACCGAACAGGGTATGGGCAAGCGACATCACCTACATACCGACGGCCGAGGGATGGCTGTATCTGGCTGGCGTGCTGGACCTGTGCTCCCGCACGGCGGTGGGCTGGAGTATGGGCGATAGCCTGGAGAGGCAACTGGTCATGGATGCGCTGGAGATGGCGTATATGCGAAGGCAGCCCGGCAAGGGCCTGATCCATCATTCGGATCGCGGCAGCCAATACGCCAGCGACGACTACCGAAACCTGCTCAAAGGCTACGGGATGCAGATGAGTATGAGCCGGAAAGGCGACTGTTGGGATAACGCTCCGATGGAGAGCTTCTTCGGCACACTGAAGAAAGAGTTGGTGCATCACAGACGATATCGAACCCGGGAAGAGGCAAGGAGGGACATCTTCGACTATATCGAGGTCTTCTACAACAGGAAGCGGCTGCATTCGAGCCTGGGATATGTCTCCCCGGCTCAATATGAACAAATGATCGCTATCAAACAGGCGGCGTAGGGTGTCCACCAAAACGGGGGAGGATCAGAATCCTTCAGCAAGAGGAGCAGCAGGCGCAGAGCTCTATTGCTTCGCATATATCCAAGACGACGTGCCGCGGACTTACGCTTCTCGTAATCGTTGTGGCTGGCTTCAACGGCAATAGCAGCAAAGCTCCATTCTTCATTGGTCATTGTAATGTCTCTCATATCTAGGATAGCCGTCACTTTCCTGAACACAAAACGTCGTCCTACCATTGTGTGTTTCGTCCCGAAACAACGGAATCCTGCAACCCAAGTAACATATACTACGCGACCGCTTGCGGCTCCTCTTCTTGTCGTCCTTGTCGGTTGAGCAACTTCGACTTACGCAATAATCCGCGTCTGATATTTATGTAGCATCTCGATTTACCTCCCGGTATCGATAAATAAATCAGTCTTGAACTCTGTAAGCCTTGATCTCTTCCAAGCGTTTGCTCGCTCTTTTGGCAATTTCTGAGTCTTTCGGATTCTCTTGCACAAGCTTCTCAAGGTAGGCTTGCGCATCGAATTGCTTTTTTAAGGCTACGTAGACCTCAGCGCGGAACAGCTTGGCCTTGATAACTGTCGACGCGTCATCGCTTTTCTCCAAAGCCTTGCAGACCGAGATTGCTTCCGCTTCGCTGCCAAGTTGAGCCAGCCATCCCGCCTCCAACAGCATCAGAGCGCAGTAATTCGAGCTTTTTGTCCCCTGTGGGTCCAATGTGATCGCTTTCTCAGCATACAGCAGGGCTTTTTGAACGTCGGCCTTCGAGAGTTTGCCGCCACAACCATATATCCTGGCCGCTTCGGCATATACCCCAGGTATGAACTTAGCATCCGGATAATCCCTTATAATCCGCTCGCAAGCCGATATGCCGGATGTGCGTGCGCCGTCACGAGCGACTCTTGCGGCGTCGGAAGGGGCGCTTTGCAGAGCCAAGCCATACAACGCGCACGCATCGAACCAAATGCGCAATCCGTTGAGCGTACCGTCGAAGCGCGCAGCAGTCCTTTCGATAGCGGCAGCCCTGTCGAGCAATGTCATAGTCTGGTCTGTTTCAACTTGGGGTTGGCCGCCTAGTTCGGGACGTTCAGCTTTCTCCATTGCGCACGCCTCATCAAAGGAATAAGCTGCCAGCCGAGATAGACCTCTGTGGCTGCCATCAGCCGTTACCCGCGCCACAACCTTGTATGTAGCAAATGCAAAGAGTATCAGGGCAAAAATGGCCCAATAATGCTTTCTCATTGTCTTCCTCCGATGATGATAACAAGACATATCTGCAGTCGAATAATCAGTAACCTCTCAACTCCCGTATCAAAGCTCTGGCGCCGGTCACGCCGGTGAAATGCTTTCCTCGCAGATATGCCCAGCCCAGACGGATGTCCCAAGGCAAACTTGGATCGGGCGGACTCCACTTCATCGACCGATCATACCAATATTCCACCCCTTCTTCCGCGAACCGTCTCACATCAACATTGCCAAGAGCGTATTCGCAGAGAAGAAGAAGCACATAGTACTTGCTGCGCTTGAACCGGCCGTCAGTGGGAGGCACGACCGCCTTTGGCGCCTTCTTTCTGCACATTTCGAGGGCATACTCGTAGTCTTCCGCCTCAACCACATTCATAAGCAGCCAATCGAAGTCATCGTGACGCGCCGCGTAGACTTCTTTCTGAAGCTCTACTGATTCCCGAAGCGTCTCTATCAGAGACACGTCCGTTTTAAACCATAAGCCGTAGTGAAGGTACTCCAGGCAAGACGCCCTGCCGAGGATCTTCTCGATCCTGAGTTTCTTTGGAGTCGGCATAATGGCGTTGGGCGGTATCGGCTCCTCCTCCGGATCAATAAACCTGTTGGCCACAGGGTCTACAGGATAGTAGAGGCGCGCGAAGCTCTCCGTTCGCAGGGCTTCTTCTGACACCTGCACAAGCAGATCCGCAGCCTGAATCGCGAGGTCTTCACGCTCTCCTGCCAACAACCTGAATGCATTGTCGGAGAGGTGGAATGCAAGTCTTTGGAGAATCCCACCTGTGACTTCGTTCTTCAGTTCTGCGGGTGTCCTGCCTTGAAAATTCTCTTGGAACATCCTTTCACGATCCGGCAGTACTCGCTCTTGCCATAGCGTGCGATTGCTCTCTCGTATTCTGTCATTCATCATGTGGCATCAATACCCCCTCAGTTTTTTATAAAGGGAAAAGGGTTTCCCGGAACAACGAGGTACAGGATCACTTGGCTGGCTTCCCATTGATCGCCTCGTCTTCGATCTTCCACGTCTCCGCGGAGGTGATCGCAGCGGCCTCGGGGGGACGCTGGTATCTGGAAGTCCGCACTAGCTCCAATATCTTCCATTGCTTGCTGGTGAGATCAAATCGCAAGGTTACCATATATGGTGCGAACCTGTAAGTCTTGGTCGCTGCATCATAGTAGGTGAATTTCGCCGGAATCGTCGCAATGGCATCCTTGATATAGCGAACGTAATCCGCAGTGCAGCCTATTCCTTCAAGAGAGCCGTACTCACTTTCCCACTTTGCCCGCATGTCATTCAGTTTTGCCTCGTACGGCGAAGCTCCAAAGTTGCGCGTGAGATAGTCGGTGGCAAGGGCCAAAGACATGGAGGTGTAATCGTGCTTTGTCCACCATTCTCCAAAACGCTTGACGACATCGGCAATGATCCGAGACTTCGCTAAGGCAGCCGCTTTCGCCAAATCCCCGTGGGAAACCTGCCACTTTCCATCCGGCGCTTTTACCAGGTTCAGTATGATCGATTGGTTCGGGCCGTCCGTTGGCTTGAGGACCAGGTGAGCGCTAACCTTCGACTCGGACTCCTGAGATAAATTGGAGTCCACAATTGTTCCTTTGATCTTCCACTCTTCAAGGCCAAGCGTCTCTTTGTATCCGTCAAGTGATAACTGCAATTGATCCGATTTAGTCAACAGGCCATAAGCCCCTGCATAGTCAGCCCGTTGCAGAAAGAGGATGTATGCCTTTGCGACACCATCCGGGCTTGTCATGTCGGGTGCTATCTCGGCAGAAAGCGCTCCCATTGAGAGTGCCATAATGGCAATTGTTAAGTATGCCGTCGTCCTTGATCCGTAGTTCAGCATGGTTCATCCTCCTTTTCTGCGTTCCAGGATGCAGGCTACTCGCCCGGCACGTTCACGTATGCAAGCTAAGGCTCTATGGTTCGCTTGCCGGGCGTGGCCAGTGGAGCCAGGACTGGTCGCGAGTCAGGAATGTGGTAGAGCACGGGAATACTGGCCCATGTGCCCTGAAACTCCTGAGGCACCACCTTGAGCATCTCCCATTCCGCCTCCAGACCAATCATGCCGATCTCTGTCTGAGTATGCGCTACCTGAAGGGCTACAGCACGCAGAGCATTCTCAACAAGTGGCTTCGCATCCTCCAATTCATCCATTCGCTCTGCCAGGAAGTCCAGCTTGCTCATACTAGGCCGCATCCGATCCAGAGTCTCCTTAACAAGCTTCTGCAACTGAGCTTGTGAAGAGGCAGGCGATAGGAACTCAGCGTACTTCGATCTCTCGCGTATTCGCCACAAACCAGGTACCCCGGGTTGGTTTCCCGTTTTCGTGCACAAAGAGACGCGTTGCACAGGCCATTTGGCCAAATCGGACGAAGTACCTATTACGTCGCGAATCTCGCGCCAGTACTTCGCCCCCTGCACGGATACGTATGCCGTGGATACGAAATAGCTGAAGAGCATCGACCTTGCCCGGGGCCTGTCAAACGATCCGCCAGCCAGCGGCAACGAGAGCTGATTAGCGTAATCCTGTATCACAACATAGTTAGCCAAGGAGGCCAGTTCCTTCTCGGCAACCAAATCAGTAAGGCGACTGGCTTGCTCGTCCGTCAGTTTGTATGACCCCCTCGCCGCTAGGGTCCATCGCTTTGCGGATTCCTTGCAAGATTCAATGTTCGTGAAATCGCTGCCGATTCGTTGGTGCAGGTCGGTCCGCCGAACGTATTCTCTGTAGCTCAGCGGACTAAGATCCACATCATTAGGTTTTCGTGATGCCGCAACACAAGGCGGCATCATCACCAGTCCTGCAAATGCTGCCAATACGACCATTAGCACGAATACAAATAATCTGAAACGCATTGCTATTTCCCTCCTTTATCGCTTGACTCCAAAACCAGCTTTGGCAAGCAGGCACCATAACTACTGAGGCTATTTTGTTGTCCGAGATGTCTTGTCATCGGTGCGGATTAGCTGTTTCACAACGAACCCATCGCCGCGCTTTGCAGTAACAAATGTAAGGAAGTGGGTCCTTGCATTATCTCCGGAACCGGTAGTGACTTCAAGAGCAACATTGCTATCATTTTGCGCTGTCGACAATTCTATAAGCTTTCCGGGTTGCGGTAACTGCTCAAGCGTCTGCTGAACTGAATGCCACTGCGCGTCCGACAGGTCACCATTCGCAGTTCCGCACAGTTGCCGGATAAGGTCGATCTTGCCTGACGTCCATGCTCGCAAGAAAACGCTTGCCAGAAACGTCTGCGAGGAAAATAGTGACCTTTCCCCAAGATCATGAAGCCTGCCCACAGTGTCGACGCCCTTAAGCTGCGCCGTTATGCTGTTTTCTCGGGCCAGTAGATCGAGACTCTTTTGAAAGTCACTCCTCGCTTTCACGCGATTGAGTGTCGCATTTGCTGCACCCCGCTCATAGAGAGCCAATGCTTGATAATACGGAGGAGGCGACGCTTCTAGCGAATCATTCGCATATCCGATTGCTTTCTCCCACTCACCCTTTCGGTTGCTAAGCCTGGATCGTCGCAGCAAAATATCATATCCATTCACCTTCAGATCACCAGATTGCTGAGCTGCAGATAGCAGTTCAATAACCTGATCGCAACGGTCCAGGTCCTTGTGCTGCGGCCTGCTCAGACGCAGATAGAAATCTGTCAAATATATGTAGCAGCCGGAAGCCCACTTCTTTCCTGCCGCATTTGCCAGAAGATTCTCCCCGCTCACCAGAGCTGACCGGCGTGCATCCTCCGCTTTATCAGGCAGCCCCATTCTCTCATAGCAGCTTTCCAGCCGACCATAGTCAGTCAGCAAGACAAATGACGGAGCAGATACTTTCTGTACCAGTTCGGCATACAACTGCGCTGCTGTTGACCAGCATTCCTCCCTGAATGAGGTATATGCTTTCTTGCGGAGTGGACATGTCAGCTCATCCGCAGCCGCCAGTTGTGTCTCCAATAACCATTTTTCATCTGCACTGAGCGATGATTCTGGCCGCTGCATCAACTTGGTCACTTCAGCAGAGACCGCTGCAGGGTCACGCTTGTCGTTGGCTAGAGCGATATTGTGAAAAAACTTGAGTAATGCCAACATGCTTAAGATTCCCAGCGCTGCCGCTATAAACCGCGTCTGATGTTTATGTAGCATCTCGATTTACCTCCCGGTATCGATAAAGAAATCATCAATAACCGTGGCGCTCGATAACATTGTTGTTCCGGGAAACCCTTTTCCCGGAACCACGGAAAACAACGGAAACCCGTGCGGACGAGGTATCTCTATGGCAACTTATCCACCTGCACAGCCCCTTTTGGCGCCTTGAAGACGAACAGGCTTTCATCCAAGTCCAACCCATACTCGCACTCAACATGAGATGACGACATCATCTGCCCATCAGCCGACCATTGCTGTGCGTCGTAAGCCTTTGCAAGCCCTGTCCGGTCAAGGTAAACCACAATCGTCCTCCGGCCACATTCCTTCGAGGCTGGGATATCCACTTGAACAGTGTTGTAAGTCGTCCCATTCAGTGTGCCGGTCGCGGTTCTCTTTACGGAACTTCGACTGACGAAACCCCGTGTCTGCAGTATCCGATCCGGAAGCATCATCAGTACGGAATAGCCCAACTTGTTAGCTGATTTGCTGAAAGTGTAGGTATTCGTGCTCTTGCAATAGTCCCACCGGCTATTGCCATTGCATATCATAATACCCAACTCATCGGGGCCGTCAATACGCCACTTGTTGGGAGCAATCCAGCCTTTGCGCATAACAGTGTAGGATGTGCCGTCGCTGCGGTACACAGTCTCTGCCCAAGTATATTTGGCGGTCTTGATTTTAGCCTCGATTGCGTTCTCGCTCTTGTCAGACATTGCCATACCTATACTCATCAAGAGCAATGCCAAGATGAGCGTAGTAGTCCTCACAGGTCGAAGCTCCAGCCCGCTCCAGTTGGCTGTCACCACCGCGCGAAATCGTGTTATTATTCTCATTTGTCTCTACCTCCTTAGTCAGAGTAGTTCAGATGGAAGAGCAATGCCACTACCTCCTTAGTCAGAGTAGTTCAGATGGAAGAGCAATGCCAGCACCTCATTGTCCGCCGGGCGTCGTACACCAATCGCTGTTCCCGCCACACATAAATATCCGTTTGTCCGGCGTTCCGCGCGCCAACCCTCATATTCCAGAAAACGGAATACGGACACCTCATTCAGATTTGCCTGCGGACGACTCTCCTGTTTGAGCGGCCTTGGGCTTCTTTGTGCCCGGAATACTCGTGTACGGAGGAAGCGCAGCCCACGTGCCCTGATATTCGACTGGTATTAGCTTCAAAATATCCCATTCAGCTTGGATATCAATAGCACCGATTTCAACCTGGCATTCAACTCCCTGCAAGACCAGTTCCCTCATGGCATCCAGGTCAAGCGCTGGAGCCGCATCCAGGTCCGCCAGGCCTTTCTGCAATTCCAACAGCTTATCCGTGTACGGCTTGGCATCAACTCTCGCCGAGCGATAAATCGCATCGATCTTGCCAACCGACGACGTCGGTGCTAGGAATCGAGCATAGCCGACTCTTTCATTCAGTCGCAGCAATCCGGGTATCCTCGGCTGATTGCCGAACTTCAGACACTCTGATGGTGATTCTGTCAGATCCTTGGCGTGCGTTGAGCTATCCTGGCTTACGACAAGAATACCCCTTACAGCGTGCCAAAACGGTGCTTGCTCCACAGCATCATAACCAACGTTGGTAAAGCAAACTCTAAGCGCATCCCGCACGCTTTGGTCATCGTAGCGCCCTGACGCCAGCGGGCTTGCCACTTGACGGGCGCTATTAGCCGCTGCCAAGCGATAGGGCCTCCTCGCAAGCTCACGGCTGTATCGGAGGGCGGCCAGATTCTTCTCTGTGGATTGCGTGAGTCGATAGGTGTTTGCGACAATGGCAGTCCAACGCTCAGCCGATCCCCTTTGCTGGATAGCCCAATCGACTTCATTCGGCAGCGCAGTCGGTGTCGGCTTCTCAAGCTGAACCGTTACGTAATCCTTGAAGGTCATCGGCGACCAGGGATCGTTCTGCTCGAGCCCGGCACCCTGCACCACCGCCATTGAGGCTAAAACGCCGACTAATGCCAAGGATACGCACTTGCCAACCCGTTCGAGAGTGTACAAATAAACATTCATAGTTCGTTTGCCTCCTGATGCTGTCTGTGCAGCATTCATCTCTTATGTCTATAAGCGTCCTTTCGTTGTTTCGGGAAACCGTGCGGACGAGGTATCTCTACGGCAACTTGTCCACCTGCACAGCCCCTTTTGGCGCCTTGAAGACGAACAGGCTTTCATCCAGGTCCAACCCATACTCGCACTCAACATGAGATGACGACATCATCTGCCCATCAGTCGACCATTGCTGTGCGTCGTAAGCCTTTGCGAGCCCGGTCCGGTCTCGGACGTTTCATCTTGGCCTCGCGATTCAGCGACATAGTGCTGCTAGTGGGCAGAGCCTACTTCCCGTTGCCCCAGTTTGCTTCTTTCGCACCGTCGGGGGCTTGGAATATGAAGAAGCTGTCAGGGATGTCCTGCTTGCTATATTCGTATTCCGTGTGCTCTTCCTGAACGACCATTGTGCCATCGAGGCTGAACGTCTGAGTGATCTTCTCCTTTACAAGGCCGCTGCGAGGTTCAGCAAGCATACGTATATGACGCGGCCCGTTCAGCCCACTCGCAGGCTCTCTGACCTCCAGACACGCGTACTTTGCTCCGTTCTGCACAACGGCGGTCTTCGCAACAGTCGCTTTGCTGTTCTTCTTCAGTTCTACCGCCGCAATGTGATCGGGGAGAAACTCCATCCTGCTATAGCGGCATTCCTGCTTGGGGTCGTTTCGGTATGTATACTTGTTCGCCTGTTTGGTATACTCCCACCGCTGTGGGCCGTTCCATATCATCAATGTATTATCAGAGGATTCGCTTCTCCACTTGTTCTCAGCCTTGAGCCAATTCTCATTTGACCACGTGACCTGTGCGCGTCCTCGCTTCTCCGTTATCGTGGTCTTCCAGTGTACTACTTTCACGCTGGCAGCAGCATTCTCGCCACTCGGCAGTCCGGCAGCCAGAGTTGCCGAGCCGGCAAACGCGACAGCCAGAGCAAGCAGTAATGCTCCCGCGATCGCCTGTCTAGTCTTCTTACGCATGATTTACTCTCCTTGCTAGTCTGATCACTGACAGTTCTCAGGGTGGTTGTTGCACGCACCGTATTGGTTGGTGGAGTGCGGACAGATGCCCTTACGACAATTCTGCCTGCACGATAGTCCTCCACATCCACAATACGTCTGCCCCGAGCAGGGAAAACCGGAAGACACCGGGCACTGCTGCTCACAGTCGCAGTGCAGGTTGTTCGCGCTACAAAGGCATGCAGAAGTGCCATCGCACCTCGGCCCATAGCTAGGACAATTGTTTGCACAGATGCATGGAGTCGCTCCACAGTCACAGGTGGCAGTTGCACAGGGCTTGGCAAAACCCGACTTGCACGCATTCCCTCCGCATGTGCAGTTATTCAGGCCGCATCCGAACTGCTTGCAGTCCCCGGTCTGACCACCGCAAGGCAAGATGAAACTCTCGGCCTTGCAGAATATGCCAGAGCAGCCACACTTTTGATCGTTCCCACCCTTGCATCCATCGGTCCGGCAGGTTTTCGTGCCTCCACACTGATTTGGCTCATTCTTGCATCGATTCGCGCACGGACAAGGCAACTTGCAGGTACATGGCGTCCTGCCTCCGCAGGGATCGGGAGTGTGAACGGAAGAGCAGTGCGGCGGACAGAAGTGGCAGCCACACGAGCAGTTCGCGGAACTCCCGCCGCACGGAACCGGAATGCCACAGTTCGGATAGTAAGTGCTACACGCTCCGCAAGCCCCGTTCTCGCCACCTGGCGGTGAAGGTGGAAGGCACAAGCACGACTTTGAGCAATCCATGCAGCCCTTCTTATTGCATTTGGCGGTGCAGTGGCACTCGGGCCCAGCCATCAAGGGAACTGCCACTGATATTGACCATAGAGCCGCAACAAGCAAGACAAACCATTTGAACGCTCTATTTGCCACTAGTAGCACCCTCCTTCGTCCGATCTAGACGCGCCTGCGCGACCTCGGCCTCCCAGACGCCAGGATAGGTCGTGATCACGTTCTGCCACGCATCCCTTGCCTTGTCCAATTGCCCCATCTTCTGATAACAATCGCCAATTGATACTAGGGCGGAACGAGTCACGTCTCGATCCTTGAAGTTATCACTCTCTGTATAGTTGCCGTTAGCCACGATCTGGCAATGTGCCAGTGCTTTCGCGGACTCGCCCAATTCCAGATCAGCCTCGCCCGCCAACAGGTGCGCCCAGCCGACCTCCAGTTTGCAGTTCGGGTAGGACTCGATCAGCGATTCGGAGCGTGCAACCACATCCGAGTAACGCTTGCCGAATAGGAGTTTCTCCGCCTGCATAAGCTCCAGCCTTGCAAGGATGGCTTTGTCAGCATCAGGAAAAGCCTCCTTCACAGCCTGGACTTGCTTGATCGCGTCGTCCCAGCTCATTCTCTTTGCCAGCGCCCTCTCAAACGCGATTC
>LSQX01032734.1_pt1 | contig 10626 bp, 10 predicted proteins | sample 654561 | NCBI WGS metagenome assembly LSQX01 (sample SAMN04489861, study PRJNA283612) | anaerobic digester metagenome | isolation source: 4 biogas reactors fed with cattle manure at either 37C or 55C with and... | place: Denmark: Kongens Lyngby | collected 2014 | reverse complement strand
GACAGTCTCATTGCCGGCTTCATATAATCACAGAACACGAAGAATGTGGCAACATACGGCATAAGTCTTCCATGGGCGGCCATGCCGTTTGCTATTGCTGCCATCGCATGCTCGCGCACACCAAAGCGCAGGTTGGATCCGGAACGATCTTTGCCGGAAAAATCGCTTCTGTTTTTCATGTAGGATTTGTTTGAGGGTGCCAGGTCAGCCGAGCCTCCTATAAGGTTCGGGATCCGGTCGGCAAGCCTGTTCAGTGCCTCGCCCGAAGAGTTCCTCGTTGCCGTGGCTTTGCTGTCATAGGTCCAGAAGTCTTCATCATTGATGAGAGCTTCCGAATAATCCATCTGCTTCCATGCCTCCCATTCTGCGGCAAGCTCCGGATATTCCTTCTTGTACGCCTTCAACATTTCATTCCATTCATCTTCTGCCTTGCTCCCTTTGGCGCGGATCTGCTCCATATGCTCCTTTACTTCATCCGGAACGTAGAATTCTTCATCGTAATGCCATCCAAGGGTTTTCCTGGTTTCCGCCAGATTCTCAACGCCCAGGGGTTCTCCGTGGGCAGATGCCGTACCCTGTTTCGGGCTGCCGTATCCTATCTGGGTCTTGATCTCGATAAGAGAAGGTTTGTCCTTAACCTCTCTGGCTGCTCTGATTGCTGCATCGATATCTTCGATATTCGTGCCGTCCTCTACTTTCAGAGTGTGCCAGCCGTATGCCTCAAAGCGTTTCCTTACATCCTCACGGAAGGCCAGATCAGTAGAGCCTTCGATGGTGATGTTGTTGGAATCATACAGCACTATCAGCTTTCCCAGACCGAGGGTGCCTGCCAGTGATGCCGCCTCTGATGCCACGCCCTCCATCATGCAGCCGTCGCCTGCAAGTACATAGGTGTAGTGATCAACCACAGGGAATCCGGGACGGTTGAATTTCTCAGCCAGATAAGCCTCTGCCATAGCCATCCCGACAGCATTTGCAAGACCCTGGCCCAGAGGTCCGGTAGTTATCTCGACACCTTTGGTATGCCCGTATTCGGGATGTCCCGGTGTCAGACTGTCCAACTGTCTGAAGTTTTTAATATCCTCCATGGTCAGACCATACCCGAACAGATGGAGCAAAGAATAAATGAGCATCGATCCGTGTCCGGCAGACAGTATGAACCTGTCCCGGTCATCCCAGTCGGGATTGGCGGGATTGTGCTTCATGTTTTTTGCCCAAAGCGTATATGCCATCGGTGCGGCTCCCATCGGAAGACCGGGATGCCCTGAGTTCGCTTTCTGTACCGCTTCGGCGGACAAGATCCTTATTGTGTTTACGGTTAAGAGTTCGACGTTGTTCATATATACCTCCTGGCAACATAAATTTTTATCGGTACAAACACATCCTGCCCTTCGGGGTAAAAACCCTTCCAGACCAGATAGCCAATAGCGCGGCCAGGTCGTCACAGCCGGATCCACGCAGCGGCCTGTCACTTCAGGCAGCTCCCTGCCTGGGCACTATCCATAACCTTGCCTTGAAGCACGGTTTGCCGTCCTCGTCGTTCAGGCCCTCTATATAGACCGTGCCATCGCCGTCGTTCGGGATCTCACTGCAGAGCAGCAATGTGTCGCCCGGGAATGCTTCCTTTATATAATTCACTTCAATGGCCTTCAACATGTACTGTCTGTGGCCTTCAACAGGGAAACAGTCCATTATGTAGTCTATATATCTCGAGTTGTTTATATGGCCGTTGAAGTCGACATCACTGTATCCGACCACTTTTCTGTAGACCGGCTCGGGTTTCCCGTAAGGCTTGAGCTTCCCCGGTCTTGTGTCCAGCGCATGTTCCTCGATGAAATCCGGATGTTCCATGTGGATATGATTACTTCTTCTCAGTTCCCTCGTTTTCGTATCTATCAATACCCAGGTAGAAGCAGCTTTTATAATCGCGTCCCCGTTTTCGCCGCAAACTCTGAAATCCCTCTCGAACTCCAGCTTTCCCGGCGGATGGGGCCAGGTCGCAACAGTTATGCTCTCATTCAGTCCAGGGATCCTCGTGAACTCCACCCTGATACGGGTCAGGATCCATGCCACGGAATATTTCTCCGCCAGCGTACCGACTCCTGCACCAAGCCTGTCTGCAGCCTCACCGGCCGTATCCTGGAAATATTCGAACAGTTTGCTGCACTTCAGGCATTTCAGGAAATCCACATCGCTGTATCCGATGACATATGTATTTTTGTAAACAGCCTCTGTCCCCAAAATACGACCTCCCGGAGCTGTTGATCCATATGACCGATTTGGCCTCTGTACTGCCATACCACGATTCTTCTTATGTACCGTCAAAAAAGATAATAGCACAATGCCTCAATATTTTCCACATATAACATCAAATCGTTATGAAATTTTATCAGAAATGGTTTATTTTCAAGTACACCGTAATCACAGCTATCAGTATTGATATTGGCATAATTTGCATCCACGTGTCCAAAACCTGTGGAATTACACTTTGATTGCAACCGGGGCCGAATAACGGGAAATCATGATGTGTAATAAAAACGGCTCTTTCCGGTACAGTCGGTTACAGAATATAAGAAACTTATATTTAACAGTAAAAATTACACGTTCTTCATGCCGATGCCGGTGATAACTGCTATCCAGCTTGCGCAATATGCGGCTGGGGCGATAACTACCGTATAGGCTTCCTTGCATTGCCTGCAGGAGCAGCATTCCTGGCGTTCTCCACTCTGGTGTGGAGGATCAGCGTCAGGCATTAAAAAAGCACCGGAAACTGATCTCCCGGTGCCTTGCTCGCTACTTCATGCCGAAGCATGGACGAAACCATCTGCTTTCCGCAGTGAACTGTCAAATCACTTCCTGTCGTATTCCCGTCCTGCCGTATCCTGCTCTGCAGCTTTCCTCAGTGCCTGCTCCAGATCATGGATAAGATCGCCGGGATCTTCTATCCCTATAGAAAGCCTTACCTGATCGGGTGTCACTCCCGCTGCCAGCTGTTCTTCGGGAGACAGCTGTGCATGGGTGGTGGTTGCCGGATGTATGACAAGAGATTTTGCGTCTGCCACATTGGCCAGGTTTGAGAATATCTCAAGGCTGTCAATAAACTTCACCGCAGCTTCAAGTCCGCCCCTGATGCCAAATGTAAAGATGGAACCTGCACCCCTGGGCATATATTTACTGGCAAGCCCGTGATACTTATTGCTTTCCAGCCCGGGGTAGTTCACCCATGCAACCTGCGGGTGGTTTTCAAGATATTTTGCTATCTTCATCGCATTGTCCACATGCTTTGCCACTCTTAACGACAATGTTTCCAGCCCCTGCAGCAGCAGGAATGAGTTGAACGGGCTGATGGCCGCACCGGTGTCCCTGAGCAGCTGCACCCTTATCTTCGTCACATACGCCGCCGGACCTGTATCCCTTGCATAAACGATCCCATTATAGCTCGGGTCCGGCTCGGTCAGGCCAGGAAACCGCCCGCTGCCAATCCAGTCGAATCTGCCGCCGTCAACTATCACTCCCCCCAGTGATGTGCCATGCCCGCCTATGAACTTGGTGGCCGAATGCACCACCACATCGGCACCAAACTCGATCGGGCGTACGAGATAAGGCGTCCCGAAGGTATTGTCCACTATCAGCGGGAGCCCATTCTCATGAGCAATGGAGGCAACCGCTTCTATATCCGTGATGTTGATGCCGGGATTCCCCAGTGTTTCAATAAAGATCGCCCTGGTCTTTTCATTTATAGCTTTCCTGAAGTTTTCCGGATCGTCCGGATCGACGAATACAGTTTTGATCCCGAGCCTGGGCAGCGTCACCGAAAACAGGTTGTACGTGCCCCCATAAAGTGTGCTTGCAGCTACGATTTCTTCTCCTGTGCCTGCTATATTCAAAACAGCATATGTGATCGCTGCTGACCCCGAAGCTACGGCCAATGCAGCCACTCCGCCCTCCAGAGCAGCCATCCTCTGCTCCAGCACATCTGTGGTCGGATTCATTATCCTGGTGTAGATGTTTCCCGACTCCTTGAGCCCAAACAGATTCGCGCCATGTTCCGTATCCCTGAAAACATAGGATGTAGTCTGGTATATGGGGACTGCTCTGGAGCCGGTGGCAGGATCGGGCTTTTGCCCGGCATGCACCTGTAATGTGTCAAAACCAAGCTTTCTTTTTTCCATGACTGACCTCCCCTGTCATTGATAAATTACAAAGCATCAGAGACTTTGCCAATATATACCCGTATCTGGAAGTTTTAAAAAACTTTTTGCAGGCAGCCCCAGCGAAAAGTCGATTTTGGACCTGAAAAGCGTGTATTTATGTGTCGTGTCCGCATCTGTGTGGTATAATCAAGCAAGAGGTGATCATATGAAATCATACGCATGTGTAACAGGGGCCGACAGAGGACTGGGTTATGAGTTGGTAAAGGTTTTGCTGGAGGACGGGTACATTGTATTTGCAGGGCAATACAACAAAGAATGGAGGCTGCTGGATGAGCTAAGCACAGAATATCCGGACCGCCTTCATATAGTGGAACTCGATGTGTCCAATGATGAAAGCGTAAAAACAGCAGCAGAGTTCATCCGGTCAAAAACCGACAGGATCGATGTTCTGATCAACAACAGTGCCATATCCGGCAACCACGAGCCCACGATTTTCGATCAGCTGGATTTCGATGAAATGATCAGGGTCTTCAATGTCAACTGCCTGGGAGCGACAAGAGTAACAAATGCTCTTATACAGCTCATAGTAAACAGTGACAAAAAGCTGATCATGAACATATCTTCTGAAGCCGGCAGCATAGGCACCTGCTACAGGAAGGGCTGGTTCGCCTACTGCACATCGAAAGCAGCCCTCAATATGCAGTCCGCCATAGTACATAACAATATCAGGGAACTTGGAGGTCAGGTCATCCTCATACATCCCGGATGGATGAAGAGCTGGCTTACAGGCGAATATCATGACGAGGCGCCACTGACTCCTGATATCCCGGCCGGAAAGCTCATCGAAATCATCAGGGATCCGGAGCAGTACAAGGGTGAAAGGCCTGCATTTATCGACTATGAGGGAAACAAATGGGAGTTCTGATCAGGACCGGCTGGAAAGGAGAGATATTTTGGGCAGTAAAAAGGCAATCGTAATAGGCAATTATACAAATGTAGCATGGCACCCGCTGAAAGGGCCGGACAAAGAGCTGGCAGATATCCTCCGGGATTTTGAAGTTGAGTTCACCGAGGATTATGACAGGTTCAAAAATGAAATCATCTGTCAGTATGATCTTTGTGTTTCGTACACAGAGGACAGACTCACAGACGAACAGGTTGCCGGACTTCTGACATACGTTCTCAACGGCGGAGGACTCCTGGCCATACATAACGGTATAGTGGTGGAGGCGCGCCATGAGGCTGCGCATCTGGCGGGTGGCAGATTCAGATACCATCCTGACCAGAAGGTGCTCACATATGAACCGACGGAAACAGACCACATTATCATGGAAGGCATAGAAAGCTTCGATATTATGGAGGAGCCTTATCAGTTCGATCTGGATAATCTGCTGGAAACGACACTGCTCCTGGAGTACGAATCAGAGGGCAAAAAATGGCCGGCGGCATGGGCCCACAGTTATGGCCTCGGCAGAGTGGTATACCTCTCTCCCGGGCATCAGGCAGACTCTTTCAAAAACCCTATGTACAGAAACCTGATCCGCAGAAGCGCTCTTTGGGCAGCAGGGCTGCTGTAAATAAAAAGGTGCCGGCCGGCACCTTTTATTTTTCTGCATGCAGAAAGGCGGGATACCATCGCTATTGTTCGCTACCCCACGCCATCCTGCGGTAAGCCGAAGGGGACAGGCCCACTTTCTGCCTGAACAGGCGCGCGGAATGGCCGTTGTAGTCCATGTTGCACTGGTCAAAAGCCTGCCTGACGGTCAGGTTGGTATCGAGCAGCTTCTCCTTTAGCCTGCTTATTTTGCAGTTGGTATAATACTCATACTGCGTCATGCCGGTGTGTTTCCTGAAAAGTTTCGTAAAATGCGTCTTGCTGAGGCATGCCGCCTTTGCGACGGCATCGGCGTCGAACGGTTCCAGACAGTGGGATTCTATGTACTGCTTTCCCCATTCTATCTCTTCTTTTCCTCTGTATATCTTCTTAATGAAAAACATGGCTGCGAAGTACTCGACTTCCCCGTCAGACTCCATGACAGGGAAACACGTGATGTCGGTGCTTATGGTCTGTATATCCCTGTCTCTCACGTTAAAATACCTGACAAGGTCCTTGTACGGCGCGTTGAAGTCATTCAGATAAACGGTCCTGCCCCGCAGCACTTCCCTGACCTTTTCCCCGGCGCCAAGCGCTTTTACGACAGGATCCCTGAAAACATTGTACTTCCCGATGTGAGACTCCGGGCTTTTTATGCCGATCACATCGAATGCCGCCTTATTGGCTATAATTACAGTGCCGTCCTTTGAAAAAACCTGGACCGGGTATGGAAAAAACTCGATCACCCTGACAAGCAACTCCCTCTTGTCAGCAGCTATCGTAAGCATCTCATCAGGACACGGATGTGTCTGTCCCGTCCGGTCGTCCATAGGTATACCCCCCTCGTTTATTTCTGCCGCTGCATTGCGGTAAACGGAAGAAGATAAGCCGGTCTTTTCCCTGCCTCACGAAGAAAGATGATATAGACAAATTAATTATACTATATGATTGCGGGCGCGTCAGTTAACCATTGCTGTCTGACACACTGACGGGCATTTGCTGACTTGCTGGCGCGGCCGGCACTCTGTCAGGCTTTCCGCCTGTTTCTGAGCGAGAAATATTTCCGCGCCAGTTTTACGAAAGGCCTTACTATTACCGGCTCCATGTCGGCTGCCACCTCTCTGAGCTTTTCCCTTATGGGGATGTGCTGCGGACAGACCTTTTCACATTTTCCACAATCCCTGCATAATGACGCATATGAAGGCCTGCCGCTCATCAGGCCGCTGGTGAATGCGATATATTGCCACCCGGCCCGCTTCGCTCCGAAAAAGTGTTTCGCATTATAATAGCTGAAGCAGAATGGGATATCCACCCCGGCAGGACACGGCATGCAATATCCGCACCCCGTGCATCCCACTTTCATCAGCCTGTAATACTCTTCCCTGACCCTGTTGTAGACCTGCAGTTCCTGTTCCGTCAGCATCCCCGGCTCCGCCGAATCTGCCAGCAACGTGTTTTCTTCTATCTGCGCCTCCTCATTCATACCCGACAGCACAGTTGTAATACCCGGCTGATCCCATAACCAGCGGAAAGCCCAGTCCGCCGGTGTCCTGTTGAAGCCTGACGAGTCCCATATCTTCTGTATTTCAGGATGCATCCGCCTCACCAGTGTACCTCCGCGCAAGGGCTCCATTATCACGACACCTGTCCCTTTTGACGCCGCATACTCAAGGCCTTCCCGGCCTGCCTGGAAATACTCATCTATGTAGTTGTACTGTATCTGGCACATATCCCACGGATAGTCATCGATGATCGCCTTGAAATCTTCCTTGTCTCCATGATATGAAAAACCGAACCAGCGGATCCTGCCGTCTTTTTTCGCCTTTTCAGCAAACTCCCGTATACCGAGTCTCTTGAGTTTCTCCCATCCACCGAGATCATTGACGGCATGGAGCAGATAATAGTCGACATAATCTGTCCGGAGCTTGTTAAGCTGGCTGTTGAGTATATTGTCCATATCTTTTTCGGACCGCACCATAAAGGGCGGGAGCTTCGTGGCTATCCTGACCTTGTCCCTGTAACCCTTTGCCAGTATGTCACCCAGTATGGATTCGCTCCTCCCGCCGTGATATATGTATGCGGTATCGAAATAGTTCACACCACGGTCTATTGCCATCAGGATCTGCCTTTCGGTCCTGGACAGGTCGATCCTTCCGTTTTTATGAGGGAAGCGCATGCAGCCGAAACCCAGTATCGACACTTCATCCCCCGTTTTTCCCATCTTTCTGTATTTCATTCTCCCGGATCCTCCTTGTTCCGTTTTCCACTGCATCAAACTTCCGTTGCGGTAAATCACATCCTCCGGCTTTGGACGAATTCCCTTTCCGGCATCCTGACGGCGGTCAGTATGCCCGTCCTGAAGCATCCCGTATCTATGTTGACAGTGTTGTTCCTCCACTCGACCCTGTCGACTATGGTATGGCCATATATGACGGTCATTTTCCCTTTATAATCCGCTGCCCAGTCGAGCCGCTCGGGCCTTCCGTCCTCCAGTTGCCGGCCTGTTATGTCACCGTATATCGCCATCCTCTTTATCCTGCCCCGGAGCTTCCGATCCGTCGTATCGAGGTCCTGCAGTTCTTCCTTCAGACCTCCGTGGACTATCAGGATATCGTTTCTGCACAGCATCACGTATGGAAGCCCGTCTATGAAGTCGATGACCTGTCGTATAAATTCCGGGCCTTCAGCTTTGATAGCACGAAGAGTCTCCATGACCTCTTCCTTTGCCTTTGTTCCTTTTATGAGCTTCTGCAGTATCTTCTCCTCATGGTTTCCCCTGACAGACCGCGCCCGTCCACTTTTCACCGCATCCATCGCCAGCCTGAGCACCTTTACGGGTTCCGGGCCCCTGTCCGTGAAGTCTCCCAGGAATACCAGGGTGCGGCCTTCCGGCCATCCCCTGACCAGTCCGTCTTCACCGACTTCGTACCCCAGCTTTTCCAGCAATCCGGCCAGCTCACTGAAACATCCGTGTATGTCGCCTATTACATCCATCCGGTCTGCGTCCAGTTTTTCGTAAATACGTGATCCTTCGTCTGCTGCCATCGTTCCCTGTGATTCCTCCATCGGTTACAGTTTCAGATACATTTCCTGCAGTCAGCCTGGAAAACCTGCCCTTATGCAACCATTATACCCCATGCCCGCATCCGTTTGAACAGTTTTCAGCAGGAATCCCCACTTTATCAGGAATGCTTTTCTTTTTCAAAATACCCGTAATATTTTCCCCGCAACACCAGTAAAATAACGCTTCAGCTTCAGACACACTCAAAGTCCCTATCTGCACTCAGGTCCAAAAATCCCGGGATGTGTATTATAATACTCTTGAGATACGCCGATAACTTAATCACGCCGGCAGGCAGATGGTCAGGAACTTATCGAAACTGCCCATGACGGCGGCCTTAGCCGGAACGGCCGCAAAGTTAAGATATTTTTAAGAATTTCATCAGGTCGGTTGTAAGAATCATACCCTACAATACCATATACCTGGTGGCAGTGACAGGCAGAAAGCCCGATGACAGAGAACTTCACCCGGGGAAGATCGATTCCGTTTACTCGGATATATTGATCGCAGTATTATGCTTCCTGGTAGTGTTATGGTACCTGCTGGCTATAGCAGCGTTTGAAACGGGGCCGTATGACACAGGGGTTCTGACCGCATACCAGAAAGGGACACTGGTCATATTTGGGATCATAACATTATCAGTAACCGCCTTATGTGAGATGATCGTGCTTGCGATCATACGCAAGATAAAGGCGGGAAGCCTGATAAAACACAGCCTTATTTACAAATTCCTCTACTGGATTTATGATTTTGCAGTCAGCCTGTTCGACGGCAGGAGTTTTTCCAGGTACCCGCTGACAAAATCGCTGTTTTACAGGCAGCTCATTTTCATAATCATGAGCTTCGTATACGTATTCCTCACTTTTCTGTCCGTCGCGCTGGAAACCTATGCTGCTCTCATTCCTCCTGTGCTTGAAGTAATAATGATTTACTGGTATGTAAAAGGAAACAACAGGACATACATGGATATCAACCGGGGTTTCAACGAAAGCCTTGAAGAGCAGATGAAATTCGAGAGGATGAAGGTGGCGCTCATAACGAATGTATCCCACGACCTCAAAACGCCATTGACCTCCATCGTAAGCTATATCGATCTGCTTACTAAAGAAGAAGACCTGTCAGAAACGGCAAGGGACTACGTCAGGATACTGGGCGAAAAGACCGGCAGACTCAGCAATATGGTTTCGGACCTTTTTGACCTGGCCAAGAGCACCAGCGGCAACATGCCGGTGGATATCGAAAAACTCGATCTCAGGAAGCTGATCGAGCAGACGCTGGCCGACATGAGTGACAGGATCGAAAAATCAGGACTTGCCTTCAGGGTTAAGCTGTCAGAAAAACCGATGCAAATTTATACTGATGGCAAAAACTCTACAGGGTGTTCCGGAACGTGATCGACAATGCGCTTAAGTACTCGCTCCAGGGTACCAGGGTATACATCACCCTTGAGGAGACAGAAGGCATGGCTGTCGCAACGGTGAAGAACACCGCCGGCTACGAGATGGATTTCACGGCGGAGGAAATACTGCAGCGGTTCACGCGCGGCGACGAATCGCGTACTTCGGAAGGGAGCGGCCTTGGCCTTTCCATAGCGGGAAGCTTTACCAGGCTGTGCGGCGGCAGGTTCAGGGTAGATATCGACGGTGACCTGTTCAAAGTAACGATCAGCTTCAACCTCGCGCAGCAATGAAATCTGCCGATACTGACCGGACCGGCAGACTTCCTGTAAAATTCCGGGCCCTGGGGGCGGGTATCACCGTCCCCAAGGCCCGTAGCCGATCAAAACCCGGTTATCACTTCCCTGATGATCTCTGATA
>LSQX01147871.1_pt1 | contig 10627 bp, 9 predicted proteins | sample 654561 | NCBI WGS metagenome assembly LSQX01 (sample SAMN04489861, study PRJNA283612) | anaerobic digester metagenome | isolation source: 4 biogas reactors fed with cattle manure at either 37C or 55C with and... | place: Denmark: Kongens Lyngby | collected 2014 | reverse complement strand
CTTCAGTGGCGGGTACAATCCCCCACTGGAGGGCATTTGATAAAATGCTCGCAGCCCGTTCGTAACTATCAGAGATAGATACGAACCAGTTGCCCACAAAACGCGCAAATCGGGAGTGTAGCGCAGGCTTTAGCCGAGGAACACTCCCCCTGAAGGCGCTTTCAGCGCCCGCGTTTTGGCGAACAATTCGCGCAAGTGCTCATTGAAATATGAAAATGCGGTGAACTACGAATGAATGCAGCGAAACATCCGTCTATAAGCAAAGGAACAAGGGAAAAGCATGGATAAAGCAAGGGAAACTGCCCTGAAGGCATTAACTGAAATAGAGACGAAGGAAGCCTACTCCAACCTTGTACTGAAAAAGGTTCTGCGGGATGCAAGCCTGGATGGCCGGGACAAAGCCTTTGTCACAGAGCTTGTTTATGGCACCGTCACCTGGAAGCTAACCTTGGACTGGGTCATTTCCCGTTTTTCAAAAACAAGGCTGAACAAGCTGTCAGTATGGGTTCTGCAAATTTTAAGGCTGGGCGCGTACCAGCTTTTGTTTCTCGACAGGGTTCCCCCCTCGGCAGCCTGTAACACCGCTGTTGATCTTGCAAAAAAGTACTCAAAGGCTTCAAGCGGCTTTATCAATGCGATCCTGAGGAATATTTCCCGGCAAAAAGCGCAGATTGATCTTCAGAATCCTCAATCCGGCTCATTGACATCCGATCTGTCGCTTCAGTATTCCTTTCCTGAGTTTCTGGTGACAGACTGGATCAAAGAATTTGGGGAAGATTTTACCCGGCAGCTGTTGAAAGCTCTTTTGGAGCGTCCTGACTTTTCAGTTCGTGTGAATACATTGAAAACAACCACTCAGGATGTAACAAACGAATTATCCGGGGCAGGCATCGAAGCCGAGCCGGGGCGCTTCTTGCCTGAAGCCCTTGTTTTGCATGGCGTGACGGATATTTCACAGTTACCGGCGTTTCTCGATGGCAGGCTTACCGTTCAGGATGAAAGCTCGATGTTGGTTACAAGAATACTGGATCCTAAGCCGGGCGAACGGGTTCTCGATGTCTGTGCGGCACCCGGTGGGAAAACAACCCATATCGCACAGATGATGAATGATCAAGGTCATATCACCGCATGGGATATTCACGAGCATAAAACCGACTTGATCCGGGAAAATGCGCAAAGGCTGGGCATACACATCATCGACGCCCACAAAAGGGACGCCATGGAGAGCACAAACGACGAAATAGATCGATATAACCGGGTGCTGGTGGACGCACCATGCTCCGGAACCGGAATCATCCGCAGAAAGCCCGATATTAAATGGCAGCGGAAGCAGGGTGATATCGGCAGTTTGGTTGAGGTGCAAAGAAAAATATTATATAATGCGGGTAGAGCGGTTGCACCCGGTGGTATACTGGTTTACAGCACCTGCTCAATGGATGTCAGGGAGAATGAACAGGTCATTCGGCATTTTTTGAACGCAGAGGCCGGTTTTGAGTCCGTATCTCTTGACGATATCTTGCCAGAGGACCTGCGCAGAAAGCAGGGAACGGAAGACGGCATGTTAAGGCTATACCCTCATATCGATGGAACCGATGGCTTCTTTATTGCGCGGTTGAAGAAGAAGGCTTAGGCGACGAAAGAAGGATCTTTTAGAATATGAGCACAATCAATATCCTGGATCTGGAATTGGATGAACTGAAAAAGGAAATCGAAAGCATGGGTGAGCCGGCATTTCGAACAAAGCAGGTTTGGCAGTGGCTTTACCAGGGGGCGGAAACCTTCGATGAGATGACCAACCTGCCCAAGACCTTTCGTCAGAAGCTGAAGGAACGGTTCCACCTGGGCGGGGTGAAAATTACCAGGAGACTGATATCCGAAAAGGACGGGACCAGAAAATACCTGTTCGCTACCCTGGATGGGAAGGTTGTCGAGGGTGTACTGATGAAGTACAATTATGGGAACAGCGTTTGTTTGTCTACGCAAATTGGCTGCCGGATGGGCTGCCGTTTTTGTGCGTCAACCGGCTTGGGTATCAACCGTAACCTCACAACAGGAGAAATGCTGGCTCAGGTTTTGTCCATCCAGAGAGATTTGGGGGAACGTGTCAGTCATGTTGTACTGATGGGTATTGGTGAGCCCTTTGATAATTATGAAAACGTCATGCGCTTTTTGCGAAGGCTGAACTCACCAGATACACTGGAGATCAGTTACAGGCGCATGACCATATCCACCTGCGGGCTGGTGCCCGAAATTCTGCGGTTTTCACAGGAGGATCTGCCCATCAACCTGTCCATTTCGCTGCATGCCCCCAATGACGCCATCCGCACTGAAATCATGCCCATTGCCAAAAGATATCCATTTGACAAAGTACTGTCTTCATGTCATATTTATACTCAGAAGACTGGCAGAAGAATCACCTTTGAATATACCCTGATGCATGGTGTCAACGATGCGGACGAACATGCGCAGGAGCTGGGGAAAAGGCTGTCCGGGCTTTTATGCCATGTCAATCTGATCCCTGTGAACCCCGTGGAGGGCAAAGGCTTTTTAAAAAGCAGCAGGGAAAGGGTTGAAGCCTTTCAGGGCATCCTGGACAAACACAGAATACCGGTGACAATCCGCAGGGAACTGGGAAGCGATATATCTGCCGCTTGCGGGCAGCTTCGCAAAAATACCCTTGAGAATGATGGGATGGTGGATGAGTTTGAAATACGCTGCGATCAGTGACAGAGGAATGCTTCGTGCAAAGAATGAGGATTCGTGCAATATTGTTCTTGCTGCCGACGGCAGTCCGCAGGCGTTCATCGTTGCAGACGGCATGGGTGGCCACGAAGCGGGGGATGTTGCAAGCGCAATGGCTGTGCAGATCGTCTCGGATGAGGTGGCGGTCCTGATTCAAAACCCGGATAACGATTCTTCAGTTAAAGAGCTTTTGGAAGATGCTATTTTAAAAGCAAATGCCCGCATTTATCAATACTCTCTGCGAAAACTAAGCGGGTTGGGAACCGGCACAACGCTAACGGCGGGCGTTTTACATAAGGGAAAACTGACGGTTGCCCACATTGGCGACAGCCGATTTTACCTGCTGCGCAGCGGGCAGCTACAGAAATTAACCCGGGATCACTCCTTTGTCGGGGAATTGGTTGATAAGGGGATTCTGGATGCGGAAGAAGCCAAAACACACCCGTTGCGCAATCAGATTACAAGAGCATTGGGTTATGAGGCACAGATAGAGATTGATTTTTTTGAAATAGACATATACAGGGATGACATTTGGTTATTCTGCACCGACGGGCTGACACAGAAGGTAACATCGGACGAATTGCTGTCCATGCTCGCAAACGCGGATGATCCGGAAAATATATTGAGGAATATGGTGGCACTGGCCAATCAACGGGGCGGGGAAGACAATATCACTGCCATTGTTGTTCAGGTTTAAGGCTTGTGGCATCAAATCGTGGATGATGAGGGAGCAGATCCCAAACGAATAAAATTGAGGTGCGGGGATGACTGGTAAAGTTCTAAATAACAGGTATGAACTGGCTGAAAGAATTGGATACGGTGGCATGGCGGAGGTATACAAGGCACGATGCCGCGTTTTAAAGCGCTGGGTTGCTGTTAAAATATTGAAGGATGAATTTGTCAATGACGAAGAGTTTCTGGAACGGTTTGAGCGGGAAGCATTTGCTGCCGGAAGCCTGAACCATCCGAACATCGTTTCCATCTATGATGTGGGCAGGGAAGACAATATTCATTATATTGTCATGGAATATGTGGATGGCATCACGCTGAAGGATTATATTCAGCAAAACGGCGCACTGCCCTGGGAAGAGGCGGCGGATATCGCAATCTCCATCCTTAGCGCACTGCATAAAGCCCACAGGCATAACATCATACACCGGGACATTAAGCCGCAGAATATCATTATGACATCGGACAATGTGCCAAAGGTGGCAGATTTTGGGATAGCCCGGGCTGCAACAACCACGACAGCCACCAGAAAGGTTGATACGGTGGGATCGGTCCATTATGCTTCCCCCGAGCAGGCCAGAGGCGGTTACACCGATGAAAAGTCCGACCTTTACTCCGTGGGGGTTACTTTGTTTGAAATGGTTACCGGCAGGGTTCCCTTTAACGCGGATAATCCTGTAACGGTAGCACTGAAGCATATTGAAGAGGAACCATCGGTACCTTCTGATTTTGTGCCCGGAATTCCCGGAGCAATGGATGGTATTATTCTTCGGGCTATGAAGAAATCAAAAACCGAAAGATATGACAGTGCCCTGCAAATGATTGCAGAGCTGGATCATCTGAAAAAGGGTGAGGCCCTGGATCGGGAGCCGGTCAGCCAGACCGATGCCTTTGACACCAGGGTGATTGGAAGTTTGGAGGATGAAAATTTGTCAGGCAATAAAAAACCCACAAAGAAAAAGAAGGATAAGCCCAAAAAGGTTATGATAGCAACCTATATCATGCTGATCGGGGTTATCCTCGGCGGGCTTTGGCTGATTTACGATGTTGTTGTGAAAGATTTGTTGACGCTGTACTTTGAACCAAAGCTCTCTCCGGTTGAAGTGATCAGTTACGAAGGGTGGAACGTCGAAGAGGCGATTGCCGACTTAACCTTGAAGAATCTTCCCTATGCCGAGCCTGAATACGAATATAATAGCAAGGTGGAAAAGGGAAAGATCATATCCCAGAAGCCCTCTGCGGGGATCAGTATCCTGCCGGGCGGAATGACAAAGGTAGAGTTGGTGGTCAGCAGCGGGATGCAAGAGGTGGTAATCCCCGAGGACATCAAGTTCGGAGAATATCTGGATGTTGAAATTCTCCTGCGCGACGAATTAAAGCTAAAGCCCAGAGAGGTTGCCGAATATAGCGACGAGGTGGCTCAGGGCAGGGTCATCCGTACCGATCCGGCCATGGGAACAACCGTTCAGGTGGGCACAGAGGTGATCATCTACAAAAGCCTGGGCCCCAATTTTCTGGATGTGGTTGTTCCCGATCTGACGGGACGCACCATGGATGAAGCAAAAAACATTCTTCTGGAGAAGAACCTGAGTATCGGTCGTATCTTTCCCGAAGACCGTGACGGGTACAAAGGCACGATCATCAACCAGGTTCCCAGGGCTGGGGACACCATCAAGGAACTGTCACCGGTCAACATCTACTTCAGGGATGACGAAGATGTCGCCGCAGGGGATGGTATCGGCTTTAGCAATGTCGTTGTTCCCGGAGACGGACACATCTCCGAGAACATCGTTCTGCCTGAAGGAATTACTTTCGGTGACGATATTCATCTGGTTGTGTACGCATACCCGGGAAGCACCGGTGAAGAAAAGCTGCTGGCCAATGTGAACCTGAAGAGGTCCGGGTTCCCCAGGGCTGTCCAGGTTCCTGTGTCTGCGGGCCATATCACAACGCTTAAGGTTTATATGGATGGCAAGCTGCAATATCAGAAGGATATCATCGGCAAGCAGTAAAGGAACGGAGGAGTGTTTTTGCCAGAAGGTTTGATACTGAAAGGGATAGGCGGTTTTTATGAGGTTGAAGGGGATACCGGTCTGTATGCCTGTAAAACAAGGGGTATTTTCAGAAAGAGGGGAATCACTCCCCTGCCGGGAGATAATGTTCTTTTCACCATCACTAATGAAACCCTTCGTGAGGGATGGATAGAGCAAATCAAAGAAAGAAGGAATTCTTTTGTCCGCCCTCCTGTGGCCAATGTAAAGCAGGTTGCCGTCGTCATGTCGGGAACCAGCCCTGAGCCGGATTTTCTTTTGGTAGATAAGCTGCTGGTTTCAGCATTGCAAAGTGATATACAACCCATCATCATCATGAACAAAACCGATTTACTGGACTCACCCGGCCTGAAGTGCATGGAATCCATCTATGCGGGGACGGGGTTTCCTTTCATCCCGATGAGCAAGGTTACAATGCGGGGATACGAGGATTTGCATGAGATATTGCGTGGCTCCTGCACAGTTTTCGCAGGACAATCCGGGGTGGGCAAGTCTACCATCCTGAACATGATCATGGATGAATGGGTGATGGAAACCAACACGGTTTCTGAAAAAATACAAAGAGGCAGGCATACCACCCGCCATGTACAGCTGCTGCCGCTGGATTGCGGGGGATATGTTGTAGATACGCCGGGTTTCAGCTCTTTTACCCTGGAGGGGCTCAAACATGACGAGCTGGCCTGGTACTACCCGGAATTTGAAAAAGTACAGGGCAAATGCCGGTTTAATGGCTGTAACCATATTCATGAGCCGGAATGTGCCGTGAAAAACGCGGTCGAAGCAGAGGAAATATCTTCAAAGCGTTATGAGTGCTACAGGAAGCTTTATGAGGAGTTAAAAGAAAGCTATGAACAACGTTACCGGTGAAAAAGGGATTTTGGTTGCGCCGTCGATTTTATCGGCTGATTTTACGCGACTGAAGGAAGCCCTTGACCTGATAAAAAACTCCGGCGGAGACTGGGTTCATGTGGATGTGATGGATGGGCATTATGTACCAAACCTGACCATCGGGCCACCGGTGATTGAATCCATCCGCGGGGCGACGGAGATGTTTATGGACGTCCATCTGATGGTGGTTGAACCCGATCGGCTCGTTCCCAGCTTCATTCAGGCAGGTGCCGATATGATCACCGTTCACGCAGAAGCATGTACACATCTGAACAGAACCCTGCAGTGCATCCGGGAAGCAGGCATAAAAGCCGGTATCGCGCTGAATCCGGCCACATCCTTGTCCATGTTAAATTACAGCTGGGATGCAGTGGATATGATCCTGTTGATGACGGTGAATCCGGGATTTGGCGGGCAATCCTATATTCCTCAGATGACAGGCAAGATCAGGGAATTGAGAGAAATGATCCAAATGAAGAATCCAGATATCTTGCTTGAGATAGACGGTGGGATCAGTACAGAAAATATCGCAGAGGTGACGGCAGCGGGGGCGAATGTGATTGTAACAGGTTCTTCTTTCTTTGGTGCTGCCGACCCGGCGCGCTATGTCCGTGAATTAAGAGAACTGGCAGAGGTTTTTTAGCAAGCGACCCTCCGATTTCTCAGATTTTCATACAAATCAGTAAAGAAGGTTATTGAATGGATGTTTTGATTGTGGGCAGCGGCAGTGTGGAATCATCGGAGCTTTTACAGCAGACTGCTTCCCTTGCACAGCTTTTAATATGTGCTGATGGTGGGGCCCGTCATTTCAAGCAAGCCGATATCACCCCCCATGTCGTGCTGGGCGATTTTGATTCCATCGATGCAGAACTGCTGCAGGCCTATGAACAAGAAGGAGTAGAACTGAGAAAATACGAAGTCCGAAAAGATTTCACCGATATGGAGCTGGCCTTGGATTACGCAGCAGAGCAAGGTGCCACCCGTGTTTTTATGATGGGGGCGATGGGAACGAGGATTGACCATTCCCTGTCAAACCTGCAGCTGCTGCATAAATTATTGGATAAGGGCATTCGGGGTATCATCCTGAACGAGAACAACCGGGTATATCTTATCAAGGATAAAGTAAAGATCAGTCAGATGGAAGGCTATAAAGTATCACTTCTTCCAGCCACACCGATTGTTGAGGGGGTCACTACGGAAGGTCTGACCTGGCCCCTGTTCAATTTCACTATGAATGTGGGTACCGGGCTTGGAATCAGCAATGAGTTTGCCGAAGACACGGCAACGATCAGAATCAGCAGCGGGCGGCTATACGTTATTCTTTCAAAGGACTAAGTGGTTTTACCACTTTCGGATTACAGCAGGGCAATAAGCCCTGTTTTTTGCTGCCCTGGCCAGAACAAAACAGCCGCATACCCTGCACAGCCCCTCCAGGCATTGCTCGCATTGAAAGCATACTTCAAGACGTTCTTTATAAAGCCTTTCACCGGCTTTTTCGTCCGGTGAAAGGCTTTGTACATAATCCTGGATGTTTTGTGTGAATTGCTCTTTATTCAGGTTCTCGAACAGACAATTGCGGCACTGGTGTTCCATCATTGTTCCAAAGTAAGGCTTATGACGCTTCTGGCCGGAATTTCAAAGGTAAGCCCGTCTTCTGTGACAGAGAAATTATCAAAGGATACGAGCTTAATCATTTCAGGGGCTTCAAAGGTGTTGTGATCGGCCATGGCACCGGTTAAAATGCGACCAACCCCGTTTTTAGCCTTGAAACCGGTAATATAGGTGTCTACGCGGCAGCTATCGGTAAGTGAGAGATTGCACACGGTGATATGAAGCTTGCCGTCGCTTGAGAGGGACACTGATTCATGGAGGTTTGGTACGGTGTTACTGTCTGAGCCCACAGGAGTGGTTTCGATATAGCTTTCAAGAAGCTCGGCTTCCTGATGCTGCTTATACATATCAAACACATGGTAGGTGGGAGTGAGTACCATTTTATCGCCCTCGGTGAGGATGACAGCCTGCAGCACATTCACTATCTGGGCGATGTTGGCCATGGTAACCCTGGAGCTGTGCTTGTTGAAGATATTCAGGTTAATGCCCGCTACCAGAGCGTCCCGAAGGGTGTTCTGCTGGTAGAGGAAACCAGGGTTTGTTCCGGGCTCAACATCGTGCCAGGTTCCCCATTCATCCACAATCAGGCCGATGCGCTTTTCAGGGTCATACCGATCCATGATCTGTGAATGCCCTGTAACGAGCTGTTCCATCACGAGGGTTTTACGCAGTGTCTTGTACCAGTCGTCTTCGGTGAATTGGGTTGCGCTGCCCTTCTTGCCCCAATCACCCGTTACGGTATAATAGTGAAGGCTTATGCCATGCATGAATTTTCCGGCCTGTTTCACAACGGTGTCGGTCCATTCATAATCTCCTGAATTAGGACCGCAGGCGATGCGGTAGATTTTATTCGCACCGTAAGAGCGCACATAGGTTTGATATCTGCGGTATAAATCGGCGTAATACTCGGGGCGCATGTTTCCTCCGCAGCCCCAGTTTTCATTGCCAACTGCAAAATACTTCAAGCGGTAGGGTTTTTCATGTCCGTTGCTTTTGCGAAGATCAGCCATGGGTGAGATGCCGTCAAAGGTCATATACTCCACCCAGTTCTGCATTTCTTCAACCGTACCGCTGCCCAGGTTTCCATTGACATAAGGCTCGCAGTCCAGCTGACGGCAAAGCTCCATGAATTCATCGGTTCCGAAGCTGTTATCTTCCAAAACACCGCCCCAATGGGTGTTGATCATTTTTTTGCGGTTCTCTTTCGGGCCTATACCGTCCATCCAGTGATATTCGTCGGCAAAACAGCCTCCGGGCCAGCGTAAAACGGATATTTTCAGTTTTTTAAGCACTTGTATGACATCCTTGCGCATACCGTTGACATTGGGAATGGGTGAGTTCTCGCCCACATAGATCCCCTCATAAATGCATCTTCCCAGATGCTCGGAGAAATGCCCATAGATCTCTTTGCTGATTTTGCTCTTCCTGTTGAAGGCGTTGATTACAAACCTTGCCATAACATAGCTCCTCTCATAGAAACTCACATGGTAAGGGGACGATGTCATATCCCTACCATTGCCTGCCGGATTTTAACAGCAACCCTATTATACCATGAAATATCTACAAAAACTTTTGAATTTGTATTCTTTTTATTTTTATTGGTTGGATAAACGAGTATTCCGCAATCATCATGAAATGTTCCATTCGCTCATAAGATTAAACGAAACAACATATGAGGTGATGCCATGAAGAAGTTTTTTATTCTGTCCATAGACGGCGGAGGCCTTCGGGGGATCATTCCTTCGGTCTTTCTTGCCACATTAAAGGACATGCTGGAGAATCGCGGGCTAAAGAAGCCCTATCATAAGGTTTTCAATCTAATGGCAGGAACCTCTACCGGTGGGTTAATTTCACTGGCGCTCAGTGTTCCTCTGTATAAAACTCCTAATGGCAATCTTTATGCTCCCGAGGGTGGGATTGTCCCGCAGAAATTGCCAGAATTGTACGAAACCCTCGCAGACAGGGCGTTCCCGGGCAACAGGCAACATGTGTGGCGTACAATACGGCAGTTTTTTACCTGTAAATATACTGCCACTTCCTTTCAGACTATTTTGTTCGAACTATTCGGAACCTGCACCCTAAAAAATGCACTGACGAATCTGTTGCTCACTTCTTTTGATATGAAATCCATGCAACCGATCTTTATGAAAAAGCGCACCACCGAGGCTGGAGGTGAAACCGATCCGGACTTTTTTATGGTGGATGCGGCATTGGCCACTACCTCTGTTCCCACTTATTTTCCCCCTGCTCATGTGATGTCCGTGGATGACAGCGCTAACTACTGCCTTGTGGATGGGGGAATCTTCTGCATCAATCCGTCCATGAGCGCATTGACTGAGGCAAGGAAAATCAGCCCGAAGAGTGAATATATCCTGCTGTCCCTTGGAACAGGGACACAGAAAGAGGAATATAGCACCGACGCCATGAACCGATGGGGCTTTTTCAACTGGATCGCGCCCTGGCTGGGTGTTCCGTTGATCACTGCGGTAGGGGAAGGTCAGCGAATCAGCACCAATCATATGCTGAAAAGGTATCCCGGGGTTACCCTTTACCGCTTTGATGTTCAATTGGACAACGGAAAGGGCCGGATTGACGATGGAAGCCCC
>LSQX01141694.1_pt1 | contig 10627 bp, 5 predicted proteins | sample 654561 | NCBI WGS metagenome assembly LSQX01 (sample SAMN04489861, study PRJNA283612) | anaerobic digester metagenome | isolation source: 4 biogas reactors fed with cattle manure at either 37C or 55C with and... | place: Denmark: Kongens Lyngby | collected 2014 | reverse complement strand
TTAACAGGCTTTGCCGCGACGCTGGCCTATTTTGCCGTTGACCGGTTGTTGCTCCTCTATCTTGTCCGTTTTTTCCATGGGGCGACATTTGGCGTGGCCACTACCGCCGCTGCGACCATCGTATCCGGTCTAGTCCCAGACGAAAGAAGGGGCGAAGGCATTGGTTATTTTTCCTTGAGCCAGCCGCTCGCCACCGCAGTGGGGCCCTTTCTGGTGATCTATCTCAGCAGGCATGGCAGCTATGCGATTATCTTTGCCTTTGCCGCAATCGTCTCGGGAATCGCGCTGTTGATGGTTCCCTTTTTATCTATACGGAATCTAAAATATGGCGCCGAAAAAACAAAGGCAATGGCTAGAATTAACCTGGCCAATTTGATTGAGCGCAAAGTAGTCCCCGTTGCTTTTATCTGTCTGCTGGTGTTCTTGTGCAATTCCAGCATAGTTTCCTTTTTAAAGGTATACGCCAAGGAAATTGGCCTGGTTGAGGCGGCCGGCTTCTTTTACGTCGTCTACGCTGCGGTAGTATTAATCACCAGGCCATTTATCGGCCGGCTGTTTGATGCAAAGGGTGAAAATGTAATCATGTATCCGGCTATCGTGTTGATGGCAGCGGGATTGTTCCTGCTGGCCCGCAGTGTTGATGGCCATACGCTTTTAATGGCCGCCGGCCTGCTGGCCCTGGGGGTGAGTTCGATCCAGACCTGCACCCAGACCATTGTGGTGAAGATGGTGCCGCGCCATCGCCTGGGGCTGGCCAATTCATCGTATTTGATGTTCTACGATATCGGTCACGGGATCGGGCCGGTTACCGCCGGGTTTCTCATTCCGTTCATCGGTTACCGGGGCATATACACGGTGATGGCGCTGATCTCCCTCTCATGTATCATCTTTTATTATTTTTTACACGGCAAAAAGGCAGCCCGGCTGGCGCATTTACCTGCCGGTGCTCAAACCGGGGAAGAAAGCTAGTCCCGTTGTTCCTTTATGTTTTCCTTTTATATGTGGAACAATTTCCGGTCAGAGAGAGTCTTTTTGGTAAAGGTTTAAAGAGGTGGTTCCAGATGAAAAGCAAATTGTTGATTGTGTTGCTGATTTTAATTGCTGCCGTGATGGCAGCCGGCTGTTCCCAAGCTGCCACAGAGCCGGATATCACCGGTGTCGTAAATGCTGTGGAGGGGGATCGTATCCTCGTTGTGGAAGGCCTGGAGCGTGCCGGCGTGCCCCAGGAGGAGTGGTTCGGCAAGCGGGCGATCTTTTTTACCCTGACCGGCGACACCGTGATCGTGAAGAATGGGGAAAAGGTCGCCCCCGATGACTTTACCGGTTTAAAGGTGAAGGTATGGGCCGACGGAGCCATTGCCGAATCTTATCCCGAGCAAGGCCGGGCCGCCCGGGTTGAGATTATCGGAGAGCTCCCCGGCAAGTAGATGGCGGTGTCCCCCGTACCCTCCCCTTTCCCCCAAAGGGCGTAGAGGGGATTATAATCGAACTGTTTTCATCTTTCTGCTGCTGGGGCTGTCTCAAAAGGGCAGCCCCTTTTTCCATAATTTGTTGTACACAAATAATTGGTAATATGCTAGAATTACGGCATGGAAAAGAAAAGCGATAAAGTAGTGTTTAAGCCGTATCTGATGGGACAGCTTTGCCTTCCGATGAGTTTAGATTATTTAATACCGGAGAATCATCTAGTTCGGGTGGTAAATTTTGTAATAGAAAGGATGAACATTGACCCGCTGTTAAAGCAATATAAAGGCGGGGGTACCAGCAGCTACCACCCCAAGATGATGTTGAAAGTCATTGTTTACGCCTACACCCAGAAGATTTACTCTTCCCGGCGCATTGCCAAAGCTTTGCGGGAAAACATCCATTTTATGTGGTTAAGTGGCAATAACCGGCCGGACTTCCGGACCATTAATCGCTTTCGGTCTACGGTCATGAAAGAAGTGGTCGACGAAGTTTTTGCTGCCGTGTTAGAGATATTGATCAAGGAGAAATATGTTAAGCTGGAGCATTATTTTTTAGATGGGACGAAAATCGAGGCCAATGCCAATAAATACAGTTTTGTCTGGAGCAAATCGGTTAAGAAAAACAAGGAGAAACTCCAGGATAAAATCAGAGAGCTCATCAGGCAAATAGATAAGGTCAATGAAGAAGAAGACGAAGAATACGGGGATAAAGACTTGGAAGAAATGGGCGAAGAGAGCAATATTGATTCTTCTTTTTTGGAGCGCAAAATAAAGGAGCTAAACGAGAAGCTTAAAAACAAGCCCGACAAACAGCAGGCCAAAGCGCTAAAGGCCATGGAAAAAGACTATCTGCCGCGGATGCGCAGATACGAAGAACAAGAAAAAATTGCGGGCAGTCGTAACAGCTATTCCAAGACGGACAATGATGCCACCTTTATGCGCATGAAAGAAGACCACATGAGAAACGGGCAATTAAAACCCGGCTATAATGTTCAGATTGGCACTGAAAATCAGTTTGTTTTAGGGTTTAGTATTCATCAAAGGCCGAGTGATTCAGGTTGTCTCATTCCTCACTTAGAGCATGTAAAGAACATGCAGTTGGGCTGTCTAGCCTTAAATATCATTGCCGATGCCGGTTATGGCAGTGAAGAAAACTACGACTACCTGTCCCGCCATGACCTGGGCAACTACATCAAATACAATACATTTCACCAGGAGCGAAAAAGAAAGTTTAAGAAAAACGCTTTTCGGGTAGAAAACATGACCTATGACGAAAAAAACGATGAGTATATATGTCCGGCTGGCAGACGGATGCGCCCTGTATGGATAAAAAGGTTTAAGACCGAGAATGGGTATTTAACAGAGCGTATGGTTTATGAGTGTGAAGACTGCTCGGGGTGCCCTTTCAAAGAACAGTGTACAAAATCAAAAGGTAATCGCAGGATACTGGTTAGCAAAAGGCTGCAAAAGTTCAGGGAAGAAGCTGCCTTAAACTTGTGTTCTGAAAAAGGGTTGTTGTTAAGGTCACAACGAGCCACTGAGGTGGAGTCTGTCTTTGGACGAATAAAACATAACTGGTCGTTTAAACGCTTCATGCTCAGGGGAATCGAAAAGGTAAAAACAGAATGGGGCCTGTTGTGCATCGCCCATAACATTGCAAAGATGGCTGCGGTGACTCCCTAATATTTCTGTTTCTTCTTTTAAAAAAATAGCCATAACCTAAACTACACAACAAAAAAGGAGCTGCCCCCACTCACTTTTGGGACAGCCCCATTGCCATCTGTCTGGCAAAATGCCAATCCGGCAGGAATCCAGTTAATACTTGTCGAAAAACGTATAATCACAAAGAGGTGATCTCCGTGGCCACAGGCAAACGGCAGGAAGCGATTTACCCGGAGGAAAGCGAAGCCAACCTGGCGGTGCTCTACCAGAACGCGCCGGTGATCATGTTCCTGGTTGACGAGGAGCGCAGGATCTTTAACCTGAACCCTTTTACCGCCGCCTTTGCCGACTGCCCTGCCGCCGAAGTAATTGGGAGGCGCGGCGGCGAGGTGCTGCACTGCCGCTACTGTGACGGCGATTCGGGAGACTGCGGCTCGACGCCGGCCTGCCGGCAATGCCGCTTGCGGCAGACCGTGCGCGATACCTTTGAAACGGGACAGGATTATAATAATGTGGAGATCAACCTCTCTGTCAAGATTAAGGAGGAGTATAAAGAGGTCTATTTCCTCTTATCAACTAAAAAGCTGGTCATCGGGGATCAGCCGCTGGTGCTGGTCTGCTTGTTCGATATCACCGAACGGAAGCTGATGGAGGAAGCCCTACAGGAGAGCTATGTGCAAATAGAGGCACTGTCGAAGCGCACGCTAAATGCCATGGAGGAAGAGCGGAAGCGCTTGGCCAGGGAGCTGCACGACGAAGTGGGGCAGGCTTTAACGGCGGTAAAGCTCGATTTGCAGATGATTCACGATGACCTGGCCGGTTTTATACACCAGAGGGAGAGGGTGGCGAAAGGAATTACCCTGGTCGATAGAACCCTGCAGCTTGTGCGCCAGCAATCGGTATCCCTGCGCCCTCCTGTTTTAGATGATCTGGGGCTTGAATCTGCGATCCGGGATATGGTGCAAGGATTCAAGGAACGGACCGGTATCCAAACAACCGTACGGGCTTATGGTTTCTCCAAAAGATTGCCCCCCGAAATGGAAACAGCCCTATACCGCTGCGTGCAGGAATCACTGACGAACATCATGCGCCATGCCAGGGCCTCCCGGGTGACAGTCACCCTGGTCCACAATGCGCAGGGTTTAACAGTGCAGATTGAAGATAACGGCATCGGCTTTGACCCCGGTAGTATATGCGTTTCGCCCGATCATACCGGCCTGACGGGTATGCGGGAGAGAGTAAAACTGCTCGGTGGGGAACTGATCATTGAATCCGAAAAAGGGCGGGGCACCAGAATTACGATCAAAATTCCCTGCACGAATCAAAAATAGACTTAACTCCTTGCCACTCCGGCAACTAAAGCTATTGCTTAAGGTTCATTCATAGAAGGACAACAGCCCTCAGGCAGTCCCTATCGAAACTAAAAGGTTTGCGGTTACCGACTTCCAACTTCATAAATTAAGGTAGTTTTTATTCTCCTGACGAACCCCTGATACGGGGAGAGGCTGTTTACCCATGTATGGGTTTTAAATCTGGAGAATAGCACAGAGGTGAGTCTACCGATGAGAATTGTGCTGGTAGATGATCATGCTATTTTTCGCCAGGGGTTGCGCTCTTTGCTGGAGCAAAAGTCCTGGGTGGAAGTGATCGGCGAGGCCGCCGACGGCAGGGAGGCTATTGCTCTAATCGAGAAACTTGCGCCCGACGTAGTGATTATGGATATTGCCATGCCCGGTTTGAACGGCCTGGAGGCGCTCTTACAGTTGAAGAGTGCCAATCCGTTGGTCAAGGTGATCATTTTATCCATGCATACGGATGATCATTATGTTTTCCGCGCTTTACGTTACGGCGCTTCGGGATATGTGTACAAGGGATCCACATACGAGGATCTGGAGATGGCGCTACGGGCTCTGCAAAAGAATGAAACCTTTCTCAGTCCTGCGGTTTCCCAGGTGCTGGTCAACGACTATCTGCAAAATCAGCCCCGCCCGGATGAACATAATCTCATCGAATTGCTTTCTCCCCGGGAGCGGGAGATATTGCAACTTGTGGCTGAAGGCAACGGGCGCCGGCAGATCGCTAAACTGTTATCGATCAGCGTGAAGACGGTAGATAGGCATAAGTATAATATCAAGGAAAAACTGAAGCTGCAGCGCGAAGAGGAACTGGCCGATTTTGCCAGAATGCTCGGTATTACCAGATTGTAGGTATAACCTTCCATTCCGTAAAAGTCTCCATGTAAATGGGGACTTTTTACGCTGTTTTTGAGCAATTTTTGTAGATATTTGGGTAATGTTTTCATTTACGGCGCAGGAAATTGATCGTAAATTATTATTTGACCAAACTGTGCCACATTGTGTCACAACAAAAGAAATCAACTTTGCCGGCTCTGAGCCTACCTAAGTAACAGTCCTGCTACTAAATTTCCAATCATCATACTCCAATACATTGCACTAGTCGACGGTGCTCAACCAGCTTCCATCCCAGCAGAGCAGCTTAAAGCCGGCTTTTTTTAATCATATCTGGCGACTTGCTTATAAACTGATGAACCGGATCACGGAATGCGGTCGGATTTTAAGCGGAGGTGTCTCTCCTGGGTTCCATGGGCAATAGCAGGCAGATTGTATCACCCTTGAAGGAGCAACTACTTTCTCTCAAACCCCACGATCACCTGTGTCTAATCTATGAAAATAAAAATGAATGGAGAGAAGCGGTGATGCTGTTTAAGCTCTCCGGCCTTGAACGCGGGGAGAAATGCATCTATGTTGTGGACATCAATACAGCACAAGAAATAGAGAAAATATTTTTAGACGCCGGTGTAGATCTGGCTGAAGCTGTGCGAGAGGGACAATTCGTAATCCTTCATGAAAGGGATACCTATACCCGGGAAGGCTTTTTTGATCCGGACTTGATGATCAGCCTGTTGGCTTCCGAAACCGAACAAGCCCTCAGGGAGGGTTATCCCGCCTTGCGGGTGACCGGCGAAATGAGCTGGGCTTTGCGCGGTTATGCCGGTGCAGAGAAGCTGCTGGAATACGAAGCAAAACTAAATCGGGACTTTTTCCCGCATTATCCCTGTGTCGCGCTCTGTCAATACGATCGCTGGAAGTTTGATCCGGCGATTATCAGAGGGGTAGTGCTGACCCACCCGCTGCTGATCAGAGGAGGACAGATTTACCGAAATTTCTATTATATTGAACCGGATGAGTACCTGAATCACAAAAGAAATGAACGCGAAGTCCAGCACTGGCTGAACAACCTGGAGAGGGAGAGGAAGATCGAAGAGTCGCTAAAGGCCAGTGAAGAAAAATACCGCCAGTTGTTTGAAGCTTCACCGGTTTCATTATGGGAAGAAGACTTTTCTTTAGTCAAGAAGCGCCTGGATCAATTAAAAGCTGAAAATATCGGCGATTTGCGCTCGTATTTATTGGCAAACCCGGATCTGGTGAAGGAGCTTGCCGGCCTGGTAAAAATCGTTGATGTCAACCAGCGGACAATTAAACTCTACAAAGCCAAATCCAAGCATGATTTTTTCTCGGGTTTTGCAAAATTTTTTGCGGACGAGCCAAATGAAACTTTCATCGATCTACTGGTTTCCATTGCCGATTCACGCCCTGAATTCTATGGCGAAGAAACCCACCGCAACATGAACGGCGAAATCCTGTATGTGAAGATGTTCTGGTCTGTAGCGCCCGGATTTGAAGAGAGCTATGGCCGTGTCTTGGTATCTTTTATCGATATCACAAAAAGGAAAGAGGCCGAAGAACTGGCCCGCAAGAGCTATGCTGAACTGGAAACGCTGCACAAAGTTTCAACCGCTCTGCGGAAAGCACAAACCCTGGAAGAGATGCTGCCTCTTTTTCTTGACGAAGTGCTTAAAGTATTTGCAACCGGGGCCGGGGCCATCTGCCTTTACGATCTGGAGACGGAACAGCTCCGATTCACCATTAGCCGCGGCTGGTTCAGCAGGCTCGAGGAGCTCATGCCGGGTTCCGGGAAAGGTATTGCCGGGAAGATCGGTGTTCCGGAGAGAAAAATTATTTCCAGGGATTTCAGTAAAGACCAGCGGCTAGAACTCGCCCCCTTCATGCCCGCGGGTTGGGGCGGAGCCTGTCTCCCCTTGCGTGCCGCCGATCAGATCATCGGCACCGTATTCGTATCCGTGCCGCTGCCCCGGGAAATAACCGCCGAAGAAGAAAACCTGCTCACTTCACTGGTGGAGATGGCCAGCACCGCCATACACCGCATTTATCTGCATGAGAAGGCGATCCGCCGCCTGAAGCAGTTGCAGGCAGCCCACGCCATCGATCTGGCCATTAGCAGCAACCTGGATCTGCAGCATACGATGCATGTTTTGCTGGAACACGTTGTCGCCCAGCCCAAGGTGGCGGCTGCCGCCATCTTTTTACTCAATCCTCACCTTAAGGTGCTGGAATATGCCGCCGGCAAAGGTTTTAATACGGAGAGCATCAAAAAAAGACAGTTGCGCCTCGGTGATGATGCCGCCGTGAGCAGGGCAGCCATGGAACGGCGGACCATCATCGTTTCGAAAAGCGGGGGAGCCCGGGGCGAGGATTGTCCCCATTTATCCGGCTGTGAAGGGTTTTCCGGCTGTATCAATTTTCCCCTCATCGCCCGGGGAAAGGTGATCGGAGTGCTGGCCGTTTTTCTCTTTCAGCCGCATTTCCACGACAGCGAGCAGCTCGGCTTCCTGGAAATCCTGGCCGGCCAGGCGAGTATTGCCATTGACAGCGCCAGGCTTTTTGAAGGGCTGCAACGTTCAAACCGGGAGTTGACCCTGGCCTATGATGCCATGATCGAAAGCCTGGCCCGCTCCCTGGAGCTGCGCGATTACGAAACGGAAGGCCACAGCCGCCGCGTGGCCGAGTTGACCGTGCGGTTGGCACAGCTCATGGAGCTCCCGGAGGAGAGGCTGATCCATATCTACCGCGGCGCGCTGCTGCATGACATCGGCAAGATGGCCATCTCCGATCATGTTTTGCTGAAGGCCGGGAAATTGACCGATGAGGAGTTTGAGATGGTGCGCCGCCACCCGCAATACGCCTTCGACTTGCTATCGCCGGTGGAATATCTTCGCCCGGCCCTGAACATTCCCTACTGCCATCATGAAAGGTTTGATGGGAGCGGCTACCCTCGTGGGTTAAAGGGAGAAGAAATCCCCCTGGAGGCACGGATCTTTGCCGTAGCGGATGTTTTTGATGCTTTGACCAGCAATCGTCCCTATCGCAAGCGTTGGACCAGGGAAAAGGCATTGGCTTTTATTCAAGAACAAAGGGGCAAACATTTTGACCCGCAGGTGGTAGATGCTTTCCTGCGGGAGATGAAAAAGGAAAATGAGTAGCGAACGATGCCGGCGGCTTTCGCCCGGCTTGTGCACAGAAATGAAATCCTTGACAACAAGAGCGGCAAGCCTTATCGTTATTGGGTAAAAAGCGGTGAGAGAGGGTCAAATCGATGATGCTGAGCCTGCCCCTACCTGTCCTGGCGATGACGGTCCTCAGTTTAATACTGTTTGGCATCCTGCTGCTGCATAATTATCGAAAACTAGAGCAGAAGAGCATTGAGAGCAAGAATAATAATAAGCTGCGCCAGACTTTTATCGATGCGGATAACCGCATGATTTACTTAAAAGATGAAAAGTTGAAATATATTTTTTTTAACCGGGCGCTGGAAAATTTCTTCAACAGATCTGCTTCTGAAATAAAAGGCAACAATGATTATGCCCTCATTGATCAGGAGTTTGCCTCCCTGCTGAGAAAAACCGACCAGGCGGTGCTGGAGAAAAAAGAGCGGATCGTGGAGACGCTCAATTGGCGGAACCGGATCTACCAGGCCACGAAGTTTCCGGTTAAGCTGAACAACGGCCGGTATGGGGTTGGTGCATATATCGAGGATATCACCGCCATCAGCTACAGCAAGCGGCAGGAAGAGAAATCGCTGCTTCGCAGTTCCATACTGGTCGATGTATTTACCCGCAATTTTAAATCTTCCCGCGAGCAGCTCGATTATGTCCTGGACAAGGCCTTGGCGCTGACGGAAAGCAAGTACGGCTATATCTACCTGTATGACGAAGCGAAGCAGGATTTTATTCTCAACTCCTGGTCGCCGGGAGCAGCGGCTGAAAAGGCGAGAGATGAACTGGAAAAAACAAGTCTATGGGGCGAGCTGGTGCGCCGGGGGAAACCCATCCTGGTGAATAACCATCATGCGCCGAACAGCTTCCAAAGGGAAAGCGCGGAAGGAGATGCGGCGCTGAAAAGATTAATGTCCATCCCGGTGATGGTGGAAGATAAAATTGTGGCCGCTGTCGTGCTGGCCGACAAAGAGGAAGATTATGACGACAATGATCTTCATCAAGTCACGGTGTTAATGACCGGGGTATGGCATGCCATAGAAAGAAGGGAAAGGGCTATCGAGCTCAGGGAAGCGAATTTAACCCTGCAGGAAAACCAGGAAAAGCTGCAGCTAATTCTCGATTCAACGGCGGAAGGTATTTACGGCATTGACAGGGAGGGCAGGTGCACCTTCTGCAATGCCAGTTGTCTCAGAATGCTGGGATACAGCAGCCAGGAGGAGCTAATCGGCAAGAATATGCACTGGCAGATCCATCACAGCCGCCCTGACGGCAGCCCCATTTCGCTGGACGAATGCCGTATTTTCAGGGCATTTCGCATCGGAAAAGGGATCCATGCCGATGATGAGGTGCTCTGGCGGGCCGACGGGAGCTGTTTTGCTGCGGAGTATTATTCCTATCCCCAGTTTAAAGACGGAAAAGTGATCGGTGCGGTTGTCACGTTCATGGATATCACCGAGCGGAAAAAGGTGGAAGAGGAGATCAGGTATATCAGCTACCACGACTCCCTGACCGGCCTTTATAACCGGGCCTTCTTTATCGAGGAACTGAAGCGGCTGGATACGGAAAGAAATCTGCCCCTCTCGATCATCATGGGCGATATGAACGGCTTAAAGCTGACCAATGATATTTTTGGCCATGCCGCCGGAGACATGCTCCTGCAAAAGGGAGCCGCCATTCTGAAAAAGGTTTGCCGGGCCGATGATATTATCGCCCGCATTGGCGGAGATGAATTTGTCATTCTCCTGCCGAAAACGGATTTTGAAGATTGCCAGAGCATTATGGAGAGGATCAAAGGGGAGTTTTCGAAAGAACATTTTAAAGCGATAAAAGGCTCCATCTCCATGGGCTGCGCGGTGAAAAAGCGCCTCGACCAGGATATTACCCAGATTCTCCAGGATGCCGAGACTCAAATGTATTTAGATAAAACACTGCACCGGAAAAATAATGATCGGGAGCAAATTTTAAGGATCGTGGAGACTTTACATGAAAGAGACCCCCGGGAAAAGAAACATGCCGAATGGGTCAGCGCCATCTGTGAAAGAATCGGCCGCCTGCTGGGTTTGCCGGAAAGAGAAATCGTCCTGCTGCAAAAGGCCGGTTATTTGCATGATATCGGCAAAAT
>LSQX01359995.1_pt1 | contig 10628 bp, 7 predicted proteins | sample 654561 | NCBI WGS metagenome assembly LSQX01 (sample SAMN04489861, study PRJNA283612) | anaerobic digester metagenome | isolation source: 4 biogas reactors fed with cattle manure at either 37C or 55C with and... | place: Denmark: Kongens Lyngby | collected 2014 | reverse complement strand
AAAAAACAGTATGGAATATCCTGAAATTGAATAATAATGATTAATTTAGAGGCAGACTTATACCAATGATAATATTGCTCAAACCCTAATCTTACGAAACGGCAGACAAGAAAATGATCACTTCTGAGATTAAATCACTTAAACATATTCATAAGATTCTGTTACTCAACGAAGAGGACACTGAGAGTCAGATACGACTTGAAACCGAAAAAATTTACGAGAAACATGTTAAAGCTACCGTTGCTAACGGTAAACTTGATGATTATGAAATGAAAAAGCTTTTCCAGTTAAAGAATGATTTACTTATCCCTGACTTCATTGCAAGGGATATATACGAATCTAATGCAAAAGAAATTCTTAATAAATTAATTGATGGAGCAGTTTCAGATGAAAGGTTATCTCCTAGTGAAGAGCAGGAGATTGCAGAAATTTCTAAAAGTTTAGGGATTGAACTCACTGAAGAAGAAATGTCCACGGAAAAACTGGACAGGTATAAACTCTATTGGCAAATTGAGAATGCGGAATTACCTGTAATTGACTCAGACATTCAGATTCAAAGAACAGAAAAACTACATTTCATAACATATGCTAAATGGCTTGAACAAAGGCGTGTAAAAAAAAGAGTAACATATGCCGGTCCAACTGCAAGAATTAAAATTGCAAAAAGGGTTTATTACCGGGTTGGAGCGGTACGCGCTCAACCTATTTCCGAAGATGTGTGGCAAACCATTGACGGGGGCAAAATCTATTTGACAAATAAACGCCTGATTTTCATGGGGAAAAAAGGGAGTAAAACCATAGCAATAAACAAGATCCTAGGTATTGAGCCCTTTAAAAATGGAGTTTCCATTCAAAAAGAGAGTGGGAAAAGCCCATTTTTAGAGTTTAGTGATAACGTGGATATCTTCTCAATGATTTTAGTTCGCTTGACGAATGAGCAATAAATTTCTATATATAACAAAAACTATATACCAAATTATTATGAAGGGATACCCATCTATCTTGGTTGGCTGTGTCGCCTTGGCTTTTGCATGTGCGTGTTCACAGCCTATAAATTCAGTGCAGGATCCTCATTTCGATAAGGATGGTTATTGCCTTGATTCGGCAAAAACGACTTTCGAAGCACTGAGGCCCTCGGGCTTGGGTTTTTTCATCGAAATTAGCGGAAGTATGAATGGATTTTTCAGATCCAATCAAGTCACTAACTTCAAAAAGGATGTGTGGTCTATTGTTTCCTATTTTGGAGGGAATGATGTTTTTGTTTTGTCTAATGAGGGCATTGTAGCAGGTACTTATCCTGTTTCTCAATTCAGAACTATGATGAATAAGGGCGGGTTTGTAAGTAACCAGGAGACAATCATACCGACAATGATAAAAACGATTCTCAGTAATCTGGATTATCAGAACGGCCAGTGCGCAGTCCTTATTTCTGACATGAAATACAGCCCAGAGAGGCAGAGAGACTTAAAAGTTCTCCTGACACAATACCAGGCGGATATTCGCAATCTGATAGGGAATTATCCAGGTATTGCTGTGTGCCTGATTATGGCTACATCCCAGTACCTGTCAGCCAACACCAGTATTCTAGAAGAAGAATCGCCTTACTATTACGTAATATTCGGCAAGGATGAGAATGTGGCATTTATGAGAAATTGCATTGGAACTCTGCTTGAGGACAGTGGTAATTATCGAGAAAGTATTGAGATGGGATTTGATTATAAGTCAACTACATACTCTTTTGGAATACCAGACAATGCTATCCAGTTGGATAACCAACCTACATTTATTGCCTACGATACCAGTTTTTCAGACACTTGCACTGTGGTATTGGAACTCGATCTATCCAATTATAGATGGACCATTGCTGAAAAAGACATTTTGAGAGACAATCTTCATGTCAAAGCTTGTTACGGTTCCAATGTCTCTGTCAGCGATATCTCACTGAAAGTCACGAATCATTACAATAGAGGCTACGAAAGGAAGGCATTAGCAACAGTTGAACTTGAAATCTACGATATGATTGCTACAGATTCGGATGTGATCGGATGGACTCTCAACCATCCCGACCAACTTGTTTCTAGTTCCTTCACACAAATTATATCTTGTCCTACTGAGTCCGATTATTCCGGATCTTTCTCTGTTGACCGTTTCATTGGAGGCGTATTCGATGCAATGCAAAATAACTGGGACAAAACACCGAACAGAATTTTAATTTCGAAAAAACAATAGATCTCATGGAATTGATGGATTTATACAAATGGGGGCTCCCTAACCAAGGAGAGTACCTTAACAAGTACAGAGACAATGAGTCATTGTACAACATGGCGCGTTCTTTATGGAATAGTCTTGATAGTGAGTTATTCTATTTCATGATTACCTTTATGGCAATAGGATTGGTTCTGGTATGTTTCTACTATTATGTCTACAACAAGTGGCCCGGAAGAAAGTACAGAATTCAACATTGGGCTCTCTGGCTCGGCATCACTGGTGTAGTAACGATAATTGCTATTCTTTGCTTAGGTTCTGCACTAGTGACATCCAATCTGCAGGAGAAATTCGGGTTTATTTTGAGAATCTCTCTTATCAGTGGTATTTATGCGATTCTGATATATTTTGTCGCATCCTTGATCATTTGTAATATTCCTGTTCCAACTAATGCGTACAGGTTCCTAAAAATCGGGAAATAATTATGGCTAAAGTATTTGTATTTTGTATAGGAGGAACCGGACTTCGAGTTATGAAGTCTGTGATCATGCTGACAGCGTCAGGAATGAAGACCAACGGCTACGATATTGTTCCAATACTCCTCGATCCACACGTTGATCTTGAAGAGAACACTATTCTCACTACGACAATAGGCGATTATATAAAAATCTATAAAAATGCAACATCAGCTGGTAGAGCCCAGCAATTAGATGCTCCCGCTGGTTTTTTCAGTACGAAAATAACCAGACTAGAGGACCTCGATAATCTTCAGAATAGTACGAGCACAAATATGACTGAGAAGAAATCTTTTGGTCAATATTTGGATGTAGGGGCCCTTGCTAACGATAATGTAAACAATTATCTAATCCAGACGATCTATTCAAGGGATAATCTCAAAAACAGTCTGTCAGTTGGGTTCAAGGGTAATCCTAATGTGGGAACAGTTGTTCTAAATGAGATGATTAGTGGCGCTGACTGGTATGATGCTTTCCAAAGACATTGCGAGAAAGGTGACCGTGTTTTCATCATCAGTTCTATCTTTGGAGGCACAGGTGCAGCGGGATATCCACTTCTCGAGAAAAAGATTAAGGAGGATAAGATACACCCTCAGGTACAGAACGCTTTGATGGGTGCTGTGACTGTCCTTCCTTATTATTCTCTCGATGATCCCACGACATCTGGCAGTGGTATCGATTCATCCAATTTCTATACTAAGACCAAAGCTGCACTCAGTTACTATGAGAAGAGTGTCAAGTCAGATTACCTCTACTATGCAGGTGAACAGAGTTTGAAAGCAAATTACCAGAACAATGAGAAAGAGCAAAAGAACCAGGCTCATTTTGTTGAACTCGTAGCTGCATCTGCGTTGTATGACTTCCTCGGAAGAGAACGACAGGAATCACCACAAGCGATGACGCGTGCTATCAGGGAGGATGCTGATCCGCTTCATATAACCTCTCTTGGCGATGGATATAAGGAAATAGTAAAGAAAATTACTAATATGATGTTATTTGATCTATTGCTTGACATTCTACCTGGAGAGAGACAGTTTCCGCTAAAAAAGACACGTGGTCTGAATAAGGATTTCTATCAGGACCAGAAGTTCGGCGCTCTAAAAGAATTTGTGAAAAAGTTCCACAAGTGGTATACAGAGTTGGCTGAGAATAATCGTGGGTTCGCCCCATTGAATCGCGTATCCAAAGGAGAGAAACTCACCACAATGATTAAAGGATTAACGCTAAAGGCTAAGAATGAATCATATTACCTTCTGAAGATGATTGAAGCAAGTAATAAAAAGAAGGTACAGCACGAACACGGAAACAGATTTCGTTATCTACTTGAATTTGCATACAAAGGAATAAAGGAGTATACCGATCATATTTAAATAGGAAGCATTATGGCAAGCATTGATTTAAATATAATTCAGAGAGGGGCAGCCTCGGATTTCGAATGGACAGCCGGTCCTGGTCGTATCACTGAGGCAGACCTTGGCAATATTGGTGAACAAAGAACCGACAATAACAGTGCACTTAATGCACTACCGACACCTTTTGCAAGATTCTATACCTTTAAAGAGGCTTTCCGTCGTGTTCTTGAAGAGAGAAATAACGAGAAAAAGCCTGCAGGACGAGCATATGAGCAGCTGGTGTCCAATTGTCTGGATGTCTTTGAACTACTTTACAATAAGAAATACCATGAGAATCTTTGGAAAAGCAGTGGACGCAAGATTATTATCAAAGAGTGGAATTATGAGGTTGATTTGAATACACTTAAAGAACACGTACCCATTCTTGGCGGTGCAGTTGAGAGCTACTTCAATGATGAACTTGGCGAAAAAAAATTGTTCTTTATTATACTCCTAGAGAACGGCAAAGAGTATTTACTTGCCACTAGTTCACCGATGACAGGCTTCATTACGCCTCCAGATTTGGATAAGGAAGTGAAAGATGAAGATAGAGGCGGAGCTGCAAGGAGGATGATATTCGGCGGCGATAATTATTCTACTTTAGGTTGGGAGACTCTCCGAAGAAAATCATCCGGCATATATTTCCAGGACATCCAACTTTTCGACAAGAGGGATGCAGACTTCAAGAACTATATGTACACGACTTTATTCGGTAACGGCGCTGCTGTTGATGCGAGATATCGCGAACTGCGAGACTATATAAAGTCATTCTTGTCTGATCCGGATATCAAGGATAATTGGACATCAGACGCACATAAAGACATCTTAAGTGATGATAACCGGAACCAGGTTATCGTCAATGGCATTTCATTGAAGACGAGCGAAGACCTTGGTTCCAAAAATTATTTCTCTGATGCTGTATTGAAAGTTCCTTATAAACTTGCTTCTTCAAAATTCAAAACTTTCACGTATATCAACGATAACGCAGGCAGGTCATATGACTACTTGCTTCCCTTGTCTGAGCAGGCACTTGAAGTGATAGGTAATCAGGATTTTGTAGCGGAATGTAAGGAAAAAAATCAGGCCATAGAAATCAAGATTATTGTCCATGGGAAAGAATTCAAAAAGATATTCCGAACTGATGCATCAGCAGTTAGAACTGGCGAAGGCACAATTATTTCTCTAGAAACATCAAGAATCAACTTTGATCTTGCTCTATTTCCGAATGTTCTTTCTGTAAATGATAATGAAAACAACTACTTCAAAGTACTTGTTTCTGCATTTGATAATAACGATTGGAGAACATTCACGGTAGATAGCCTCAATCTTGACTTCTACAAAGTAGTCGATAAAAAGTATGAGATAATTGAGAAGGCCATAGATAGTTCTTATAGGAGTGGCACACGTCCTGCCGTTGTACGTTCGCAGCAGAATACTGATGTCGAATGCGGTACAAAGTATTATGAAGTATTCAATACCGCATTTGACGTAATCTTAGTGAAAACCACAATAGATTCCAAAGATTATACCTTTACATTATTTCCGCAATGGGATAGGGCTGAGACGTCAACTAAAACATTCGACTATGCCATAGACATCGGAACAACGAATACCTATATTTCTCTTCGTGAAAAGGGTACGATGAACGAACCCAGGCAGTTGACTATGGATGTCCCGATTGTGAGTTACCTGCATGACAGGATCAACTCAACTCAGATGAACAAGGTATCTTGCTGGGAGGTTAATACTCCTGAACAGTTTAAGGCTGCATTCAAGACGGAATTTGTTCCTCCTTTCATTGATGGCCATGCTTATAAGTTTCCAATAAGGACTGCACTTTGCTTTACCGGAAGGGATACGTCCAAGATATCTCTCTTTGATAATACCAATATTGCATTCTTCTATGAGAAGAGTAAACCTGCGGGCAATCAGAGCATCATTACAGACATCAAATGGGATTCAGATGAGAAGAAACTTCGTGTATTCATCCGCGAACTTCTTCTTATCATCAAGGCAGATATGCTCCAGGAGCATGCTATAATTTCAAAGACTGGTCTTATTTGGTTCAGCCCTCTCAGCTTTAAGAACAGAGATCGTGAAATATTTAAGAGAATTTGGAATGAGGAATCAAAGTGGATCCTTAATCTTGAATCGCCAGAACGACAAATTAAGTGCTACACTGAATCCGAAGCTCCGTATTATTACTTCAATGCAAGAGATGAGTATGAGAGTGTCGAATCTGTAGCCATTCTAGATATTGGAGGCGGTTCAACTGATTTTGTGTACTTCCAGAAAGGAAAGCCAAAGATTGCTAATTCCATCCATTTTGGGTGTGATGTTATGTGGGGAAATGCTTTTGATCAGTTTATAGACTCCAAAAAGAACGGCATTTATGATAGGTACAAGGACACAGTTCACTTTGATACAAATGTTTTGAAGGAACTTAATGCCTTAATGGTTGGCAACCCTAAAAGTACAACACAAGATATAATCAATTTCTGGATCAGCAACAATGCCGAAACCAAAATTGCCGATAAATTGCAGCAAGATTTCTCATACGCATTCGCTTATCATTATACAGCCACTATTTATTACCTTGCTTCACTTCTCAAGGCTAACAAACTTGAATACCCGAGGACCATCACGTTCAGTGGAAACGGAAGCCGCTACATTGATCAGTACATTACTTCTGATATAAAAATTCTAAAGGAAATAACACATTTTATTGTGTCAAAAGTCTTTGTCTTTGATAAGGAGATTACCGATATCCAGCTTGTGTTACCAGATATCCGTAAGGAGAGCACTTGTTATGGAGGCCTTTACCACAAAGACAGAATTGCTCAGCCGAAGGCGGTTGTTTACTACGGTAATGGAAAAAGTGAAACCTGCAAGGATGTTAAGGAACTTGCAGAAGCATATCAAACCTCAATCAAGGACAATGTTATTGTAGAGGTTACGGCCATGAATAAAATCTATGCTGAAGTCCTTAGCACACTTATACGTTATGGAGTTGTTGACAATAAAGAAAATAAACTTACTACTCATGAGATTCTTAATCTTGTTAATTCTGGTGTCAAAGATGTTCTGACTTCGAAATTTCAAACTGAGATTCGCGAAAAGTACTCGGATCTTGAGCAATTCAACGATACATTGTTCTTCATTCCTGTGAGGGATGCTCTTCTTAAGCTTACAAACCATAAGGCGTAGTATAATGAATTTTTTTACCTATATTAATCAAAATCCTTTGCTTTTCATCATACTCTTTGGTGTATTTCAGGGCGGCATTTTCTTGTGGACAGTCGTAAAATTGAACAAGTATAAAACGTTTTTTCCTAAAAACTGGAATTGGAAAGCTGATATTGTAGGACGGATTGAGCCCCCCGATGCTTCAGTTGAAGCAACGGAACTTGTTAGGGAAGTCAATGATTACCTAGTAAAAAACGAAGGCACTACAGATTTCGGTATCATAAAGGATAAGACAGAGAGGAAACTAGAAACATCGTATGAATATGCCGTGTCAACGATTTCCTATCCGACTTTACTTGGTCTGTTAGGTACCTTCCTTGGTGTATATTTTGGTCTGAAAAGTTTCAAAATTGGTATAGAGACCGCTGGCGTTTCTGATGTAATTATAGGTAAATTGATCGGTGGCATCATCATTTCAATGATTACCAGTGTTGTGGGTTTATTACTTATGATGGTTGGCAACTTGATTGCAAGTACATATCAGAAACAAGTTGAAATTAAAAAAAATAAATTCTATGATTTCCTTCAAGTAGAACTGATGCCAGGTATGGGAACAAGCATAGTGTCTGCTTTGCATAGACTTCATAAGACCATAAATATTTTTGAACCAGCATTCCGTGCCATAATTGATGAATTTAAAGCTGCTTTCGGGGAGTGTACTATAACTCTACGAGATACTTTTGGAGAGAATGTCAAGCAATTAACCGAAGCGGCCGATGTAATGGGAAAAAACATGGTGCTGATTAACGAGAATGTTCAGAAACAGGACGAACTTCTCAAAACAATGCGCCAAAAGCAGACTCTAGATACACTTGAAAAATTTACTGAAGCGGCCGACAAGTTCGAGTCTATAACGACGTCTTTCAGTAAGTTATATGAAATCAAAGATGATATTGTAGCCTCAAGTGAAAAACTTGTCAGGGCTCAAAGTGAATATGTTGAGCAGATGATAATTCCTGAACGTGTTTTTGAGAAAGTGAATGCCATACTCAACCGGATTTCTACATTTGAAGAGAATATCAATGCGTTAGGAGTCAATATTGCCCAAACCCAACTTCTTGGTAATACTCAAATGAACCTCATAGAGGAACAGATATTTGCCATAAAGAAGAAGACGAACCTTTCTCTCCAATATCAAGACATAACGGACGAACAACTTAGAGCAATTTACGAAGAACAATCAAGGGCAATTAATGCAATCAATGCTCAATATAGGGCTGCGATACAGAGGCACGGGGACGATTTTGAGGCTGCAATGAGAGAATTCAAAACAGTCTACGAGAAAATTGTCAGCGACTGCAAGCTGGCTGTCGAAGAGAAACGGGATGAGTTCATTCAGGAAATCAGGAAATCTATTGATCTTGAGGCAAAGAATCAGCATCTTTCTCAACTTGAGAAACTTCCAATAATACATGAAACGCTATCTACAATAAGCGATTCGGTGAAAGGAACGTCAGTTGTATTGTCTAAAATCGATGAATTGAAGAGAGAAGTACAGAAGAATTCTTCGTCAACAAGAGGTTNNNNGACGATAATCATAGTCATGAAGTCCAAGAATAGAGAACCTTTCTGGCCGTCCTATGTGGACGTGATGACAACGCTGTTCGCTATAATGATTGTGTTGTTTGGAGTATCATACAGCCGATTTAGAATTAAAGAAGCAGAACTGAAGAAAATTGTCAATAAGTACGAAGAGATTCAAGCCATATATAAGGTTGTTGAGAATATCGATTCAACCTACTTTGAGTTTAACCCAAAGTATGTCAAGCATATTTTCAAAATTCAGGTAACTTATCAAAAGGGGAAATTTATACTCGACCAACTTCAGGAGGATCTATTTAATCAAGAAGCAGCCAATGCAAAAAGAGAGCAGATTATTGCAGCAGGTAAAGAAATTGAAAAAACAATCCACAAACTACAGGATACAACTTTCACAAAACAGGATATTAAATACCTTGTTGTCATTGAAGGACAAGCCTCTGCTGACGGATACCACATAGATGATTACTTTAATAATGATGTCTTAAGTTATCAGCGTGCCCTTGCGCTTCATAGATTCTGGAAGCAGGAAGCTGGAATAGACTTTTCCAAAATGGATAAATGCGAGCTTGTGATCAGTGGGAGCGGCGAAGGTGGTATGCCACGAATATCTTTGGGAGATTACATGGCAAGGGATGAGTATCAGTCGAAAGTTAGGAATAATCAAAATGTTGTTATCCGAACTGAAGACTATGAAAAGTATAATCAGCGATTCCTTATTCACATTGTACCAGTTATCGGTAATATCAAGATGAATGAATAGCAAGATTATGCAATATTTTATCCTTTACCCGATAATTACATTTTTTCTCGGCAGTTGTATCACATACACCGACCATGAGGCAGCTCGATTGGAGTTACCTATGATACAGCCCGGTGAGAAAGTTCTTGATTATAAGGGATACACAGATATTGTATATGGTCAGTCGCTAGAGATGGTTCCCGATATGGAAACGATAGCATATTCTGTATCCTATGACGAGTGGCACAAAATTCCGAAATGGGTGGCATATAGTTTGTCAAGAGAAGAACTTGGCAGTTTTGCCAGAAGGAAAGGAAAACAATTCCACCAGGATCCAGGTGCCCCATTTCAGCAAGCTGAACGCCTTGACTACAGAGGCTCTGGTTGGACAAATGGCCATCTTGCACCTGCGGCTGATTTTAGTTGGAGCGACAAAGCCATGGACGATACGTTCTATTATACAAACATTTGCCCACAGGATGAAACATTGAATGGTGGCAGTTGGCATAGACTAGAAAATAGAATCAGAGATTGGGCTCAAAAATTCGGAGAAATTTATATTGTTTCTGGCCCAATAGTTGGCAAAGCTGAGAATGGTACAATCGGAACAAATAATGTAACGGTGCCGGACGCATTCTTCAAAGCTGTTCTTGCCCGTGATGGAGATTCCTATCAAACCGTAGCGTTCATAATGGAGAATTCAGCGGCAACACAACCATATCCTCAATGCTGTTTGACAGTCAATGACCTCGAGTCTATTATCGGTATTGATTTATTCTGTGCTATTGATGACGCGATTGAGGAAAGTGTTGAAGGGAAGGTTAACATACGTTTTTGGGGAATGTGAATTTGTCTTTAATTACTAGTGACTGATAAAGTAGTATAATGTAGGTAACTGTTTACGGGGTTTATCGGATGCTTACGTTGATATTGAGAAGTTTAATCTTTTTGTTAAATTTACCCTATGGTCTGAATTTACTGGAGTATTAT
>LSQX01232726.1_pt2 | contig 10629 bp, 10 predicted proteins | sample 654561 | NCBI WGS metagenome assembly LSQX01 (sample SAMN04489861, study PRJNA283612) | anaerobic digester metagenome | isolation source: 4 biogas reactors fed with cattle manure at either 37C or 55C with and... | place: Denmark: Kongens Lyngby | collected 2014 | reverse complement strand
CTTTGGCGATTACTTCAAAGAGGGCGCCATTCGATTTGCCTGGGAACTGCTCACGTCGAGCGAAGACGATGGCGGGCTTGGTTTTGATCCCCAGGATCTCTGGGTCACGGTCTATGAAGACGATGATGAGGCTCATTCGCTCTGGCGCGAGATTGCGGGTCTGCCAGATGAACGAATTCAACGACTGGGCAAAGACACCAATTATTGGTCGACAGGTCAGCCTGGCCCCGCTGGCCCGTGCAGCGAGATCTTCTTTGACAGAGGCCCGGCATACGGCATCGACGGTGGTCCCGCCACTGACGATGACCGCTATGTAGAGATCTGGAATCTGGTTTTTATGCAGAACCAGATTGAGAATGTGCGGTCAAAGACTGAGTTTGACATTGTTGGGCCACTCCCCAAACAAAACATCGACACAGGGCTCGGGCTCGAACGCGTTGCGTTTCTGAAGCAGGGCGTCGAGAACATGTATGAGATCGATCAGGTTCGGCCGGTGCTTGACGCTGCTGCTGAGCTCGCCGCAAAGACGTACGGCGCGAATGAGGCCGACGACGTTCGGTTGCGGGTTATCGCAGATCACGTCCGAAGCGGGCTGATGCTCATTGCCGATGGCGTGACCCCCTCGAACGAGGGCCGTGGCTACATTTTGCGTCGCCTGCTGCGCAGGGTGATTCTGTCGATGCGCTTGCTTGGGGTCGTGCAGCCCACGTTTGAGGTGTTGTTTGCTGCCTCACGCGAAGCGATGAAAGACGCCTACCCAGAGGTTTCAGAGGGCTTTGGCTTCATTTCTCGCACGGCCTTGGCAGAAGAACGTACGTTCCTCCGCACGCTGGCTTCCGGTATGCAGATTCTTGACGATGCTGTGGCACATGCGGCCACGTCTGGCCGAGTCATTGATGGTTCCACTGCCTTCATGCTGCATGATACGCACGGATTCCCGATCGAACTCACCCTCGAGATTGCGCAGGAGGGCGGGCTAGACGTCGACGAAGCGGTATTCCGCTCGCTCATGCAGGAACAGCGTGATCGGGCCAAGGCCGATGCCAAGGCGAAGAAGGGGCAACGCGCAGATCTCTCAGTGTACAAAGAGCTGCGTGGTCTCGGCGAAACTCAGTTCATCGGATACGACGAGTTGGAACACGAGACCCGTGTGCTCGGAATCGTGGTCGATGGGGTGCCGAGCCCGGCTGCGAGCGAAGGCGACATCGCGGAACTCGTGCTTGCTGAAACCACGCTGTGGGCTGAGTCCGGTGGCCAAGACAGCGACCATGGATTGATCGTTGGTGACGGCTTTGAAGCCGAAGTGCTTGACGTGCAAAAGCCGGTGCCTGGCCTGATTGTGCACACCGTGAAGGTCACTGTCGGTACGGTTGCCGTTGACGCGCGCGCAGTAACCAAGGTCGACGCGGAGTATCGCCGCGGTGCAACGCAAGCACACTCGGCGACGCACATCATGCATGCCGCGCTTCGTGACGTTCTGGGCCCCAACGCGCACCAGGCCGGTTCGTACAATAAGGCTGGTTATATGCGGCTTGACTTCACGCACAGCGAGGCGCTCAGCGCACAAGCAAAGAGCGAGATCGAGGAAATCGCGAACCAAGCTGTGCGCAGCAACTACGAAGTCGTCACGCGGGAAATGCCCCTGGACGAGGCGAAGGCGCTTGGAGCGATGGCGCTCTTCGGTGAGAAGTATGGTGAGCGGGTGCGGGTGGTTGACATCGGTGGCCCATGGTCGCGCGAACTGTGCGCCGGCACGCATGTGGGTCGAGCCGCTGAAGTGGGGATGATCAACCTCGTCAGCGAGAGCTCGGTTGGTAGCACGAACCGCCGAGTTGAATCGTTCGTCGGCTTGGAAGCGTTTCACAATTTTGCCGCCGAGCGCGCGATTGTGCAGCAGCTGACGAGCGGGCTCAAGGTCCCTCGTTTCGAGGTGGTTGAGCGCGTATCAGAGCTCACCGCACAACTGAAAGCGGCCGAAAAGAAGATTGCGCAACTTGAGTCGGCTCGGCTCGGTGAACGATTGCCATCGCTCGAAGCCTCGGCAGAGCAACTCGGGGGAGTGCGGGCGGTGGTGCAGTCGCTTGGCGCCGTTGGATCCGCTGATGATGTGCGTGGACTCGCTCAGCAACTTCGGGAACGCATGGCAGCTGAAGCTGCGGTGATCGTGCTTGCCGGTGACGCAGGGGGCAAACCTGTGGTGATTGCGGCGACGACTGCTGGTGCGCGGGATATGGGCGTCAAAGCTGGGGCGCTCGCGAAATGTGCGGCCGGAGTGCTTGGCGGTGGCGGCGGCGGAAAAGACGATCTTGCGCAGGGCGGTGGCACAGATCCGCAGAAGATTACCGACGCGCTCGACGCGGTGCGTCGAGAGCTAGCGGGCTAAATCCATGCGCGCTGGTGTTCGGCTCGCAATCGACGTCGGCAAGGCTCGCATCGGAGTGGCTCGGTGCGATCCTCACGCGATGCTTGCAACGCCCGTTGAGACCGTGGCGAGGGCGAGCAATGGTGATACTGACATCGCCAGGCTCGTCGAGCTGGTGGGGGACGTTGAGGCGTTCGAGGTTGTTGTGGGTTTGCCGCTTGGCCTAGGCGGGCATCGCACCCCTTCGACCGATGATGCAGAGGAATTTGCCAAACGGCTGGTTCGTGCGCTCGGTGCAACTGCTGCGACTGAGCGTCCAGTAGCGGTACGCCTCGTGGATGAACGACTCTCAACAGTCGCCGCGCAGAGCAATCTTCGAGCCGCGGGGCGCAACACCAAACAGAGCCGAAACGTCATCGATCAGGCAGCCGCAGTGGTCATCCTCGAGCATGCTCTTGAGATGGAGCGTGGCCTGGGCAGGCCTCCAGGTACGGTAGTAGAGTCGCAGACAATAGAGCACAACCAGGATGCCCCTCCGGCAGAAGAAAGTGACCCAGCATGAGCCACCGACCATCTGCCAAGCAAGAGCGCGCAAAACAACTTCGCAAACGGTGGATCATTTCACTGAGCGTGGTGTTGGTGCTGCTGCTTGCGCTCGGATCGGTTGCAGCGTATGCGTGGTCACAGTATGGCGAGCGAATTGCGCTCGAACTGGGCTGGACCTCGAATGATTATGAGGGCAACGGTCAAGGCGAGATCGTCATCACGATTTCGAGTGGTGAGATCGGCGAAGATGTCGCTCGCACCCTGGCAGACGCTGGGGTGGTGAAGACCTCACAGGCATTTTATGAACTCCTGCTGGCACAGGACCCCGCGGTTGACTTTCATCCCGGTTCGTATCGATTGCGGCTGGAAATGAGCTCCCAGGCGGCACTCGACGCGCTGCAGGACCCGGAGAACCGGGTGCGTCTCACCGCGATGATTCCTGAGGGAAGGACCGCGAGCCAGACTCTTGAATTGATCTCTGATGGGGCAGAAATTCCACTGGACGATCTGATTGCGGCTGCATCTGAGCCCCGGTCTTTTGGCCTGCCTGAGGGTGTGGACTCGCTGGAGGGGTGGCTCCATCCGGCCACTTACGAGTTTGAACCAGAAACCTCCGCGCATGACGCGATTGCGAAGCTGGTTGGGTATCAGGTTTCCATGCTCGATGACCTCGGAGTGCCGGAAGCAGACCGCCAGCGCGTGCTCACGGAGGCCTCAATTGTGCAGCGTGAAGCGGGAACTGCTGACGATTTTGGCAAGGTTGCTCGAGTGATCGAGAACCGACTCGCCATCGGCATGAAGCTTGAGATGGACTCGACCTCGCAGTATGGCATTGGGCAGGATAACGATGGCAGCGTGTGGTCTTCGGGCGAAGCGCTTGGCGACGACAACCCTTGGAACACTTATCTGCACGAGGGGCTTCCCGTTGGTCCTATCGCAAACCCCGGCAGGGCAGCAGTAGAGGCAACCCTGAACCCAACGCCGGGGGACTGGCTGTATTTCGTGGCAATCAATCTTGAAACCGGTGAATCTCGGTTTAATGAAACCTATGCGGGTCACGAAGCCGACACCCAGGTGCTCCGTGAATGGTGCGCTGAGAACCCAGGATTCGGGTGCTGATGCACCGTCACCTTGCGGTACTCGGTTCACCAATCGCCCATTCGCGGTCGCCATTCATTCACCGTGCCGCCTACTCAATGCTCGGTCTTCCATGGGAGTACCAAGCCGTCGACGTCACGGAAGAACGCCTCGCTGCATTCCTCAATACTCGCGATGACACCTGGCTCGGTTTCTCCGTAACGATGCCGCTGAAGGGCGAGGCGCGTCGGCTCAGTGCGGTTCTTGATCCTGTCGCGACAGAAAGCGCGGTGGTGAACACCCTGCTCCGGCTTATCGATCATGATGGTCAGCCATCGTGGGCGGGATTCAATACTGATGTAGCCGGCCTCGCTGCAGCGCTCGAAGAACGAGCGTTTGATCTCTCGCACACGCTGGTGTTTGGCTCTGGTGCAACCGCGATGTCGGCGGTGATGGCCGCGAGAATGCTGGGTGCGTCTCGGGTGAGTGTGCTCGCGAGAAGACCTGAGGCAGCAGCGGCCCTCGCGGAACAGTTTTCTGATGCGAGCCATGGATTTGCATGTGACGCGAGCTCAATTGTCGACGGAATCTCACAGATGAGCGACTCTGCGACCAGCGTGATCTCAACGATTCCAGGGGACGTGCAAACGACAATGAGTTTTGAGGTTCTGCCAACGCATGTGCCGCTCTTCGACGTCGCCTATGACCCATGGCCGTCGCCCTTTGCCGCACACTGGCGAGCAGGCGGTGGAGTGGTGGAGCCAGGCATAAGCATGTTGGTACACCAGGCGCTGTTGCAGGTGAGAATCTTCGTCAACGGTGACCCAGGCATGCCGGTCCACGATGAAGGGCGAGTGTTGCACGCGATGCGCGATGCTGCGGGGGTCACTGATCTCGCCTGACCTCAGGCGTTCTTGAGGAGGAGCCAATGCGAATTCCACTGCCACCGAGTGTTCAGGATCGGATACATCTGGCTGAGCAGCCGGTCGTTGCGAAGCCAGCCGCCACCATTGCGGTGGTGCGGGACGGCTCTGAAGGGCTCGAAGTGTTTCTCATGCGCCGACAACGAAGCATGGCGTTTGCCGCGGGAATGTATGTGTTTCCCGGTGGCGGAGTGCACGAGGAGGATGCGGAACCCATCAGCTGGGTCGGTCCCACACCAGAATTCTTTGCTCAGCGGTTTGGGTGCGGCACAGAACTTGCCCATGGACTCGTGGTGGCGGCTGCGAGAGAAACCTTCGAGGAAACCGGTGTGTTGCTCGCCGGGGTCGACGAGCAGACCATCGTCCCTGACGCGACCGAATTCCATGACGCACGTCGGTCATTAGAGCAACGCGACATCTCATTTCGTGAGTTCTTGCACCAGCACGGGCTGACTCTGCGAGCAGATTTGCTCGGCTCTTGGTCACATTGGATCACTCCTGCATTCGAACCTCGCCGCTATGACACCCGATTTTTTGTTGCGAGGTTGCCAAACGGCCAGCAGATCGACTGGGTGAACGGCGAGGCAGACCATTCGCTTTGGGCGCCGCTCGGCCAGGTGCTTCATCAGGTGGAGCGGGGGGAAGTGAGCATGCTGCCACCAACCGCGGTGACCTGTCGGGAACTGTCGCGGGAGACCATCACCAGCGTCTTGGCTACCGCCGCTGATCGAATTATTCGACCAATTGAACCGAAGATCGTTGAAGTCGCCGGTGCACACTGGCTCGAGGTCGGGAACGCCGACGAAATATGAAAGTATAGAAGGTATGCTTCGTTGGCTCACGGCTGGGGAATCCCACGGCCCAGAACTTATTGCTGTCCTCGAAGGCATGCCTGCGGGTGTGCCTGTATCGCTCGACGCTGTCCGGGATGATCTGGCGCGCCGCAAGCTCGGATACGGGCGCGGATCGCGAATGAAATTCGAGCAGGATGAACTGCACTTCTCGGGCGGTGTGGTGCAAGGTCTCACCATCGGGGGACCCATCGCAATCCGCATCGGCAACACGGAGTGGCCGAAATGGGTTGAGGTGATGAGCGCAGAACCGACCGAGTTGACCGACAAGTCTCGGGGTCGTGGTGCGGCACTGACCAGGCCTCGCCCCGGGCACGCCGACCTTGTCGGTATGCAAAAGTACGGTTTTGATGAGGCGCGGCCCGTGCTTGAGCGCGCAAGCGCTCGAGAGACCGCAGCTCGTGTGGCGCTTGGCGCAATTGCCCGGGCATTTCTTGCCGAGCTCGGGATCCGGCTTGTGAGCCATACGCTGTCGATTGGCTCGGTCGAAGTACCAGCTGGATCGGCTGTGCCTCGGCCTGAGGACGTTGCTGCCCTCGATGCCGATCCGCTTCGGTGTTTTGATGCCGAAACGAGTGCTCGTATGGTGAGCGAGGTCGATGATACGAAGAAGTCAGGCGATACGATCGGCGGCATTGTCGAGGTGCTGGCATACGGTTTGCCTCCGGGACTCGGGTCATATGTGCACTGGGATCGCCGGCTTGATTCGCGGCTTGCCGGCGCACTCATGGGCATTCAAGCAATCAAAGCTGTCGAAGTTGGCGACGGGTTTGAGACCACCAAGCGACGCGGATCGGTGGCCCATGATGAGCTCCGGCTCGAAGATGACCACATTGTTCGTGACACTGACCGTGCCGGTGGCATCGAAGGGGGCATGACGACTGGCCAGGTACTTCGTGTTCGAGCAGGCATGAAGCCGATCGCGACGGTGCCGAAGGCGTTGCCCACTATTGATGTTGCTTTAGGTGAAGAAGCGAAGGCGCACCATCAACGCAGTGATGTTTCGGCTGTGCCCGCGGCAGGAGTCGTCGCAGAAGCAATGGTCGCATTGGTGCTTGCAGATGCGGTCACGGAAAAATTCGGGGGAGACAGCGTTGCTGAGACCCGGCGAAACCTCGACCAGTACCTTGCGTCAATTCCCGAAAACTTGCGAACCACGATCGAGTCGTGAACGCTGATCAGTCCGATCCGGGGCACCGCCCGGTTCCGACGCCGCCCCGGCACGCAATGACCCAACCAGTGCAGATTCCTGCAGGGGTGGCTTCAAAGCGACGTCGTCGCAGGCGGAGGGCCCGGGGCCGCCTGCCCGAACGGCCTATCGTGTTTATTGGGCCAATGGCTGCCGGAAAGACGAGTCTGGGCCGAAGAGTTGCAAAAGAATTGAACGTCGCGTTTGTCGACTCCGACGCGGTATTTCAATCACGTCACGGACTGATCACCGACTTTTTTACTGAGCACGGTGAGGCAGAATTTCGTCGGCGTGAGGCCGAAATCATCGCCGAGCATCTCGCTGAGCCGGGCTTACGAATTTTTGCACTCGGTGGAGGTGCAGTCATCCATGATGGCACCCGTGAGTTGTTGCATGGGTTCCCAGTGGTGCTTTTGATGACCACTCAGGCCGCGGTCTTGCGCACCGCCAATCTCTCGAGGCGACCGCTGTTGCGGGACGACCCAGAGGCCTGGAACAGAATTCTCAATGAGAGAAAACACCTCTATACCGAGGTCGCTGACATTACGTTTCGCACCGACCGGGCGACGAAGGAGCAGCTGACTCGACGGGTAATCGACTGGGCGAGGGCATATGGTCGCCGCGAAGCGCGGGCGGCTCGGCAGCACAGTGACGAGTGAAGGAAGTCTGAGGAACATGACGACGCGTGACGGTGAACACACGACCATCAAGGTGACGGGTGAGAGCGAGTATTCGATTCTTATCGGCCGTCAACTCATCGGCAATGTTGCGAACCTGCTTGGAGATCAAGTCAACAAAGTCTTGATTGTGCACACAGCGACGGTCGGGCGACTCGCTGATGAGCTTCGAGCAGAACTGCAGGAGCGTTATGAACAGGTGCTTCTTGCCGAGGTGCCAGACGCCGAGTCAGCAAAGCGTGTCGAGGTGGCAAGTTTTTGCTGGCAGATTCTTGGACAGGCAGATTTCACCCGCACGGACGCAGTGATCGGACTGGGCGGCGGTGCGGTGACTGATCTCGCAGGATTCGTCGCAGCAACCTGGCTGCGCGGTGTGCGTCTTGTCCAGATTCCTACGACGGTGCTCGGAATGGTGGATGCCTCGGTTGGTGGAAAGACCGGTATCAACACTGCGGAAGGAAAGAATCTTGTCGGCAGCTTCTACGCACCGCACGGCGTAATCTGTGATCTAGACGTGCTGCAGGCACTGCCAAAAAATGAGATTCGAGCGGGTTTTGCCGAGGTGGTGAAGTGCGGGTTTATCGCTGAACCCGAGATTCTTGAACTGATTGAAGAAGACGTTGATCTCGCAACCGACCCCACCACTGAGCAGTTTCGTCGCGTTGTCGAGCTCTCGATCGGAGTGAAAGCTCGAGTAGTGAGCGAAGATTTTCGCGAAGGTGGTCTGCGCGAAATCTTGAACTACGGTCACACGCTCGGCCACGCGGTTGAACACGCTGAGCGCTATCAGTGGCGCCATGGGGTGGCTGTTTCGATTGGCATGATCTACGCAGCGGAGCTCAGCCGAATGGCCGGCCACCTCGCTGATGATGTCGTTGATCGGCACCGTCATGTGCTTTCACTGCTGGGACTTCCGGTGAGCTATCCCGCGGGGCGCTGGCCATCACTTCTGGCAACGATGCAGCGTGATAAGAAGGCGCGGGCGGGCATGTTGCGGTTTATCGTGCTTGATGACATCGCGAAGCCTCGTGTGCTTGCGGGGGTCGACGAATCGGTGCTGCAGTTCGCCTACCAAGAAATCGCGTCGTGACGATTCGCCCGCGTCATCGTTTAGGCTAGTACTGTGGCAGCTCAGCGCATCAACCCAAGCATTCTCTCCGCTGATTTTGTGAACCTGCAGTCCGAACTTGCAGCAATTCACACGGCCGATCTGGTGCACGTTGATGTGATGGACAACCATTTCGTGCCGAACCTCACGATGGGGCCGCCTGTGGTGGAGCGTATTCAGGCGGTGTCGCCGATTCCCCTCGACATGCACCTCATGATCACGGATGCTGATCGTTGGGCTCCCGGGTATGCGGAGCTCGGTGCCTTCTCGGTGACGTTTCATGCTGAAGCAACCGAAGACCCAGTGAGACTTGCCCGTCGTCTGCGTGAGATTGGTTCGCGTGCGGGCATAGCGTTGAAACCGGGAACCGCAGCTGAGCCATACCTCGATATGCTCCATGAGTTTGACCAGGTGCTGGTGATGACGGTCGAGCCGGGGTTCGGTGGACAGAAATTTATGGCAGACATGATGCCAAAGCTTCGTCAGTTCGCCGAGGTGAAACGTCGTACGGGTCTTGATCTGTGGTTGCAGGTTGACGGTGGGGTCACTATCGACACCATCGGTATTGCCGCCGAGGCAGGGGCCGACACGTTCGTGGCCGGCTCTGCTGTCTACAACGGCGTGCCTGAAGATCGCATCGCTGAACTCAGAGCTGCTGCTGCAGCACACATCCACTGAACGCCGAGGCGTGAGCCGAAACCGAGTACGATGAGACCTCGTGAAGACATTCGATGAACTGTTCGCTGAACTCAGCGATAAGGCACTGAAGCGCCCTGAGGGCAGCGATACTGTGGCACGACTCGACGCCGGTGTGCACAGCATCGGCAAGAAGATCGTCGAAGAGGCCGCTGAGGTCTGGATGGCAGCAGAGCACGAGAGCAATGAAGCGTGCGCTGAAGAGATCAGTCAGCTCTTGTACCACTTGCAGGTATTGATGCTTGCCAAGAACCTCACGTTGCAAGACGTGTATCGATACCTCTAACGAAGGGTAACCATGCTGCGCGTAGCGCTTCCCAATAAGGGCTCACTGTCAGAGATCGCTGCCGAGATGCTTTCTGAGGCCGGCTATAGCGGCCGCAGAGATAGTCGCAAGCTGGTGCATCGAGATGTGCCGAATGACGTTGAGTTTTTTTACCTTCGCCCGCGCGACATCGCGACCTATGTTGGCTCGGGTGCGCTGCATGTTGGCATCACCGGACGGGACCTGCTGCTTGACTCTGGCGCCGAAGCGCGAGAGATCGCACAGCTCGACTTCGGGGACTCGACGTTCCGCTTTGCGTCGCCGAAGGATTCCGAAATCACCGAGCTTGCAGACCTTGAAGGCAAGCGAGTTGCAACGAGCTACCCAACACTCGTTGATGATTTTCTCCGCTCCCACGGAGTTGCCGCGACCACGGTGAAACTGGACGGTGCGGTCGAGTCGGCGGTGCAACTCGGGGTTGCTGACGCTGTCGCCGATGTCGTGTCGACCGGAGCTACTCTCGCTTCAGCTGGGCTCGAGATTTTCGGACCGGTGATTCTCGAATCCACCGCGGTGCTCATCGGTGGCGAGCACACCCATGATGCCGCTGGCCGCCTGCTGCAGAGGCTTCGTGGCGTGCTCGTGGCGCGCAAGTATGTCGTAATGGACTACGTGCTCGAAGAATCGAAGCTTGAGCAGGCAACGGTGATTGCGGGAGGCATGGAATCTCCGACGGTGTCACACCTGAAAGAAGTCGGCTGGGTCGCCGTGCGGGTGATGGTTCCTGCAAAAGATGCGAACACGGTGATGGATCGGCTCTCTGATCTTGGTGCACGTGCAATTTTGGTCACCGCGATCCACGCCGCGCGTCTGTGAGAGGAACCTGCTGATGAGTGTTGCCGTTCGAGTGATCCCATGTCTTGACGTTGCGGGTG
>LSQX01139722.1_pt1 | contig 10629 bp, 8 predicted proteins | sample 654561 | NCBI WGS metagenome assembly LSQX01 (sample SAMN04489861, study PRJNA283612) | anaerobic digester metagenome | isolation source: 4 biogas reactors fed with cattle manure at either 37C or 55C with and... | place: Denmark: Kongens Lyngby | collected 2014 | reverse complement strand
AGGCTGGCCCTCTCATCCCATCTGCCAGACTTACCCGGCGATCGAGCACATCGTCATGGACGGAGGCTCGACCGACGGCAGCCCGGCTTTGCTTGAACGTGGGGGACCGTGCGTCCACTGGCGGAGCGAGCCCGACCGCGGTCAGGCGCACGCGCTCAACAAGGCGTTCTCTGCCAGTAGGGGCGACATAATCGGCTGGCTCAACTCCGACGACGCCTACTTCGATACGCGTGTGGTCGCCGACGTGGTCTCGTTCTTCGTGCGCAACCCCGGTGTCGACCTTGTATACGGCCACGCGGCCTACGTGGACGCGGATGGACGGCTACTGCACTACTTCTGGGCGCCGCCTTTCCATGAGCGGCTTCTCCGACTGTACGACTTCATCATCCAGCCGGCCGCCTTCTTCAGGCGCGCCGCGATAAGGGAGCCGTTCGTGGATGAGACGATGGATTTTGCGATGGATCACGAACTGTGGCTTAGGCTGGCCGGAACCCACCGGCTGGTACGCTTCGATCGTGTGATCGCCATCGACCGAGCCCAACCGGATCGGAAGAGCGTTACGCAGCTTCATAAGCGTGATGCGGATCAAGCCTGGCTCAGAGACACGTACGGCATAACCGTGTCGCGGGCGGCGCGCTCCGCAGCCGCCGCTCATCATGTCTACTGCCGCCTTCGGGGAACCCGATTGGCCCTGGGCCGCCCGAAAGATCTGGCCTTTCCCGCCCTACAGGATGGACGGGCTGCTCTGTTGCGGCGTCAGATCGGACAACGCCGGGCGAAGATGCCGCGGTAGAATCGGACAATGGCGACCATCGGCATCGACGCGACCGCTCTCTCAACCAAGGCGTCCGGCGGTATCGGCACGTCGCAATACCAGACCATGCGCGCACTGGCCGCGCTTGATTGTCCGCACCGGTTCCTGCTGTACGCGGCCACTCCGCCGGTGACGCCGTTCACAGGAGCGCCGCTGGACCTGCCCTGGCCGGTCCGACTTGGTTCTGGAGCTCTGGCGCGTAGCAACACCCTGTGGGGACAGACCGTGCTTGGTCGGCGGCTCGTCGAAGACCAGGTGGAGGTCTTCTGGGGGCCGAGGCATCTTCTGCCTCGCCGGGCTCCCGGGGTCGCCATGGTGGCGACGATCCATGACTTCTGGCACCGCTACTTCCCCGCTCAGCAGCCGCCTCTCAACCGGTGGGCCGATCGCGTGCTGATCGATAGAGTCCTCCGGCAGGCCGATGTGCTGATCGCGCCGTCTGAAGCCACGGCGCGGGATGCGATGAGGTTCTCCCCCCAGACTGCGGGCAAGATCCGGGTCATACCATGGGGCGTCGACGAGCGGGTCTTCCGGCCTCGACAAAGAGAGGAGACCGAGGCGCTACTGACACGCCTCGGGGCGGTGGCCCCCTATGTCGTATCGCTCGACGTGTTCAATCCCCGCAAGGACTTCACCACGGTGCTCAACGCCACTGCTCGGCTCAATGAACCTCCCGGCGACGCACTGACGGTCGTCGGGCTGGGTAGACCGCGGGGCGGCTCCGCTCTTGTCGGCGTCGAGACCCAGGTGCGCAGGCTGGCGTTGCAGGAGAGGGTGGTCTTGCCCGGAGACCTCACCTGCGAAGAGCTGGCCTGCCTCTATTCGGGAGCCACCGCTCTCTGCTACCCGAGTCTCTACGAGGGCTTCGGGATGCCCATCTTGGAAGCCATGGCCTGTGGATGCCCGGTGATCACGGCCGACAACTCTTCGCTGCCGTCCGTGGCCGGAGACGCGGCCCTGCTGATGGAGGCGCGAGACGTTGACCGGCTTACAAGATATATGACACTGCTGTCCGAGAATAGGGACGAGCGCGCCCGACTGGCCGCCGCCGGCTTGGCGCGAGCCCGGCTTTTCACCTGGAAGGCGACCGCGGAAGGCATGCTGACCGCCTTCGAGGAAGCCCTGGCCCTCCAACGACGGTCGGCCTGATGCGCGTCCTGCTCGACTGTCGGATGTCCACCTGGTCGGGGGTCGGCCGCTACACGACCGGGCTTGCCCGCGCGTTGGCTGCACGGGACGACGTGGAGTTGCTGCAGGTCTGCAGAGACCCTAAGACTGCTCCGGTGGTCCCGGGCCGAGAAGCCGAGTTGGCGCTCGCGCCGGCCCACCCGTTCACGCCTCGGGGTGTCTGGGAATTCGGCAGGCTGGCCCGCAGAGTCAGACCGGACGTGGTCCATTGCCCTCACTTCCTCACGCCGGTACCCGCATGGCGCCCACTGGTCGTCACCCTGCACGATGTGATCCCGCTGAGCGAACCCGACGTGATGCCGTCCGGACTGAAACGGGCCGTGTACCGGCGGGCTAACGAACGGGCTCTACACATCGCCGACCGGCTGATCGTCCCCTCGGCCTTCACGGCGGCGGAGTTGTACCGACTCCTACCGGGGCGGCTCGGAGCGAAAGGCGGTGCCTTGACCGTCATTCCAGAGGCCGCCGACGACTTCACGGCCGGTCAGATGGGGGCGCTGCCTGAGAAGATTGCTGGTCTTACCACCAGTCCATACCTGCTGACGATGGGGAATACCAAACCACATAAGGACCTGCCGACGCTTCTCGCGGCCTTTGCAGTGGTCGCGCGGTCCCGGCCCGACCTGCGTCTATTGCTTGTCGGCGCCGAGCCGGCCGGGTATCTCAAGCAACACCTGAGCCAGGTCGTCCCGGGCGTGGGCGCGCGCGCAGTCTTCACCGGGTCCGTCACCGACGAAGAGCTCCGCGCCCTCTACTCAGGAGCTACTGCCTTCGTTTTCCCCTCCCGTTACGAAGGGTTCGGGCTCCCAGTGCTTGAAGCGATGGCCTTCGGGACGCCGGTCGTCTGCGCCGAGGCCTCATCGCTCCCCGAGGTGGCAGGCCATGCTGCGTTGTTCTTCCCGCCGGGGGACGTCGGGGAGCTTGCGAACGTGCTGTCGCAGGTCCTGGGCGATGACGTCCTCCGTCGGTCACTGGGGGAGGCCGGCCGCATGCGGGCGGCTGAGTTCAGCTGGCAACGGACTGCACAGGCCACCGTGGACGTATACGAACAGGCGATCGCCCAGAGGGACGTGATCCGACCGCCGCCGGCTTCGCGCAGGCGCGAAGCGGCTCTCCACGACAGAGAGCAGCGCAGATGAGCCAGAGCATCGACGCAACCGCCAATGACCTGTGGGCCCGGGTGTGTTCTCAACATCTGCCCGCGGGCTGCGATCTTATCCACAGGAGTCTCGACGATATCGAACAGAGGATCTATGGATGCGATGAACAGATCTTCAAGGTTCGCCTGAGGGGTGAGCGAGCCTGGTCTCTGCTTCGACAACAGGACCTAAGGGGTGAATACAACATCCTCCGCATGTGTGAGAGCATCAGGGGGGTGCCTAGGGCCCTCTCGTTCAACGCGTACGACGCCTGCGAGGTCTCGGCTTACAGTCGATTGCCCGGGATCCGACTGGACGAGAGCGAGCTCCGCTTATTCGAGTCCGCCCATGTCGCAGTAGGCCTTTTTCGGATCCTCCTCAGGCTGTCCTTCAGAGGTATCGCCCATAACGACGTCAAACCCAACAACATCCTTCGAGCGGACCATTCGATCGCCTTGGTCGACTTCGACCAGGCCGTGCGCACGTCAAGGTTCTCCGCGCTCTGCATGAATCTCTTCGGGATCAGGAGAGGAGCGGTCGTCGTTCACGGCTCATTCTGGAGTGTCCTTACGAGACATCTGCTTCGGAAACACATACCTCGGAGGTCCTGAGGCTACGAGCCCGAATCCGACACCACGCCCTCTGTGAAGCGCTTGGCCCTGTGCCGCAGATGCGAGATAGTGCTTGTCGGGGACGACGATGGCGTAGACACCACGGCGCACAGTCTTGGGGTGCGGCACCTCTCAGGCGTAGACTGCAACGAATACGGTACGCTGCTCCTTAATGATGCGTATTCCGCCGGGAGCGGGGTACAGCCGAGTTCCCGCTTCTGTGCTACGTCAATGGGGATGTCCTACTTCTGAGCACTTCTGCCGACTGTGTGAGTCGCATCACCCTGCCCACTTGTCTCATGGTCGGAGGGCGTATTGATACCGATGCGTACACCGAGGTTGATCTTGACGACCCTGTGTCCTTGAAGACGCTTGACGGTGAGATCCGCCGGACGGGAAGCCTTCATCCTCCTAAGGGGGCGACTACTTCGTCTTCCTCAGAAATGCCTCAATCGACACGCCGACTGTTCATCGTGGGCAATAGCAGCCACGGGCGCCGCTACCACGCCTACTCCTTGCCAAACAGCCGCCGCATGATTTCCTCGCGAGGCACCGCGAAATGCTGCGCGACATCCGCCAGAACCGCTCCCAGAGTGCCAACCCGCAGTGAGTCGTGCCTGGGGATAGTCACGTGGTGCTCGCCCGATTCCGACGTTGTGAGGCGCATGTGACTGCCGGTGTGTCGCGTGACCGTGTAGCCAAGCAGACCCAAAGCAGTAGCCAAATCGTCTCCCGAGAGATCTCGGGGCAGTCTCATAAGGCCAGGAGTTCGTCTTTGACCAAGTGAAGCCTGATGATCTTCGGCCGCGCAGCCTCGTCCTCGTAGTGGCATACGACGGCATCGCGTAGCCGAGCCTGAAGAGTCGGAAGATCGTCGGCCTCAGTGAAGATGCACTCACCGAGAGCACGGGCCGTGTAGCCACCTTCTGGAGCTTCCTCCACCACAAAAATGATCTCGTCCACGTAAACAGCCTTCGTCGAAAACAATCGTGTCACCATTCTACCCTCCTTGCGTGTCACGCAACCGCTCGAGCAATCTGTCGACAGCGTAACCCGCCGATTCGACAGAGCATTGCAACCTTCGATGGAGACAGCCGCGACCGATGCGTGGGTCGTCCGCGGGCCCACGCCCGCTCTGCGCGATACCACTCGCACAGGCGGCGGACGCCCTCCGCAAGGTCGACTTCCGGCTCCCGGCCCAGCAGGGCCCGGGCCTTATCGATGTTCGCCCAGGTGGCCATCACATCGGCCGGGTGAATCCAGGAAGAGCGCCCGGCCTAAGTGCCCACTCCCAGGCAGGCAACACCTGAACGGTACCGGTCGGCAGTTCGATAGACTCCCGACCGCTCAACGTGATCACAGTGCTCTGATGGCACCCGGTCTCCCCCATCGCGTCACCCATCGCCCGCAGTTCTCGCTCGCGCGTGGCTGGCGCCTCGGGGCGCCCAGCCCCCGTCTACCCTCCGAGGCCGGTCTGCACTATGATGGGACCCGGCAACCCACGTGAGGCCGGACATGGAAGGATTGCATGGAAAGCATCGCCGCCGCGCGACCCGCGGATAGCGGCCCTCTCCCCCGCTACGCTCGCATCTACGTGGCCGGCCACACCGGCCTGGTCGGTAGCGCGGTGCTCCGCGCCCTCAAGGGCCGCGGCTACGAGGACCTGGTCGTCCGCACCAGCAAGCAGCTCGACCTCACCGACCAAGCGACCACGCGGGCCTTCTTCACAGAAGAGAAGCCCGAGGTCGTGGTGCTCGCCGCCGCCCGGGTGGGCGGCATCATGGCCAACTGGGAGTATCCCTATGAGTTCATCCAGCAGAACCTGGCCATCGAGCTGAACGTCATCCACGAGGCGTATCGCAGCGGCGTCCGGCGTCTGGTCTTCTTGGGGAGCTCTTGTATTTATCCTCGGATGGCTTCACAGCCGCTCAAGGAGGAGTACCTCCTCACCGGTCCGCTCGAAGAGACCAACCGGCCCTACGCCCTCGCCAAGATCGCCGGCATCGAGCTCTGCCGCAGTCTGAACCGCCAGTACGGCACCGATTATGTCTGCCTCATGCCCACCAACCTCTACGGGCCGGGCGACAACTTCGAACTTGAGACCAGCCACGTGGTGCCGGCCCTCATCAGGAAGTACCACGAAGCCAAGTCTACCGGCGCGCTCGTGACTCTCTGGGGCACCGGCACTCCCCGGCGCGAACTCATGCACGTGGACGATCTGGCCGCCGCTGTCTGCATGTTCGTGGAGGGGGCGAACTGGTCTGCTGTACCCGACGCTCTGGTCAACATCGGCACCGGCAGCGATGCCACCATCGCCGAATTGGCAGAGACGGTCCGCAGGGTGGTGGGCTTCGACGGCGAAACAGCCTGGGACATCACCAAGCCCGACGGGACCCCGCAGAAACTGCTGGACGTGAGCCGGGCCCGCACTCTGGGATGGGAGGCCAAGATCGGGCTTGAAGAAGGGCTGCGGCACGCATACGACTGGTTTCTCCACAGCTACGCCTGAGGAGGGGAGGGGGCCACCACATGACCAAGACCGCGCTCATCAGCGGCGCCACCGGGCAGGACGGTGCCTACCTCGCCGAGTTGCTCCTCGAGAAGGGCTACGTGGTACACGGCATCAAACGCCGGGCCAGCCTCATCAACACCGACCGGGTGGATCACCTCTATCAAGACCCACACCTGCCCGACGTGCGCTACTTCCTTCACTATGGCGACATGACCGACGCCACCAATCTCATCCGCATCGTCCAAGAGACGCAGCCCGACGAGATATACAACCTGGCCGCGCAGTCGCACGTGCAGGTGAGCTTCGAGACGCCTGAATACACGGCCAACGCCGACGCTTTGGGAACGCTGCGCCTGCTGGAGGCCATCCGCATCCTGAAGATGGAAGACCACTGCCGTTTCTACCAAGCCTCGACCTCCGAGCTCTACGGCAACTCCCCTATCTCTCCCCAGAACGAAGACACGCCGTTCGCACCCTGTAGCCCCTACGCTGCGGCCAAGCTCTACGCCTACTGGATCACCCGCAACTACCGGGAAGCCTACGGCATGCACGCCTCGAACGGCATCCTCTTCAACCACGAGAGCCCTATCCGGGGCGAGACCTTCCTGACCCGCAAGGTGACGAGAGCAGTGGCCCGCATCGCCCTCGGCATCGAGAATCGCCTCTACCTGGGGAGCCTCGACTCGAAGCGCGACTGGGGCCATGCCCGCGACTATGTGCGGGCGATGTGGTTGATGCTGCAGCAGGATGAGCCCGATGACTACGTGATCGCCACCGGTGAGCAGCACTCAGTTCGGGAGTTCACCGAGAGTGCCTTCATCGAAGCGGGTATCCGGCTGCGCTGGGAAGGCGAAGGCGTGGAGGAAAAAGGCGTCATCGCCGAGGTCGACACTGCTAAGTTGGCGGCGGCACGCTCCCGGGGAGGCCTCGATCCCGACGCTCTGCAAGAAGAGACCATGGTGCCCGGTCGGGTGCTGGTGGAGGTCGATCCGCGCTACTTCCGGCCGACCGAGCTCTGCTGCCTGCTCGGTGATGCCTCACGGGCGCGTGAAGTGCTGGGGTGGGGATCGACATCCAGCTTCGAGGACCTGGTGACCGAGATGGTGCAGGCCGACCTGGTCGAGGCGGCACTAGACCTCAAAGGTGTTGGACTGGCTCACAATCGAGTGCTGACAACCCGAGCGGCTAGGCCACGTTGACCGTTTTGGTGGCTTGATAGCACACACGATCGAGGATAGGCCTGAGAGTCAATTGAAGGCCGCCACCATTCGCGGTGCAAAATGGACCTCCTTCTCCACCTTTGCGAATGCCATTCTCCAAGTGGCTGTCACGGCGATTCTGGCGCGCCTCCTCGCTCCTCCACGCCCTTACCCTCGCTCACTGGCGCGAGATCGATTGTGGCTCCATCACTCCCGAGAGTGAAGAAGACGGCGAAGCACCGTCGTTTCTACTATCATCTCCAACAGGGCTACCCTAGTTTGACCACCAGCAACGACACACAGGCGGCCCATGGAAGCTTTGACCATCCAGCCCGTGATCTTGGCCGGCGGTTCCGGCACCAGGCTGTGGCCCGCGTCGCGCCGGGGCCATCCTAAGCAGCTGCTTGCCCTCGTGGGGCCCCGCACCCTGCTCCAAGATACGGCGGCCCGGGCGCGCGACTTCGGTGGCCCTGCGCCGGCCCGGCAGGTGGCCGACCCGTTGGTGGTCACGAACGAGGAATACCGCTTCATGGTGGCCGACCAGCTTCGTAAGATCGGCATCACTGAGCCGCGCATCATCCTCGAGCCCGCCGGGCGTAACACGGCGCCCGCCCTGACCCTAGCGGCTCTGCTCACCGGCAGGGCGCCACGTGTGCCGCACGACTCACTCGGGCCGCCGCCTCCCGGTCCGGACGGCGACCCTATCCTTCTGGTCATGCCCTCCGACCACCTGATCGCCGACGTGCCCGCCTTCCACGCCGCACTGGCGGAGGGCGCCGCGCAGGCTGAGGCGGGACTGCTGGTGACCTTCGGCATCGTCCCCGACCGGCCCGAGACAGGCTACGGTTACATCCGAGCGGGGGGACCCGCACCTGGTAGGGTCCTACACGGGCCGAGTGAGGCTGCACTGAGGTCGGGTGGGGCTACGCCCACGCCGGGTGGATCCACCGCCCGTCTCTTGGCCGGCTTCGCCGAGAAGCCCGACGCGGCCACGGCTCGGCGCTACGTGAAAAGCGGCGAATATCTTTGGAACGGCGGCATCTTCATGATGAAGCGCTCGGTGTGGCTGGCCGCCATGGAGAGATACCGGCCCGACATCCTCAAGGCCTGTGCCGCCGCGGTGGCCGGCGCCCGGACCGACGGCCTGTTCGTGCGTCTGGACAAGAACAGCTTCCTGGCCTGCCCTTCCGGCTCCATCGACTATGCCGTCATGGAGCGGCTCTCTCAAGGAGAAGCGGCGGTCGTTCCCTTGGACGCGGGTTGGTCCGACATCGGGGCCTGGGGAGCTCTCTGGACGGTCTGCTCCAAGGACGGGGCGGGTAACGTGGTCCGGGGAGACGTCATTCTCGAAGATACTCGAGACACGCTGGTTCAGGCCGATTCTCGCCTGGTGGCGGTGCTCGGCGCCGACGACTTGGTGGTCATCGAGACCGCCGACGCCGTGCTGGTAGCGCCCAAGGACAAGACCCATGACCTCAAGAAGCTGGTCGCCTCGGTGCGCCTCCACAACGAGGACCTCACCCTTACCCATCGCAGGGTCCAGCGGCCCTGGGGCTGCTTCGACTCCATCGACAGCGGAAGGCATTTCCAGGTGAAGCGCATCGTGGTCTCACCCGGAGCCAGCCTGAGCCTGCAACTGCACCGCCATCGAGCTGAGCATTGGGTGGTGGTGAACGGTGTCGCGGAGATCACCTGCGGCGACACTGTCATGCGTTTGAGGCAGAACGAGTCTACCTTCGTGCCCGTGAACACCCCGCACCGGCTGGCCAATCCGGGGGCGGAACCGCTCGAGATCATCGAAGTACAGTCGGGCGACTATCTCGGCGAAGACGACATAGTCAGACTGGAAGACGACTACGGCCGGACGGAGCCTGGGGAGCTGTGACTGTGTGACACCGTGCGCCGGCGCGGCAATGACTCGCTGTCGACGGCCATCACCGGGCGCCCCCTGGGCGGGGCGGCGTCGTAAGTCTTCTCCAGTCGTTGCCGCTGCCGGGCGTCGCTCCCGCCGCCGGGCTCCTCGGGCCCTTGGGCGGCGCTGCAGGCCCCCGTAACTCAGCCCGTGTCACGGCGGAATCACCATCTGCAGGTTCGTCACTCTAAAGATTTGACAAGAGGCGACTCATCTTTTATAATGCGCTATGTACCAAGCAGCACATCGACATCATCGCATCGAGCTTTGGAGGATACGTAATGGGAAAGATCATCGGCATCGACCTAGGCACGACCAACTCTGCTATGGCCGTGCTGGAGGGCGGCGAGCCGACCATCATCCCCAACGCCGAGGGTGGCCGTACCACCCCGTCCGTTGTGGCCTTCGCTAAGACCGGGGAGCAGCTGGTCGGTACCGTAGCCAAGCGCCAAGCGGTCACCAACCCTGAGAACACCATCTTCTCCATCAAGCGGTTCATGGGGCGCAAGTACTCGAACGTGAGCGAAGAGATGAAGATCGTCCCCTACCAGGTGGTGGAGGGTCCCAACAGCGACGTCCGTGTGCAGGCCAAAGACGCGCAGTATTCGCCGCCTGAGATCTCGGCCAAGATCCTGCAAAAACTCAAAAGAGACGCCGAGGCCTTTCTGGGCACGGAGGTGACGGAGGCGGTCATAACCGTCCCGGCCTACTTCGACGACGCTCAACGGCAGGCGACCAAAGACGCCGGCGTCATCGCCGGTCTAGAGGTCAAGCGCATCGTGAACGAGCCGACGGCGGCCTCGCTGGCCTATGGGCTCGAAAAAGAGCACGAGCAGACCGTCCTGGTCTTCGACCTAGGGGGCGGCACCTTTGACGTCTCCATCCTCGAGCTGGGCGACGGAGTGTTCGAGGTCAAGTCCACCAACGGCGACACCCATCTGGGCGGCGACAATTTCGACAAGGCCGTGGTCGACTGGATCGTGACCGAGTTCCGCAGAGAAAAGGGCGTGGATCTCACCCAGGATCGCCAGGCTCTGCAGCGCCTCTATGAGGCCGCTGAGAAGGCCAAGGTGGAGCTCTCCTCGGTGCTTGAGACGACTATCAACCAGCCGTTCATCACCATGGACCAGAGCGGTCCGCTGCATCTGGAGATGACCCTCTCCCGCGCCAAGCTGGAGGAGCTCACCCGCGAGCTGCTCGACCGGGTGGTCGGTCCCACCAAGCAGGCTATGGACGACGCCGGCCTGAAGAACG
>LSQX01106244.1_pt2 | contig 10629 bp, 12 predicted proteins | sample 654561 | NCBI WGS metagenome assembly LSQX01 (sample SAMN04489861, study PRJNA283612) | anaerobic digester metagenome | isolation source: 4 biogas reactors fed with cattle manure at either 37C or 55C with and... | place: Denmark: Kongens Lyngby | collected 2014 | reverse complement strand
CCCCATCAAGCAGAAAGGAGAGGCGGTCAGCCTCTCCTTTGCACTGGAACGCCATTTATGGCGTCCCAGAAGCATTGCTTGCTCATCATCTATACTCTATAATCTGAATATCCTTTTATCGTTATACACCACCGCTCATACACCCCACGTAGCGATGCATCAAGGTAACTGAGCGCCTTATCCGCTATCTCCTGCGGAATACCATAGGCGGCTTCCGCAATGCTCCCCGTAATAGCAGCAAGTGTATCGCTGTCACCGCCGAGAGAGATGGCATTGCGGATGGCATCCTCAAAATCGGTGCTCTCCAAGAATGCGATAATCGCCTCCGGCACAGTTTCCTGGCAGCTTTCATTGAAGCGGTATACAGGGCGAATCTCGTCTAATGTGCGGCTCAGGTTATACTCATATTCTGATTCCATGTGCGACTTTATTTTTGATTTCCATTCGTCAAGTGAGTATTGGTCTTTTTCAGCGTTTCCCATGTCATCGCCGTAGCCTTCGCTATAGAAACGACACATGAAAATTGCATCTGTGACGGCTAGTGCGCCTTTAATTCCTTCGGGGTGATTATGCGTAACTGCTGCCGATAGTCTTGCACGCTCTCGACCGGCTGACGGCCACATTCCTGTTCGGGCGCAAAAACCGCAATCCATTACCCCAGCGCAGGGGGATACCCTCATCGCCGAGCCGTTGCCCCAACTATTGTAAGGCTCGCGGTCATCTGAAAAGAGCCAAGCGCCGAACCTTCCTCCGTAACCGGAATCGGGATAAAGCCGCCCCCATTTTTTCATGGAGTCGATAAAATTATCTCGCTCACCGCCCTGCATAATTGCATCCGCGACAGCGATAGTCATCACGGTATCATCAGTAAAAAAGCAGTCATCACGGAACAAAGGAAAGTCCTTTGTCTTGATATTATTCCACTCGTAAACCGAGCCAACAATGTCGCCGATGATTGCACCAAGCATTACTTTCGACCTCCTCTACGTTTTACATCCTGACGGATTGCCTCAAAAGGCGCTTCGTCAACGATTCCCTTGCAGCGGAAAGATGCGACGCTTGCGCTCATGGCTTCAAAATTGAGAGACGTACCCTCGGCATCGGGAACATAATTCATCGCTCGCTCCGGCGCGATTCCAAAGTGCCCCGCCGTCTGCACAGCATCAATATTTGCGCCCAAAAACACAAACTCCCAGCCGTACTTTTCTTTTTGCTGCTCTATTTGCGCCTTGACCTTTTCGGCAGAATATTCGCGGCTTGCGTTTTCCTCGCCGTCGGTGATGATGACGAACATCACCTTGTTGGCGCGGTACTCAGCGGCGGTGTTTTTCTGCACCGCTGAAATCTTGCCAATCGTGCGCCCCAGGGCATCGAGCAGTGCGGTCGAACCGCCGACTTGATACTCCTTATCTGTCATTTCCGAAACAGCGCGAATGTCAATGCGGTCATGCAACAGCTCGTAGTTGTTGTCAAACAGCACAGTTGTGATACGACAGTCGCCATCCACGACTTTTTGCTTTTTCAGCATGGAGTTGAAGCCGCCGATGGTATCGCTCTCCAGCCCCGACATAGAGCCGCTTTTATCGAGGATGAATATCAGTTCGGTGAGATTGTTTTTCATGGGATTTCCTCCGTTCATTTTGTGTTATGAACGAAGTATAGCGCAGTACTGGAGGGGAAAGGTCGCATGGCGGGCGACAAAATTATTTTCGCCGGCCAATAAACCTCCGCTCTGATATTACTAGCTCTCTGCGCAATTCCCAAAATGTAGCTTGAACAAAGCATCCTTGTCTATGAAAGTCATTCTCAAGCGGAGTTATATCAAAAATGCTTTCCCAAGACTTCTCCTTAACTTGCTGCCTCTCGTCGGGCGGCAATGAGTCAAACCAAGATTCATCTTTGTCAAATCGTGTTCGTTTTTTGCGCCGCTAAGAAACCAGTTGTTTAAGACAAAATGCCAGTTTTCCTCATCGCTGAGCAAAACCTGTTCTTCCGGTACATCAATGGTGAGGATATAATGTTCACCGCTATAATTATTAAACTCACTTCTTCGCAGATCAACTTTTGCAGGCCTATTGTCGAGTGAATGCCAAGCCCAAATCGGATAACGAACGCCGTTCAGGCGGTTCTCCGATGCGCTTTTTCATCTGCTTTACAAGCCAATCATAAGCAGCTTTGAAGCAATCCTCAGATAGCAATTCGGCAAGTTCAGATTTACAACGAAGTCCCCCCGTGGCACAGAGTTCGTCGTATGCAGCTTTATCTTGAATCGTGACTAATCGCATCTTGCACTCCTTTTGGAGACCCTCAATCAAACTCCATAATGAATCACATACTTGCCTTGTCTCTTTGCCATTTCCAGAAGCTCGATAATCTCCAAAGCATCACCCATGTACTCATCTGTGGTCTTGCTCTTTATTACAGTCATTAACTGACCTAATGATTCAGGTGGAATCAAGGTAACACCCCATCGGGCCAGTGCCGTTTCGGGGCGGTTATAACAGTGAAAATATGTCCTCATGTCTTGAATATCGTCCCACCAATCATTCAGAGCATCATCACAAATTGCAATGCAGTGGTATCGCTCCGGCTCATAGCTATCGTCGTAATCCTTTTGCGGGTCGAAGTCATCAATGATTCCAAATTCAGCGCGGTCTCCGCCCTGATAGCTCATCTTCCACCTCCCAATTTCTCAAGCTGCGAAAAATGTTCAGCCCAGCCACCAGATGCAAGTGTATTTTGAGCCTTGCTCAGGCACTCGCTGTGCTGCGATTTGGCGATGAATATGTAATCGCGGATTGTGCCGCGCCGGAAGCTTAGTCCGGATATACTCGACCCGGACAGTGCAGGCGCGTCCTTCATCCAATCAAAACGTCGCACATATTTTTCCGGCTTTTCGCGGCAACGATGATTATACACAACCACACTATGCCCCCTCGCATAGTAATCGCAGATTTCTTCGCGCAGGACATACTTTATGCTGTTCCGCGACGCTAATCCTATACTTTTTGTGATGATCCCGTTGTCGGGGTCGAGAAAGACAATATCGCTTTTTTGCAGATGATTGATTGCATTCTCGTGCCACAGTTTTCGCTGAAAATCTTCGATAGATGGAGGCAGAAGTAGCTGAGAATAATAAACTGCACCCTGCAAAAGATTTGCGCTTTCAAGAGCATAGACACTGCGCTCGCCTTGGACAATAATGCGAAGGGATTCGCGCAGTATGTCATCTAAACCGTCAAATCTGCGATCATTCAGAAAGCCTGTATGCTTACCGTCGTTATTGTGCAGCTCATTCGCCACCAAATACCAGTTGATGCCCACAGCAAGGCCTGTATCTGCAATCTGCCGCAGCATGGCCAGCTTGCCAAAGTCGCCGACATCACCGGCATATCTGTTTTGCATATCTCAGCCTCCTAAAAGCGGCTGGTCATAGCTGAACAGCACCTCATTAATCTCAAAAATATCGTACCTGCCACTCTGGATGAAATACTCCACAATCACATCAAACTTACGGCTGCGGGAGAGGGCGAAACCCGCTCGCTGGAGCAGATCGTCTGCCTGTTCAAGTGTCAGCTCTAATGCGATGGCAAGAGCAAGAACAGTGGGCTTACTGGGTGCATAGTTTTCGTTACTACGAATTTTGGAAAAAAGCCGTCTGTCGATGTTCGCCCTGCGATAGACATCTGAATCTTTCTTGAAGCCTTTTGCATCAATGAGCCGCATGAGTGTTGTGGAAAACGGCTCGTCCAAATCGCCGACCAAATCGTCGAGCGCCGCAGGGGTCGCCATACTTGGAGCAAACATCTGCGACATCTTGGGAGCTTGTAAAAGCTCATCCGCTTCCGCAAGTGCCTTTTCTTCGACTTCGAGCAGCCTGCGGCGGGGCGGGGTATGCTCGTCCACATAGTGCTCATCTATATAGCGCTTGACTGCGCCAAGCAAATCCTCGCTGACTGCAAGCGCTTCTTTATCAAATATCACAAGCGAGACGTCAATGTCGTGTTCGACTATGAAACTGCGGATAGCGGCAGTTGCCACACGGAGCGCATCGGCTTTGGGGTAGCCGTAGATACCGCTTGAAATAAGCGGGAATGCGATACTCTCACACTTGTGCTTTACCGCCAATTCAAGCGAATTTATATAACAATCCCGAAGCATCGCTTCTTCGCCCTGATTGCCGTCACGATACACCGGGCCTGCCGTGTGTATGATGTACTTGGCGGGCAAGCTAAACCCTTTCGTAATGACCGCCTCGCCGGTTTTGATTGGAGAGAGATTATCACACGCTGTTTGAAGCCGCCCCGCTCCGGCGGCACTGAAAATAGCGCCGCAAACACCGCCACCCATTTGAAGCTTTGTATTGGCGGCGTTGACGATGGCATCAACTTTTAATTTTGTGATGTCTTGGCGAATGATAGTCAATGGCATGGCGGTTCACCTCAATTTGCTATTTTGATATAGACAGCAGCAATTCTTCCTCGCTGCGTCTATTCTGCTCAAGCGCACGTTCCATTTCGCTTCGTTTTAATTCAAGTGCAGATATAGCCTTGTTGATACTTCTTATCAGTTGGTTGATTTGCTCTGCATTATCTTGAATTTGCCCGCGAACAGATAAATCAGTAAAAATATTATCAAACCAAAAATCCAAAGTACGCTGACCGGACGATATTTCGGTCAGTCCCGACACAGATAATCCTTGCACATCGGCAAGCTCTGATTTCAGTTCCCGCAGATTATGTGAGAGGATGTTGAAGTTCGCTTCTGCTTCGTCAATATGAGAATACTTTGCCATGTGCGAGATAAGCCCGCCGCGAGTAAATGCATCATAGGTTGCCCAACCCTCGGCACTGTCAAGGGAATCGGCAATTGTATTTGCGGTGGATAGCGCACGGCCTGCGGCTCTAACCGCTTCGCCAATCTCGGTGATCTGCGCGATGATGGTGTTGCGTTCTTTTTCAAGCTCTGCATACCGCAGTTCATTGGGCTGTGAAAGCTTACCGGATAAATCCTGCCGCCTGTTTTCCAGTTCGCGCTGATATGCTCTTTTGTCAGCACGAAGCGCAGATATGCGTGAGGCAAGCTCGTCTTTTTCACGTTTTAGAAATTCAAGATGAGCGGAGGCACGGTCGTATGCGAGCTTTGCCGCGATTTCCTCTCGTTGCTCTTTTTCTAATTTGTTCTCATATTTGCCGACCAAGCGGAACAGAAACGCAGAAAATGATTCCTGTTGCAGCTTCTCTACATCGCGGCTTTCCCTCGCGTATTGGCGAAGCAAATTCGACACTTCATCCTCTGATTTTCGTATTTCCCCAGCGAGCGCGTTTTCGCGTCTTTCCAGCGTGGGGAGAGTCATCACGCGGTCGCGGAGGGTATATAAATTCTGCTCAGACATTTTTTCTCTCCTTCTTCATTCTGCGAATATTGTTTATCGCTGCATTTCCCGCCACTCGTCCTTTGTAAGCCGAGTGATATGCTGCGTCTTGGTTTCGCCGATTAGCGGCCATTCTTTTTCCTCAGTACGGTCGAAGCGAAAACCGCATTTTTCGCCCACTCGTCTTGATTTGTCATTTCCATCGAAGTAGCCGCACCAGATTGTATCAAGTTTCAGTTCCACAAAGGCATAGCGCATCAGCTCCTGTGCCGCCTCTGGAATATATCCCATCCCCCAAAAGGGTACGCCAATCCAATAGCCGATTTCCGCTTCTGTTTCCGGCAAGCCGAGATTACTCTTATCACCGACCATCAAACCAATGCTGCCAATGGCACGGTTGCCGCCTTTTGCGGTTACGGCATAAGTTCCATCAGCCGAGAGCACATCCCGAATGATTTCACGGCTATTATCAACGCTCGTATGCACAGGCCAGCCAGCTATGGGGCCGACACGAGGGTCTTTTGCATATTCATAAAGGATTTCCGCATCCGATTCTTCCCATGGGCGAAGAATAAGCCGCTCTGTCTCAAGTTTATCTGTCAAATTCTATCTCTCCTGTTGTTCTTTCTCTATTAAATTAAGTGCCAGTTTCAAAGCGGCAATCCGCCGTGTGAGTAGTGTCTGCTGAGATTTCCCCAGTCTCGACATACCCATTTTCTCGCACTTCTTGAGCGTGGAGAGCAGGGCGCGGTGGGCTTCGGAAAGCTCATCCGCCTCATATTTTTCATCAGACTTCGGCTCTAACCATTCCCGCACATATTCTTCTTTTACATCCATACGGACGGCAACTTGCACTATCGTCATGCCGCTATCCGCAAAACAGCGAGCGGTTACGGCTATGCTTTCGCCCACTTCGATAATGTGTCTGTCAGGGTCATAGAAGCGAACGGCACGTTGCCCCCAAGAATGTTCGACAGGCGGGTGAACAAGCTCTAAGCCGTCAAGCTTCTGAATAAAAGTGTCAAAATCATCTTCCTCGAAGTAAAGTTCGACCGCATTGTTTTTGAAACTGACGTCTATGCCGCCGATGAACCCACGCCAAGAATCAAGCGTCTGCAAAGCAATACCACCTGTCAGCATGACATTTGCACCGAAGTCTACCTCAACATCTAAACAAAGATATTCCTTGTAAAACGCCTTTGAGCGCTCTATATCTGTAACCGCAATCAGCGGTGACTTGTATTTCATACACAATTCCTCTTCCTCACCTTCGGCTTGATCAAATCATAGCTCATTTCAACCTGCCGCTTGATTTCCTCGTCCGGCACATCGGAGCCGATAATAATCGTGTTCCAATGGGTCTTGTTCATGTGGTAGCCGGGAATCACGCCTTTATATATCTGCCGCAGGAAGTCAGCTTCCAGCGGGTCACACTTGAGGTTGAGATAAAGCTCGCCCTTATGCCGCATGATGAGCGCAAAGCTCTTTTTGTTTGCTCCATGTCGCATAACGGTGGTAGCATCCTCATCGGCCGCTTCGTCAAAGGGGTAGTCCTCGTAAACGGCAGGGAAGGTCATGCAGTATTCGATGATTTCACGGCGCGTTGTCATGGAATTGCTCCTTGCTTCAGTTATCCACCGTTTCAAGCGCATTCTTCAGCTTGTCGAAGCGTTCAATCAGCCACGCAAAATGCTGCTCGTACAGCTCGGAATTGTGGATATCCGCGTCGATAGAGTGAAGAATACGCTTAGCCACGCTTTTCTCGCGGCTGGTATACCACTCAAGCTCAGCGCCGTATGCCGCCTCGATTTCCGGCTTTAGCGATTCCAAGCGCTTAAAATCCTCCGGTCGGTAAACGTAGATGCCGATGCGGAGCTTTTTTTGACGGTAAAGCAGCAGGGTCAGGTGATAGTCCGGATGCCCGATGGTGATGTCGTACCAGTCATCATAGGAGGGCCTGCGCGATGCAATATCGTCTCTGCCCCTTGCCTTGCAATAGTCAACGAAGTTCTTCCAAAAGTCATAACGGAGATAATGGCGCTCCGAAAGCTCCCGCTTTGATTCAGGCGTATCCATAACGGCAACCGCCGCCCCGCCATCCTCGGGAATTTCAGGCGGGAGCTCTCTGTCGTCATCGGCAAAGGGAATGTGAAGCAGATCGCCCTTTGCGTTGCCCCAAAACTCCAGTTCCCAGCGTTTTTCCATGAAATCAAGCAGCTTCATCCCTCGCTCCAAGATGTGCTGCGCCGTCCAATCCTGCTCCTGCGCCACCTCGATTTCTGAGTACGAGCCGTTGGCGTAACCGCTTCTGCCGCCGCTTGACGGGTGCTTTTTGTCGGGGAAGCTGTCATTTTGCAGTGACGAATTGATGCTCTGCGACAAGGGCAGCATATTGCCCAGTGAGGCAGAGAGCGTCTTGATTTCATCGTCAGAATAGGCCCTGAACGCATTGCGCCAGTACCATTTGCTCGGCGTTTGTGGCAGAATATGCTCGATTGTCACCTTCTCCTTTTCGGACTGTGAAAAAAGCCGCCACGAGAGCTTAGGCGGTCGTTTGAACGCAATCGCCTTATCCAGCTCGTACTCGAAAAGGAAATAACGCAGATCGCGCCATCCGTAGAAGCCATCTCCCGCATCGAAGCGCCTTGCCATGCGGGCAACAAACGCTTTCATCGCACCATCCATGTCCTCATTTACCGTGGCGTGCAGGTATTCGGTGATTTCTTCCATTGGTTCCGTGCCGTTGAGAAGGTCACGAGCACTGTTGTAGTAGACGCTACTTTGGTAATTGGACTGGAAGCCGCCAAGTCTGAATGTCACGAAAATGAAGCGCTCAACGGCTTTGAATAGCTCTATACGTTCTGTCTCTGTTGAAGTTTTCTCTGTGGAAAGTGCCGCCGCCACCAGCGGACGGAAGTAACCGATACCGATTCGATTAAGCTTGTCCAGCCACAGGATTTCCTCATCGCTAAACTCACTTTCGGAAGGGAAAAAGCTGGAATACCAATATTTTGCAAGTGATTTCAGGCTGTTTACATAGTCAAAAATCTCCTGCGGCGCAAGCTTGCTCTGGATGACAGGCTCGTTATCTTGCGCGGCATCGACCTCGTTGTCGTTATCCTCCTCCACAAAGTCAGAGGGAAGCTCTGTCTCAGGTATTGCCTGTGTGGCAGTGCGCTTCTCAAACACATTTTTAGCGGAGAATTTGTCGAGCAAATCCTTGATGTAATCGCTGCCGGTTTTACGCGAATAGCGGAAATATGTAATCCAGTGCGCACGGAGGAAATCATCATCCGACAGCGGTGTGTTCTGGTTGCGGCCAAGTTGGAAGTAGACCTCTTTCCAAGCATCGTTTATGGTCTTGCGCAGTTGTTCCTTTTCCAGACCACCAATCTGTGCATCGTCAAACAGCGTGGTCAGGTAAATGAGCCGGTTTTTCAGAAGCTCCAAATTGGTTAGCTTTTTGCCGCGATTGTTCATGGTTTCAAATGCGACAAAGACATCGTAATCGTCCTCAATCTCGTGTAGATTGAACATGAGTTTAAGTGTCAGCTTGCGATAAAGCGACTCCAGTCCCGGCATACCTTCGGCGGCATACAGCAACCCAAGGTTACCCGCGAAAAACTTCTTTGCGTACTTGAGGTTTTTCGTATAATACGTTTCAAAAACAGTACCGCCAAAGGCTTCGTCAAAAACCTTGTATTTCAGATAATCCGCACTTGGATTGTCCGTTTCATAGCCGAAAAGGTAGGTTGTCACCATTTCAGTGGGCGGTTTCTTCCGGAATATGTACTTCGACTGAATCTCCTTGAGCGTTTCAAAGCCAAGATAAATGCTCTCGTCAGCCTTGCCCTCATTTTCGGGCAGAGTCTTTACAAATGCCACAATTTCGTGCATCAGGACTGAAAAGGTCGTTAGCCGCTGCTGTCCGTCAACGATGTGAAACGGCTTATAGCCAATGTCGAGCAGCCATTCATCACCCTGCCATGACACTGCGCTTCTTGAAATCGCCTTGAGGGAAAGCAGACCCGTGTAATGATACCTACCCTCATGCAGGTTCAATAAATCATCCCAAAAGTCAGCGAGCTGCTCGTGCTTCCACGCATAGCCCCGCTGATAATCGGGGATGCGGAACAGCCTGTTTTGAAATAGAACCGATAAGGATTGCAGTTCATTCGCCATCGTAGTGACTCCCTTGTAGTTTTATCTTGATGATAGACGCAAAGCCCCACTAGTCTCCGGCGGAGGGCTTGCATTTATGCTATTAAGTGTACAGAAATGCTCATATAGCTCTTTGGCCAATACCTCGTCTTGTTTGCCCTGTTTGAGCTTTACAATATAATAATACACGTTCTAAATCACATTTTTCCGCATTTAGAAAAATTGCAACAGCCTCAACAATCGAATCTATGCTAAAATGCAATCTTTTTGTATTGTCAATCACTTCGACTGCCTCCCAAGCTTATCCATCATCGCCCCCACCCGTTATCTTTCGCATTATACTGCGTCTTGATTTTTTGCAGCAAATCAAGCTCAACTTGCTTGTAATTAGGCGTTTCATAAAAGTACAAGTCAATCATCTTCCCTTGCTCGAACAGGTTTAAAACAACCTTATTCATCTTGCAATTCGTACTTTGGCCGCCGACAAAGCAATTCCTCGGCGCAATTTGACCATACCCTGTATTGAAGCGCCGCTGCAAATCCACCGTTTCGCCTATGTAAATTATATCGCCGTTCACTACCCATAGATAAACCCCCGGCCAGTTACCGGCCTTAATAGAAAAACAGCAGAAGTCACCACCTCCGTGGTAAAGCAATGGCAGATTCTTCTTGTTGTCGTAGGCGCTTTGCGGGTGGTATTTAATCACGCGTCCGCTATCGTCACACTCTGGTAATAGCTGCTGCACGAAGCGGAACGCATATCCAAGGATGCTCAAGGTTTTCGCATCTGATATAACCGCAGCATTTTCGGAGGGAATTGCTTGTGTCACTCTTGTAGGCTTTGACTGTGGCCTATAATGCTGAGCCGAGATGCTTCCACTTTTGCAAAAGTTGACCGTATGCGCTCTGAAATTAACCTGCACAACCTTGTATCCGGCATTAAGCCACGCCGATGCTTGTGTATGTCCTCCATTTGCCCACCAAGGTCTATGTGTATAAGCACTTGCGGGTAGAGGGAACCCCAATATTGCCTCTATTTCTCCAAAGGTCATATTCACATTATCTTGAGCCGATAGCAATAGCATCTGTTCAAG
>LSQX01287589.1_pt1 | contig 10630 bp, 8 predicted proteins | sample 654561 | NCBI WGS metagenome assembly LSQX01 (sample SAMN04489861, study PRJNA283612) | anaerobic digester metagenome | isolation source: 4 biogas reactors fed with cattle manure at either 37C or 55C with and... | place: Denmark: Kongens Lyngby | collected 2014 | reverse complement strand
AAGCTGATGCAGTCCTTTCCTTCCAGGACCATGGCTACAACAGGGGAGGAGGTGATGAATTTTACCAGCCCCTCAAAAAAGGGTTTGCCCTTGTGTTCACCATAGTGTTTGGAAGCCAATTCAGGTGTGATCTGTAGCATTTTCAAGCCTACTATTTTCAGACCCTTCTGCTCAAACCTTTTGATAATTTCTCCTATTAATCCCCGCTGGACACCATCGGGCTTGACCATCACAAAGGTGCGCTCCACTTGTATATTTCCCCTTTCATCAATTTCTATATTACCAATTATACCAAATCCTATATCTATAATTATACCACTCATCCCTTGTGCCCTATGCATAAGTATCACTGCGGTAAATACTGACCAAAAAAGGGGGAGCTTTTAAGCTCCCTGCATCAGTGCCTGAAATTCGCTGGCTTCTATAGTTTCCTTTTCCATCAAAGTGGTGGCAACCAGATGGAGTTTATGGATGTTGTTTTCAAGGATTTCCTTTGCTCTTTGATAACAGTTTTCTATAATGCGCCGGGCTTCCTTATCTATAGAATAAGCGATCTCTTCACTGTAATTTCTATCCCGTGATATATCCCGCCCCAGGAAAACCTGTTCCTGCGGCCTGCCGAAAGTAAGGGGCCCCAACTCCTCAGACATCCCATATTCGGTGATCATTTTGCGCACCAGTGTTGTTGCCCGCTCCAGGTCATTTTGTGCACCTGTGCTAATATCTTTAAGGACCAGATCCTCTGATACTCGCCCCCCCAGGAGAGTTGTGATCTCATCCAGCAGGCGGGATTTAGTCAGATAATGGCGGTCCTCAGTGGGCAGCATCAAGGTGTAGCCTCCTGCTCTCCCCCTGGGGATAATGGAGATCTTGTGTATGGGGTCTGTATTGGGCAACATACTCCCCACAACCGCATGCCCTGCCTCATGGTAGGCCACCAATCTCTTTTCTTCCTCACTCATGATCCTGGACTTTTTCTCAGGGCCCGCAATTACTCTCTCTACTGCGTCCTCAAGATCCTGCATGCTGATCTTCTTTCTTCCCCTCCTGGCGGCAAGGAGTGCAGCCTCATTGACCACATTAGCAAGATCAGCTCCGGTGAAACCCGGTGTGCGCCGTGCCAAGACATCCACATCAACATCATCTTCTAATTTCTTGCCACGCATATGCACCTCAAGTATATCCCTTCTTCCATTCAGGTCAGGACTGTCAACTACAACGTGGCGGTCAAAGCGTCCCGGACGCAGCAGGGCCGGATCTAAAATATCCGGACGGTTGGTGGCTGCAAGGATGATAATCCCTTCATTGGCATCAAAACCATCCATCTCCACCAGCAGCTGATTAAGGGTCTGTTCCCGCTCATCATGGCCGCCCCCAAGACCTGCTCCCCGCTGTCTTCCCACTGCATCAATTTCATCAACAAATACAATACAAGGGGCGTTCTTTTTGGCCTGATCGAAAAGATCCCGCACCCGTGCTGCACCAACCCCCACAAACATCTCAACAAAATCAGAACCGCTGATGCTGAAAAAGGGCACACCCGCCTCCCCAGCCACAGCCCTAGCCAAAAGAGTTTTACCTGTGCCGGGAGGCCCGTAAAGAAGCACCCCTTTGGGGATCCTGGCCCCGATCTCATTATAGCGCTTGGGTTCTTTGAGAAACTCCACTACCTCTTGCAGTTCTTCCTTAGCCTCATCCACACCTGCCACATCTTTGAAAGTAACCTTTTGCTTCTCTGGATCCAACATCCTGGCCCTAGTTTTACTAAACTGCATCACCTTGTTGCCGCTGCCCTGGGTTTGCTGCAGCATAAAAAAAAGGAAACCTCCGATCAGCAGAACCGGCAGCAGCGTAGAGAACAACCCTGCCCACCAGGGAGTTCCCTCACTAGGCTGATATTTGACAGTCACTCCCTTTTCCTGCAGCTGATTATGCAGGCTTTGATCAGAAGCTGGGGCATAAAGGGTAAATTTATCTCCCTTTTTGGTTTCCCCCTCGACCTTATAATTATCATCACCAACTGATTTTAAGGTAACACTTTCGATCTGTCCTGCTGCTAATCTCTCATTAAAGTAAGAATAAGTCCACTCTGCAGGTTTGGTGTCCTGGGGCATGGTCATCTTCAATCCCATAGCAACTACTACCAGCATAATAAGGTAAATTGATATGTTTCTAAACAGATGATTATTCTTCACCATCATCCTCCTTATCTAGTTAACATCTCTTATACAGCAAATCAGTATCAGGCCCCATCTGATACCTTGGTAATTTCATCCCTCATAACAGGCAGCACCCAAGCTCCAAAAGCTTTAAAAGAGGTCAGTCCTTAAAGCTTTTTGATGCGGTCAGCAAAAGAACCCGCCTGGTATCTTCAGTAACCGGTGCCGCCGCCCCTCTCTTATAACCCACCACCCAGCAGATCTCCCCATCTGATATTACCAGAGGAACAAGATCCCGCTCACTGGGGGGAATCTTTAATTCAGCAAAAAGTTTTTTCAGCTTTTTTTTACCCTTTAGGCCAAAGGTGCGAATTCTGTCACCTTTTTGCCGTGTACGGACACACAAAGGTAATTTTATTTTATCATAATCAAAGCATACCTGGTAGTTCTCTGGCGGAAAATAAAAGTTTTCCTGATATGGTTTAATCTCCGCTTGAATAGTAACACCCAATTCTGGGATCTCTGTTATTCCTGGGATCTTTAAATCCCGCTTGATCTCCTGCATAGCTGCCGGTTTATCCTGTTTGCCAGCGGTACTGACCCAGAAATGACCACTTCCTTTGAACATCCTATTGCCGTGGGGCAGATGCATTTCCCCTTCCGTTCGGGCTTCTCGTAAAAAGGAAATACAGCTGTCAAAATGCTGGTAGCCCACATCTTTCAACCCAGCACCAGACTTTCTTATCAACAAACGCAGCAAACGCCGCTGGACTGCCAGGGGAAGGGATAAAAAATCTGTAAGAGGGAGCCGGATCTCCCCCTCCCCCCCCTTCTGCCCCATTTTTCTCAGCAGATATCGTGCCTGCTCCTCCAAAAATCTGTCCTCTTCTGAGATGATATCAGCCAGCTGGAGCACCACCCGCTCCACCTGAGGGTTAAAAAACCGGCGCAGATAGGGCAGTAGCTCCACCCTGATCCGGTTGCGCATATACTCTGTAGTCAAGTTTGTGGCATCTGTGCGCCATTTTAAACCCCGCTCACAACAAAATTCCTCAATCTCTTCCTTGGTAACCCCCAGCAGTGGACGAATAATCTCTTTGTTTTGCAGCGGTATCCCGGCAATCCCCGCCGGGCCCGTTCCCCGCAGAAAATTGAAAATCACAGTTTCCACCTGATCTCCTGCATGATGACCCACAGCGATCCTCTGGGCACCCACCTTTTTGGCTACATGCCTTAAAAACTGATAGCGGGCTCTCCTTCCCGCCTCCTCGATGCTCAGCTTATAAATACGGGAAAGCTTTGACACCCTTGCATAACCAACAAAGGTCGGAATTCCCAGAGAACGGGCAAACTTTTGTACAAAAGCGGCGTCCTCCCCAGCCTCTCTGCGCAATAGGTGGTTCAGATGCGCCGCATAGAGTTTCAAAGCATATTTAGGGGCCAAATCATTTAAAACTGACAGCAGAGCAACTGAATCAGCCCCTCCGGAAACACCGACAACGATCCTCATCTCAGGGGAGATCAAGTTCTTCTTTTTAATCAGTTGCTCCACCTTTTCAGTAAAAGCAGGCATCAACCCTCACTCCAATCCCTGCTCCCGTTCAAAACGCGCAACCAGCACTGTCATATCATCCCTGTTCTTAAAACCAGCCGTTTTCAGCGCATATTTCAAAATAAGGTCTGCTATCAGCTGTGCCTCCTCCATAGGCAGTTCCTGCAGATATGAATAGAGCCAATCATCAGCTTCCTTCCCATCAAAATTCGCTTCTGTAACACCATCAGTTGCCATAATAAGTATGTCTCCGGACTGGATCTCCCTTGCCAAAACTTGAGCATCCAGCTCATCTAAAATCCCTGCAGGCCAACAGCTGGACCTGATAACCTCAACAGCCTCTCCCCGTTTCAAATAGCTAGGAGGCGCTCCCACCTTCAAAAACTCCGCATGGCCGGCATTAAGGTCAATAATTGCTGCATCAATAGTGGCAGCACTCTCCTCCCCACCCCGCAGGTAAAGGGCGGTATTGACAATGCCGGCTGCCTTTTGCGGACTTACACCGCTCTCCACTAATTGTTCGATTAATTTTACTACAATCCTGCTTTCTCTGGCTGCATTCACCCCCGCCCCCATCCCATCACTCACAGATAACAGCATGCGGCGATCGCTGAGGTGTGCTACACCCATGCTGTCCCCACAAAGGGCTTCACCCGGTTTCGAGCGCTGGGCAAAGCCCACCTCTGCGTGGATCGGTTCACAGCTGTAGGAATCCTGCCCTTCTCTTTTGGGGAAAAAGGGCAGATGCCTCCATGCTGCCAAATAGACCACAACCGCCATCATGCTCGACAGAAAATGCTCCTGGAAATGGATCTGTCGATTGAAACTGGCGGAAAACAGCAAAACCGATAAAAAAAATCCCAGAATTACCCCGGCTGGTCCCCAGTTCCTCAATAAGCCGGAAAAAAAACCGGTGGCTGCAAAAAAACCTGTCCGCGGCAGTGCCACAGCAGGGTTTCCGGACAGCATCCCCAGCAGGACCCCTACTGCAGCAGCAGAACCGCTTCCCCAACCCCCTGCTGCCATCAGCAGAACACTCCTGCTCATTATATCCTCAATTTTTGCAGGCCCAAGCCGGAGGTCACCCAGGCCGCAGTAAACCAAAACAAAAACCAAAATAAAAAAAAGCCCTTTTTGTTTTTTATAGTCACTGAAAAGGTAATAAAGGGGAACAGTAAATATACCGGCAAGCATTGACTCACTGAGCAGTCCTGGTAAAAAGCCGGTTTGAGCTCCGCTGATCAAAAGATAGATATATTTAATGCCAAAATTAATACCCCCTGTTAACAAAACAGCGGTATACCAGTATTCTTTAAGCTGTTTCTTAAGCTTGCGCCCAGCAAACACCGCAGTGATCACCACTAAATAATCCACTGCTATCGCTATGTCGGTGAAAACAGGGGGTCTGAAAGCAATGCCGGCAAAAATTCCTATCAGTGAAAGCAAAAACAATCTTCCACAGCAAAGGGCCCCTGTTAATGCCAGGGGAGGGGCAAAGGGTGCCAGCCCGCCTAAAACCCCCCTCCCAGCGGCCAAACCCATCAAAAACAGGCAAATGTGCCAGACCGGTTCAGTTTTTATTGCCTGTATACCCAGGGTTAAATACCGAAGCTTGCTGAATACTACAGCCATATCGTTTCCTTTCCTGCCACAATATTCCAGTACATTATAAGCGATTCTTTGCGCAAAATTTGCTGTTTTCCTGCAGGAAGGGTAACGACATAATAAGCAAATATGCAAACAAAAAACCCACCGCATAAAGGTGGGCTTATATTTGGTGACCCGTAGGGGATTCGAACCCCTGTTGCCGGCGTGAAAGGCCGGTGTCTTAGACCACTTGACTAACGGGCCACATGGTAGCGGCGGCAGGACTCGAACCTGCGACACTACGGGTATGAACCGTATGCTCTAACCAGCTGAGCTACGCCGCCGAACATTTGGTAGCGGGGGCTGGATTCGAACCAGCGACCTTCGGGTTATGAGCCCGACGAGCTGACCGCTGCTCCACCCCGCACTGACATTTAACATTATGCATGATCATTTCAGATCTGTCAAGGGGGTGAACTTATTGACTTGCTGATAATTTTTTCTTTAAATTTACCTGTTCCTCTAGCCACTGTACCCAGGGCTCAAATCCCTGGCCAAGACGAGCAGATACCCGGAAAAGCTTAAGCTCATGATTGATCAATTTCAAATCCTTTTCCAATTGATCGATATCACAATCTGTATAGGGAAGGAGATCAATCTTATTGATCAATACCACCTGAGACTCCCGAAAAACCAGGGGGTATTTAGCAGGTTTGTCATTTCCCTCGGCAACACTTAAAACCGCAGCCCGGGCATCCTCTCCTAGATCAAACTCAGCAGGGCAGACCAGGTTCCCCACATTCTCCACAATCAAAAAATCCAGGCCATTCAGGTCCAGATCATCAAGAGCAGGTTGCAACATCCTGGCGTCTAGGTGGCAGGCACCTGCTGTGTTGATTTGGACAACAGGGATCCCAAATTTTTCAATCCGCTCTGCATCTTTGGTGGTATAAATATCCCCCTCAATAACCCCCAATTTCAAGCGATTGGAAAGTTTTTCGATTGTCCTCTCCAATATGCTGGTCTTACCAGAACCGGGGGAGCTCATTAAATTAAGCACAAAAAGGCCTTTCTTGCGAAAAAGCTCCCGATTTTCTCTGGCCACTTCATCATTTTGCTGCAACACCGGAGTTGCCATCCGCACTTTAACCATTTCCATTAATCTCCTTCATAATAATCTATATAAAGCTCTCTTCCAGAGGCTATTCTTACGTTGGGACTGGAACAGTTAGGGCAGACAAAAGCAAAATCTTCAACACCGAAGTTGTGGTGGCAGTCTTTGCATTCCCCACGCACCGGTTCCTTCCGTATCTCCAAAACAGCGTTTTGAAACAGCTCTTCCTCCTTAAAGGCTTCAAAGGCAAGCTGAAGAGCATCAGGCACCGCCATGGTCATCTCCCCTACCACCAGCATCACTTTGGAGATTTTCTTGATATGGTTCTCAGCAGCGCTTTTGCGCAGTTGATCGACAATACCCATCATCAGCGACATTTCATGCATAAGCCCCCACCATTTTCCTGTTATATTATCCCCTTTTCTTCATTTTAAGCCACTTCTCTATATATGACAACCGCCACACCCTGCCCCTCACCTTTTTCGGTCTAAGGGGCAGCAAGCATCTTCTCCGCTTCCTCCAATACCTTTTCACAGGCAGTTGGTACAGCAGCGGCTACCTGTGGGGATAAGCCCTCATAAAAGGCTTCTTCGCTCAGAATTTCAACACCTATGATCCGCAGTTCTGCCGGGAGCCTGCCCAGTTTTCGGGCCATATCGATGGCATCGATCACATTGAAGCCATGGAGGCAGAGAGGTAGAAAATCCCGGGGTGGCAGGGATCCCCCATCAAAAACATGGATGGTTCCCGGCCCTGACCCGCTCATCACAGCATCAACGATGACCACTTTCTCTATTCCCTCCCATAGATCAAGGAGATTGAGGCCGGGTGTTCCGGCCTCAATCACTTGAACCCTGTCCGGGAGATTTGATTTTTTTAATCTCCATGCTATATGCAAACCTACAGCATCATCTGATGAGTAGAGATTGCCACAGCAGATGATCAACAGGTCCGGTTTCATTTAGCCCTCCCGGCGTAGATTGACCTTGATGGAGTGGGTTGCACATGACTGGCAGGGGTCATAGTTGCGAATCATCATTTCACATTTTAAAGTCAATTCCTCATCAGATAGGTTGAGCAGTTTTGGTACAAAGTATTCGAAATCTTTTTCCAGGTTATAAACATTTCTAGAGGTAGGTGCAACAATATCCCATGCCTGGCAAACTCCATCTTTATCAATTTTGCCGCCGTGGCAGCAGATACCCCGGGCAGCCTCAGTAACCGCGTAGCCCTCTCCGGCTTTGATCTCGTACTTAGGCTCCTCATAGACAGGATCTCCGATTTCATCGATCAGCTCAATAGCTCTATCGATGGCATTAGTGATTTCCACTCCCCTAGCAATAATGCTATGGAAGGGGTTGAAGCTAGGAGCACTAAATCCGACTTCTCTGGCGATCGCCTGGGCATCTTTGGAAAGCAGATCAAAATTGTTGTTGACCCGGGCAAGGGGGCCTACCATGAATGAATCCCGTCCTTTGACTATTGCATGCAGGCAGTTGCAGCCGGGCACATGTTTTTCAATGAGCCACTCCGGATACTCCCAATCAGGCACATCAAGACCCTCAGTGGAGACAAGCCGTCCCTCATTGATGGGGTATCTGTCCTCACCACGGAGAGACACGTGTTCACACTTCCGAACCAACTCAGGATAGGGATCCTGAGAGGCAACCTTTGCAGCCAACCGTACAGTAGCCAGTGCGAAATCCTTTGCTTCCTTGAGCCTCTCCTTAATTTTCCTCAGCTCTGAACCGTCAGGGACAGAAGTAAAGCCTCCCACTACAGAGGTCCTATTCTGGATCTCATTGCCCTGGATCAATACACTGATGTCATTGCCCAATCTCTTGAGAGACAAAGCCTGTTTGACCACAGGCAGCAGTTCCTCATTCCCGGCCATAGCCAAAACGCTCTCATAGCCCAGGTAGTCAGGTACTGCCAGGCAGTAGACATGCAGAGTATGGCTCTGGAGCCAGTCCCCATAGTGCAGCAGTTCCCTCAATAAGGTAGTCTGCCGGCTGACCTTTACACCCATGGCTCTCTCTACCGCTCTTACTGCAGCCAAATGGTGACCATGGGGGCAGATACCGCAGATCCGCTGCACCATTTCAGGGATCTCATCATATTTTCTCCCGATCAAGAAGGCCTCAAAGAACCGCGGGGGCTCCCACACCTCCCAGCGGGCTTTTTTGATCTCACCATTGGGGCCAATTACGATATCAATGGCACCATCGCCCTCTGTCCGGGCTATATAGTCAACAAATATTCTCCTGTCGCTCATACTGCCTCAGCTCCTTTGCTAAACTCCGGTGTGTTCCCTGCATACTTGCGGAACTTGCGCACCACATCATCCCTGGAAAGACCAAGATCAATAAAGGTCCTGGCCAAAGATGCAGCATTGCAGTCACTGGCAGGGCCACGGCATCCCTCACAGGCCCGTCCGAGGCTGGGGCACTGAGCTCCACATCCGGCTGCAGTCACAGTTCCCATGCAGGGTATCCCCTTGGTCAGTACCAGGCAGTTGTTCTCTTTCAGCTTGCATTCATTGCAGACACTGTGGTAACGGAACAGCGGGTTAAGCCCTTTAAGAGCGCTTTTAACCAGCATCACGAATTCATCTTTATCCATCGGGCAACCCTTCAGGTAGGCATCAACTTTTACATAGTAGTCGATACCGTGGGCAGGGAAAGATTTCAGGTCCCACAGCTCGGTGTAGACCTTCTCTTCCATCTCTCTTTGGGTCATACCGGAGAAATTCTTAACTGATGGGATACCGCCGTGACAGGCACAAGCGCCCTGTGCTACCAGGATTTTGCACTCCTCACGGATCTTTTTGAGCTCCATCAGCTCTCTGGGTGAGGTAACAGCACCTTCAACAAAACCTATATCATATGGCCCCTCAAAGTTCTCCCGCTTTGCCATTACAAAATAGCGAATATCAACTGCACCAACGATATCAAGCAAAACAGGTTCCAGGTTAAGCACATTGAGCTGGCATCCAGCGCAAGAACTGAACTTGAAAAAAGCAATTGTCGGTTTCGCCAACTAGCACACCTCCTTAAAAGACCCCGCCAGGAAGGTCCATGATATCAGCATAACGGAATACAGGTCCATCTTGACAGACAAAAACCGGACCCATCTGGCAGTTACCACACTTCTTGATCCCGCAGCTCATGCGCCGTTCCAGAGAAACATAGATCTGTTCAGGACTCCAGCCGCGCTTCAAAAGATCAAGCACAACGAACTTCATCATAATATCTGGGCCGCAGGTAAGAACTACTGTATTAGCTTTGTCCACAGATATTTTATTAAATAAAGTTGTGACAACTCCGATACAATGACCCCATTCACAGCCCGGCGGCACCAAATCAACTGTCAGATGCAGTCTGGTGTCAGGGATTTTTCTCCATTCATCATACTCATCTGTGAAAAGCATGCCCTCAGGTGTCCTGCAACCATACAAGATCTCAAACTTACCGTACTCGTTCCGGCGTGCTTGAATATACTTGATCACCGGACGGAGGGGAGCAAGACCGATACCCCCGGCAACCAGGAGCACATCTTTACCTTTCATTTCTTCTACAGGCCAGCCGAAACCAAATGGCCCCCGGATACCGACAATATCCCCCTCTTTGAGCTCAGCAAGAGCATTGGTCACATTACCGACTGCCCGTATCGTATGCTGGAAGACCCCTTTCAGATCCGCACAGGAACTAATGGAAATAGCTGATTCGCCAACTCCAAAGACACTGATCATGTTGAATACACCTGGGTCATAAGTATATGCTTCCTGTACTTCGGGATCTACAAAGGCAAAGGTATAGGTGCGGACATCCGGTGTTTGCTGTTTGATGGACTTGATCACAGCCTTCTGGGGTTCCCAAGGATCAAGCTCAGGTTTAACTTTCTTTTCCGGTGGTGTATACAGTTTGACCTCTTTTTCCGGCTTGGGATCAGCCTGAATCTTGGCCACAATTTCCACCGGATCGATCCGCTTGATGCAAGTGGTCACACAGCGGCCACAGCCAACACAACCAGGAGCCTCAAACTGCTGCTGGTAATAGGTCAGCTTATGGTACATTCTCTGTTTAATACGGGTTTCTCTATCAGGCACAAAGATGTGGTCCATGGCAACCCGGGAAAATTCATAAAACATACAGGAATCCCAGAAACGCTGCCGTTCACCCTTCTCCAGGGTCAGGTCCACATAGTCCTTCACACCAA
>LSQX01054288.1_pt1 | contig 10630 bp, 7 predicted proteins | sample 654561 | NCBI WGS metagenome assembly LSQX01 (sample SAMN04489861, study PRJNA283612) | anaerobic digester metagenome | isolation source: 4 biogas reactors fed with cattle manure at either 37C or 55C with and... | place: Denmark: Kongens Lyngby | collected 2014 | reverse complement strand
TTCATTTCACTCCAAGAGGCCTAACAAAAAAAGCTTGGGGACATCGAGTCCCTTGCTTTCTGCCGTATTTTGCTTTCAGGAAATGGTCCTAAAGAAGTGATATTGCTTTATATGGACTGTATGTGTATACTAATAATTAAGTGATATTATATATAAGGTTTTATGGGAGATATTGGTGGATAATACAGTTTTCAATCAGGTTATAGTTTTGTTTTTTGTTATGTTAGTAGGAGTTTATGCTAAAAAAAGAAATATAATTACCGATATAGTTGGTAAGAAATTATCAGAATTGCTATTGCATGTGACGATGCCGTTGCTTATAATTACGTCTTTTCAAATGGATTATTCACAAGAGATGATTGCTAACGCGGCAATAGTATTTGCAGTTTCGATAGGTATATTTGCTTTTTCTGCGATAATTGGACTTTTTCTTTATCGTAATTATCCGCCCCGGAGTCGAAGTGTTTTGAAGTTTGTTACTGTTTTTTCAAACTGCGGTTTCATGGGATTTCCGGTATTGGAAAGGCTCTATGGTCAGGAAGGTATATTCTATGGGGCAATATATAACATTACCTTTAATATATTTTTATGGTCCTACGGAGTCATTCTGTTCGAGAGCGGAGATAAGATGAAGAATCTGAAACGGGCTGTTTTGAACCCGGGGATAATATCTGTTTTTATTGGATTGTTTTTGTTTGTTTTTTCGATTAGGATTTATCCTCCAATGTTAGAAGCAATGAGTATGATCGGTTCTCTTACTACCCCTATATCAATGCTTGTTATCGGTGCACTTGTTGGAAGTGTAAGTTTGAAAAGCTTTTTTTCAAGTTTTTCGGTGTATTATGCAGTTTTTATAAGAACCATTGCAATACCGCTTATATCTTTATTTATTCTTAAGTTGATAGGTGTAGATAAGACTTTAGTGGGAATAAATATTGTATTGACTGCAATGCCAGCGGCAGCAAATACGGCAATCTTTGCAGAACTTTATAACGGAGATGCTTTATTGGCATCCCGTATCATAGCTATTTCAACAGTTTTGTCCATAGTAACAATACCTTTAATTAACCTTTTACTGTAAGAGGATGCTATCCTAAGGAATATCGATGGTGTCTTGGACATTTGCTTATTTTCTGTAGAATTATCAAAAAGCGACATATATTTTATATAATTACGAAATTTAAATTGTGGATTATAGATAAGAATTGTCACTTTTTGCTCAGGCATCTTGGAGTGAAATACGGGAGGCAAAATTGAGTACTCTTAATGGGTACGAAGTTTTAGTTGAAATGTTTTAAAGGGGTGAGGTGTCTTTTGATTTGCTTTACGGTCTACAATACTGATGGCGAACTCGTACAAGATATTATCCACAAAATTAAAAGCGGGGATAGCCAGCTTAGAGAAAAATTTATTAGAGATTATATACCATTTATATTAAAAGTGGTTTCAAAAAGTGTCCATGGAAAAAGTAACCTTAAAAACAGCGATGAATACAGCATTGGGCTTATTGCATTTAATGAGGCTATAGAAAAATATGACAGAAGTAAATGTGAGCATGCTTTTAACTTTTTTAGTTTTGCAGAGCAAATAATAAAAAGAAGAATAATTGATTACATCAGATTTGTTTCGAAAAGCAATAATGAGATACCTTTTTCTTATTTTAAGGAGAGCCCTGGGTCAGTTGAGGAAGAGTATCTGAAAGATCAGACGGTACATAGTTTTGACAGGATGGAACTTTTTCAGGAGATAAAGCATTTTGACAAAGTGTTGAGTGCATTTGGACTAAAAGTAAGTGAACTTCATAAATATACTCCAAAACACAAGGATTCAAGAGAGATGTGTGTTGAAGTAGCTAAAAAAATAGCCGGGAATAAGGAAATTTACCAAAAGATTATTAGTAAAAAGTACTTTCCTATGAAGGATCTTACGAAAATAGTAAGTGTTCATCCTAGAACTATAGAAAGGAACAGGGAATATATAATTTCTATTTCTTTGGTATATGGAAACGGGTATGAGCATTTGCAGTCTTATCTTGGAAGTAATGGTTATAAGGAGTGAAAGCAATGAGTTATAAAGGCATAGTAATAGGCATTGACATGAATAGTGTAACAGTAATGACTAAAGACAATATGTATCATAAAATAAAAAGAAAGCCGGCCATGTATTTAAGTCAGGAGGTTGAGTTCAAAGAGTCGGATATTATAAATGCCTGGTATATAGCAAAGAGGCTTGTTGCATTATCTGCGGGCTTTTTGATATTACTGGGAATTTCGTTGTATTTTAATTTGTTTTCTGCTTTAAACATAGGCAATGAGGAATTTGCGTATGTATGCATTGAAGTCAATCCCTCTGTGGAGTTTACAATAGACAAGAGCGAGAATGTTTTAAAGGCTGAAGGTCAAAACAGTGGTACAGACGAAATACTGCAAAGTATGAACCTTAAGGGAACAAAACTGGAAGATGCTTTAAAGATGTTAATGGGCAAATATGATGATTTGGGAATTATAGGGACGGACAGCAAAGATTACTATTTGATTTCCGGCTGTGTCAACCCTGATAGCAAACAGGCTCGGAATGACATTGATTATGCTGATTTCAGGATAGCAAGGATATTAGGCAACATGGAGGAAGTTGTAAATGGTTCTGTATCTGGCAACAGGGAGGTTTTAATGCTGAAAACAGAACCGGCGGAAAGGAAAAAGGCAAAATTTTACAACTTGTCATTGGGAAGATACGTGCTACTCAGTGAGCTTAACAATAAGGGAAATGAAATATCGGTCGAAGAGGTAAAAATGTATGCGATAAAGGATCTTGTTGAATTATATAAAATTAAGGATGCTAATGCTTATACAGCATCAACTCTACCGGTTGATGTTACCCCGGAACCGGAAATATCACCGTTGCAAACCCCGATAATTTCGGAAGAACCAATCCTAGAAGTATCAAAAGAACCAGTTCCTGAAGTATCAAATGTACTGGTTCATACGCCGATGCCAACTGCTGTAAAAACTGCGGAAGCCTTTAAAACACATACTCCAAAGATAAACACGCCTTTGCCTTTACCTACAGAAGAATACAAACCTGGGACGGGCTTAAGAGGAGAGTATTATGATAATGTCGATCTTACAGATCTCAAACTTGTACGTATTGACCCTGTTATCAGTTTTTACTGGGGGAATGGAGTGCCGGGGCCGGAGATCAGGGACAATGAGGCTTGTAGCATTCGCTGGACCGGACAAATACGGACTGAGCACAGCGAGGTGTATAAATTCTATGTAACACGTGACAATGGAGTAAGGTTGTGGATTGATAATAAACTGATAATAGATAAATGGGATTATGGATATAATGAGGTCAATGAAGGTGCAATATATCTTGAAAGCGGACGGAAATACGATATTAGGATTGAGTATTTTAACAGTATGGGTCAGGGGTTTGTCATACTTGAGTGGAGCAGTAACAGTGTGGATAAAGCAGTTATTCCGAGGAGATATTTTTATCCTTCGAATGAGCCTATTGCTGAGGTTAAAGAAAAGATTCCCGGAGATGGTATAGGACTTAATTGCGAATACTTTGATGATGGTAAATTAAAGGAACTAAAGCACACCGGAATTGACCCTACAATAAACTTTAACTGGGGTATGGGAACACCTCATAAAAACATAACCAATGACCAGAATTTCAGTATTAGATGGACAGGACAGATACAGCCGGTTTATAGTGAAGAGTATGTATTCTACCTGAACCATGATGATGGCGTAAGGTTGTGGATTAATGACAAGCTTGTTTTGGACAAGTGGATTCAGTGTGCTGAAACTATATCAAAAACAGAAAAGATACTACTTAAAAAAGGTAAGAAATATAACATAAAGCTGGAGTACTTAAATATTGAGAAAGTTGGACTTGTCAGACTGGAATGGAGCAGTCCGAACACTAAAAAATCCATAGTTCCGAAAAGTTGCCTTTATCCAGACTAAAATCTGAAACAATATGTCAGTTATTTATTACTGCATTAACGGGTATTATTAATAATACTCGTTAATGCAGTAATATTTTAGTCTACAGCAGAACAATAATTATAATTCGTTTTGCATTTTAGAATCTTCTCTTATTTATTTTTCTGAAATACCCGATATTATATTTATATATTGTAGCAAAGTGCCCCTTATCTTAAATTTGTTTCTATATCCGGGGTTTAGAGCAGATAATGGAGGATAGAGTTCATGGATGAGAATAAATACTATTCAGGATCCGACGATGATTTGGTGTTTTTGGAAGAGGATGCAGATACTAAAAATTTAGAATACAATAAGTGGAAAGTTCTAATTGTAGATGATGAAGTGACAGTTCATACTATTTCCAATCTAGTGCTGAATGATTTTATTTATGAGGGCAAAGGTATTGAAATTTTAAATGCTTATTCTTCAGAGGAAGCTGAAAAAGTAATGGAGGAAAACCCTGATATTGCGGTAATCCTGCTGGATGTTGTAATGGAGGATCAAGACTCAGGCTTAAAGCTTGTTAAATATATAAGACAGTGCTTGAACAATAAACTGGTAAGGATTATTCTAAGGACTGGACAACCTGGATTTGCACCTGAAAGAAAGGTAATAATTGAATATGATATTAACGATTATAAACTGAAAAGTGAATTGACTTCTGAAAGGTTTATTGTGTCTGTAGTTACGGCGTTAAGGAGCTATAATGATCTTCTCGTCCTTAGTGTTAACAAAAAAAGTCTTGAAAAGATTATTGACACTTCATATTCATTGTTTTCAATAAGAAGTTTTAGTGATATCATATCCGAGGTTTTGCCTCAATTGATATCTATTCTTGAGCTTAACAAAAATGCTCTTAAAAACAGGGCTTCAGGTTTTACTGCCATAAAAGATAAAGATAAATTTGTGGTAAAGTCTGCGGCAGGTGAGTTTGTCGATAGTGTCAATAAGAATATTGATGATATTATTGGTAAAACATCCCTTGAGAGTGTAAAAAGGGCATTGAATGAAGAAAGAAATATTTATACTGGAAATGAGATTATTTCATATATAAAAAGCCAGTCTGGGGCAGAAAATCTTATATATTTAAAAGAACTAAATGGGCTTAATGAGTTTAGCAAAGATATGGTAGAAATATTCTGTAGCAATCTTTCAATTGCTCTTGATAATATTATTTTGAACAGGGAATTGGAAATGTCCCAGAGGGAAATTATATTTACTTTGGGTGAAATAGCTGAAGGCAGGTCAAAAGAGACAGGTCAACACGTAAAAAAGGTGGCTGAGTATACAAATATAATAGCTCTAGGATACGGAATGTCGCCGGAAGAAGCAGGAGTATTAAGAATGGCTGCCTCTATGCATGATATAGGAAAGATTGGAATCCCAGATTCTGTTTTACACAAGCCGGGCAAATTTACTCCCGAGGAGTATGAGATTATGAAGAAGCATTGCCAGCTGGGATGCGATATGCTCAAAAATTCAAATCGGAGTATTATGAAGGCAGCGGCAATAATTGCACTTGAGCATCACGAAAAATACGATGGAACCGGATATCCGAAGGGGTTAAAGGGAGAAGATATTCATATTTACGGAAGAATAACAGCAATTGCCGATGTTTTTGATGCCCTTGGAAGACAGCGTGTATATAAAAACGCTTGGAAAGTTGATGAGATATTTGAGTATTTGAGGAAGGAAAAAGGAAAACATTTTGATCCGACGCTTCTGGATGTTTTTTTTAATGAGGTGGATAAAATTTTGGGTATTATGGAGCATTATACGGAATAAAAAACGGATGCAAGTGCATGAGTTGATTTATACTGAAAGGAATGGTTTTTTATTAGTAAAAAAACTTCAAATACTATAAGAAAGCTTTCAGGGATGTTATTGAATCCAATAAAACTTAAGATTTTCAGTAATTTAAGTATAAGGTTCAGACTTCTATTGTTTTTTTTCATAGTTATTATGATACCTCTGCTTCTTGTTGGTTTTATTTCGGACTATATGATGAAAGGTGCACTGTCAAATCAGGTTCAGACTTCCTATATGGAGATTGTAAAGCAGGTTTGTGAAGTTACCGATATTTCCATGGAAGAAGTTGAGAGAAAGCTGAAAGCTGGAAGTAGCGATAGCAGGCTTTGGGCAGCACTTGGAAGCCGTGCTGGAAAAAGTCCTATAACGGAGTATGAAGATGCTGGTTATATACAAAGCTTTTTGCACAGCCTGTACGCTAACGACAGGACATTTGAAGGTGCAGGGATAATTACGGAATATGGTGCTTATGGGAATCTATTTTCCAAGGTTTATTTGAACCAAAACGATTTTTTTAAAACCCCTTTATATAAGGCTGTCCACAATGCTGATGGGGGTGTTGTGTGGGAGGGAGCCCATGAAGACACTTTTGGAAGCCGGAGAATAGTTATAACTGCTGCGAGGCTTGAAAAACATGGAGGTAGTGGTCAGCAACTGGGTGTAAGTGTTGTCAATATAAAACCGGAGTTTTTCAAAAACATTCTGAGCAAGGTTTCTACCGTAGATACTGATAGTATAAAACTTTTCATTGCAGAACCTGATATGAGGGTTGTTGCCGGTATAGGTGATGATAGTTTGGAAGGGTTTGTTTTTAGCGACAGTGATCTGGTTGAAGAAATGAACAAAGAATATAAGAAAACTGACGAGGGGTTTTTCTATTATAAAGATAGTTTGATGTTTTTTGATACCATTTCCCTTACAGGTTGGAGAATTATTGCGGTAGTTAAGGATGAAATTATTATGAAACCGGTTCAGGAAGTTAGAATGCAGGTGTTCTGGATTGCATTTATCAGTATTGCAATTTCCTTTATGCTTGCACTTTCCATGGCTAAAAATGTAACCGAACCTATTAAGAGTATAGTGAATGTTATGAAAAAAGCTGAGAAGGGAGATCTTGATGCAAAATGTGAGGATTACGGTAATTATGAAATGTCTTTTCTTTCAAGATCCTTTAATAATATGATGAATGAAGTAAAGAAATCAAAGAACGAACTTGAAAAACTAAATAAGGATCTTGAGCAAAGAGTTGAAGAAAGAACCAGTCAGCTTAAAATAGCAAATGAGGAACTGATACAGCTTAATAATCAGCTTAATGACTATGCCAGGGATCAACAGGAAAAGAATATTGAATTAGAACAGGCTCTCGATACCATTAGAGAAACGCAAAAGCATCTTGTGGAGTCTGAGAAAATGGCTGCATTAGGCAATATGGTAGCCGGAGTGGCACATGAAATTAATACTCCTGTAGGTGTGAGTGTTACGGCAGTAACTTATCTGCTTGAGAAAACAAAGGAGATTGAGAAATCATATATAACAAACCAGTTAAAGAAATCAGTGCTGGAAAAATATATTAAAGTGGCTGTCGAATCCGCTTCGGCAGCTTATTCGAATCTTCAAAAGGCATCGAATCTGATTAAAAGCTTCAAAAGAGTTTCGGCTGATACAACAAATGAAGAAAAGACCATATTCAATGTTTCCGAATATTTGAACAACATTGTAATAGCGCTAAGTCCTGAATTCAAGGGCAAAGACTATAATATCGTTATACAGTGCGATAAGGATATTGAGATGTTTTCATATCCCGGCTCCTTATCTCAGATATTTACCAACCTTATAATGAACTCTGTAATACATGGTTTTGAAAAAGGTTCTAAGGGCAATATCAAAATTGATGTGTTCAAAGAGGATAACAAAATCATATTTGAATATTCAGATGACGGAAAGGGTATCCCAGAGAGCATCAGAGAAAGGATTTTTGACATGTTTTTTACTACTAAAAGGTCTGACGGGGGAACAGGATTAGGTCTTAATATAGTCTATAATATTGTTACACAAAACCTTGGAGGGTACATAAAAGTAATAAGTGAAGTCGGAAAGGGTACATCATTTGTAATAGAAATTCCGGTTTTGGGTTAATAGATTGATATATTGTAGAAGTGAAATGAAAGAGGTCTAAAAAAGCTCAGGGACTTCGAGCCCCCGAGCTTTTAAATGATTAGTCTTGGATTTCTTCTTTTTCAGCATCCTCTGACTCTTCTTCATCCTCAATGGCTACTTTGGCTTCAGAGAGCACTAACACTAACTTATCCGCTTCAATATCCGGTATTACTCCCTTTGGATACTTAATATCGCCTACATTTACTTTATCATCTGATGTCATATTTGTTATATCGATTTCCAAATAGTCAGGAATATCCTGAGGCAAACCTTTCACAGGTATTTTATCAAGCTGCGTTAGCACTAAGAGTTTTTTAAACTCTGCCTCTTCCTTACCAATTATTTTTATGTCAAGATCCATTTTTATTTCTTCGCTTAATGAAACCTGTTGGAAGTCTACATTCAACAACTCTCTTTTTATGTTTGAATAATGCATTTCTTTAACCATTGCGGTACTTGATTCTTTTCCGTCAATATCAAGATTAAACAAATAGTTTCTACCGTATTTCGACAGATTCTTTACTACTTCATCTCCTTTTACCTTTATTGAAATCGAGTCTTGCCCTTTTCTGCTAATAGTAGCGGGAACATAACCTGTTTTTCTCAGCTGTTTGCTTGCTCTGCTATTTACAGTGTCCCTTTTCGAAACTGCTATTACAGCTCTTTCACTTTTTGCGTTCATAAGAACCTCTCCTCTCTTTTTTTAAAATAACTTGTTTTGAAAAATCGCTGAAATGAACATTTTTTATAGGAATAAATACTACATACCTGTTCCTTCAAAATTAACATGAAGGAGATTCCGATTATATCACAGCGATTTTAATAGTACAAATTTATATTAATAATGCATTAACTATATCAAATAAATGCAGTACTTTCAAATTTCCAAATAAATGAAACAAATTTTAAATTATACCAGCTTCATTCCAAGAGGTCTAATATAATAACCAATGGGCTTAATATAATAAGCCCCGCTTTTTAAAAAAGAGGGGCTTATACACTATAGTCAATTAAGGTCTGAAGTAAAATTATTTCCAAAGCAATATTATTTCCAAAGCAATATTTCAGCTATTCCGAGGAAATGAGTGAAAGCCAACTATCGAGTTGTCTTTGCTTTTCGGCTATAACCTTATCAACGTCTGCGTCTTCCAATTCCCATAGAAAATCATTATAGGTGTTTCCAGGATTCAGCTGACCGGTTGAGTAAAGAGTAAAGTATTTTGCAACGATTTCTGTCACTTTGTTTTCAGTAACCCCAACCTCTTTTGATGTGTAGGTAAACCCCATAATTCTCGATTTTACAGACATATCATTAAATTCTTTAAACTTTACCCATTTATCCGGGTCTTCACCTATCCAGATGAAATCAAGAAACTGACTTCCGATCTTCCAGTTGTTCAAGGGCAGATATCCTGAATTATTGGCGTCTACCCCTTCGGGGTAATCAATAATATCATCATCAATTTTCACATAGTGTTTTCCTTCTATACCGTTGACAATCAGATTTACCAAATCCTTATCCTTATAAAGTCTGTTTAGAAAAGCCATGGTTATTTCTGGGTTTTCGCAGCTTTTCGGTATTGACATCATGGCTCCTGTACATTCTCTGGTATCTGCATAAGGAATTCCCCATGAGTGTTGAACAAATTCGATTCCGTACTGCTGAGTCATTTCTTTATCCTTACCAGGCTTTAAAGGAGACATAAGGCAAAAGTAATTGTCAATCTTTTTAATGGCGTCGGCATTTGCGTGCTGATCAGTAAATTGATTGAAATAACCCTTAAGATTCCAGGAATAGACCATCTGAGCGGCTTCAATCATGTCCTGTTGCTCGTACTGGTTAACAACCGTATAGTCCACTCCATCCTTTCTAATAGCCCCTGCAGAAGTGTCTGAGCCTATTGCTTCATAATTGTTCATGTACACAATTCTAAGGGGTGTGCCGTAACCGTCAAGCAAGAAGGGGATTATTTCCGGTTCTGTTTGCTTTATAATATCAAGAACTTTTTCAAGATCCTTAAGAGATTTTATACTCTTAATATTTATATTATGTTTTTCAACCAGCCTTTTATTGAATAAAAGGCCGTAAGTAGCTCCAAACTCCTTATTCACCGGAATTGCATAAAGTTTTCCATTTACAGTTGCGGCTTTTAGCTGTTCTTGAGCAAGTGTTGACTTAATGTCCGCACCGTACATATCAACAAGGTCGTTCAAAGGGATCCATGAGTTTCTTCCGATTTCTTCAAAGTATTCATCCCAAGAGGCTGTAAAAACCAAGTCTGCTTTTTCACCGGAATTAAGTATCATTCGTTTCTTATTCTGCCAATCGGATGCCAATATGCAATTCAGCCTTATAGTTACATTCATATCCTGCAACAATTTAGAAGCTTCCTCTTCTATAAGTTCAACATCAGGTTGCAGACCTGCACCGGGATAGTAAATGACAATCTCATAAGGCTCAGAGCTGTTGAGTTTCTGAGAATTGTTGGTTTCCAAAGATTCCTCTTCGGCAAGACCTTGTCGGAAGCAACCTGACAATAGTATACTAAGCAGTAAAACAATTGTGATGCCAAAGATATAACAACTTCTTTTGTAATTCATAGTACTTCCCCCTTTATTGCCAAGGATTCTAAAGATTAAAAAAACAATAAAACAATAAAACAATA
>LSQX01173369.1_pt2 | contig 10631 bp, 12 predicted proteins | sample 654561 | NCBI WGS metagenome assembly LSQX01 (sample SAMN04489861, study PRJNA283612) | anaerobic digester metagenome | isolation source: 4 biogas reactors fed with cattle manure at either 37C or 55C with and... | place: Denmark: Kongens Lyngby | collected 2014 | reverse complement strand
TGAAACCAGCGTTACGGTCGCAATCCCAAAACTTTAGCTTGACATTATCCCAAAGCGCAATAGATTGCCACATACAACAAAAAAAGGAAATAATATGAAAAAACATACACTGCTCATTATCCTGACCCTTGCACTTCTACTCTTGCTTGCCGCCTGTGCTGCAGGAAACGAGAAATTCGACAAAGAAGCCGGAAGAAAAGCGAACTTCCTGCACGGTTTATGGCATGGAATCATTGCCCCAATCAGTTTCATCATCAGTCTGTTCAACAAGACCGTAAGAATATATGAGATCAACAATATAGGCTGGGCTTATGATCTCGGCTTTTTGATCGGGGTTGGCGGACTCGGTGCCGGAGGAAGCTATTCTGCCAGACGCAAATAGACTTTATCTCTGAGTTTAAAAGCCATCGGAGTCTTATCAGGCTTTGATGGCTTTTTCTATTTCTGTTAGAATCCTCTTTGCCACGTCCTTGCCGAAGATATCAGGATGCTCACTGGGCTGAGAAAAGCCCCTGATTGCCTCGGGAAAGTGAGGGTCTTCCGGCGGCAAGAGGAGGTTCCAGCCGCAGGCGACGGTTTCCACCCACTCAGTCTCTGGGCGCAGCGTAACGCACCGCTTTTTAAGGATATAAGCTTCCTTTTGAATGCCGCCGCTATCGGAGAGCATCATCGCACAATTATCCATCAGCATAAGGAAATCAAGATATGCCTGAGGAGCGACAAAATGGATGTTTCTAAACTGTCTATTTATCATCTTTTGCAGGATGTTACGAGTGCGTGGATGAACGGGGAAGATGATGCGCGTACCCAAGCTATCGAGTTTGCTGAGAATCTCGTAGAGCTTCTGTGGGTCGTCCACGTTATAAGGTCTGTGCAAGGTGAGCAAAAAGTATGGTTCATCGCCGCTAAGTTTCAGTTCATCAATGACCTTACTCTCTTTGCGCGCTTTGGCAATTCCGAAAGCAAGTGAATCCACCATAATGTCGCCTACGAGCACACATTTATCACTAAGCCCCTCATTAACAGCATTTTCCATAGCTTTATCCGTGGGAGCCAAGAGCAAATCTGAGATATGATCGGTTGCGATGCGATTGATCTCCTCGGGCATGCTGCGATTGAAACTACGCAAACATGCCTCGACGTGGGCGGTTTTTTGCCCGAGTTTCACCGACGCCAAAGCACCGGCAAGAGTGGTATTCGTATCTCCATAAACAACAACGATATCGGGTTTTTGCTCGATGAGTATGGGTTCAATGAGCGAGAGGATTTCGCCGGTTTGCACTCCCTGCGAGCCAGAACCAACGCTGAGATTGTAATCCGGAGCGGGGATCTCCATATCTCTGAAAAACACTTCATTCATTTGCAGGTCATAATGCTGACCGCTGTGGATGATGATCTCTTCGTGCCCTGCCTCACGCACAACGCGGGAGAGAGGGGCAAGCTTGACAAATTGCGGGCGCGCTCCAACTATTTGAACTACTTTCATCTAAAACTCCGTTTATCTTTTGATGGGCAGGAAGATGCTCTCAAAATCCTGTTCCATAGTGTTTTGGGCATAGTCTTTGGTCTCTTTTGAGACGATCAGTTTATGACTGCGATAGTTATCCAAATCGCTTTCGGGGATGAGGGTGATCTCGCGTCCTTTGATGGACAGAACCTTCAGCTTAATCTCTCTATTTGTTTCAGTTACGACAATCTTTGCGTGCAAATTTGCCTCGGTGATGATCTCCGAGAAGGTCAGCTTGATCTCCGGCTTGAGGCTGTGAACGGTTGCTCCATTGCGCGGCGAATGCGAGACGATGTGCGGAGCTGTGTTATCATCCGTTGAACTCACCTTAAAGCCCAAAGAACTCATAGGCGAAAGATTGCCTTTTGCATCCATAAGCCCATGCGCTCTAAGGGTATAAGAAAGCGTATCCTGCTTTGCGGTCAGGAGATACAAGCGGTCTTTATCAATATGTTTCCTGAGGATATTCACCGAAATATCTTCCTCTTCGCCCTGGATATCGATATAGCGAATATCCGTAACTTCCTTACTGAGTTGCACTAAGAGCTCATGCGGCGATACCTGTTTGATGGACTTAATCTGCGCAAAAGTGGTGTCTGCATAAGCCAGCTCAATATCGAGGTTATTCTTGCCGGAAAGCGTGGCAACTTGCTGGAAAAAAGGCTCCCGCGTCTCATCATAACGCCCATTCTGATTCTTATCTATATATGCCCGCAGCAAGTAGTTAGCCGGCATAAGATTGCTGAGTGAATAGCTCTGTCCCTCGATCTTACCCAGCGAAACCATCAATGAATCCTCTGTGAAAACCGTGAGATTAACCGGCAATTCGGCATCTTCGCTGAGCTCATATTTGATCAGCCCGGAAAGCGATGTTGCAGCGGGGTTTCCATTCTTAAAGGCAAAGCTTTGGGAGTGAGCAAGTCCGTTCCCGCGGAGGTCTTTAAGTGCAGAACTGAGGCTGACATGATAGATGGTGTTGTCCTTGAGTGCCTCTTTGAGTTCGATCTTTAAAGTACTTCGTGAGAGCGAGATCCGCTTATTTATCACAGGTGGATAGATGAAAACCGAGTTGCTGACTGAGCTTTTATCCATCGGCTTTGAAAAGTCGATCTCAATGATGCCACCCTCGATTTGTCCCATGATGTCGGGCTGTGAAGATACAACTTCCGGCTTGATTGCGTCGATTTCCCCACCGGTGGGGGATTTTTTACTGCCGCAACCTTGCATAATCAAGATGAGAAAGAGGACTGAAATGAGTGTTATCCTTTTCATCACAAATCCTTTTGCAAGAGATACTTGCCCAATGCGTCATATTCGAGATTGACCAGCGTTCCCGCCGTGATCATGGTGAGATTGCTAAATGCCTCGGTATGCTTGATCAGCGCCACATAAAACTCACGATTGGAGAGTCCGGCGACCGTGAGACTCACGCCGTTGATGGCGATCGAGCCTTGGGGAATCATCAGCCGTCTATCCTGAGGATGCAGCTCATAGTGATAATATCCCGTGTTCCCGCGCTGTTCTTTGCGCAAAAATCGTGCCGCGCGATCGACGTGTCCCATCACCCAATGTCCGTCCAGTCTGTCCCCGAGGCGCAAAGCTCTCTCAAGATTGAGCTTATCGCCATTTTTCCAAAGCCCGGCATTGCTCTTTGAAAGCGTTTCTGCCATGACTTGCACGGTAAAAGAAGCGCGGTCAAATTCAAGAACCGTGAGGCAAATACCATTGCAAGCGATGGACGAGCCGATCTTGATATCATCAAAGATTTCAGGCATTTGGATGGTGACGAACTTCCCGCTTGCATCGCTTTTTTGAAAGAGGATGGGTGAGACTGATTCGATGATTCCTGTAAACATATTATTTATACGCTGTGTCGCCTTGCCCAGGCGTTTCTGAGGGTGTTATTGCTGCTATATTCGAGGTCTCCGCCAAAGGGCAAGCCAATGGAGAGTCTCGTGATTTTACAGGGCTTATCTTGCAGTATTTCAGAGATATAATGCATGGTTGCCTCACCTTCCGCAGAAGGTTTGAGAGCGAGGATGATCTCCTGCGGGCTGAGTTCTGCCACCATTTTAATCAGTTGTTCTGCATGGATTTCTTTGGGCCCAAAGCCATCAATAGGCGAAAGCAGATGACCCAAAACAAAGTAAAGTCCGTTATAATCATTCATTCTTTCGATGATGAGCACATCGGCGCTGTGTTCCACAATGCAAATCTGTGATTCATCGCGCGTTTGGGAAGCACAGATGGGGCAAGGGTCGCTCTCGGAAAGCATGAGACAGCGCGAGCAAGGACGGAAGCTCTCGGCGACCATCGTGATGCTCTCGGCAAGAGAGGAGGCAAAGGATTTATCTTCGGCAATCAAATGCCAGGCAAGTCTTTGCGCAGTCTTGCGTCCAATTCCCGGGAAGCGCGAAAAGCCTTCGATCAGCTTTTCTAAATTGTCGCTAAACAGCATGAGCGTTCTTAAAAGAGGCCGGGTATTTTCATGCCGCCGGTGAGTTTACCCATGAGCTCGCCGGAAGTTTCGCTAACTTTTTTGTGCACTTCTTGAAAAGCTGCGAGGATGAGGTCTTCGAGCATCTCAACATCATCAGGATCAACCACTTCAGGATCTATCTTGATGCCGACAATCTCGTGTGCACCATTCATTTCCACCGTGACCATACCGCCGCCGGAAGATGCTTCAAACACTGTCTCTTCCAGCTCTTGCTGGCTTTTCATCATCTCTTGCTGCATCTTCTGCGCTTGCTTCATTAACTGGTTCATGTTTTTTCCGCCTGGTAACATGTGAACTCCTTAAATAATTATTTTCATCATATCAAAAGGCAGGATGGCATTGAATCCGTCAAGCCAAATCTTATCAGAGAGGCAAAATAGCTCTTGAACACCTGAAATGGGTTTGAGAAAAGAAAAGTAATGCTCCACAGAAAAATCATGCTAAATCTAAGAGAGACATATAATTATCTTATAGACACAGAGGAAAACATGCATATTTAAATAAGAAGCAAAAGCCAGCATTTCCACTGCTTCCTTACTGAGTTCTGCTCATGATATGGTCATGATGTGGTCATCACCATGAGCATATCATGAGCGCACACTAAGCTGTAATCAATAGGGAAGACGTGAGATAGGGCTTGATGCCTAAGTGAAAGTAAGAGAACAATACACACAGAAATGAGAGACAAAAAAACAACGTAACCAACTATGAATAAACCATGTTAGCTACGTTGTAAATAAGGATAAAAAAGAGATTATTTGCCTTTTTTAATGCTTTCTAATTGTGGTTTGACCTCTTTTTCATAGCAATCAGGACAAACCGAATGAGAAAATAATGTGTCCGTGTGCTCCGAAAAATAGGTCTCCAATTCCTGCCAATAGTTTTTGTCTGCCCTTATCTTCTTGCAATAGGAGCAGATAGGCAAGAGTTTTTCCAGTGAACAAATCTGTTTCGCAGCGTTTTCCAATTTTTGTCGCTGTTTTTCCATGCGCAAAGCAGATTTAACGCGTTGAATTAGTTCGAGATTTGCGAAAGGTTTGCTAATAAAATCCATTGCTCCGAGTTCAAAACTTCGCTGTAAAGGCTCTAAGTTTTCATCCAAAGAAGCAGCGGTAATCATGATTGTCGGGATATCTTCGAGAGAGGGGTCCTGCTTGATGCGCTCCAAGACATCATAAACCGCTAAATCCGGGCATAATTATATCCACAATGAGGAGGTCCGGGCGGATGCGAACGGTTTCGACCATCATCGACGAGCCGCTGTTAAATAGCCGGATATTCTCGAATCCGGCATTTGTGAGAACGGTGCGAATCAGTCGCAGATTGGTCTTATCATCATCTGCAACATAGATTAGCATGTCTTTGATTTCGTCAAAATTAAACATGTGTGCCTACTTTTTGTTTTTTTGCTTTATGCTATCTGCATAAATGAACATCTCTTCGAGTGTGCGGAAGCGATCAAAGAGTGCGCTCGCTTCCTGCAACTGTTTGTCTTGTGAAATGGAAATTTTGTATGCCGCCTGATCGCCATGAACCTTGCGCACGAGTTCGCTTTTGAGGCTGGAATTGATGAAAGCGCGTGCACTGTCGAGATCAGCAGGAGTATAGCTAATATCCTGCTTTTTCACATAGCTAAGGAAGTCGTTCATCATCGACGAAGTGATCTGCGGATCTTGGGTGATATTGCGATCATGATCCACCAAATAGTCAACGGCATAGTTAAAGAACACGTTTTTGCGTCTGAGTTCCACGCCGAAAAGGGTGAGCAAGTCGCTATCCACTTCGATATCCGGTGCAATTCCGCCACCGCCAAAGACTTCGCGTCCGTTTGCAGTATAATAGATATTATTATGGTTATCCTCATCTTCTCTTGCCAGATCGTCTTTGGAGACTTCTTTGCCGGTGAGGAGTTTATCGTTGCTCATCTTGTGGATACAGCGTCCGCTTTTGATGTAATAATATGAGGTTGTGATCTTCATCCCGTTACCGTTTGAAAGCGGGATGAGCTGTTGCACGCTGCCTTTACCGAAGGTGTTTTTGCCCATCACGAGCCCTTTATCCCAATCTTGGAGGCTGCCCGCAAAAATCTCGGAAGCTGAGGCGGAGGCTTCGTTCACCAAAACGATGATGGGATAATCGCGCTCTTTGGTTTTATAGCGCGTGTAGATGGCGTCTTGGCGGGTGCGTCCCTTGGTTTCGACAACGAGTTTGTTTTGTCCGATAAATTCATTCACGGTATCCACGGCTTGATCCAAGAGTCCACCGGGATTAAAACGGAGGTCCATGATCAGTCCGCGCATATCTTCTTTTTCCAATTGATTGAGTGCGGCTCTGAGTTCGCTCACGGTGTTCTGGTTGAATGTGCTGATGCGGATATATCCCACGCCGTTATCCAAGAGGAAGGCATAGGGGATGCTCTTGACTTTGATGTTTTCGCGCACAATGGTGAAGTCGATGGGTTCGGTGATTCCGGGGCGAGAAATGGTGATCACGACAGTTGTGCCCACATCGCCGCGCATCTTTTTGATGGATTCATCGGTGGTGACGCCAACCACGCTTTCGCCATCAACCTTGATGATTTTATCGCCGGCGGTGATGCCCATGCGAAAGGCGGGAGTGCCTTCCATGGGGGATACGACGGTGATATAATCGCCTATTTTGTCGATCTGAATGCCGAGTCCACCAAAGTGTCCTTGGGTGTCGGTGGTGAAATCTTTAAAAGCTTCGGGCGTGAAATATGATGTGTGCGGGTCGGTGGTGTCCAACATGCCGTTGATTGCAGCTTTGATGAGCTCTTCATCGGAGAGATCGGTCACGTAATTCTGTTTGAGTTTTTGCAAAACCTCAGAGAAAAGTTGGAGTTGACTGTATATGTTTCCGGGGGAACTTTTTGATTGAGCAAAGGCATTTGTTGCAAATAGCAATAATGCTGCCGAAAGTACCCAGATACCGGCGATGGTTAAAAGGGCTTTGCGCTGTTTTGATTTCATTTATCCTCTCCTAATAGAACCTTAAGGGCTTTGATTATCTCGAAGTGTATAGCTTCCTCGCTTTTTTGAGCGTCAATGACAAGATATCTTGATTGTTGCTTTTTGGCAATGATTAAAAATTGTTCACGCACTTTTTGATGGAAAGAAAGGGCTTCTTGTTCCAATCTGTCTTGCTCGCGCGATGAAATCCGGCCAAGTCCGATCTCGGCGGGAAGATCGAGCAAGATGGTGAGATCTGGTCTTTTACCATAGCAAACAAACTCCGTGAGAGTGTCGATCACGCCAAAATCCAGCTCGCGCGCTGCGCCTTGATAGGCATAAGTGCTGTCATAATATCTGTCGGAGATCACGATCTTGCCTTCGTTTAAAGCGGGAATGATGAGCTCACCGCTGTGTTGGGCGCGGGCGGCGCTATAGAGGAGCAGCTCGGTTTCGGGGAGCATCTCTTGATTTTTGATGTCCAAAAGCAGGGCGCGGATCGCTTCGGCGATGGGCGTTCCGCCGGGTTCGCGCGTGCAAAGATGGGCTATGTTTCTATCGCTGAGATATCGGCTCAAAAGCTTTATCTGCGTGCTCTTTCCGCTGCCTTCTATGCCTTCGAGAGTTATGAATTTACCGCTCATTTTATGTCCTAATATTTATTATTACTTAGATAATCGTATCATATTGATAATGCTTGTCATCGCGCGTGGGATTGTCGATGAGGAAGTGAGCGCCGCGGCTTTCACGTCTTGCCAAGGCACTGCGCGTGACGGCGATTGCGATCACAGCCATGTTGCGGGTTTCCACGACCTCACGGCGCACGGCATTGTGTTGATAGAAGTTATTGATTTCGTTATAGATGTTTTCCAGGCGCGAGATGGCATATTTGAGGAGGCGACGGCTGCGGCGGATGCCGACATATCCGTGCATGATGGTGCCGATGATCTCGCGGTTGTGGCTGATCACCACCCATTCATTCTCGTTGAAGCTATCCATGAGGCGCCAGGGCGGGATATCCGGGAAGACCACCTCATCTGCCATGGAGGGGTGATTTGCGGCGTTATATGCCACGACAAGGGCTTCCAGGAGGGAGTTTGAGGCCAGACGGTTGGCGCCATGCAGTCCCGTGCATGCGACTTCGCCGGCGGCAAAGAGATTGTGGATATCCGTGATGCCGTCGATGGTGGAGATCACGCCGCCACAAAAGTAGTGGGCAGCAGGGGCGACGGGGATGTATTCACGGGTGAAATCTATGCCGCGCTCGCGTAATCGGCTGTCGATATATGGGAAATGTTTGCGCAATTCATCGTGCGGAATCTTTGTGGCGTCTAACCAGCAAAACTTTTCTCCTCTGCGTTTTAGCTCACTGTCAATAGCGCGGGAAACTATATCACGCGGGGCGAGATTTGCCTGTTCATGATATTTTTCCATGAAGGTTGCGCCGTTTGAAAGCCTCAGGATTGCGCCTTCTCCGCGCAGAGCTTCGGTGATGAGGAAAGTCTCGCCTTCGGCACTCCAAAAGGCGGTGGGGTGAAATTGGACGAATTCCATGTTGGCAAGGCGTCCGCCGGCGAGGCGCGCCATCGCCATTCCGTCACCGGTTGCGACATCGGGGTTGGTGTTGTGGCTATAAATCTGGGCAGCACCGCCGGTTGCGAGCATGGTCTTGCGGGCTTTGAAGATATCGACGCTGTGTTTTGTGGAATCCATAACATAGGCACCCCAGCAGGCGATGCCGGAGATGAAGCCGTGCTCGTTTTTAACGTGGTGTTGGGTGATGAGGTCGATTGCCAGTCTGTTTTCAAAGATGTCGATATTGGGGTTTTGGATGCAGTTTGCGATCAGAGCTTCCATGACCATGTGACCTGTGCTGTCTGCGGCGTGGGCAACTCGTCTGTGGGTGTGTCCGCCTTCCATCGTCAGCGAGAGGTTTTCCAGCCTTCGGTCATAACTGTCGTCTCTGCGGGTGAAATCCGTGCCGAGATCGATCAGATATTGGATGAGATCAGGACCTTGCTCGATGATGCGGCTGATGACTTCTCTCTTACCGAGATCAGCACCGGCTTTGATGGTGTCTTCAATGTGTTCTGCAAACGAGTCTTTCGCATCCAAAACAGCGGCAATCCCGCCTTGGGCATAGTCTGTATTACAATCATAAAGTCCACTTTTGGTGACAACTGCGACGCGTCCTTTTTTGGAAGCTTCGAGGGCAAAAACCAAGCCGGCAATTCCGCTGCCAATCACCAAAAAGTCATATTCATAAGTCATCGTCGTCCTCCTTTGAAGTCGAGGTGAAAAAGGCACCCATGACCACTGCATCCTCGGTGGGGGCGTTGTAATATCCTTTGCGGATGCCCAAAGATTGGTAGCCATATTTATGGTAAAGCGAGATGGCGACCTGGTTGCTTTGGCGAACCTCGAGATAGAATCGAGAGCAGCCTCTGTCTCGCAGGGTTTTCATGGATTGCTCCAAGAGATATTCGCCATGTCCCTTGCCTCTATGGTCTTTGAGGACGGCGAAGTTTGTGATCACTGCCTCGTCTAAAACCTTGTTATAGAGGATGAAGCCGATTAGCTGATTGCCAAGTTGCACGCCGAAATTCGGGTGATTAAACATCCCGTCAAAGGCGGCAGGTGGCCAAGGCTCGTCGAAAGTCTCTCGCTCAATCCTGATGACCTCAGGGAAATCTTCCAAGGTGAGCTCGCGCACAAGTCGTTCCATTGTCCGTCTTTACATCTTTTCCGGTGCTGAGATACCCATGAGGTCAAAAACTATTGCCAAGACGTCGCGCGTGGTTTCCAAGAGCATAAGTCGCGCTTGGGAGAGCTCTTTGCTCTTTGCGCTCACGATCTGATAGCGCGCATAATATTTGTGGATCATTGCGGCAAGCTCTTCGGCATAGACGCTTAGGCGGTAGGGCTCGCGATTGACTGAAATGAGCTCGAGCAATTCCGGTAGGTCAGAAAGCTTTTGGATGATGTGCATCTCTTCGGGTTTGTTCAGCTTTTTGAGTAGTTCCTTCTTGAAACTGCGCGGCCAAATCTTGTCTTTGCGTGCTTTTTTGATGATCGAGCAGATGCGGGCGTGGGCATATTGACAGTAATAAACAGGGTTTTCGTTGTTTTGCTGCATCGCCAGCTCGAGGTCGAAATTCAGATGCGCACTTGCCTTGCGGGCGATGAAGAAATAGCGGGCGGCGTCACTGCCTACCTCGTCGATGAGGTCGTCCATGGTGACAATCTTGCCGGCGCGCTTGCTCATCTTCACTTTCTCGCCGCTTTCAAAGAGGTTTACTTGCTGTAAGAAGATGATTTCGAGGACGCTGTCGTCGTGACCAAGAGCTCTGAATGCGGCGCGGATTCTGGGAACATAGCCGTGGTGGTCGGGGCCAAAGACGTCGATGAGTGTGTCAAATCCGCGTTGGAGTTTGGTGAGGTGATATGCAAGATCGGGCACGAAATAGGTGATGGAGCCGTCGGACTTCATCAAAACTCTATCCTTGTCGTCGCCAAACTTGCTGGAGGCAAACCAGATGGCTTCATCTTTTTCGAAGGTGCAATCCGCTTCTGTGAGATAGGATAGCACTTCTTCGACTACGCCTTCAGCGCGCAGGGTCTTCTCTGAAACCCAGCCTTCGAAGTTGACGCCAAA
>LSQX01305298.1_pt2 | contig 10632 bp, 10 predicted proteins | sample 654561 | NCBI WGS metagenome assembly LSQX01 (sample SAMN04489861, study PRJNA283612) | anaerobic digester metagenome | isolation source: 4 biogas reactors fed with cattle manure at either 37C or 55C with and... | place: Denmark: Kongens Lyngby | collected 2014 | reverse complement strand
TCGAAGCTTCCTCCCGGATCCAGGTACCGCTTCCCGCCGCCCTAGAGATGTTAATCACCTTTTTTGCCTTTGAAGTCTTAAGAGAATCCAGTATCCGTTTTCCTGCAGGGCTTAACCTAATCATCGGTGTTGGCGGGGGAATCGTTATGGGACTGGCGGCGATCAATGCCGGCCTTGTTTCCGGTATTACCGTTGCGGTAGTGGTCTTTTGTATCCTGGGCACTTTCAACACCTCCAACCCCGCCAAAGAGCAGGCCTGGCGCTGGATCCGGTACTTGTTATTCGCCGCAGCCGCCGCCTTTGGCTTTATGGGCGTGATTGCCACCGGGGTTCTGGTTTTGGCTCACATGGCTGGGTTAAAATCCTTTGGCGTCTCCTATCTGGCGCCATGGGCGCCCCCTTTACCCGTTGATATGGCGGACGCCCCGGTCAGGCTGCCCTGGTGGGCAAGTTACCGGCGGCCGCCCACATACCGGCCGCAAGAAGAAGACCGGCTTGGGGAGACGGAAGGGGAGAAGTAATAATGTTGGAAGAAAAGACAGGGATCGGCTCCGGGTTGTTCTTCATGGTATTATATGTCAGCATCTTTGGGTACGGTGTTATCCACGCGCCGCGTATGGCTGCGGAATATATGGGGCCCAACGGCTACTGGGGATTTATCCTCGCTTTTATCCTCGCAATTCCGGTGATGGCCGGCATTGCCTGGTTGGGAAGGCGTTTTCCCAACCGGTCGGTGATTGAGTATCTCCCCCGGCTTTTTGGGGTTTTCTTCGGAAAAATACTGGGTTTTCTGTTTTTAGTGGCAATCCTGGTTTTAATGATCCGGACCAGTAGAATCTTTAGCGGGGGCGTCAATATCTTTTTTCTGCGCAGGACACCGGCTTGGGCGTCGGCCTTCTTTTTTCTTCTGATCTCCCTTTATATAGCCCGCCAGGGGATTGAAGGAATAACAAGGCTGGCGGCTTTTGTCTTTCCTTTGACATTTGCCCTGAGTTTTCTGGCAATTCTTTTTTCCATGGAACATGTTGAGCTGGATAATATCCGTCCGGTCCTTTTTTTCGAGAGCGGCTTGTCTGTTGCCGCCGGAACGGCCAACCTGTTTTCCCCCTTTATGGTATTGTTGACGGCTTTGATGATCAATCCCTACTTGACAAAGAAGGAAAAGGGGTTTCCAGCCATGACCGGTGCCACCGCCCTGGCTTCATTCTTGATTTTATTGACGATTGTGAGTGGTATCGGCAACTATGGCGCGGATGGAGTTTTGCGCTACAGTTTTCCCGTTTTTGAGTTGTCCAGAAAAGCCCAAATCCCATTCATCCTGCAATCTTTCGCCCTGTTCTTCAGTGCCACCTGGCTGAGCCAAGTCTTGGTAGCCACCGGCTTGTTCTATTTTCTTCTGGCGGAAGGGGCGGCCCAATGGCTACAGGTCTTAAACTACAAATGGTTTACGCTTATCCTTTTCCCGCCGGTCTTCTTCTTAATTCTCTTCCCCGCCGGGGTAATCGGAGAGCGGGTAATCGCTTCCTATCTCCGGGTGGGGAGTTCTCTTTTTACAGTGGGGCTGGTCCTGGTTTTAGTCATTGTTGCCATTTTCAGGCGGGCGGGTGATCAAGAAGATGTTTCATAAAACCAGGATCATCCTCATTTTCCTCGGGATGCTGGTTTTACCCGGCTGTTGGGACGTGGAGGAGATTAACCGGAGGGCACTGGCAGATACCGTCTTTTTCGACATTGGGGAGAGCGGAAGGTTTAAAATCGGTGTTGTTTTAGGGGTTCCCGGTACAGAAATGCCCCCCGTTGCCAGCACCACCCAGCAATTTGTAAAACGGCATTATGAGATTACCGGGGAAGGCGACTCGCTGGTGGAGGCTTGGAGCGAAGTGCAGGCCGCCACAGTGCGGGATATCTTTTTTGGCCAGATCAGGGCTGTAATTTTATCGAAGGAACTGGCTAGAAAAGAAGATCTTAACGACATTTTGGATTTTATCGGCCGGATGCCGTTGGCGCCGACTGACATCCATGTTCTAGTCGCCAAAGACGATCCGGAAGAACTCCTGTCCATGGCAAACAAGGATAATTACGTGCCTGGGAACTACATCCACTTTTATTTCCGTTCCCCGGCCATAAGGTCGCTGGCCATTCCTATGGAATTGTGGCGGGTTCATGCTGTTTTGGACCAAAAAACAGGCGACCCCTTCATCCCCCTGATCGAGGAGTACCAGCAGATGTATAGGATTGCGGGAACGGCCCTCTTCAGCCGGAACCGGATGGCCGGGGAATTGACTAAGGAAGAGACGGAAATTTTGGCCCTTCTTAGAGGGACAGACGTGGGCTACCTTACGGTACACCTTGGCGATGCCCAACAGGAAATTTTCGGCTTTTCACAGGTCCGGTCGAAAACAAAGATAACACCCAATTTTTCACCGGACGACCGTTCCCTTGCGTTTAACCTGGACGTAAAGGCTATTGGGGTGTTGGTGGAGAGCTTCCCCCACAAGGAGATCCGGTGGGAAGACAAGAAAGAGATCGAAAGAAAAGCCGAAAAAATAATAAAGGAAGAGGGCGAAAGGCTCATCGCCAAACTTCAAGGTTTGTCTACGGATCCGGTGGGATTCGGTAGAAAATTGCGAATAATTTATCCCCGGGAGTGGAAGACCCTTGACTGGGAAGAGATTTATCCGGAGGCCAAAATCACCGTAAATCCCAGTTTTACCATTATGCAAACGGGTTTGTTCAAGTAGTCGCGGGTGATGGGGTGAAGCGCCGGAGCCCAGGACCGGAGCTTCACCCAGAGACAAATCTCAACGGAGTACTGCAATCACTGACCCATACTAAAGAGTCCCATGATTTCTTGAAAAAGGCTGCTCCCAAGTTCGGGGGGAGCCTCTTGTTATTCATTGCCGATAACCGGGGGAACCGGGAAGTGGGGGCAGCGGAACTTTCACTGTTATGGTAGTTCCTTTACCAATCACCGGGTTAATATGAAAATCGCCTTGCAGGGCTGATATGCGTTCTCTCATTCCCGCGAGGCCAAGACCGGGACTTTTGGTTTGATGCTCGTCAAACCCTTGCCCGTTATCTTCTATCTTGACCACTACCTCCCCGTCTTGAATGGCCAACAAAACCTTGGCCTTGGTGGCCCGGGCGTGCTTGACAATGTTATGTAGTGCCTCCTGGATAACCCGGTATAAAGCCAGCTGGGTGCGGTGGTCTATTTTCGTCTCGTCTCCCTCCAGCAGAGAAGCAACCTCCAGCTGGTAGCGGGCGCAAAAGAGTTCGCCCAGGGTTTCCAGGGCTTCGAAGAACCCTTTTTCCCGCAGGACAGTGGGTTGTAATCCATAGATCATCAGCCTCATCTCTCTTTGGGCCTCTTCCACCATCTCTTTTACTTGCCCGATGAGGGTTTTGGCTTTTTCCGGTTGACTCTGGAGGATCAGTTCCAGGGTATTCAGGTTGAGACTGATCCCGAAGAGGCTTTGGGAGACGGAGTCATGCAATTCCCTGGCAATACGGTTGCGTTCTTCGACCACTGCCAGTTCCTTATTTTTTTCTTCCAACCGTAACCGTTCATCCTTGATGGCAAGGTATTCGAAGTAAAAACAGATCATGGCGGAGACAATCCCCACCCCCATACTGGAGTAGAAGGCGGTCTTAAGGGAGGGAAAGATGGACCAGGGTAACAAAGTCATAACCAGGGCGACCAGGAAAAAGGCGAATGTACATACGAGGTAGGAATGGATTATGCGCAGGAAAAGGTGTTCATTGTAGGCCTTGAAACGGGAAAAAAGCCTCTTGGTTATTAAATAAGAAAAAGAGATGAAAAACCCGGCCACCAGGCCCAAGATGGTATAGGCTATGAATGGGGTTATCGCGTGTGGAAAACCCTCAAGGGTCAGCATGAACATGAGGGAGATTCCGATCCCGATTATTCCGCTGTAGATGATGGTTCTTAACTCTTTTCCCATTTTGTGCTCCTTTCCAAAGAACCGCAGGCAGGATTCGGTCCCTACGATTAAGATAAGAGGTTACATCGGGATGAGAAGTTTCATCCGCCGGCCAAACCAGTTACAGTTTGAACCATTCTGCCGCCGCACCCATCAACTCCGGTTAGATCCGCGGTTTAAACCAGCTTTAGTTTGAGAGCTTTGATTACCGCCTGCGTTCTATCTTTGACCTGTAATTTCTGGAGAATACTGCTGATGTGAGTTTTGACTGTGGTCTCGGAGATAAAAAGCCCGGCGGCGATCTCTTTGTTGGATTTGCCTTTGACCAGTTCAGCCAGGACCTCTTTTTCTTTCGCGGTCAAAGGCTCGACCGGTGGTTCCTTCCGGCTGACTTGTTGCATCAGTTTTTTGAGGATCCGGGGGTGCAGGACGGGTTCGCCGCGCCGGGCGGCTTTCACCGCTGCCAGCAGTTTTTCCGGGGGGGAGTCTTTCAATAAATAGCTTAATGCACCGGAGTCGATGGCAGCGATGATCTCTTCATCCTCGCAGAAACTGGAGAGGATGATCACTCGGGTATGGAGTCCGCTTTCTTTGATGGCTTTAATCAGTTCCACGCCGCTCATCTTTGGGAGGTGAAGGTCGATGATGGCCACGTCCGGCTCGAGTTTTTTCAATGCCGGCAGGGCGGTCTCCCCATCCCCGGCCTCCCCGGCGATGCGGATCTCCGGATCCGTGCTCAGGTAAGCCTTTAGTCCTTCGCGGACAAAGGGATGGTCGTCGACAATATAGATGCTGAACATCTTATCACCTTATCTACCTTTGCTCGGGTATTGCAACTCAGGAAAAGAACGGGATTCGATTGACGTAAGTAGATGCCATTTGTAAGAGTTTTGCATTTTACTCCATTATACCATATCTGGGCATTGATTTATCATACAGTGCATAGATTCCCCTATTGACAAATTTATACTTTTTTGGTACATATTTATGTAGCGAAATAATGGGGAAACAGTTAAGTTCTATCCTGTAACCGACCCCGAGGCCGCTGTTTTTTACGCCGATCATGTCTTTACCGGCATTACCGGCAGCAGCATCATCAGTTGTGAAATACCCTCCTCTTTAATCGGTGCGGAACGCTACTTCAATGCCATCGTTGTTCTGGAGGGGGACTATGACCTTCTAGGAAAGACTCAAGCCCAAATTATGGCAGCAGTTTTTGATGAAGGAAGAATCTTGTTTGGCAAAGCCCTAGATTATCCTCCCAGCAAGAATCAGAAGCTATACACCATCGCCAACGGGGTTAACGTAGAAAACTTTATATTTTTCGGTAAGAGTCAATAGTACTGATTACAGCCGGTAAGCTCAGTTCTGTGGTTAAGTAGCCCGCGCCGGGCTGTCCGATTTCGGGGCAGCCTCTTTTTTATTTGTTGTCGTGGCGGTGCCCGGCAGCTTTAGCGGACCCACTCAACCTTGAGTTTTAGCAGCCAGTCCTCGGTCATCAGGCCGAACTCGCTTTTTTGCTTCCCATAGGGTATTTGCATAGCGAAAGAAAGAATGAACCGTTCTTTTTCGTAACTGAGACTTAAAATGGCCAGCCCGCTCCAGTCGACCAGGTTTTGGATGATTATTTGTTCCAGGGCCAAAGCGGGCGGCAGTTCTTTATAAAACCTGGCCATGGCGTAGTGGCGGAGAAGACCGGGAAAACCGGTTTCCGCCAAAAACCCGGCGGTTTTTTGTAGCCCGGCGGCTACCGGCGGGCAGTTCTCATTTCCTGCCACCGGTGTAGCGTATCCGCTTATAGAAAGTAAAACCCTCTTCCATTCTTTCCGGGTCAGGCCGCTCCCATTGAAGAGGTATTCGATTACCAGGTTTGCCCCGCCGGTAAAGGTGTAATTGCCGCCCATCAGGGCCCTGACAAAGCCTTTCTCCGTGGTAGCCCCAATTGCGGGCATGTCTCCGTCTCCATATGGTCCGGGATCATCCGCATCCCCGGTGATGGCACGGAAGAGTTGATTCACCTTATTAACCTGCGCTTTCTCCCATTCTTCCCAGCCTATTTCAGCGTGGATCTCCAGGTTCTCCCCCCAAACCCGGGCCAGATTCAGGCCGGCCTTCCACTGCCGGTCGTAAGAGAAGAGACAACTCCCATCCACCCCGGAAAACCCGCCGCTCACCTTTACCCATGCCGGGGAGGATCGCTGCGGGGTTCCATAGTATTTCCGGAGGGTCGCGTCTTCATCTTCCGGCCATTCCAGCCGCGGCGCCCAACCAACCTCCAGTGTCAGGCCGGGGAAGAGGTACTCTCCCTTGAGCATTACTCTGCCTTCAGGGGGCAGTTCCCGGTCTTGCAGTAAAGGTGTCCGCTCCCGCGCGCGTGACCATACGTCCGAGGGATTGAAAAAATAACCGGCGCCGGTGGTTGCTACCTGCTTACCCAGATCAATAAAGAAGAAGTCTGCAGGATTCAGAGAGATATACAACTCATTCACCAGGTTGGCCGGGTCCGGTTCGTTCCCGCCCAGATGTAGCCGTACGGTATCTTCGAAGACGAACCTCCAGCCGTTCTCGCGGGAACAGGCGCGGAAAACCCATTCCCCTCTCCAGTTTAGGAGGAAAAGGCCGGTCAACTCCTTCTCCAGCCCCAGGATATTCCCGGGATTCAATAATGACCGGAATGACGGGGAAGAGAGTTGCCAGAGGCTTTTCACGAAAAAACAGGTATTGCTTGTGGAAGAATTGGTATTACCTGCGGTAAAACAGGCATTACCTGCGGCAAAACTCTGGCAACAGGAAACAGGCATAAAAAGCACACCCATCCCCAACCCGAGTACCAGGAGCATATGGTACACGTATGCGCGCTTTCGTGTAGATACTTGTGCAGTTATTCGTAAACACATGCCCCCACCTGTTCGTAGATATATTCTCCCACATGCTTGTGGATCTCTCCGGGCACATCTTTGTGGGTGTTTTCGTACATATCCCTGTACACGTCTCCGGAGAAAACCAAATTTGAAGTTGCTCACCAGCCCATTACCATCCTTTCCGTTAGTCGATTAGTCCAAAGGAAGATAGGTGAAACGGGGGAGGTACTCTTTCCGGTAGTAGTTGGCGGGGACGCTCTTTTCCACAAGCCGCTTGTATTCCATAACCGTGAATTTATCTGCTTGCAGGCTATCGTAAATGGTGACCCTCATCGCCACCGGCTTTCCCATGACCTGCCGGTATTCCTGGTAGGCGACGGTCTTCAGCAGTTTCCCGCTGCGGGCATAAAACTCCCCAGCCACCGGCAGGTATGATTCTTTATCTACGTAGAGAATGATCTTCTGATAGGTTCCTTCCCCGTTCTCCCGTGCTTCCAACAGCAAACGCATGCAAGTGCAAGGGTGTCCGCAGTGTGACAAGAACTCCGTCCCCTTGTCACCCAAAAAATTTACCCCTTTGTCACGCGCCTCGTGCGCAATGGTGTCCGGGGAATCCTCCTCCGGGAGGAGGGTGCAATGATAATCACGGGAAAAATTCACTTGCATAATATCGCCATTGGCGACTTCGCCCAGGAGAATCTGGGCGGGAGAGAGCTTAATCACATTTTTGGTCTTTTGGAAGTGCATCCAGATCTCTTTCCCGCTCATCAACATCTTTTGCCCGTTGACTTTTGGCGGGGCAAGAAAGTAGAGGAGGGTTTGGGCCTTTGCCTCCCGGATCCGGACATAGCCGGCCAGCGTATACCGGTCAATTATCTCCCCGCTTTTGTAGGAAGTAATCTCCATCTCAAAAGCAAAGTCAGGACTGAGCATCCGGTTTTCATCCACCTGTTGNNCCCCGGGGGTTGCGGGTTTTTCCCCGCCCGCCCGCACCGGAGAAAGGCCCAGGCTGGCCAGGACGAGCCCGGCCAGGAACACCCGGCATAAACCGGCCCGCCAGGATTTATGGCTATGGCGATGGTAGACGCGCATGCCAAGGAGTCGCAGGCCAAAAAAATAGGGTGAATGGGTCAGGCGGCGCCGGCCAAGTAACGACCGTAAACGCAAAGACCATAAATGCCGTGAGTCTCGCGAGTACAAGTTGCTCCCACTCCTTTCTGTGTGTGCGTGTTATTCCATGTTATTGCGCTCGCGTGCGCCCTTTGTTGCGTGCTAAAGATAACGCAACGCCTCGGCGATTTTCAGTTTTACCCCTTTCAGAGCAGGGTAGATCGAGGCCAGGACCGAGACCGCTGTCGCCAGGAGAAGGTTTTGCCAGGCCGTGGCGAAAGCCGGCACAAAAAAGGCCTGGTAACCTTCGGCCATCCCAGGCGGCGGTGGGATGTAGATGCCGCCGAGGACCGTGTTGATGAAGGAAGAACCGGCAAGCCCCATGAGGACGCCGAAAACCCCGCCGAAGAAACCAATCCACAGCCCTTCAGCCAAGAAAAGTCCCATAATTCCGGTTTTTTGCGTGCCGATTGCCCGGAGGGTGCCGATCTCCCGGGTTCGCTCCAAGACCGCCATGGTCATGGTATTGACTATGGTAAAGATGACCACCAGCATGATAATGAACCGGACAATTTGCAGGAGAGAGCGGTAAAACCCTTGGACTTGCCGGTAGTAATCGGCCAGTTCCTCCCAGGTTTTAACGACCAGCGGCTGGTCCGATTGGGGTTTAAGCCATTGGGTGATGGTCTTTTGGACCCCGCCGGTATATTCCGTCTTCTCCAGGACGGTAATCAACAAAGGGACGCTGGCAATATCCAAAAAATCCATGGCGGTCGGGAGATCCAGATAAACCTGGATATTGTCGAGTTCCCGCAAGCCCAGGGAAGCAATGCCGATCACCTCCAGATCGGCGGCGTTCAGCCCGCCGTTTCTGGTAACCGCCATCATCGTCAGAGTGTCGCCAACCCGGGCCTCGATCTTTTCCGCCACGCCTCTGGCCAAAATGACCCGGTACCGGTCGGCGGCGGTAAAATCCCGCCCGTCAATAATATGGCGAAAGCTTAGTAAGGAACGGGATAGTTCGGCCGGTACCGCCTGGACCATCACAATCCCCGACTTTTCCGCTCCGGCCAGGGTGGCGGAGAAGGTAACCTGCGGGACCACATCTTTCACCTCGGGAAGGGCCTTCAGCCTTTTTATGATCTCATCCGGGTTGGCAAAAAGATAGCTGAAAGGGTCAAAATTACCGGTGGTAAAATACTCTTCCGCCGTCGCCAGTTGGAGATGGCCCAGGCCGTTGCGGATGGTGGATTCCTGCAGCCCCCACAGGCTGTAACGGACAAAACCGTCAAAAAGCACCAGGGCCATAATACCAATGATAATAGCGGTTAGGGTCAGCATGGTCCGGCGTTTGTTCCGGAAGAGGTTCCGCAAAGCAAGAAACAGGGTCATGGTTTCTCCTCCTTTACGATGGCGCCGTCCAACAGGTATAAAACCCGGTCGCTGTAGGAGGAGACCATCGGATCATGGGTGGCAAAAATAAAGGTGGTTTTGTTCTCTTCATTCATCTCTTTCATCAGCTCCATGATGGCTTTTCCGGTCCTGTGGTCCAGGTTGCCCGTGGGCTCATCGGCAATGACCAGTTTCGGCCTGGTGACAAGGGCACGGCCGATCGCCACCCGCTGCCGCTGGCCGCCGGAAAGTTCATCGGGCCGGTGATTTTTCACCGCGGATAGGCCCACCGCCTCCAGCATCGCTTCCACCCGCCGCCGACGCTCTTTCTTTCCGATCCCTTGCAAAACCAGGGGGTATTCGATGTTTTCAAAGGCCGTCAGGACGGGGATCAGGTTGAAGTACTGGAAGATAAAACCCAGGGTTTTATTGCGAAACTCCGATAACCGTTTGTCGCCCATTGCCTCCAAATCCTGATTATACACGGAGACCTTCCCCCGGTCCGCAAAGTCGATCCCGCCGATAATATTAAGGATGGTGGTTTTCCCGCTGCCCGAGGGCCCCATCAGACAGACCATTTCCCCGGCGGCCAATTGCAGATTAATCCCTTTCAACACCGGCACCCTGGTTTTTACCATGATGTAATCCTTATAAACATCCTGCAAAGCTACGAGAATCATCAGTCAGCTCCCCTATCCTTCAAATAGTTCCAGCAGTTCCTTTGCCCGGGCGCCGGCCTCGCCCTCCGGGTCGAGTTGCCGGGCCTTGCGCCAATAGGCGACCGCCTCATCCAGCTTTTTTTCTTTTTTGTAGTACTCGCCCAAATGGAGAAAGACAGAAGCCATAATCCCGGCGGGGATCCGTTCCGGTTCCCGGTTGTACCAGCCAGCCAAGGCCAGGTAATCCTGGACCGCTGTTTTCTCCCGGCGGAAGAAGGACGGCAGGGCGATCCCGACGTTGGCCCGTAAGAAGAGGGGGAAATAGGAGTCCCGGCCGTATTTTTTGACCGCCGTATCCAGGTATTTCAACCCGTCCCTTACGTACTTGATTTTTTTTGCCGGGTTGATCGCCTCGCCACCGGCCAAAGCCAGGCCGGAACCGAGATAGGCGCCGCTGATGGGGCGGAGTTCCTCCGGGAGGCCCGGATGATGATAGACCCGGGTTAAGACTGTAACCGCTTTTCCGGCGTAGCCGCGGTACCCTTGCCCGGCGCCGTGCAGGGAAAGGTTGTGATAAAGAATGCCCAACCGCACGGCGGGTAAGAATTCCTCCGCCGTCAGATTCTCCAGGGAAAGGGTTCCGGCCAGTTTTTCGCTTTCTGTTAA
>LSQX01340685.1_pt1 | contig 10633 bp, 11 predicted proteins | sample 654561 | NCBI WGS metagenome assembly LSQX01 (sample SAMN04489861, study PRJNA283612) | anaerobic digester metagenome | isolation source: 4 biogas reactors fed with cattle manure at either 37C or 55C with and... | place: Denmark: Kongens Lyngby | collected 2014 | reverse complement strand
CATCGCCCGCCCTTCGGCGAGTGCGGGGGGGTGCCCTCGAATCCCGTCATAATGGTCCAGGGCGTTTGCTATGACGTTATCCCAGTACTCAAACCCGGTTGTGTTGAAAAAGGCAGTGACGGCGGGAAACGCTGCATCAAAGACGTTCTCCCACCCGAGCCCTGCGGTCGAGACGAATATCGCCTTGTGGCGGAGGGTGTGCTCGGCGGAGTAGTAGAGGGTCTTCAGGATGAACTTCTGTGCCCAGAGATACTGCGCGCGGTCGATCAACCCCTTCGTCTCCGCCGTGATCCCCATCGAGTAGATGGGGGATGCGATGACAAGAAGATCGGCACCAGCGATCTTCTCAAAGATCCCCGTGAGGTCGTCGTCGATGATACACACCCCGGTCTTGTGGCAGACGTTACACCCCTGGCACGAGGCGTAATCGAGCCGCCGGAGGACGATCTTCTCGATCTCCCCTCCTGCTTCCCGGGCGCCGTCGAGAACCGCATCAAGCAGCGTCTCGGTGTTCCCGTGCCGCCGGGGGCTCCCGGAGATCCCGAGGACGTTCACGGTCATGCTACCCCGACCTCCCGGAGGTACGCGGCGACATCCCGGGCCAGGCGCTCAGCGTCGGCATTTGCGGTCGGGTGGCGGTCGATCGCACCTTTTTCGTCGACACTGTTCACCATCAGGTACCGGATGTCTTTGTTCCGGACATCGATGACATGGAAGAAACACTTCACCGACGGGATCGTCGAGTCAAAGACGTAGTCCCAGTCCTGCCCGGCGGTCGAGAGGAAGATACCCACCCGTTTTCCTTTTCGTTCCGGCGGGACGACCGGGAGGTGGAGGACGAACTTCCGGGAGCGGAAGACCTGTGCCCGGTCGACCAGCGTCTTCGCCTGCGCGGTAAGCCCCATACAGTAGATGGGGGATGCGAGGATGATGCAGTCGGCCTCGATGATCCTGTCGTAGACATAGTCCATGTAGTCTCGCTGGACACACCGGTTGAGTTTTTCGCAGGCGTTGCATCCCTTGCACGGTCGGATATCGGCCTCGGTGACGGCGATCTTCTCGGTCGCAGCTCCTTCCTCCGCCATCGCGGCGAGCACCCAATCTAGCAGGGTTTCGGAGTTGCCGTGGCGACGGGGTGAGGCCGCAAACGCGAGGACGTCTATGGTCATATACAGAGTGTTGCTCGGCCGGAGGGTAAAAACGTGCCGGGACTCCCGCTCCGCTACACGTTCTCCTGCGATAGCCCGATCGCGAGCGTGTAGCAGAGCGCGATCGTCACAAGCGTGAACGGAAACGCCGGGAGGATCGCCATCGCCTGGAGAGAAGAGAGCCCGCCGGTGATGAGGAGAACGATTGCGACTGTGGAGAGGGGAGACACTCACGAATCATTGTGGCCTCCCGGCTGCGGAACAAGGAATACCGAAGCTTTTGACCCGGTTCACGATCCGCTCCGCGGCGGCCTCCGTCAGGTCGGAGAGAGACGGCGGGAACCTGCCCGGAAAACCCCGAATACAGGTAACTTCGGGTTTCCGGCACACTGAATGCACCGAAGTCGATCCCGGGCCTCCCGGTCGTTTGCGCTCCGCTCCACCAGAAATGCGAGAGTTCAGAAAAAGAGGATTAGAGGTTCTTGAAGCAGAGGTACCAGTCTTTGCACTCGTAACCTTCCTTCATCCGCTTCTCGATCCCCTCGGCGGTCGATGGCGCCGGAACGATGACCTTCTCGCCGGGCTGCCAATTCGCCGGCGTCGCGACACCGTGCTTATCGGCGGTCTGGAGGGCCTTTATGAGCCTGATAATCTCGGGCATCGAACGGCCGCTCGACATCGGGTAGTAGAGCATGGCCCGCATGATCCCCTTGTCGTCGATGAAGAAGACCGTCCTGATGGTGGAGGTGTTGCTCTGGCCGGGGTGAAGCATCCCGTAGGTTTTGGCGACCTTCATGTCGAGGTCGGCGATGATCGGGAACGGGATCTCGACGCCCATCTTCTCCTTGATGCTCCTGACCCACGCAAGGTGTGAGTGGACGCTGTCGATCGAGAGGCCCACGAGCTGGACGTTCAGATTCTTGAGTTCATCGGCGATCCCGGCGAACGCCATGAACTCCGTGGTGCAGACCGGCGTGAAGTCGGCCGGGTGGGAGAAGAGGACGACCCACTTCCCTTTGAGGTCTGAGAGTTTCAGCTGTCCGTGAGTGGTCAGCGCATCGAATTCGGGTGCTTTCTCGCCGATGATCGGCATCTGAATTACTTCTTCTGGTTCCATGATAGTCACTTCTTCGGGCGGTTGCCCAGATATTCTTCGAGGGCGGTCTTGCCGTGGACGTAGGCCGGCATCCCCGCGAGCAGGAACGCTACCCTGAGTCCTTCTTCAATCTCTTCTTTTGATACGCCGAGGCTCCCGGCGCCCGCCATCTGTGCGCGGACGGCATGATTGTCCCGGAGCGCAGCGGCGATCGCGATCGCGATGACCTTCTTTGTCTGCTTTGAGAGGGCTCCGTCGGCCCAGATCATCTGGTCGAGCCCCATCACCTTTCCATATAGGTCGGGGTCGGTTACTTTGAGCTCTTTGAATATCTCGGGAATTTTCCCTATCTTCTCTTCCAGTTTTTTCTCTTCCATTGCACATCTACTCCTTGAGCACCATCGGTTCGCCGCAACAGATCAACTCCCCACCGCCGGCTTCCAGAACCTGAACTACGTTTCCGCAGATCTCGCAGTGGTAGATCTCTCCCTCTGACGATACGTTCACCATTTTCCTTTCACCTCGATGGTTCCTGGTTACTTCTTCCTCTCAGGGGGACGCATGACGTCCTCCGGTGATTTAATGTCCGGCCTGATGTGAGTCATCGGAAGGCAGTTGTACATCTCACAGGCGCAGGTCGGGCATTTGACGAGATCCTTATCGGTACTGTCGATCCGGACCTCCCGCCCGCAGTCGATGCAGATGAATCGACCGGGGCCCGGCTTCTCTCCTGCTTTTGCAGTCTTACTGGTTCCTGGTTCGGCCACAGGCACTCACCAGACCGATCATATTGTTTCAAGGTATTTAGCAGTATCCTCTCCATCCGGACCAGCACAGCCCTCCGGGCCCCGGTGCGCCGCATCCTATTAATAGGGGCGTGTTCAACCCAGAACCATGGGGAAAAAGATCATTGCACTGCTCGGGAGCCCACTCACCGGCGGAAACACCGCTATTCTCCTCGCTGAAGCCATCAGGGGTGCAGAGGAAGCCGGGTGCGAGGTCGAGAGGATCGAGGTTGCGCGCCTGGATATCCTGCCCTGCATGGAGATCTTTTACTGCAGGGAGAACGAGACCTGCCGGATCCAGGACGAAATGGCGGGGATATACGATAAATTCCGTGAGGTGGACGGCCTGATCATTGCAACTCCTGTGATGACGATGGGCATCCCGGGAAGGCTCAAGTCGTTCATGGACAGGTTCCAGGTCTTTTACATGGCTAAGTACCATCGCGGTCAGCCCTTTGTCTCCCCGGAGCGGCGGAAAGGACGGGGGATGCTCTTCATATCCATCGCGGGGATGAATATCCCGAACGTCTTTGATGGAGCAAAGACGACCGCGAAGGCGTTTGGGGAGATCATCGACTGCCCCTACCGCGATGAGGTGCTCCGAAACGATATGGATACGATCCGGGATATCAGGACCCGGCCGGAGGTGATGGAGGCAGCTTATCGGAAAGGCTATGAGCTCGGCCGGTTCCTCTCCCGCACCTCTCCTTCGGCGTGAATCGCCGGCCCTGATGTGGGCGAACCTGCCCCTGCGCCGGGTGCCATAAAGTTTAATACAGCGCTTTCTGAAATGATCCACGTATGCCGACTGATGAGAACGCTCAGAATGCGTTTGCCGGGGAGTCCCAGGCGAACAGGAAGTACTCGGTCTTTGCAGAGAAGGCAGCTGCTGAGGGGTATCCTGCAGTGGCAAAACTCTTCCGCGCGACAAGCGAGGCAGAAGCCGTCCATGCAAAACGCATCCTCTTCATCATGAACGCCGTAGGGAGCACCGAGGAGAATCTCAAAGGTGCGATGGAGGGGGAGAACTACGAGTTCATGGAGATGTATCCTGCGTTCATCGCCGACGCAAAGAGCGAGCGCAAGAATGAGGCTACGATCGTCTTCACCCATGCGATGAAGGCAGAAGAGGTGCATGCAAACCTCTACCTCCAGGCGCTCGAGGCCGTCCGGGATGGAAAGGATATCGATGTGGAGAAGATCTATCTCTGCCCGGTCTGCGGCGACGTCGAACTCGGAGAACCGCCGGAAAAATGCCCAATTTGCGGTGTTCCGGCGCGTATGTTCCGTGAAATCCAATAACACTTCTATTTTTCAGCCTGATGCCTGTTTCGTGCTGTCCCCTATATGTTAAATAGGGCTCATGAGATATCTTCCATTATGGCAGGTGTGAAGGTCTACACGACGGGGAGTTGCCCCTACTGCCGGATGGTCCAGGCGTTCCTCACGAAGCACGGCGTTGAGTACGATCTCATCGATGTCGGGAATGATCGTGAGGCGGCGCGGGAGATGGTCCGGATATCTGGGCAGCGGGGGGTGCCGGTCACGGTCTCCGGTGATGTGGTGATCGTCGGGTTCGATGCAAAACGGCTCCAGGAACATTTTGGGGCACTGGATGCGGGAGAGATCTATGATGCGATCATCGTGGGCGCCGGCCCGGCCGGGCTGACCGCTGCGGTCTACTGCGCCCGGAAACAGATGAAGACTGTTGTCATAGCGGAAAATATCGGTGGTCAGGCAGCCTCGAGCTGGGTGATCGAGAACTATATGGGGTTCTCGACGATCTCAGGCGAGGAGCTGACCCGGAAGTTCGAGGAGCAGGTCAGGGGGTTTGACGTCCGCCTCGAACTTGAGAGCGTAGGGGAGGTTCGAAAGGAAGGCGGGGTGTTCCTCGTCCGGACGGCCTCTGGAGCCACCTACCGTGGTCGGACACTCATCCTCACCCCCGGCAAAGAGCCGCGAAAACTGGGAATTCCGGGTGAGGACCGGTTGATGGGGCGGGGGGTATCGATCTGTGCTATCTGTGATGCCCCGTTCTACCGCGACAGATCGGTCGCCGTCGTCGGCGGTGGGAACGCAGCGCTCCAGACCGCGATCGAGATGACGAAGTATACGAACTCCGTGACCCTGATCGCCCGGAAGGCGTTCCGGTGTGATGAGATCTACTTCACCCGGGCAGAGGAGGCGGGGATACAGGTCCTTGCCCACCACGAAGTGACGGTGCTTCATGGGGAAGAAGGCCTTACCGGAGTCACGATTCGCGACAACAAGACCGGGGAAGAACTGGATCTTGATATCGACGGCCTCTTCCTTGCGATCGGGCTTGTACCGAATACGCGATTCCTCGGGGATCTGGTGGCGCTGAACGAAGCAGGGGAGATCCTCATCGACAATGACGGCCACACGAACGTTCCCGGGATCTTTGCAGCCGGAGATGCGACCAGTGTTCGGGCAAAACAGATCATCGTCGCCGCCGGCGATGGGGCAAAGGCGGCGCTCGCGGCGCATGAGTATCTTGAGGAACTCACGGGCAGGCCGACCGAGGAACAGGTCATCTGCACGTGAGATAAGGAATATAAGGCGAGTTCGGGAGAACCCGGAAGTCTAGCGGGAGATCTTCTCCCCAAACTCGTTCGTTTTCATCCAATCGATGATCCGGCCCGCGGATATTTAGATCCAGCGGGCCAGCTCAGATTTTTTGAGATCGGCAAAAGCGAAGCCGTCCAGGTGCGCCGTTGTCGATGCCGGGTTTTACGCGGAGCCTTCCCGCTCCGCATCCTTCTTCCGGTACCCTTCGAGCAGAACCGTCACCAGGTTCTTCACCGGCACGTCCGTGCAGTCCGCGATATGGAACTCACAGAACGGACAGACCGTCACCACGACATCGGCGCCGGTCGCCTTCACGGCCTCGTCGCGTTTCGCCCCGAGCGCTTTCGCCTCCTCCGGCACCCCCGAGCGGACGCCGCCGCCGGCACCGCAGCACTGCGTCGGCATCTCCACGAACTCCCTGACGGCATCGCGGAGGAGTGCCCGGGGCTCTTCACTGATCCCCTGGCCGCGGAGGAGGTGGCAGGGATCGTGGTAGGTCGCCGTGATATCGAGTTTTGTCGGCGGTTCGATCCCGTACTCGGTCAGGATCTCCGTGACATCCTTCACCACAAACGGCGTCTCGTAATCGTTCTTCAGCGTTGCCCCGCACCCGGCGCAGATCGTCATCACGGTTGTTATCCCCCGGCGGGCGAAGGCCTCGATGTTCTTCTTCTTCAGATCGTCAACAAACGCCGTCTGCCCCGTCCGGATCAGCGGCGACCCGCAACAGACCTGGTCGTGGGGGACGATCACCCGGATGCCGTTGCGCTTCATGACCTCCATCGCATCGAGCGCCGTCTGCGGAACCCGGCCGTTGAACATGCACCCGACGAAGAACCCCACCTCGCCGCGGACGGGGCCGTCGGGCTCGATCACCTCCGGAACCTGTTCGAGGAAGGTCTCTTTCGTCCTCTCGACGCTCCGGCCGGTCTCCTGCACCAGCCGGGCCACCTCCTGGTGGCGGGGGAGGGTCAGTCCGCGGCGGTTTGCTATCTCCCGGAGTTTCTCGATCGCTTTGCCCGGGATATCGATCTCTTTCGGGCAGACTTCCAGGCACCGTCTGCAGGTTGTGCAGTAAAAGAGCCCTTTTGTGATCGCATCGGTTATCCTGTCCCCTGAGTCGCGGGGGTCAAGGGTGAGGCGCATCTCCTGCCGGAGCACCGTCGGTCCGGCGAACTCCGTCACCTGGAGCGCCGGGCAGGCCGATACGCAACAGAAGCACTCGATACAGTCCCGGAGCGGCTTGATCGTCTCGATCTCATCCTTCGCCGGGAGCTCCGCATCCGGTGCCGGGCATATCCGGGCGATCTTTGCGATCACCGGCTCCAGGTCGACCATCAGGTCTTTCAGGATCGGGAGCGCCAGCGGCTCGACCGTCATCCCGTCCCGGGCCTCCTCCATGCAGGCGAGGACGGGCGTTCCATCCACCCGGACGGCGCAGCTCCCACACTGCCCGGACCCGCAGCAGTAGCGGTAGGCGAGACCTGGATCATGATTGTCGCGGACGGCGTGGAGGGCGTGGAGAACCCGGGCTCCCTCGTTAACCTGGACGGTATACTCCTCGAAGTGCGGTTCTGCATCCACGGCGGGATCGAAGCGTGATACCTGGATCGTGATCGTCTTCATGTCATGGCCTCCCGCTGCTCGATCCCTTCACGGGTGAGCGAGACATAGGTGTGCCCGAAGGGCGACTTCCCCGGTTCTGCCGTGACCGTTGCATCCCGTCGGACGTGAGCGCCCCGGTTCTCCGGTCGGATAAGGGCGCACCGGACGATCAGGGATGCCGTGGTGCACATGTTCCGGGCGGTGCAGCACTCAAGGAGGTTCGCGGTCGAGGCGGCACAGAGCCGTTTGTCCGCCAGGCGCTTGATATGGCCGAGCGCCGTCCGGAGATCGGCGGCGTTTCGGAAGATCCCGGCCTGGTCCCACATCGTGAGTTTCAGGTCTTTCCGGAGATCGGCGGGGTTCACGGAGCCTTCAAAGAAGTCGTCGAGCACCCTGATCTTCTCTTCGATCGCGCCCTCACTGATCCGTCCGCTCCGCGCCGGGTTTTTTCCGGCAAACTCCCCGGCTCGCTTCCCGAAGACCTGAGTCTCCGCAAGCGCGTTTCCGCCGAGGCGGTTTGCACCGTGCACCCCGCCGGCAACCTCGCCGCAGGCAAAGAGCCCCGGGAGTGTCGTCCGGCACTCGGGTGTGATCCGGAGCCCTCCCATGATGTGGTGGGCGGTGGGGGCGACCTCCATCGGTTCTCGTCGGATATCGACGCCGTATGCGAGGAACTGCTCAAGCATCACCGGAAGCCTGCTCTCGATCGTCTCCGCGGGGAGGTGGGTCACGTCCAGGTAGACCCCGCCGCGGCTCGTTCCCCGGCCTTCCAGGACCTCGGTCGCGATCGCCCGCGCCACAACGTCCCGGGTCGAGAGTTCCATCCGTTCGGGGTCGTAGCGCTCCATGAACCGTTCCCGCCGTGCGTTCAGGAGAATCCCTCCCTCACCCCGGACGGCCTCCGTCACCAGGCGGCCCCGGGCGTCGTAGGGGTAGACAGCGCCGGTCGGGTGGAACTGGATCATCTCCATATCGATCAGTTCCGCGCCTGCCCGGTAGGCCATCGCGAACCCGTCGCCGGTCCCGGCGGCGGAGTTCGTGGATATATCGTAGACCTGCGTCCCCCCGCCGGTCGCAAGCACCGTCGCGTCGGCGCGGAAGAACACGACGTTTCCATCCCGGTCGAGGGCGATAGCCCCGGCGACGGTGCCGTTCTCGTCCTTCACCAGATCGATGACTGAGACCTCCTGGTAAAGGTGCGTATCGGTCGCGTCGAGCCGGTCGAGGAGTGTCATGATCATCTCATGGCCGGTCCGATCGCCGGCGTAGCAGGTCCGGGGAAATCGCTGCCCGCCGAACGGCCGTTGCGCGATCTCGCGGTCATCCGTGACATCGAAGACGGCGCCCCACCTGACGAGGTCGGCCATCCGTTCCGGCGCTTCGTGGACCAGAGCATCCACGAGTGCGGGTTCGTTCAGGTACGCCCCACCTGAGAGCGTATCCTCGCGATGGACATCGACCGAGTCCCGGTCACGCAGCACGGCGTTGTAACCGCCCTCCGCCATCGTCGTACACCCGCCTTTGCCGGCGATGGTCTTGGAGACCATGACCACGCCGCCGTACCGGGAAGCCTCGATGGCGGCCCGTACCCCGGCGCCGCCGCTTCCGACTACCAGCACGTGCGCGTCCACAATCTCATCTACATGCATCTTATTAGTCGATGCGTTGTATAATACCATAAAGTAATTGCAGGGAACGAGTGAGCCAGAATGAGGCTTTTAATGAAATTTGGCGGCACCTCCGTCGGAGAAGCGGATTGTATCGAGAGGGTCGCAGATATTGTAGAATCACATCGCGCGGCAGGGGATGAGGTCGCGATAGTCGTATCGGCATGTTCGGGGGTCACCGACCAGATCATAGCAGTGGCCGACGAGGTCATGGCAAGCAAGGAACAGCCCCAGATCGAGAAGTTTCTCTCGGCGATGCGGGAGCGGCACATTCGTCTCCTTGATGAGGTGGCTCCCGACCACGCCCGTGAGGTGGCAGCGACCATCGACGATCGGCTCATCCGGCTGCAGAACATCCTTACCGCGGTGCATACCCTGAAGGAACTGACTCCCCGGTCACGCGACTACATCGTCTCCTTTGGGGAACGGTTCTCCGCTCCGGTAGTCTGCGCCGCTCTCCGGCAGCGCGGCATCGCCTCGGTCGTCCTCGACGGCGCCGGGGCCGGGATTGTCACGACTGCAAACCACGGGGACGCTCGCGCCCTCCCGGTAAGCGAGGAGAAGATCCGTGCCCGGGTCGTCCCGCTCCTTGCCGACACCGTCCCGGTGATCATGGGGTTCATGGGGGTGACCGAGCAGGGTGTCGTCACCACCCTCGGGCGGAGCGGCTCCGACTACTCGGCCGCTGTCGTCGGTGCGGGTGTCGGTGCCGATGAGATCTGGATCTGGACGGATGTCGACGGGGTGATGACCTCTGACCCCCGGATCATCCGGGATGCCCGGGTGCTCGACGATATCTCCTACCTTGAGGTGATGGAGCTCTCCTTCTTCGGTGCGAAGGTCCTCCACCCACGCTCGATCGAGCCTGCGATGCAGAAGAGTATACCGATCCGGGTCAAGAACTCGTTCCGGCCCGAGGTCCCCGGCACCCTCATCCTCCGGGACGAGCACCAGGAGTTGCGGGTGGTCAAGGCCCTTGCCCTGATCGAGAAGGTCGCGCTCATCAACATCAACGGTGCCCAGATGGTCGGTCGCCCCGGTGTTGCAAAGATGATCTTCTCCGCGCTCGCCGAGCGGGAGGTGAACGTCATGATGATCTCACAGGGTTCAAGCGAGGCAAACATATCCCTCATCATCGACGAATCGCACCTCGAGGCTGCGATAGCCGCCCTCACCCCGATCGAGAAGCAGGGAGTCGTCCGCGAGATCACCTACGATCGGGATGTCGCTGCGCTTGCGGTTGTGGGCGCAGGGATGGCCGGCACACCGGGAACCGGCGGCCGGATCTTCTCGGCGATCGGCCGGGCCGGCATCAACATGATGATGATATCGCAGGGTTCAAGCGAGGTGAACGTCTCGTTCGTCGTCAGGGGTAGCGACGGTAAACGGGCCTTGCAGGTGCTGCACGATGAATTCCGGCTATCGGAGAACTCAGATGACTGAAGAAACCAGAAAACATACCTACCGCGAGGCCGGGGTCGATATCGATCTCGAGGCCCGGGCTGTGCGAGCGCTGATCGAGAACCTCACCTACCGGAGATCCGGTGCGTTCCCGATGTTCGGGAAGGTCGGGCATTTTGCCGGGCTGATCGATTTCGATCCGTACGTCCTTGCGCTCGCGGTCGACGGCGTCGGCACAAAGATGCTCGTCGCCGATCTCCTGCAGGACTGGCATACCGTCGGGATCGACTGCATCGCGATGAATGTTAACGACCTCTACGTGATGAACCTCGAGCCCGTGGC
>LSQX01261334.1_pt1 | contig 10633 bp, 9 predicted proteins | sample 654561 | NCBI WGS metagenome assembly LSQX01 (sample SAMN04489861, study PRJNA283612) | anaerobic digester metagenome | isolation source: 4 biogas reactors fed with cattle manure at either 37C or 55C with and... | place: Denmark: Kongens Lyngby | collected 2014 | reverse complement strand
GCATCGACATGATGTTTGTCCGCGAATTGACCGGTGGCATTTATTTTGGTGACCGCGGCCGCCGGGAAGAGGAAAACGGACTCGAAGCTTACGACACCGAAACATATAGCGTGAAGGAAATTGAACGCATTGCGCGCATGGGTTTTGAGCTGGCCCGCGGCCGCCGCAAAAAATTGACCAGCGTGGACAAGGCCAATATCCTCGAAAGTTCACGCCTTTGGCGAGAAACCATCGTCAAGTTACACGCAGAATATCCGGATGTTGCGTTGGAACACCTTTATGTTGACAATGCCTCGATGCAGTTAATTTTGAGACCGGACAGTTTTGATGTTGTTGTAACCAGCAATATGTTTGGTGATATTCTTTCTGACGAAGCAGCTATGATCACCGGTTCGATCGGCATGCTGCCGTCGGCATCCCTTGGTCAGCCCGGTCGTCCCGGAATGTACGAACCGATCCATGGTTCGGCACCGGACATTGCGGGACAGGATAAAGCCAATCCCTTGGCCACAATTCTTTCCGGCGCCATGATGCTGCGTCTGGCCTTCGGATTGCCAACCGAGGCCGATGCCGTCGAGCAGGCGGTGAATCAGGTCTTATCCGCCGGTTATCGCACGGTCGATATCATGGACAAAAGCGGTTCGGCCGACGGTCTGAAGCTGGTTGGCACCCGTGAAATGAGCAATCTGGTTGTTGCCGCCATTTTGAAAGGAGCTCAACAATGAGAAGCGATGCAATGAAATCAAAACCTGTGCGTGCCTCCCATCGGTCACTGCTCTATGCTCTCGGTATGTCCGAAGAGGAGATGAAACGCCCCTTTATCGGGGTTGTCAATTCCTTCAATGAAATTGTGCCGGGTCATATCCATTTGCGCACGCTGACCGATGCCGTTAAAGCCGGTATTCGTAACGGCGGCGGTGTGCCTTTTGAATTTCCGGCTATTGCGGTTTGCGATGGTCTGGCTATGAATCATGCCGGAATGAAATATTCTCTGGTCAGTCGCGACGTCATCGCCGACAGTTGTGAAATTATGTTGATGGCGCACGCCTTTGATGCTGTGGTTTTTATTCCCAGCTGTGACAAGGTGGTGCCGGGTATGCTCATGGCGGCCGCCCGAATGGATCTGCCCAGCGTTTTTGTCAGCGGTGGCCCCATGCTTCCCGGGCGCTACAAAGACGAAAACATCGGTCTGAGCAACCTTTTTGAAGCCGTTGGCGCTCATGCCGCCGGTAGAATCAGCGACCAGGATCTGACCCGCATGGAAATGTCCGCCTGTCCGACCTGTGGAAGCTGTTCGGGAATGTACACGGCCAATACCATGAACTGCCTGACCGAAGCGCTCGGATTGGCTTCTCCGGGAAACGGCACCATTCCCGCCGTCTACGCCGACCGGCGCCGCTTGGCTTACAAAGCCGGTTTGACAGCGGTTGAGCTGTTTAAAAACGGGCCGACAGCCCGACAAATTCTATCGCCGTCCGCCATTCGCAACGCTTTGCGCGTAGATATGGCTCTAGGTGGATCGACCAATACCATTTTGCATCTTCTGGCCATCGCCCGGGAAGCCGGTTATGAGCTGAGCATGTCGGAAATCAGCCGCATCAGCGACAGCACGCCGCAGCTCTGCAAACTGAATCCGGCCGGTCAGGATTTCATTACCGACCTCAACGACGTTGGGGGCATTCAAGCTGTCATGGCAGAGCTCAACAAAAAAGATCTGATTGAAGTGGAGGCTTTGACGATCGATGGAACGGTTTCCAGTCGAATTGCCTCCTTGAAAGGCGCGGATGGTAAGGTTATCCATTCGGTCGACGCACCCTATGCCCTTGACGGGGGTTTGGCGGTCCTGACCGGAAACTTGGCGCCGGACGGCAGCGTGGTCAAAAAAGGCGCTGTTTTGCCTGAAATGCTGCAACATGAGGGGCCGGCTCGCGTTTTTGATGGTGAAGAAGAAGTATCGGAGGCTATTTTCAATCAGATGATCCGTCCCGGAGATGTGGTGGTCATTCGTTTTGAAGGTCCACGAGGCGGACCGGGCATGCGTGAGATGTTGTCGCCAACCAGCGCGTTGGCCGGCATGGGTTTGGACAATTCCGTTGCGTTGATTACCGATGGTCGCTTTTCCGGTGCGACGCGTGGCGCCTCAATTGGGCACGTTTGTCCGGAAGCCGCTGTGGGCGGCCCCTTGGCCTATGTTCGCGAGGGGGATCGGGTTCGCATCGATATTCCGGCTCGCCGCATTGACCTTCTGGTCTCTGCCGAAGAACTTGCCTCCCGTAATCCGGCTCCGCGACCGGATCGCGGCCTGAAGGGTGTTCTGGCTCGATATCAACAGCAGGTTGATGCCAGCAATTGCGGTGCCCGCATGCTATTACCTCGAAAGGAGGGAGAGAAATCATGAACGGAGCAGAACTGGTCATTGATTTTTTAATTCGTAAAGGCGTAAAGAAGGCCTTTGGTTATCCCGGCGGACCGGTCATCATCCTCTATGAGGCTATTTACAAATATGAGTTTCCTCATGTGTTGACCCGGCATGAACAAGGCGCGGTCCATGCCGCCGAGGGTTATGCCAAGGTGTCCGGCCAACCCGGTGTTTGTTTGGCCACGTCCGGGCCCGGAGCCACAAACTTGGTTACCGGCTTGGCCGACGCTTATCTGGATTCGGTTCCTGTGCTGGCGATTACCGGAGCTGTGGCTCGGGAATCAATCGGAACCGATGCCTTTCAGGAAGCTGACATTACCGGCGTGACGCAACCGATTACCAAGTACAACTATTTGGTTATGGATCCGGAGGAACTGTTGCCGATTCTGGAGGAAGCTTGGACCTTGACGACCGAAGGCCGGCCGGGACCGGTTCTGGTCAATATTCCCAAGGACATTCTGTCCATGACGATCGAATTGTCGCAAATTAAAAGTTCGAGCTATGCCCGGCATCGACCGCCCAAGATCAAAACGCAGGCTTTGTCGGACAAGGTTTATGCGGCGCTGGCCCGAAGCCGACGGCCCTTGCTGTTGGCCGGTGGCGGTTGTGTCATCTCCGAAGGCGGTACCGATGATCTGCTTCGGTTTGTGGATGGTCTTGGAATTCCTGTTGCCACGACCTTGATGGGCAAGGGTGCGATTCCCGAGGATCATCCCTTGTTTTTAGGTATTTTGGGTATGCATGGAACACCTCAGGCCAACACGGCGCTGGGCAACTGCGATCTGCTGCTGGCTGTCGGCAGCCGCTTCAGTGATCGGATCATTGGCGACTTTAAGAGCTACAACCCCGATGGCAAGAGGCAGATCATCCATGTCGATATTGATCCGGCCGAAATAGGCAAGAACGTCAAGGCCGATTTGGGGATTGAGGATGATGCGGCCGGTTTTTTTGAAGCAATGCTGGCGGTTCGGCCCGAAATAGATTATTCTGCGGACTGGTCGGCGTGGAAACAAGAACTGGATCGCAAGAAACAAGAGTATCAGGCGGTCAAAAACGCCATGTACGAGCCCAGCCGACCATTGACGCCTCAATTTGTCGTCCATCAGGTTGCCAATGCGCTGAAAGGCCAAAATCCGGTTGTTGTCACCGATGTCGGTCAACACCAGCAATTTGTCGCCCAGCACTATCCCGTTGAATCGCCGCGATCCTTTATCACCTCAGGGGGGTTGGGCACAATGGGCTTTGGGCTGCCGGCGGCGATCGGAGCATCGGCGGCTGCCCCTGATCGAACGACGCTTTTGTTTGCCGGAGACGGCGGTTTCCAAATGACAATCCAAGAGCTTGGTGTCTTGGCCAAGCTGCGGTTGCCGTTAAAGATTTTCATCATGGACAATTGTTGTTTGGGTATGGTTCGGCAATGGCAAGAATTGTTCTTTGACCGCCATTACAGCCAGACCATCTTGGACAACAACCCCGACTTCGTGATGATTGCCGAAGCCTACGGCCTGCCGGCCGGAACAGCCTGTGACGGCGAATCCCTCAAAGAGCAGATTAACCACGCATTGGCGGCCGAGGGTCCTTACATTGTTCATTGTTTGATCAATCCGGATGAAAATGTTTTTCCCATGATTCCGGCCGGCAAGATGCCTCAGGATCTTATCATGCCCGGTATGGGTGACTGAACAAGCCCATAATCCCGGATCAAATCGCCTCTGCCGCCACAACGACCGGGGCGATTTTTATCCCGTTAAATTGACACAAGGGGGACTGCTATCTATAATTCTAAATGCAAGTGTTTTGCAACAAGCCGGAATGAACAAGGGTGAGACCGATGCCAACCGAAAATCGAAAAATTAGCCATCAACCCGCACAAAACATCCATCCTCGGCACAACTTGCATTTGAATCATGTAACCGTCAGGCGCGGCGGCAAATGTATCATTACGGATATCACTTTCAGTTTAGCCTGCGGCGAATTGGTTGTGGTAACCGGCCCCAACGGAGGCGGTAAAAGCACACTGTTGCGAACCATTCTTGGAGAATGGCCATACGAAGGCACCATCATTTTTTCTGATTGTCAGGGAAATATTTCAACGCGACCGACAATCGGTTACATGCCTCAGCATTTGATCTTTGACCGTCAGGCGCCGCTGACCGTCGCAGATCTCATGCTGGCCAACTCCAGTCGATGGCCTGTTTTTTTGAGTCATCGGCAAAAAGACCGGCAGGAAATCAGCAAAATACTGGAACAGGTTGACGCCTCAAGGTTGATCGATCGTCGTTTGGGCGAGCTGTCCGGTGGTGAGCTTCAACGGGTAACGTTGGCGTTTGCCTTGAATCCGATCCCGGACATCTTGCTGCTGGATGAACCGGTTTCGGCGTTGGACGTCAAAGGACAAGCCTTATTCTATCAGCTGGTGCTGGATCTCCGGGCGCGCTATGATCTTCTCACCTTGGTTGTTTCGCACAATCTGGATATCGTGACAAAATATGCCACCTCACTCATTGTTCTCAACCGCACCATCCGGTTCTCCGGTCCGACCCGGGATGTTTTGGAAGCACGTGAAAGAGGTACCACGATATGAATGTCTGGTACACGTTGGTCGAATGGTTGCCATTTTCTTTTTTGCAATATGATTTTATTAAAAACGCTTTGTTGGCGATCTTGCTGATTGCTCCGATTTTTGGTTTGGCCGGAACCATGGTTGTCAACAACCGTATGTCTTATTTTTCAGATGCTCTAGGCCATTCGGCTTTGGCCGGAATCGCGCTGGGAACGTTATTGGGCCTTCAGGATTTTTTACTTTCGATGATTTTGTTCAGTGTTCTGTTCGGATGGCTATTGTCGGGTATCAAAAACAGGGCTCGATCATCAACGGATACAATCATTGGTGTTTTTTCCGCTACGGCTGTCGCCTTGGGAATTGCTTTGCTTTCACGTCAGGGTGGGTTTACCCGTTATAGTAATTTTTTGATCGGTGATATCTTGGCCATCCGCCCCTCGGATATTCTCATTTTACTCATCGTTCTGGTTCTTCTATTGCTTTTCTGGATCTTATTTTTCAATCGGCTGCTCATTCTGAGTGTCAATGCTTCACTGGCGCGTAGCAAGGGAATTTCCGTTCGCGCTCTGGAAATAGCCTTTATGACCCTGATCGCTGTTTTGGTTACTGTTTCCATCAAATGGATCGGTACCTTGTTGATCAATGCTTTGCTCATTCTTCCGGCGGCTGCTGCGCGAAATGTGGCCGGCAGCATTCGATCCTATCATGGACTGTCGGTCTTGTTTTCCCTTGTTTCCGGCGTTTCCGGTTTGATCTTGTCTTTTTATCTGGATACATCAGCCGGCGCAACCATTGTGTTGTGCAGTGCCGTGATCTTTGCGGTCAGTTGGCTGGTCGGCCGGGGAAAAACCGACAGTCGAGAGGAGCCATGAGTAGATAAAAAAGCGCCGGATTTCGCCGTATGTAGGGTAATCAAGCGCTTTTGCTTCACATATTTTCGATGCTTTGCCGCTATGAGACAGCTGGATCCGGGGGTTTTGGCTCTTGTTAGAGAATCTCGATTTCCTTGTTCCAGCTCATCATTGCCCGCAGCTCGCGACCAACCTGCTCCACTTGGTGTTCCGATTCAAGACGGCGACGAGACAGGAAGTTCGGGCGACCGGCTTGGTTTTCTAAAATCCAGTTTTTGGCGAAAACACCTTCCTGAATTTCCTGCAAGACCTTTTTCATCTCTTTTTTGGTCTCGTCGGTGATGATCCGGCGACCAACACTATAGTCACCGTATTCGGCGGTATCGCTGATTGAGTAGCGCATCAGGGACAAACCGCCCTGAGCCACCATGTCGATGATTAATTTCATTTCATGCACACACTCATAATAGGCATTTTCAGGATCATATCCGGCTTCAACAAGCACTTCAAATCCGACCTTCATCAACTCGGTAACACCACCGCAAAGGACGGCTTGCTCACCGAAAAGATCGGTTTCGGTTTCCTCACGGAAGGTTGTGCTGAGCAGGCCGGCCCTGCTGCAACCGATGCCGTAACCATAATCAAAAGCAATATCCCGAGCCTTGCCGGTGTAATCCTGATGGACGGCAAACAGTCCGGGCACGCCGCGCCCGGCTTGATACTGGCTACGAACCGTGTGGCCGGGTCCTTTAGGCGCGATCATGAAAACATCAATGTCCGCCGCCGGAATAATTCGACCGAAATGGATGTTAAAGCCATGGGCGAATGCCAGTGCTTTACCGGTCGTGAGATGGGGCTTGATATCTTTCTCATATAAATCCGGTTGCTTCTCATCACTGACCAGAATCATAATAACGCTGGCCATCTCAGCCGCTTGACTTGATGTGGCAACTTTCAGACCGACAGCTTCGGCTTTCGCCCATGACGGGCTGCCTTCATAAAGTCCGACGACGACGTCAAAACCGCTTTCACGCAGATTTAAGGCATGGGCGTGCCCTTGGCTGCCAAAGCCGATGATGGCGATGGTCTTGCCATCCAAGGCATGTGTGCGGCATTCATTTTCTTTGTAGATTTTTTTCATGGAAATCCTCCTTTAACTTTGGTCGGGTTCTGGCAGAGTGATCACTCTTTTTCCGGATGCGTCACATTCATGGCTCGCACGCCGCGTTCAATGGCAATTGGGCCGGTACGAACCAGCTCAAGAATACCGTAAGGCTCCAGCATACCTTTGAGGGCAAGGATTTTATCGTCTTTGCCGCTGAGCTCGATGGTCAATGTGGTGGGCGAAACATCAATGACGTGGCCGCGAAAAATATCGATAATTTGAAGAATCTGTGCCCGTGACGCGGCTTCGGCCTTGACCTTGATGAAGACCAGTTCTCGGGAAAAAGATTCATCGGGGGACAAGTGTCGGACCAACAGAACATCCGGCAATTTGTGGAGCTGCCGGATAATCTGATTGATCTGCTCATCGCTGCTGCGCAAGGTAATCGTAATTCGGGAAATCGCAGGGTCCTGAGTTACGCCGACAGTCAGGCTCTCGATATTGTAGCCGCGACGGGCAAACAAGCTGGAAACCCTGTTGAGGACACCGGCTCTGTTTTCAACCAGAACAGAAAGGCTTTTCAACATAGAAGACCTCCTCCTTTAAGCGCTACACAACAAAACTACCACTTTTAAGCGGTGGCTTCAATCGGAACATTTGATGAAGTTACAAAACGATAAGAAATATCGATCATTCCTGCTCCGGAATCCGCCTTGCGTCAATCCGGACTATTTTTCAACAGATCGCGGATTTCCTCAAGCAGAATGATGTCTTCGGCTTTGGCCGGCGGCGCTTCTTGCTCTTCCTCTTCTTTTTTTCTTTGTAATTTGCCAATGGCTTTAACCAACAGAAAAATGACCAAAGAGATAATCAGGAACTGCAAAACGACCTCGATTAAATGACCGTATGTAACCGCGACCTCCGGTTTGACAATTTCCGAACCGCTCATCTGCGCCGGACTGAGAATAATTTTAAAATCGGTAAAACTGATGCCGGCCGTCAGAAATCCAATGATCGGCATGATGATGTCATTGACGAAAGAACTGACGATTGCGCCAAATGCCGCGCCAATAACAACCGCAAACGCAAGATCGAGAACGTTACCGCGCAAGATGAACTTTTTGAATTCAGATAGCATACACTTAAACCTCCGTATGATTTGGAATGAATGATCGTTCTTCACCTCAGTATAGCGAAATTAAAGCCGATAGTGAAGTGGGCAGGGGAAAGCATGCGCCGATCCGGAATGGTTACCTTGAGCGACTCAATTTGATGATTGACTCATTGGACAGACGTATGTTAAAATAAATCACATGAAACATCGTTTCACACAATGAAATAATTTCGACGAGCAATTCACCTGTTGCAGCAACATTTTGTCAATGAAGGGGATGTTAAAATGGCCAAATTTCTCGAATACCAAGGAAAAAATTGGTTGCGAAAAGCCGGTTTGCCCATACCGGACGGTCAGGTGGCCTATACAGCGGAACAGGCGCGCGATATTGCTCGGCAATTTGGCAAACCGGTCGCCGTTAAAGGGCAGGTTCAAGCTGGTGGGCGAGGAAAGGCCGGCATCGTCAAGTTGGTTGATACACCGGATTTGGCCGAGCAGGCAGCGACGCAGATTCTGTCGACCCAAGTCAGAGGTATGCCTGTACGAGCCGTTCTGGTAGAGGAAAAATTAAGCATTAAAAAAGAATATTACTGTTCGATTGTGGTGAATGGTGCCCGTGACGCCAGGACACCGCTTTTGATGTTCAGCCCTGAAGGTGGCATGGACATTGAGAGTGTTCCCGAAGATCAAATTTATCGGCTTAATCTGGATCCGATCTTTGGACTGCAACAATATCAAGCCATTGATCTTTGTGTTCGAGCCGGAATTGACCGTCAAGATCTGGATAAATTCACGACCTTTCTAACCAAGCTGGCGGCGGTGTATCGCCAATACGATTGTCAGACTCTTGAGATCAATCCTCTTGTGGTCACCGAGCAAGAGGACATAGTTTGTGCTGACTGTAAGATGGAAATCGATAATAGCGCGGTCAGCCGCCATCCGGAATTTGGTATTAAAATTGCTCGTGATTTCCCGGGAGAGATCACCGAACTTGATGAGATCGGCTGGTCCATTGAGGAAACAGATGCCAGAGGAACCGGTTTTTTGATGAATATGGGCTTTGACGAAGTAAGTCCGGGCTATATCGGCTATCATCCGATTGGTGGCGGATCGGCCATGATGGGTCTGGACGCGCTCAACCATGTCGGATTAAAACCCGCCAACTATGCCGATACCAGTGGCAATCCGGTCGGTTCAAAAATTTATCGCGTGGCCAAATGTGTTTTATCGCAACCTAATATCGATGGTTATTTATTGGGTGGATTCATGATGGCCAATCAAGAGCAGTGGCATCATGCGCATGCTCTGGTCAAAGTGTTATGCGAGATGCTGCCCGAGAAAAAACCTGGTCTGCCGTGCGTTTTACTTTTATGCGGCAACAAAGAAGAGGAATCTCTGGCCATCTTGAGGAAAGGCCTGGCCGAACTGATGACCCCCGATGGGCCGGGCCGCCGAATTGAAATCTACGGTAAGGAACATGTGACGGATACGCTTTTTATTGGTCAACGTTTACTGGAACTTAGCAAGGCGTACCATTTGGAGAAAGTACAAGGAAAGGAGAACGGCTGATATGTTTGAGATTGTCGAAAGAACAATTGTTGTCTCCATCGATACCTCCAAATGCCCGGACTGTGTGACCAAGGCATGTGAGGCGGCCTGCGCCAAGTATGCCCGGGGCATCATCAAAATTGATACGAACGGTTGTGCCTCAACCGGTGACCTGAGCAAGCAAGAAGTACTTAGGCTGGGTACCGAGTGCCTAGCCTGTGAGTTTGCCTGTAAACATGATGGAAATCAAGCTATTACAATCAATATTCCCATCACCGGACTCGATGAATATAACCGGAAACGCGGCCAGTAAGGAGGATTATATGGGTATCATGGTTCACCAAGAATCCAAAGTGATTATTCAGGGCATCACCGGCCGAGAAGGTTCGCTGCGCACAAAATATATGAAGGAATACGGCACCAATGTCATTGGCGGCACCAGTCCGGGCAAGGCCGGTGAAATCGTGTTTGGTGTTCCGGTTTTCAATACCGTGCGGGAAATCGTCCGACAATTCGGCGCCATCGATTTTAGTGTAATCTTTGTGCCCGGCCACCGTCTCCTGTCGACAGTCATGGAGGCCTGCGATGCTGGTGTCAAGAACATCGTACCGTGTGTGGAAGGCACACCGATCCACGATATTATGTATATGATTGAATATGCCCGAATTCGCGGCTCGAGAATTATCGGCCCCGGATCAATCGGAATTATCACGCCCGGGCAAGCCGTTGTCGGCTGGTTGGGTGGAAATGTCGGCTGGGCCAATCAGTTTTTTGTTCAAGGTAGCATTGGCGTGATCTCGCGCAGCGGCGGTCAGTCGGGAACCATCCCTTGGGTTTTGCGCGAGGGCGGTTTTGGCGTCAGTACGGTCGTCCATACAGGTACTGAACCGGTTGTAGGCACTTCTATGGCCGATCTGCTTCTGGAGTTTGAGGCCGATCCGGCAACGCGCGGCGTGGCGATTTATGCGGAAATCGGCGGCACTTTGGAAGAGGAATGCGCCGAAGTTATCGCATCCGGGCAATACACCAAGAC
>LSQX01361181.1_pt1 | contig 10634 bp, 11 predicted proteins | sample 654561 | NCBI WGS metagenome assembly LSQX01 (sample SAMN04489861, study PRJNA283612) | anaerobic digester metagenome | isolation source: 4 biogas reactors fed with cattle manure at either 37C or 55C with and... | place: Denmark: Kongens Lyngby | collected 2014 | reverse complement strand
ATAGTGTATCTGTCTCATTGATGGATTGAGTGTTTTTATATATTTTGCATAGTAGCGATTGAACTGAGAGTAGCCATATAGGTTAGGAATTTTCTCCTTATATTCCTCATAAAGTAGTGCTCTTGTCATCCCTTTACGAGAAAGCTCTTCTCTTACATCATTCCAATCTGGATGAATTATACTAGCCTTTACAACAGTTATCGTGGGCTTCTTCTTTAAAAATAGTTGTTCTAAATCAGAATCCGACAACACCAAAATTTCATCAAGTGTAACACCTAGTTCTGCATAGCTTTTTATATAGTTGGCGACACTAGCTCTTGAGACTCCTGTCATTGTCTGAATCTGTCTGTTTGATAGTTGATTGAGATATTTTAATCGCAACACCTCTTTGATTTTACTCATTTGTATTCTCCTCATTTTTCACACCTTTTTTAGGTGTAATTATATTGAAGAATATTCTTTAGCTTAACTCATCCTTATACACGCATGGACAAGAAACCGTGGCTACTTATACGATGCGTGAGCTGGCTAAGTGTTGATGCGTGTAGTGGCTAAGTAGTCATGCGTGAGATGGCTAAATGGAGTGCGTACGTACAATAGTAGAAGTTATTACTAGCTAAATTTTACACCCATATCTCATCAAGATACACCCAAAGTACACTATTTACACCCAAAGTACATCAACACTCAATGGCATACACCCAAAGTACAAGTTCCTAAAAATAGGAAATACACCCAAAGTACACTATACGAATATGCTAAATTTTTATTTAAAATTGTAAGTAAAAGTAATTACGAAATTTAATATATAGGCGGTTTTAAGGGGTTGAAACGAAGTTATGCTCTTAATTACAAATGATTACACTTCACCCAAAGTACATCAAATACAACCAAAGTACATTAACCAAGCACCCAAAGTACATGAAAACGATTAAAATTTACACCCAAATCACACTAGTTTACAACCAAAGTACACTATGCTCTAAAGACTATAAAAGACTTTTAAAGAAGTCTTTTTATTAGGACTCTTTTTAGGAGTCCATAAAAAGTAAAAGAAGAAAAGATAATTACGAAAATGAATCTATTAATCGCATGAAATGCTTGAAAAATTTCTATATTCATAATTCTTATTGTGTAAATTTTAACATATATTTGCATAGAGAAAAGAGTATCTAACATTATTGACAAAATAGAAGTATTTATATATAATATATTTTAGTATATGTAAATAGTTTATAAAGGAGATAGATATGCAAAGTATTGGTATTGGAGAAATTCAAAAAAATACTTCAGTTTTTACAAACATGACTGAAGCGATACAAATTATAGATAAAAGAAAAAAACAAGTACTTGCTATGGTTTATCCTGTAAAACAACAATCAGTTATAAAAAAATTATCAGGCAAGTATAAAAACAGAGTTCAAAAGAGTGATAAGTCACTTGAAGAGATCAAAGAGATTTCAATGATGGAAGCTATGAGAGAGAAATATGGTTTATCTTCTTGATACAAACATTATCATTCGATTTTTAGTAGGAGATAATGAGGAGCATTTGGCAAAAAGTACGGAGTATTTTGAACAAATTGAGTTAGGCTCAATGGAAGTTGAGATACTAAGTGATGTTTTGATGGAAGCTTTTTTTGTACTTACCAAGTTTTATAAACTTCCAAAAATAGAAGTAATATCTGATCTTAAAACTATTCTTTCATTTGAAGGTGTAGTGAATAAAGATAAAGTCATATTATTTGAGACACTAAGCATTATTGAAAATAAAAATATTGATTTTGTGGATGCTTTGATATGTGCCAAATGTAAATTTCAAAACTATGAAAAGTTGAGTTTTGATAAAGATTTATCGAAGTGTTGAGTATGCTAAAGACTATAAAAGACTTTTAAAGAAGTCTTTTTATTAGGACTCTTTTTGGGAGTCCATAAAAAGAATAAAAGATTAAACACAAATACAATTTTTATGAAAGAAAAAAAGAATAACATCATAGATAAAAGTAAGTAAGAAATGCTTTAAACAAATTTAATCAGTAAACATAATCCAAGTCTTATTTGTCTAAAGTATATTTTATAATAAAACTACTATAATTATAAAATACTATTTAAAAGGCACCTATTATGAATTTAACAACACTCCAAAAAATATCAATCCAAATATTAGCTCGCCAAACTCCTGAATACAAAAGATATCTTTATTCAAAAATTGACTTTACTTCAAAACTAATAGGTATAAAAGGTGCTAGAGGTACTGGGAAAAGTACAATACTTTTGCAATATGCAAAAAGTTTAGATTTGCCAACATCAAAAATCTTATATTTAAGTTGTGATCATCCTGCGATGAGTGGTGTGAGTTTGTATGAGGTAGCTGAGAGTTTTTATGCTAGAGGTGGAAAACTACTGATTATCGATGAGATTCATAAGTCACCAAATTTTTCTAGTGAATTGAAAGCTATTTATGATGTGTTTGATTTACAAGTGATATTTAGTGGATCATCAGCACTTCAAATAGAACATGAAAGTGGAGATCTCTCAAGAAGAGCTGTTATTCATACTCTTGGAGTTTTATCGTTAAGAGAGTTTTGTGAACTAGAAACCCAAAAAACATTTAAAAGTTTTACTCTAGATGAAATCTTAGCTAATCATGAAGATATTGCAGCAGATATAATGAAAGAGATAAGACCATTAGAACAGTTTGCTAACTATTGCCAATATGGATCTTATCCATTTTTCCAAGAATCCCTTATAGACTATCCTACAAAGCTTTTAGAAGTTATCAATGTCACAATAGATTCTGACCTTTGTGGTATCTACAATATTGACCCTTCGAAACTCGATAAACTCAAAAAAATTATTTACATGCTTTGTAGCTCAAAACCTTATGAAGTAAATATTTCCAAACTAAGTTCAGCTGTTGGAGCTTCATGGCCGACACTTCAAAAATATTTGGAACGAATGGATGCTGGAAGTTTAATTCATATTGTAAGAGGTGGTGTAGGGATGAGGGCGGTAAATCGTCCTGATAAACTTTTGCTTGATAATCCAAACCTATTTACAGTACTGTGTGCAAATAGTGATATTGGTGCAATAAGAGAAAGTTTTTTTGTATCACAAGTTGGGCTTTTTCATCAAGTACATTATCATGATAAAGGTGATTTTATAATTGATGATAGCTTAGTGTTTGAAGTGGGTGGTGCGAGTAAAGATGATAGTCAGTTAAAGGGGCAAAAAGGGTATGTTATTGCAGATGATATAGAGGTTGGATTTGACAATAAAATACCGCTTTGGCTTATGGGATTTTTGTATTAAGGAGATTTATGCCAGATTTAATTACAATAGTTGAAAAGTTTATTCAGTATAAAGAATTAATACTAAGCGAAAGATTTGTTTGGTTTTCTGTATTTATAATATTAACTACTGTAGCTTATTATTTGAAACAAAATACTCCATTAATTGTATTTTCTTTAGTGAGCATAGTTTTATTTTTAAATGCAATAGCTTTATATCCTTGGGAAAAGGCATATTTTAACAAAACCAATGAAAGTATTGATAACTATGACTATGATAAATCAAAAAAATTAATAGAAAATACACCTTTGTTGATATCTTACTCATCAAAAATAAAATATGATTTGTTAAAGATACAATACTATTTGACATTTGAAAGTGATCCAAAAAATTTATTCAAGAGTGTAGAGTCTTTACAAAACAAGTATCTTTTAAGCATAAATGATGAAGAGACAAAATATATATTATCAAAAATAAATATTTATAAAAGATTTGAAAACATCAAACTTATTCAAGAATTATTGATGCAAATAGATAGTAGTAAATTAAAAGGTTCTAATTTATTATCTTACAAACTAGCAGAAAGTTTTTTGCTAGAATACAATGGGAATATTGCACAAGCAAAAGACTTATTAATCTCCTTACTAGATAGCAAAGATATCGATAAAGTTTTACTATACAACGCAATTGGAAGATTAGATGAACTTCAAAGCAACTACAAGCAAGCAATAATTTATTATGAAAAATCATTTGAGTATTTAGAAAAAAAACCTCAAGCAAAATATTTTCATACAGTGTTGCACAATTTAATTATTGTAAATACACGAGTTGGTGATATTAATAAAAGTAAAGAGTGGCTAAACATCTATGAATCAATGATTGATAAAAATAATTTGTCTCAATATTTAGAGTTTTTAAATACTCAATTACTATTAGCAAGACAACTTAGAGATAGAGTTTTATTATTAGAATCGTATTCTAATATGAGCATTTTTATTGAACCAAAATTAGATGAAGATAGATGGATGGCTCATTTTTCATCAAAATTAAGAATGTCGTTTAATGACGGAGTAAATTTTGATGAAAATCTTATTAGTGCGAAAAATTTGTTTTCAAAAATAAAAAATTTAGAGTTTCCAAAAAACTATTTTATATCAAAAGAGATTTTTTACATTCTAAAGAGCTTAGATGAACATGGCAAATTAGGTCCTATGAAAGATTTTTATTTAGATCTAATTCAATATTTGACAAGTTTTGTAAAAACAATACATGAACATAAAAAGCAATTACCAGATCTTGCTTTAATAGAGCAGTTTAGTTGGCTTTCAGAAGAAAATTTTTTGATGAAGTTATATTTATCTCAAGAGTTGAAGAAAAGTAATTTCGAGAATTTATTCGCTGATATAGAACAAATGAAACAATATGCTGTAGCTTACAAAAATCAATACTTAACAGTGAAAGCTAATATGATGATAGTTGATGAATATATTGCATATTCAAAAGGGTTAGATAGTAAATTTAAAGATGATTTTGAACAAAAAGCTATGCAAGCTCTTATAGAAGCAGAACCAATAATTTTAGAAAATAAAAACAATCCAAGATATTTTGAATTTTTTATTCCAACAGCATATTATTACACAGAACTGCATAACAATAAAGATAAAGCAAGAGAATATATAGAACTATTTGAGTCTAAAAAAATTACTGTTGAACAATATGCTCAATGGCAAAGATTCTACTATGATTTGGTTTTGAAGGCATTAAAGTGATCTCTAAAACCTCAATAGATAATCTAAAAAATCAAATTGATATTGTTGATATAGTTTCTTCATTCATAGAGCTAAAAAAATCAGGTGCAAATTTTAAAGCTTGTTGCCCATTTCATGGAGAAGATACACCATCTTTTACAGTGAGTCCTGCAAAGCAGATATATCATTGTTTTGGGTGTTCTAATGGCGGAGATGCTATTAAGTTTGTTATGGAGTATGAAAAGCTAACTTATCCTGAAGCAATAGAAAAAATAGCTGCACTTACAAACTTCAATCTTGAATATGATAACAATGACTCACAAGTTCTAAATACTTCAATTCTTGATGCGGTTAACAATTACTATCAAAACAATTTATTGAGTAATCAAATAGCCCTACAGTATCTCTATTCAAGAGGAATTACAAAAGAATCTATAGATAAATTTCAAATAGGCTATGCATCTAGCTCTAATGACACAATAAACTATCTAAAAAACAACTTTTTTGATTTAAACATGGCAAAAGAGCTTGGAATCATTGATAGTGGTTCTAATGGCTTGTATGCAAGATTTATAGAAAGGATTACTTTTCCTATTTTTTTACAAAGTGGTAAGTTAGTAGGGTTTGGTGGAAGAACCATATCAGGACATAATGCTAAATATGTAAATTCTCCTGCAACAAAGCTTTTTAACAAGTCTGCATTGCTCTTTGGGTATAACCTTGCAAAAGAGAGTATATTTCAATCAAAAGAGATAATTATTACAGAGGGTTATCTTGATGTAGTAATGCTGCATCAAGCAGGATTTACCAATTCAGTTGCAACACTTGGAACCGCACTTACATCTCAACACATACCACTTTTAAAAAAATCAGATGCAAAAATAATATTGGGATATGATGGAGATAAAGCAGGAATGGAAGCTGCATATAAGGCTTCCATTTTATTAGCACAAAATAACTTCGTTGGTGGAGTTGTGCTTTTTCAAAACGGACAAGATCCCGCTGATTATGTAAAAGAGGGTAGGGTAGATGAATTAAAGTCCCTACTTTTATCGCCCAAAACTAGCGAAAGCGGTTTTGCGGAGCAAAAAGTTTCTGTGAAAACAAACGGAGTGCAGTTTCCTCGAAAGTACTTTGTAGAATTTGCATTAGATTACATTGTTAAGGATAATTTAGGAAACTATAGATTTGATATAAATAGACCTGAAGAAAAGCAAAAAATACTAGTAAAAATAGAGGAATTTCTTTCTACATTAAAGCCTGTAATGGCAGAAGAGTTCAAGGGTTATGCTGCACATCTTATAAATTTACACCCAAAGTACATCAAAACGACTTTAGGAGTTTCCTCGAAAGCACAAAAATCAGACACACAAAAAAACAATTACAAAACACCTAATACCCCTCAAAATCAGATGATTGACATCACTGAAATTTTAATCCTGCAAGGGATTTTAAACTATCCTGATAAAAAAGATATTATCTTAACTGCACTTGATAGTTCAATGTTTGATTTACACAGGGAAGAATTTGAATATTTACTAAATGGAAATATAGAAAAGCTAACATCAATTATTGCAAGAACAGAACTTCAAACATTAACACTTAAAGAGTACCAAATTCAACTATGTGATTTTTTATTGAAATATTATAAAAAACAATTTGAACTTATCTCTAAAGATAAAACTTTAACTTTCAAAGAAAAATCAACCGCTACAAAAGAGTTTAGAATAATTGAACAAAGATTAAAAGGTAGAAACTTATTGCCTTTTTTTAATTTGAGGAAAAATTAAATTATCAAAATTTACAAAAAGATATTTTAAGAAAAGGTGGTTCAATCATCCTGCAATTAAGACCTAAACTAGAAGAGTTACCTGAATTACAATAATAACAATTTGTAATAAATGTGATTATATCTGTTTCAAAATAAAAATTATTTAACCATCTTCAAAGCATGAATACAATACAATTCATCTCATGAATAAATCCTACAAAAGGTTAAGAGTTGAATCAAGAAGAAATTGAGTTAGAGATACTTAAAAATACTGGAAAAGTAATTTCTCATAAAACTTTAGCAGAAGAAGTTGGCTATAGTGTTGGTAAAGTGAATTATGTACTTAGAGGTCTTATTGAAAAAGGACTTATAAAAGCAGAAAGATTTATCAATTCTGATAAAAAACTTCAATACAAATATTTACTCACTGAAAAAGGTATCAAAGAAAAAGTTGATATCACTCAAAGATTTATCGATAGAAAAAAAGCTGAATATGATAAACTTCAAGCGGAAATGGAACTCTATAAAAAGCAGTATGACTATGCCAAAGAGAGTGTAGTTAAATAATGAAAAAAAAATCATACAAAATAGCAATAGCAGGAACAGGATATGTAGGTCTATCAAATGGACTACTTTTAGCTCAAAATAATGAAGTGGTGGCATTAGATATAATACCAGAAAAAGTAGAGATGCTCAAAAATAAAAAGTCTCCCATAGAAGATGCCGAGATAGAAGAGTATCTTTTAAGAGATGATTTAAACTTCACTGCAACTCTTGATAAGGAAGAAGCCTATAAAAATGCTGATTATGTAATCATAGCAACTCCTACAGATTATGATCCTGAGACAAACTATTTTAATACTAGAAGTATAGAGTTTGTAGTAGCTGATGTATTAAAATACAATGCTAATGCTACAATGGTTATCAAATCAACTATCCCAGTGGGTTATACAAAATCTTTGCGAGAGAAATTTAACACTACAAACATCATCTTCTCTCCAGAGTTTTTAAGAGAAGGAAAAGCTCTTTATGACAATCTTTATCCTAGTAGAATAATTGTAGGTGAACAAAGTGAACGTGCCACCGTATTTGCAAATCTTCTTGCACAAGGTGCTATAAAAAAAGATATTCCTATACTTTTTACAAACTCAACGGAAGCTGAAGCCATCAAACTTTTTGCAAATACATATCTTGCTATGAGAGTTGCATATTTCAATGAACTTGATAGTTATGCACAAACCCATGGACTTAATACGGAACAAATAATCAAAGGCGTCGGACTAGACCCTCGTATCGGAACTCACTACAATAACCCATCTTTTGGATACGGCGGATACTGCTTACCAAAAGATACTAAACAACTCCTAGCAAACTATCGTGATGTACCTTCTAATATGATAGAAGCTATTGTAAAAGCAAATAGTACAAGAAAAGATTTTATAGCAAATAGTATCATCAAAAAACTTGAACTATCTGCTACAAATCCAAATAACATACACACTTCAAAAAAAGTAGGTATCTATAGACTTACTATGAAAACAGGAAGTGATAACTTTAGAAGTAGTGCAATACAGGGGATAATGAAACGAATCAAAGCAAAAGGGATAGAAGTAGTTATCTACGAACCAGCACTTGATGATGAAAGTTTTTTTAACTCAAAAGTGATAAAAGATTTAGATGAGTTCAAAGCTATTAGTGATGTGATAGTGGCAAATCGTCTAAGTGAAAATTTACTAGATGTAAAAGATAAAGTTTACACTAGAGATATATTTAATAGTGATAGTTAAGGAGTAAATGATGGAAACATTACATGTAAGAGCAGAACATAGCACAATTGAACTTTTGATGGGAGTTATCAATAAAATTTCACAAGAAGGTCAAGAGGTTGAGATACTTGATAATACAGTTTATAATCAAGAGCAAAAGATGATTTTCCAAGCACTACTTGAAGAACAAAATGCTCAAACATATGAACACGATAAGCTTTGGGATGATTTATTAAAATAGTGATGAAAATAATATATTCAAAACAAGCTAAAGAACAATTGTATAATATCAAAGAGTATATAGCTCAAGATAATAAAACAATTGCTATAGAGTATTTATTAAGAATTAAATACAAAATAGAGATACTAAGGCACTATCCATATATTGGAAAAATGAATGCTACTTTTAATATGAATCATATTAGGGATTTTGTGGTGTTTGGATATAAGGTAATTTATAAAATTAACAAAGAAAGTTTAATTATACTAGCAATTTATAAGTATGTAGATTTCGATGAAAAACAAATAAATTTAGAGGATAAGAATAGATGAAAATACTAGTTACAGGAACAGCAGGTTTCATCGGATACCACTTAGCCAAAAAACTTCTCCAAAGAGGTGATGAAGTAGTAGGACTAGATAATATAAATGACTACTACGATGTAAATCTAAAATATGCAAGACTTGCCGAACTTGGAATATCAAGAGAATATATAGAAAAAAGTAATTCAAAATTTAACATTCATCATTCAACATTTTCACCACTGCACAAATTTTACAAAGTAGACTTAGAAGACACAGAGGCTATCAATCACATCTTTGAGGTAGAGCAATTCGATGCAGTGGTGAATTTGGCCGCTCAAGCAGGAGTAAGATATTCTATAGAAAATCCCCATGCTTATATCCAGTCAAATGTAGTAGGCTTTATGAATATTCTTGAAGCTTGTAGAAACTATGGTGTTAAGAATCTATCTTATGCATCTAGCTCATCAGTTTATGGACTAAACAAATCTCAACCATTTAAAACTAGTGACCATACTGACCATCCAGTATCACTTTATGCAGCTACTAAAAAATCAAATGAACTTATGGCTCATACATATTCTCATCTATATGGGATTTTGGCTTCGTCGTTGAGATTTTTTACCGTTTTTGGTGAATGGGGACGACCAGATATGGCTCCTATGCTTTTTGCTGATGCTATCACAAATGACAGACCTATAAAAGTATTTAACCATGGAAATATGTCTAGAGACTTCACTTATGTAGGTGATATAGTAGATGGTATCATCAAGGTTATAGATAATCCTGCCAAACCATCAGATAAGTTCGATGCTAACAATCCAAACCCATCTATATCAAGTGCACCATATAAAATCTACAACATTGGAAATAATTCTCCAGTGCAACTCTTAGATTTTATCAAAACACTTGAAACTGCTATAGGTAAAGAAGCTACAAAAAACTTCATGGATATGCAAGATGGGGATGTGGTATCTACTTATGCAGATGTGAGTGACCTTATCAATGACTTTGGCTACAAGCCAGATACTTCACTTGAAGTTGGTATTGAAAGATTTGTGAAGTGGTATAAAGAATTTTATAAAAAAGGAGACAACAGATGAAAGGCATAATCTTAGCAGGGGGAAGTGGAACACGACTTTATCCAATTACAAAAGGGGTAAGCAAACAGTTAGTTCCAATCTATGATAAACCGATGATCTATTATCCGCTTTCGGTGCTTATGTTAGCAGGTATCAAAGAAGTACTTATTATCACCACACCACAAGATCAGCAAAGCTTCATAAACCTTTTAGGTGATGGGAAAGATTTAGGTATGAGATTTGAATATGTAGTACAACCATCTCCTGATGGATTAGCACAAGCATTTATTTTAGGTGAAGAGTTTTTAGCTGGTGATGATGCTTGTTTAGTTCTTGGAGATAATATATTTTATGGACATGGTCTAACTGAACTTTTAGCTAAAAGTATAAAAAATGCTAAAGATGAAAATAAAGCAACTGTATTTGGTTATTATCCCCACTTGTGCGAAAAACTC
>LSQX01098120.1_pt2 | contig 10634 bp, 7 predicted proteins | sample 654561 | NCBI WGS metagenome assembly LSQX01 (sample SAMN04489861, study PRJNA283612) | anaerobic digester metagenome | isolation source: 4 biogas reactors fed with cattle manure at either 37C or 55C with and... | place: Denmark: Kongens Lyngby | collected 2014 | reverse complement strand
GGCTCGGAGATGTGTATAAGAGACAGCGGCGGTGGGCGCGGGCGGCGCCTCCGAATAGAGACAGGCGTCATCCCAGAACGAGTCGTTGTGCTTGACCGGGTACTCGGGCATGCCCCGGGTATACACCGTCACGTAATCACCCTGGGCGATGGTGCTCACGGTGAGCTGGGCCCAGTGGTCGTCGATGATCCCATCGACCTCGTGGCGAACATCGAACTCGTTGATCGTTCCCGACCAGACGGTGTTCGACGAGGGCAACGACCCAAAGCCGGGCGGCACGTCGCCATAGGGATCGATCCCCACAGAGGCGCGATAGTTGCCGGGCCCCCGGTTGGGCTTGTCCTGGGTGGGCCATTCCAGGTCGGAGATCGGGTGGCCGTTGGATTCCAGGTCGCGCTCACCGGTGTAGATGAGCACCCAGATGGAAAAGGTCACTTTGGCGCCCCGGGGCACCTGCACCCGCTGGTAGAACCCGGCGGTGTGCGAGCCATAGGTGGTAAAGAACTTTTGCGAGCGGGCGCCGCTGCGGATGGTATGGCCACTCTCCAGCGTGCTGATGTGGAGCGTCTTGTACTCCACCTCGCGGTTGATGGTGGCGTCCCCCAGGATGGACCAGGGCGTCCAGCCGTTGCCGATGGCCGACGAGAGGCTGGTACCCATCCCCTCCGTCTTGTACTCTCCCTCCTCAAAGCCGGGGTTGACCAGGAGGTTTCCCGGGCACTGCGCGGCGGCGGAGGCGGGCAACGCCAGCATGACGATGAGCAAGAGGACGGTGGTAGTGGCGAGCAGTGGCGTTCTGGTAGACACGGCTTCCCTCTCCCGCGTGGTGACAAAGAGGCTGACGGACAACCTGTGGTGGCCGCACTATACCACGCCCCGCGGCGTGGGCCAAAGCCCCCGGGGCGTGGCGCTTTGCGACCTCCTTACTTGGCCGGTCGAGCATGTTGTGGTAGACTCGTCCTTCGTGTGAGGTCCGCAACCTGCCCCTCGCATCCCCCGACCCCGCCCTACTGCACAAAGGAGAGCCTTGTCTGGCATGGAAAGACAAGCCGATCAGCGCATCCGTGACGCCCTGCGCATCTTTAGCGGCAGCTCTCACCCTCAACTCGCCCAGGAGATCGCCGAGAACCTCGGCTGCACGCTGTATCCCCGAGAGACCACCCGCTTTTCCAACGACAACCTGTTCGTGCAACTGGGTGCCAGCGTGCGCGGCAAGGAAGTCGTGATCATCCAGTCCTTCAGCCCGGACGTCTCGGACAACCTCCTCGAACTGCTGATCATGCTGGACGCGGCGCGCAGCGCCTCGGCCAAGACGGTGCACGCCATCATTCCCTACTTTTCCTACGCGCGCTCCGACAAGAAAGATCAGCCGCGCATCTCGATCGTCGGGCGCCTGGTGGCCGACCTGATCGGCACTGCGGGCGCCGGCCACGTGATGACCATGACGCTGCACTCGCCCCAGGTTCACGGGTTCTTTTCCATGCCCACCGACCACCTCACCGCCCAGCAGGTGTTCGTGCAGCACTTTGGCGACCGCGACCGCTCCAACATGGTCATCCTGTCGCCCGATATCGGCAACGCCAAGCGCGCCACGAAACTGGCCCGCGCCCTCGGCGTGAGCGTAGCCGCCGGCGACAAGGAGCGCATTTCGGACGAGTCGGTGCACTATGCCGGCATCATCGGCGATATCTGCGGCAAGGACGTCATCATCTTTGACGACGAGATCGCCACGGGCGGATCGATCGCCGGGCTGATGCCCATCCTGCGCGACTGCGGCGTGCGCCGCGTCTCGCTGGCCTGCACCCATGGCCTCTTTTCCGGCGCGGCCATCGAGCGGCTGGAGGCCATCCCCGAGATCGACGAGATCGTCACCACGAACACGGTGCCCATCCCGCCGGAGAAGCGGCTGCCCAACATGACGGTGCTCTCGGTGGCGCCCATTTTCGCCGAGGCCCTGCGTCGCAACCTCTTGGGGCAATCGGTGGGCTCGCTGTTCGCCTACTGGCCCGACGCGGACGAGGGCTGACCGCCCGTCCCGCCCGACCAACCAAAGAGCCGCCCGCCGGAAGACTCCGGCGGGCGGCTTGGCCGTTGCGCGTTAGGGCAGGATCGGCAGCGTGTCCGGCGCAAAGGGCAGCACCGTCACCGTGGCCTCCGCCCCGTGCCGCCCCAGGGCGTCCGCCAGCGCGGCGTCCACCGTGGGGAAGGGGGCAAAGGAGAGGGCCCGCGCCTCCTCGTCGGTGATCCCGCCGGAGACGATGGACACGGAGGCCCGCTCCCGGGCGTTCGCCCAGGCCAACGTCAATGCGGCGCCGGTGAGGTCGTGGATGGCGCCCGAGGCGATGCCGGCCTCGATCTCGTCCCAGGGTTTGCCGCCGAACTCTAGCACGCCCGGGTGGGTGGCGGCCACGCCTTCCGGGCAGGGGGTGACGATGATGATGGTGCCGCCCGGCTTGACGCACAACTCGGCCGAGTAGAGCGTCTTGTGCGCCTGCCAGAACTCCGAGTCGCAGGGGTGCGAGCCCGCCACCACGATATCGGCCAGGGCGGGGACCTCCACCCCGTAGACCCGGCGCGAGAGCGCCACGCCCTGCCGAAAGGCGGCGCGGGGCTCGCCGAACACCGCGCCCACCACGCCGCCCTCGGCGTTCAGCACCGTGTTCAGGATGGCGCGCAGCCCCGCCCGCTCGGCGATGGCCTCCATCTCCTGGCGCACCCGGTTCTCCACCACCCCCATCAGGCTCACCCGGTGGCGCACCGAGAGGAGGTGCACCTCGCCGGTGGTGCGCTCGCCGCAGACGCCGGGCTGGATGATCTTGGCCCCGCCGGAAAAGCCGGGGATGTGGTGGGGCACGATGGAGCCGATGCCGATGACCCGCTCGGCCTCCAGCACCCGCCGGTTCAGCGTCACCGGCACGCCCCCCGGGGTGGTGCCTACGGTCACCAGGGCCTCGGGGGTAAAGGGCTCGTGGTTCAGGATGGCGATGCGGCGCACGGTCTCGGCGCCGAACTTACGCAGCATCTCGGCCTCGGTCATGGGCCGGTGGGTGCCCAGGGCGATGAGCAACTGCATGCGCGCGTCCGGAAGGCCGGCGGCGTTCAGGGCGTCGAGGACGAGGGGCACGATGACGTCGGTCGGCGTGGGACGGGTGCCGTCATCGGCCACCAGGAGCACCTGCCCGGCGCCCGCCACCAGTTCGGCGAGGCCGGGGCCGCCGATGGGCGCCGACAGCGCCCGGCGGATCTCGGCCGCCACGTCGTCGACGGCCGCCGTGGGCTGGGGCCAAAAGGAGCCCAACAGGTTGGGGCTCGGCACGGCAAAGGTCACCTGCTCCTCGCCGTAGGGAATGGTCACCGGGGTCTCGTTCGGCACGATGTCACCTCCATCACGCGGGCATGCCCGGGACTATACACCGCCCCCGCCCGCCGGGCAAAGCGCCTTGCCACTTCCCTTCCCGGAAGGTGCCTTGCCTTCCGGGAAGGTTCCGAGAAGGGGAGAGGGGAATTTGGCCGCCGCCCGGTTTGGCCTTAGAATCACTCCTTGGCCCGCACGACGCGGGCCATTGGTATGCAGCACAATGGCAAGGATAGACACATGGAAGTAGGAATCGTCGGTCTGCCCCTCGCGGGCAAGACGACGCTGTTCAACGCCCTGACCCGCTCGGACGCCCAGACGGGCGCCTATGCCTCGGGGCGCAACGCCCAGCACACCGCGGTGGTGGAGGTCGCCGACCCCCGCGTGGACGTGCTCTCGGACATGTTCCGCCCGCTCAAGACCACGTGGGCCAAGGTGCAGTTCACCGACGTGAGCGGCGCCGGCGCCGGCAACGGCGAGCAGGGGCTCGACCAGCAGACGCTGAACGCCCTCAGCCGCTGCGACGCCCTGGTGCTGGTGGTCCGCGCCTTTGAGAACGACCAGGTGCCCCACCCCGACGGCGCGGTGGACGCCGCACGGGACCTCGCCAGCCTGCGGTTGGAGCTCATCCTGTCGGACCTGACCATCGTCGAGCGGCGCATCGAGCGCATCGACCAGGGGCTGAAAAAGAGCCGCGCGGCGGACAGGGCCCCCCTGGAGCGTGAGCGGGCCCTCATGGAGCGCTTTGTGGCGGCCCTGGAGGCCGAGACGCCCATCGCCGACCTGGACCTGGCCGAGGACGAGGAGCAACTGATCCGCGGGTTCCAGTTCCTCTCCGCCAAGCCCAACCTCGTCATCCTGAACGTTGGCGAGAGCGACCCGCTCCCCGAGGACCTGGACTGGGCCAACGGTCACCGCCGCTCGCTGCCCCTGGCGCTGCGGGGCAGCCTGGAGATGGAGATCGCCCAGCTCCCGCCCGAGGAGATGGCCGAGTTCCTGGCCTCCTACGAGATCGCCGAGCCGGGCCTGCACCGCCTGGTGCGCGAGGCCTATGGGCTGTTGGGGCTGATGTCCTTCTTCACCGTGGGAGAGGACGAAGTACGCGCCTGGACGGTGCGACGGAGCGCCCACGCCGTCGAGGCGGCGGGAGCCATCCACTCCGATCTGGCCCGCGGATTCATCCGCGCGGAGGTCATCTCCTACGACGACATGATCGCCGCAGGGACGATGGCCAAGGCCCGCAGCCTCGGCCGCCTGCGCCTGGAGGGCAAAGAGTACGTCGTCCAGGATGGCGACATCCTGAACATCCGCTTTAACGTCTGACGCCTGATCGACACCCCACCGCCCGGGAGCGCGCTCCCGGGCGGTGGGTGCGTTGCGGCCCATCCCGTGCGCAGTCTACTCCCGGCGGCGGGCCACCACGACGTCCCTCCGGCGGATGACCCGGTCCACCCGGTGGGCCAGGGCGTCGTAGGGAGGCTCGTTCAGCACCTCCAGCCGTGCCTCCTGCCCGACGACGTCCAGCATCTCGGCGCGGGGGAAGCGGGTGGCGTCCCAGGCCAAAGCCAGGGCGCCGCCGGGCAGGACCAGCCCCGTCCACACGGGCAGCGCCTCGCCGAGGAGCGCGACGAGCGGCCCGCGGTGCTGGATGCCGTAGGGCAAGTCGGCCACCGCCAGGTGCGCCGGCCGCACGCCGCGCAGGAGCTCCTCCGCCTGCACGGTCTCCCCCTGGGCCAGGATGCACTGCCGCTGCGGATCGCGCCCTACCGTCAGCCACCAACGCCGGCCAAAGCCCCGCAGGCGCTCCTCGCGCACCTGGCAGGGGATGCGCTTCTCCCGGGCATAGCCCTGCAGAAAGGTCGCCGTGGACTGGACGTCCTGGGGCGATTTCTCCACGCCGGCCACATCGGCGCCCAGCATCAGCCCCACCAGGAGCGTCGTCCCGCCCCCGGCCAGGGGATCCATCAGCCGCAACTCGCCCCAGGGCTGCGGCGCGAACGCCGAGGCGTGCCGGGCCACGTTGCACATAAAGTGGGTGAATAGCTCGTTCGTCTTGCCCCGATAGCGGCGCGCGGTAACCAGGTCGGGGGGCAGGAAGGGGAGGTAGCCGGTCTCCACCGGACGCAACCAGGGCCCCGGCTCGCCGCCCACCGCCTCATGGTAGGCGAACCAGGCGCTCACCGTGGCCAGGGCGCCCAGCTCTTCCGTCAGCCGCTCGTCGGGAGCGCCGCGCAGCGCCACCCGAAGATAATCCTGCCCGCCGAGGCGCACGGGCTCCAGCCCGGCGATGTGCGGCCCCAGGGGGCTGAGCGCCAGTTCGTGGGGCGCCAGGGCGCTGGCCAGCTCGGCGTATTGGGTGCTGCGCTGCGGTGCGATCTGGGCGAGAAGCGTCGTCACGTTTTCCATTCCAACATCTCCCCTTCCCGGAAGCTGCGGGGCCGTCCACGGCCCGGCTTCCGGGAAGGTTCCGAGAACCTCGCAGACGCACGAACCTTCCCAAAGGGCGAGGCGCCCTTCGGGAAGGAACGGCTACATCGGCAGTAGCCGCTTGCCCGCGCAGAGCAGATCCTGGGCCTCCTCCGGCGAGTGTCCCTCGGCAAAGATGCGCAGGAGCGGCTCCGTCCCGGAAAACCGCAAGAGCACCCAGCGGTCGTCGTCCAGGATGAACTTGGTGCCGTCGATGGCTAGCACGTGGCGCACGGCATAGGGCCCCACCCGCTCCGCGGGCCGCTGGCGCAGGTGCCGGGGGAAGAGGGCCTTCATCTCCGGGGTGGCCGGGAGGTTCGCCTCGGCCATGTACAGCCGCCCGACGCGCCCGAACAGGTCGCCGAGGAGCTCCGAGATGGTCCGCCCGGTGATGGCCAGCATCTCGACGATGAGCGCCGCAGCCAGGATGCCGTCCTTGCCCAAGATGTGCCCGCGGATGGTGAGGCCGCCGGAGGACTCGCCCCCCAGGATAGCCCCGTGGGCCTTCATCGCCTCGGCGACGTGCTTGAACCCCACCGGCACCTCGATGCACTCTTCGCCAAAGTCGCGCGCCAGGCGGTCCAGCATGTGGGTGGTGGCCAGGTTGCGGACCACCGCGCCCCCCTCGCCCCGCTCCTCGTGGAGGTACCAGTACAACAGCAGCAGGAGGTCGTTCACCGGCACATAGCGGCCCCGCTCGTCGACGATGGCGATGCGGTCCGCGTCGCCGTCGGTGGCCAGCCCGAGGTCGAACCGCCCATCGCGCACCTCGTGGATCAGCAGCCCGAGCGCCTCGATATCCGGCGCCGGCGAACGCCCGCCAAAGAGGGGATCGTGGCGGCCGTGGATGGTCACCACCCGGCAGCGGGCCTCGGTGAGCACGATGTTGATGGTCACCTCGCCGACGCCGTACATGGGATCCACCGCCACGCGGAGCCCCGCCCGGCGGATGGCCTCCATGTCCACAAAGCGCTCCACCGCGTCGACGTACTCGTTCGTATAGTCCCGATCGCGCACCAGGCCGGCCGTCCGCGCCAGGGGCAGCTCCACCTTGACCACGTCATCGGTGGTCAGGGCGTTGGCCTCGGCCTCGATCTCGCCGGTTTCCTCGTCCAGGAGGAGTGAGCCGTCCTCCTTGAAGACCTTGAGGCCGTTCCATTCCGGCGGATTGTGCGAGGCGGTAAAGGCCAGCCCATAGGCGGCGCGCATCTGGGCGGTGGCATAGGTTACCAGGGGTGTGGGGGCGGGCTCGGGGAGGAGGGTGACGGGCACGTTGTTGCCGGCGAACACCTCCGCGGCGGCCTCGGCGGCCGAGTTGGAGAGAAACCGTCGGTCGTAGCCGATCAGGACGCCGCTCTCCTCCTGGCCGGTGCGCAGTAGCCGTCCGGCGAGGGCCTGGGAGAGGCGGCGGACATTGTGCAGGGTGAACCCCTCGCCGATCACCGCGCGCCAGCCACCCGTGCCGAACTGGATGATGTTCTCCTCCTCGATGCGCCGCGGCCGGAGGATGCGCTTTTGCAGGATGAGCTCCGCGGCCTCCAGGTCCTCCGGGGTGTTGATGCCCAGGAACTCCTCCTCGTCGGCGCTGCGGTAGGCCTCCACCCGGGCGCCCTGCTTGGCAAAGCAGCGCACCACGTCGGTGAGGGGAAAAACGTCCCGCTGGCCGGCGGCCTCCAACGCACCGAGCACGGCAAAGAGGCGCGGGGCCCGGGCCACATAGGCGCCGAGGTTCAGCTCGCGGATGCCCCGGGTGCGCTCGTCGGCATAGGCCTCCTCGATGACATCCACCACCCCGCCCGAGGCGTCGCGCACCACCCGGCCGTAGGGCAACGGCTCGTCGGTGGTGCCGGTCAGCAGGGTGAGGTCGGCGGCTTTCAGCCGGTGGCGGGTGAGCATCCCCTTGAGGGAGGAGAGGCGAAAGAGCGGCGTGTCGCCGTACAGGACGAGGAGGTCCCCGTCATAGTCGGCCAGTTGCGGCTTGGCCTGCAGCGTCGCGTGCCCTGTCCCCAGGATGTCCTTCTGGAGGACGTAGCGGTACGCGGGGCCCAGGTGGGCCTCGATGGCCTCGTGCTGGTAGCCGACCACGATGTGGATGTGCTCGGGGCGCGCCAACTGGCGGGCCAGGTCCAGGACATAGTCGATGATCGGCCGATCGCCGAGGGGCTGGAGCGCCCGGGGGTAGGCGACGCCGGGGCGCGGGCCCTGGGCGGCGGCCAGAATCAGGACCCGCAGGTCATCGGGAGGGCAGTCGGCGGCGTGGCGCTCGGTCATCACGGAACCTCCTGGACAGGGCGCGAGGGGATCCCCGCTCAGGCCCCATCCTAGGCCAACAGGGGACGCTGTCAAACGGAATGCGCCTCGTCCGTGGGCACTGGGCTACTGGGTTGGAGCGCACGACGCCGGGCCGGCGCCGTACATACTTGACAGGGAAGGGGCGCAAGAGTATCATCTGTTAGCACTCTGACTTGGAGAGTGCTAATCACTTGACGATAATCGACGGATTTGTCCCCGAACCCTTGACAGAGCGCCGAGAGGATGCTATCATGATCTGGCACTCGACTCCTAGGACTGCTAAGAGGCGCCCGGTTGCGCGCCGATTGAGAAGATAATGTCGACGGAACAACAGCCTACGCTGCGACAGCGCGAGATTCTGGATATCCTGGTCCGCGAATACGTGGCCTCTGCCGCCCCGGTGGGTTCGGGTACCCTCCGGGCCCTGGGCAGGCTGCGCGTGAGCACGGCCACCATCCGCAACGAGCTGGTAGCCCTTGAGGAGCTGGGGTTCGTCTCCCAGCCGCACACCTCGGCGGGGCGCGTGCCCACCATTCGCGGCTACCGGTACTTTGTCGAACAGCTGATGGCCGACACGGACCTGCCCGTCCCCGAGCAGCGCACCATCCACCACCAGTTCCACCAGTTGCGGCTGGATCTCGACCAGTGGATGGAGCTCACCGCCGCCGTCTTGGCGCACACCGTGCGCTCGGCGGCCCTGGTGACGCCGCCGCGGGCCACCTCGTCGCGCTTTCGGCACGTGGAGCTCATCTCGGTGAGCGAGCGGATGTTCCTCTTGGTGCTCGTCCTGCAGGATGGCAGCATCCACCAGGAGATGTTGACCACCCGGCACGTCCTGTCGCAGTCCGAGTTGAGCCAGACCTCGAACAAGCTGAACGCCCTGTTCCACGATCGTTCGGAGGGCGAGATATCGACCCTGCAGGACCCCGAACTCCAGCGCCTGGCCGAGTGGGAGGGGGAGGTGATCCAGCGGGTGATGCGCCTGATGCGCCTGGTGGACGAGGAGTCCGTCAGCCGCATCTACTCCGACGGCCTGGTGAACGTGTTGGAGCAGCCCGAGTTCGTCGAGGCGGACAAGTTCCGCCGCATCGTCGAGGTGATGGAGCACGGCAACCTGCTGCGCTCCATCCTGGCCAACATCCTCAAGGCCAACGGCGTGCAGGTGATCATCGGCGGGGAGGGCGATTATCCCGAGTTCGACGATGTAAGCCTGGTGCTCACCCCTTATGGCATCCGCGGCCTGGCCAGCGGCGTGCTGGGGGTGATGGGGCCCACCCGCCTGCCCTATGCCCGCGCCGTCTCCACGGTGCGCTATGTGGCGCAGGTGATGAACAGCATGGTAGCCGACCTGTACGGGCAGCCTGACCCGGAGGGCGGGGCGGATCGTTTGGAGCGTCGCAAGGAGAGGGAGTAGACGAATGACGGATACGATGGAAACGCCGGGCCCCGGCGACATGGAGGACCAGGGCCCAGGGGCCCAGCAGCCGGAGGAAGATGTGGAGGGCGCCTCGGCCCAGGTGGGGAACGACCTGCTCGCCCAGGTCGAGGACCTGCAGGCCCAGGTGGACGAGTACCTCGACAAGTACCGCCGCACCTTGGCCGAGTTTTCTAACTACCGCAAGCGTCAGGATCGCGAGCGCCAGCAGCAGGCGTGGCGCATCCAGGCCGACGTCATCCGGACGCTCCTGCCGGCCCTGGACGATTTCCGGCTCGCCCTGGAGCATGTACCCGACCGGGACGCAGACTCCCCCTGGGTGCAGGGGATCGCCCTAATCGAGCAGAAACTATTCGGCGTGCTGCAGCAGTTCGACGTGACGCCGATCGAGGCCCAGGGCGAGCCTTTTGATCCGAACGTTCACGAAGCCATGCTCCAGGAGCACAGCGACGAGTACCCCGAGGGCGCCGTGATGGAAGAGATCCGCAAGGGGTACCTGATGAACGGCCAGGTCCTGCGACCCACCGTCGTCAAGGTGTCGCAGGGCGCGCCCGAGCCCGACGACGGATTCGAAGACTAGGCATTTACGTCTCAACCACTGGATTGAGACTGCGAAATAGAGACGGAGAGACAGAGGAGTAATACCCATGGCGAGAATCATTGGCATTGATCTGGGAACCACGAACTCGGTGATGGCCGTGATGGAAGGCGGCGAGCCGACCGTGATCCCCACGGCGGAGGGCTCCAACCTGTGCCCTTCCGTGGTGGCAGTGAACCCCAAGACCGGCGAGCGGATGGTGGGCCAGGTGGCGCGCCGCCAGGCGATCACCAACCCAGAGAACACCATCTTTTCCATCAAGCGGCTGATGGGCCGCAAGTACGATGACCCGCAAGTGACCAAGGCGCGCCAGATCCTGCCCTACAAAATCGTCGAGAAGGACAACGGCGACGCGTGGGTGGTGATGGGCGACAAAGAGTACTCGCCCCCGGAGATCTCGGCCATGATCCTGGCCAAGCTCAAGGCCGACGCCGAGGCCTACCTGGGCGATCAGGTCACCCAAGCCGTGATCACCGTGCCGGCCTACT
>LSQX01267277.1_pt1 | contig 10635 bp, 6 predicted proteins | sample 654561 | NCBI WGS metagenome assembly LSQX01 (sample SAMN04489861, study PRJNA283612) | anaerobic digester metagenome | isolation source: 4 biogas reactors fed with cattle manure at either 37C or 55C with and... | place: Denmark: Kongens Lyngby | collected 2014 | reverse complement strand
TTTCGCAGACAAAATGTACCGTGAAAATTTAGAGGGCGCTGCCGGTCCCCTTAGCGTATGGTGGTTTTAACCCCACAGATAAACTAAATTTGCTGTATGAAAGAAATTAGCCACCTCACTTTGTCGCCCGCAGCGAAGTTTAGCGGCGAAATTGTTTTGCCGGGTTCCAAAAGTATGTCCAATCGTGCCTTGCTGTTGGCCGCTTTGTCCACAGGAACCACGGAAATTAAAAATTTGCTGACCAGCGATGATACTGAATACATGCAAAAAGCTTTGTTGCAGTTGGGGGTAGAAATCATTCCCACTGGCCCCGTTAGCGTAAAGCTAAAAGGCGTGGGTCAAAACTGGGCGCAAAAAGAGCGCGCGGAGTTTTACTTGGGAAATGCTGGCACTGCCATGCGGTCTTTGACCGCGGCGCTGTGCTTGGGGCGCGGAGATTTTACTTTAACCGGCGATCCCCGTATGTTGGAGCGCCCCATCGGTGATTTAGTGGATGCACTGCGCCAAGCAGGCGCGAATATTGACTACTTGGGGCAAGAGTCTTACCCCCCCATGCGAATCCAAGCTCGTGGTTTGCAAGGGGGAACTGTGCGCATCAAAGGCAATACCTCGAGTCAATATTTGAGCGCCTTGCTTATGGCAGGGCCATACGCCGCCCAGCCTTTGACCATCGAGGTGGAAGGCGAACTGATTTCTAAACCCTATGTGAATATTACCCTCAACGAAATGCGTCGTTTTGGCATAAATGTGGAAAACGACGATTTTAAACGCTTTGTGGTTCCCCAGGGAAGCTATGTGAGCCCTGGCGTGCTAGAGGTGGAAGGTGATGCCTCGGCGGCGAGCTATTTTTTGGCGGGGGCCGCCTTGGCCCACGGGCCGGTGCGAGTAAAAGGAGCCGGTCGCAGCAGTGTACAGGGCGATGTGCTCTTTGCTGAAGTGTTGCAAAAAATGGGAGCCCAGGTAGAGTGGGGCCCCGATTGGATTGAAGTGCGGGGCGGAACTTTACGCGGAGTGGATCTGGATTTAAACCACATTCCCGATGCGGCCATGACTTTGGTGCCATTGGCTTTATTTGCCCAAGGCAGCACCACTCTCCGTAATATCGGCAGTTGGCGAGTTAAAGAAACCGATCGCATTCACGCCATGGCCACCGAAGCTCGGAAAATAGGCGCCCAAGTGGAAGAAGGCCCAGATTATTTGGTGATTAACCCTCGTCCGGTGAGCGAATATGTACATACTGACATCGACACCTACGACGATCACCGCATGGCCATGAGCTTTGCATTGGTGAGTTTGGGGGGCATTTCCGTAACAATTAACGACCCTAAATGCGTAGAAAAGACATTTCCTAACTATTTTGCGGAATTTCAGAAAATGTTGTCGTATAATTAGATTGTAAAGTTTTTGCGATATTAGCAAAGTATTTAGTAGTTTTTAAAGGATGTCTATAATAGGAGTCATTATGCGCTTAAAATTTATCCTTATATTATTGCTAGCTCCTGCTATGTTAATGGCTAAGCCATTAGAAGTTTGGATTATGCCCAATGGAGCTAATCCCCAAGGTATTTTAGAAGAGCGCCTCGTTCAATTCACTAAAGAAACAGGATTGTCTGCTAAGGTAGTGGTGCTAGATTGGGGTGAGGCCTGGAGTCGTATTAGCGAAGCTTTGGAGTCTGGACAAGGTCCTGATGTCCTGCAATTAGGGACTACTTGGGTTTCGTTTTTTGCTTCTAAAGGCTGGTTATCGCCTTTGGATGCTCACTTAGGAAAGGTAGATCCTGGTCGTTTTGTGCCAGTAAGTTGGAAAACTACCCAAGTTGATGATCAAAATTCTATTTACGCCATACCGTGGTTTATGGATGTACGCGTGCTGATGGCTAATAAAGCCCTACTGGCTGAGTCAGGGTTAGACAATGAAAATATTGTAACTTTAGATTCTTTTAGGTTGGCACTAGATCGCTTTAAAAGTTTAAACAAAACCAAAGAAACAGGAACCATTATTTACCCCTTTGCCTTTCCTGGTAAAAGCGACTGGAATATTCCTCACAATTTTGCTCCGTGGATTTGGTCTCAAGGGGGAGATTTTATTGTTAAAGAAAACGGCCAATGGCAGAGTAATTTGCTGAACCCCAAGACCATTAAAGGCATAAAACTTTATGTGAATTTTATCTTGGACTCTTTGGTTAATGTTTCCACGCTTAAAGAAAACACCGCTCAAGTTACTAGCAGATTTAATAATGGCGAACAGCTGTTTTCCATAAACACATCTGAAGTGATAATGCAAACCCGAGTAGATGAATCCAAAGGTGGCACTCTCAATAGTCGTATAGGGCAAGACGGAATATCAACATTTCCTATTCCCAGCGGCCCCGCAGGCTCCGTGGCTTTTATTGGTGGCAGTAATTTAGCTTTACCGAAAGCTAAACAAAATAATTCCAGAGCTTTACAATTGTTGCTGTTTTTAACTCGCGGCGATAATCTGGATATTTACACCCAAAAAATAGGTTTTTTGCCCCCGGATACCACAGTTCTTAGCGAATGGGCCCAAGACTCTCTTTATAAAGTATTAGTGGATCAAGCCAAAGAAGGTAAGGCTTATCCAAATATCCCTAACTGGGGCGAAATAGAGTCCATGTTGGTGGAAATGTTTAGTGCGGTATGGAGTTTGCTCGATGTAGGTGGATTGTACAGTGACGAAGAACTTTATGAAATCCTCTCTCGTTATCATTTGGTGTTAAACAAGTCTTTAGATGCTGGCGAAGTTGCTGTCTTATCTAAAGATGAATTTTATGATGTAATTAAGTCTATAAAAAGCTTAGAAGAGCTAAAGTATGGTCCCAAAAAAGAGAAATCCAGTGCAAGGGTAGATCTTTTGCAAAAAGTTGAGTTCAGAATAGCTTTGGCGGTGCTGTTTATATTGTTACTTTCATTAATAGGGGTTATAAGGCTTAGAAAAAAGCAGAATTAGGTTCATTTTATGGATAGAATTCCATTTTATCGCAGTTTTCGTTTTCGTTTGGTGTTTTTTATAGTAGTTATTCAACTTCTGTTTTTGAGTGTGTCTGCTATTTACACCCTGCGCAAGCAATCAGATGCGGAAACCTTAAAGGCTTTTAATAGCAACGAATCTAGCATAAAAATTGCTACTTCTTATGTAAATAATACCATGGCTGCTTTCGAGCAAAACCTTAACCTTATGGCGGTTACTCCTGCTTTGGCATCCTTTGATCCCACAGAGAGCGGCAAATTCTTAAAAACCTATAAAGTATCTTCTCTTTTTATTACAGGAGAAAGGCTAACTCTTTACGACAATAACAATAAATTTGTGGCAGATAATTGGATGGTGGGAGGTAGTCGTGATACAGCTGGTTTCGAAGAATTTGCTAATGTAGAACCTTTAAATGCTTATATGGGGAAAATCAAATGGGAAAACTATAGTCCCATGCGGAGTTTTGCAGTAACGGTGCAAAACTATGCTCGGGCCAATGGAGTTTTGGTGGCCGATTTTTCTTTTCGTCGTTTGCACTCTTTTTTGTCAGAGTTTAAAGTTGGAGAACAGGGGCATTTAATACTCATAGACAATTTAGGGCGCATCATTTATCACCCCGATAGTAAATGGACTCGAAAACCGACTAATATGTCAGCTTTGGGGTTTCCTGAACTTAATGTTAAGGAATACAGCACTGAAGAACCAACTTATGTACAGTTAAATAATGGCATAAGCTACATGATTAATTATCGTTATGAAAATCAAACGGGCATTGGGATAATGACTTTGCTACCCTGTGCTGAAATAGATAAACAAGCTAGCGTGGCCCGGCGTAGTATGTTGTATTTATACGGCGCAATGATGTTCTTTATGCTCGTTTTAATTACCTGGATGTCCACCTTGTTGTTAAAACCGTTGGTGGTCTTAACTGAAAAAATGCGTTTAGTACAAGATGGTGATTTAGATGTGGAAAGCGGAATTAAAAGAGAAGATGAAATAGGTTTATTGGCCAGTGTTTTTGATACCATGCGGATTTCCATTAAGCAATATGTCAGTGAACTCGGAGCCCATAGAGATCGTTTGGAGTTGGAGGTGGCTGAACGCACCGCTGAATTGGAAAAGGCAAACAAAGTTTTAGAGCTAATGTCTCGCACCGACGATCTAACAGGTATTCCCAATCGTCGGGATATCATGGAAAAAATAAAATACGAAATGCACAGATCTCGCCGTAGCAACTTACCTTTTGCTTTTATTATTGGAGACATTGATAAGTTCAAGTCATTTAACGATACCTATGGGCATGATTGCGGAGATGAAGTATTGCGTTCGGTGGCTCAAACCATGCGTTCAATGCTAAGAAAACATGACTATATTGCACGGTGGGGGGGCGAAGAATTTTTGCTGGTATTGCCTGAAACTTCTGAAGAAGGTGCTATGGTGGTCGCGCAAAGAGTTAGAGCAAAAGTAGCTGAAACACAGCACAAATATGGCGATCTTAAACTGTCGGTTACCATAACTTTAGGGGTAGCATTATTCGATGTGCGTTTGGGAATAGAGCGCAGTATTTCTCTAGCGGATCGAGCTTTGTACGAAGGTAAAGAACAGGGGCGTAACAGAGTGGTTTATTGGGATCCAGCACGAATCACTCCCGAAGAACTAGCTGAAGCAGCAAAGGATAAAGAGTCGCGCTCAGATTCAGATGCCGAACTAGATTCAAATGTGATATTTCTGTTGGATCAAGAGAGAAAAATGCGTGAGGAAAGAAATCAAAAAGATGAAAGTTAAAAAATATTCATCGATTTGCGTTGTTTGGGTTATCTTACTATTCTCAGTAAATTTAAGTGCTTTTTCTACTAAAGAAGCATCCAGATGGATAGATTTAGACAGCTTGGTAGCCGAATTTGTGGAATATGCTGATAGTGTACAACCCGGTGCGCGTTTGGGAATATCCATACGCTCGGTACAAAAAGACTCATTACTTATATCTGAACGGGGAGATGAGTGGTTTGTTCCCGCTTCTACGCTTAAAACCTTGGTTACTGCAGCTAGTATTGATGCTTTTCCCCTAGATTTTGAACCTGCCACCATAGTTGCTTTAGAAGGGGATAAAAAAGGTAGCGCTTTTTACGGAAATGTGCGTTTTTATGGTCGCGGAGATCCCAACATTTCAGGGCGTTNNCGATGCCTTAGATATACCTCGTTCCATAGTGGATTCTATTAAAGCTTTAGGCATAGATACCATTTATGGTGATTTATTGGCAGATACTAGTTATTATCAAGGTCCCCGGCGACCCAAAGGTTGGGAAAAACGTTTTTATAACGCTTGGTATGGCGCAGAAATAGCAGCTTTGTCATTTAATGATAATTGTTATCGCATAACTATAGAACCAGGTGAAAAGAATAAGGACAGTGTGCTTTATAGCATTAGCCCCGATGTGGGTTTTGTGCGCGTTATAAATAATGTTAAAACCGTTCCAGGTAGAAGAAATAGGATAAAATATCATTTAGAACCTCACCACACTGAAATAACACTATCGGGAACTTTAGGGGTAAATGCAAGAAAATATTCTATGGTTTTGCCTGTGCGCAAACCAGTGCTTTATTTTTTAGCAGCAATGAGAACCGCCGCCCAAGAAAGGAATTTGTACATAGAAAAAGCGCATATAGCTTCCAGTTCCCCAGTTTGGTCCATGGAGTTTCCCACAGCGCCGGTGTTAAGCATCATAGACGAAGTTAATCAGCGGTCACAAAACATGCATGCCGAAATGCTGTTGCGCAACTTGGGAGCTTTCGTTTTAAAAGATGGCACCTCGGATGGGGGGATTTTAGCAGAAAAAATATTTTTAAAAAACCAAGATTTAAGTGAAAAAGATTTTTATTTGGTAGATGGCAGTGGCTTATCTCCTCATAATCGCATTAAACCCGATGCACTAAGTCATTTACTAGCAAAAATGGCAAGGCATCCGCAAAAAGATCTATACATAAACTCCTTGGCTGCTCCCCGTGTAAGTGGTGCCACTGGCCGCCGCTTAGAAAATTTAGAAGAACCTCATAAAACCAAGACTAAAACTGGTTTTATTAATAATGTGCAAGGTTTGGTGGGTTATATTATAACTACTCGTGGCGATACCTTGGCTGTGGCCACGCATTTAAATGGCTATAAAAAATCTGATGCCGCTGCCCGTGACTTAATGGACACTATATGGTCGAGGTTAATGCGTCATCAAAATATTGAGAGTAAATCCCTTTTACAAGCAAAAAAGTTGCATAAAAGCTACGAGAAAGTTGATGATGTAAACCAGCGTCTAAAGCTGTTTTCCCAAGAGTTAGAGGGGGTGCCGTATTTACTTGGTCCTACTGGTGAAGGTATGAATGCAAAACTAGAGTCTAAACCGTTGATGAATATGGATTATTTTGATTGCGTTACATATATGGAGCATGTGATGGCTTTGGCTTATGCACCCACGAGGGCCTCAATATTTGATTTTTTGCAAAACATTCGCTATGCAAATGGTCAAATTAGTTTTAGTTATCGCAAACATTATTTTGTGGAAGACTGGATAGCTAAAAACCCTTTGGTAAAGTTAAGGTCTTTCCCTAATGATACAGTAATTTATCGCATTATGGATAAGAAAAAGTTCTTTGCAGCTAAAAATCTGCTATGGAATAAGCCTAATCCTAAAACTAAAATACCCTATTTACCTCGTACAGAAGCTTTGAAGTTTGCGGAAAGTGTATGGCAAGATAACGAAGAGGTTCTAGGAGTGGGGATTATGAGTACAGCGCCAAATATTTGCGTAAACCATGTGGGTTTTTTAATTTTAGAACCTGGTAAAGTTCCGCATTTCCGCCATGCCTCACAAGCTAAAGGCATGGTGGTAACTCAAACATTAAGCAGTTATATAAATAAGCGTTTTTTAAAATCTCCAGGTTTATTGCTCTTTGAATTTGCTAATCCATAGCTTAATATGGCAATTTGAGTTATTCTAAACTGTAGTTTCATAAACAAAAAAAAAGACTTTTATCACTAAAAGAAGTCTATATTAATAGTAGTTCTCCTTAGTTATGTTGTTATGTGGTTGAAAGGGCTCGGACTTTGTCTGAGCTCTTTTTTTATTTGTAATGTAGTTTATGTATATGTGCTCAATACGACTTGCTTCAATTACTATTAAAAATTTACGCTCTATAAAAGATGAAAGCTTTCCTCTTAGCGACTTTACCGCACTGATCGGTTATAACAATGCTGGCAAAACTAATATTCTTATGGGGTGCCGTTGGCTACTATCCAAATACAGTTTACCAATAAATTATTTTAACGATACTAAAAGGCCTGTGGTGGTAGATGGGTTGATTGTGGGAATAAATGCGGAGAGTTTAAAGCGCAAATCCCCAGAAATGTTCGATATTGTTGCACCTTTTTTAAGAGGTTCTAGGTTGAAAATACGGCGGGTACAAAAGATTCCTGGCGGTAACTTAGAACATATTGAACTCTGGGTACAACGTCAGTTTTTGAGAAACAACAAAAAGATTAGAGAATGGGAGCCAGCGCCTTATGGTTTTGAAGAAGCCTTGGGGCATTTGTTTCCTGCACCTATACAAATTTCGGATAACTCCTTGGGCGAAGATTATGATGCCAAAAGTTATACCCGTGTGATTGTGGGTAAATTAATTGCGGAAATTTTAAAACCAGTGCAAAAAAAATACGCTGATGTTTTAGATAATACACTGGAGTCTTTAAAAGATTTACTGAGTTTGGAAGGAGAAGAGCGCGCCCCCGAATTGCTAACTTTTGATAGGAACTTAAACTCTAAAATGGAGCCCTTATTTCCTAGCTTGAAGCTGAAATTGCAATTACAAGCTCCCAATTTGAATGATATTTTTAAGCAGGGCACGCTAAAAGTTATAGAAGAAAATGATGGCTTTATCAGAGAGATAGAATCCCTGGGAATGGGAGCGCAACGCGCGGTGCAAATGGCTTTAGTGCGCCACTTAGCAGAGGTTCGCAAGCATAGTTACAATGATTGTTCATGCACTTTGCTTTTGGTGGATTCTCCGGAGCTGTTTTTGCATCCCCAAGCGGTGGAATTAGTGCGAATCGCTTTGAAAAAACTAAGCACCGAGGGTTATCAAGTGATTTTTGCTACCCATAGTGCGCAGATGGTTACTTCGGACGATGTTAATTCTTCTTTATTAATTCGCAAAAACATTCAGCGAGGCACTCACATGCGTAAACGCATAGAAGATGCGGTGCGCCAAGTGATAGAAGACGCTCCCAGCCAGTTGCAAATGCTCTTTAGTTTGAGTAATTCCAACGAGCTGCTGTTTGCGGACTATGTTTTGCTCACCGAAGGGCGTACGGAATTGCGAATTTTACCCCATCTTTTTGAACGGGTCAGTGGAGATTCATTTGCGCTTATTAAATGCGCGTTGGTGCGTCAGGGAGGTGTGTCAAATACGCGGAAATCCATGGCGGTTTTAAGGGCGATGGATATGCCAGTGCGGGCAATAGTTGATTTGGACTACGCTTTTACCACTGCTGCCCACGATGGTTTTTTAAAAAGAGATGATCGCGATATAGAGTATTGCAAAAATTTATTTAGAGGTTTAGCTTTGCAAGAACGAATTCGCTTGGTAAATGGAATTCCGGTAAATAGAAATTCCAGCGTTTCCGCCGCCGATGCCTATGCCATGCTAGCTGCCATGGACGAAGCCCAGGATGCCATTGAAAATATTCACCAAAAAATGTTAGAAAAAGGGATTTGGGTGTGGAAAAAGGGCTCCATTGAGCATCATTTAGGGCTAAATGGTAAAAATGAGCATGTTTGGTCTAACTTTATTGAAAGATTGCGCCGTACCAACAGACCTCACAAAGAAGTACGGGATTGGGAGGGGGTAAAACAAATGGTGCAGTGGATAAGGGATGGGAGTCCTCGAGATTAAATGTTAAATTTTAAGCATGAATAGAAGCAGGCGAAAAAGTTTGGATGGCCCTACGGATGTGGGGGTTATTTTGCAGCGAGTATTGCAAAAGCCCCAGTTCAAGCGCGGTTTAGATGATCAGAAGATTTTTGCTATGTGGCCAGAGATTATTGGGGAGGATTTGGCCAAGGTGGTGGAAATCAAAGCCTTGCGAAATGGGGTGCTTTTTTTGCATACTGCTTCGAGTTCGTGGAAAGAAACCGTTAATTGGCAGAAAAAAGCTATATTAGAGAAGGCCAATTTGCTCTTAGCCACCACAGAAATTTGTGAAATTCGTTTTGTTTAAAAAGGTTAGCTATGTCTAATGATTATTCAGCTTCAAGTATTACCGTTTTAGAGGGTTTAGAAGCGGTGCGCTTGCGCCCTGCTATGTATATTGGTTCCACCGATGTAAGGGGACTGCACCACTTAGTATGGGAAGCAGTAGATAACTCCGTGGACGAAGCCATGGCTGGTTTCTGTGATCGCATTGATATACACATTTTACCTGGCAACGGCATACGTATTTCTGACAATGGTCGGGGTATTCCCATCGATATACACCCTAAGGAAAAAGTGGGAACTTTAGAATTAGTTCTTACCAAGCTACATGCAGGTGGAAAATTTGATAGTGATTCTTACCAAGTTTCTGCAGGACTACATGGTGTAGGTATTAGTTGCGTAAATGCATTGGCAGAGAAGTTAATCGCTAGAGTAAAACGCAATGGTCGCCATGTGGAACAGGTTTTCAGCAAAGGTATAGCTTTAGGCCCCCAAAAAGAATTGGGTAGCACCACCGAACAAGGCACCGAAATAGAAATTTGGCCCGATGCCACTATTTTTACCGAGACGGTTTTTTCTTACGATACTTTGGCTGCTCGTTGCAGAGAATTGGCTTTTTTAAATAAAACCTTAACCATAAATATTGTGGATGAAAGGCCCGAAGAGCATATTCATACAGAATTTAGTTATCCTGGTGGTTTGGCTAGCTTTGTGGAATATGTCGATCAAAATCGCAAGCCACTATTCGATGAGCCCATCTATATTTATAACGATGCCGGTGAATATCCTTTAGAGTTAGCCTTGCAATATAACGAAGGTTACCAAGAAAATTTTTTCAGTTTTGTAAATAATGTGAACACCTTTGATGGTGGAACCCATGTAACTGGATTTAGGTCGGGTTTGACAAGGGTGGTTTCTCGATTCGCCAATGAACTTTTAGCTAAAAACAAAAAAGATGTGCAAATCACTGGGGATGATGTGCGCGAAGGTTTGACGGCAGCGCTGGCTATTAAAATCGCCAACCCTCAATTTGAAGGGCAAACTAAGCGTAAATTGGGTAATTCCGAAGCGCGAGGTTTGGTTGAGCAAGTGGTGGGTGAAAAACTAGAAGAGTTTTTCTTAGAAAACCCCACAATTATTAGACCCATTATAGATAAAGTTTATAATTCTGCGGTGGCACGAGAAGCAGCCCATCGCGCTCGTAGTTTAGCTCGTCGCAAAAATGTTCTCGAAGGTGGTGGCTTACCTGGAAAGTTGGCAGATTGTTCTAGCCGTAACCCCGAAGAATGTGAGCTGTTCTTGGTGGAAGGTGATTCTGCGGGTGGTTCTGCAAAACAAGGCCGAGATCGTCACTTTCAAGCTATAATGCCTTTAAAAGGGAAGATTCTCAATGTGGAAAAAGCTCG
>LSQX01070368.1_pt1 | contig 10635 bp, 9 predicted proteins | sample 654561 | NCBI WGS metagenome assembly LSQX01 (sample SAMN04489861, study PRJNA283612) | anaerobic digester metagenome | isolation source: 4 biogas reactors fed with cattle manure at either 37C or 55C with and... | place: Denmark: Kongens Lyngby | collected 2014 | reverse complement strand
ATTCATGAATGGTCATTTAAAAAACTTTAGCGCAGGGTTAGGCGGATTGCCTTGGTTTTTAGTTGAATTAACATGGTTCTTAGCGTAAGATAGACGCTGGATGCCGCCTGATTGAAAGCTGCCGCATAACGTGTCCGGGCGTGAGCCCTTCAGGAGTTCCCATGGACAATCAAGAGATTCCGACTTCAACCCAGGCGAGTGCTGCAGACCTTGAAAAAGATCATAAAACAAGGCCAGGTCCAACTAAAAAAACAAGGCTGAAAAAGAGTTTACTGGGCTTATTGATTTGTGTGCTGCTGGCTGCTTTTGTACTGTTCATGGATCGCCGCGGCATTCATCTGGCGATGCTCAACGATCGTCATTCCCTGATGTATGCCATTTTTGTCATCCTGGCCTGCATAAGCGGTTATTTTGTCCTGATGCTGCTCTCTATCCTGCAGATCCATGTCAAACATGGCAATGATAACGAGATCGGCATGATGGGCAGTTTCAACCGGATGCTTGTCGTCATGGCGCTTGTCATTGGCGCTGCTTATATTTTTGGTCGTCTCGACGCTTTTTCTTCATTTTTTGCCATGTTCGGCGGCATGCTGCTCGGCTGGTCGCTCCAGGCGCCGGTCAGCGGCTTTGCAGCCTGGGTTATGGTTACGTTGATGCGGCCTTACCGGATAGGAGATCGTGTTCAGTTCCCGACGCTTGGCCTGATCGGCGACATCGTCAAGTTCAGTTCAATGTATCTGACCCTCAATCAGGTCGGTGGCAGCATCGGCAGCGAGGAGCCGGTCGGACGTATGGTCCATGTGCCGAACGCGATGCTCTTTGGACAGGTTGTCATCAATTACACGCACCTTAAATCCACCGAGACGGCTTCCTATATTCTGGACGAAGCTTTATTCAGAGTAACGCTTGATTCCGACTGGGATACGGTTGAGACCATCCTGCTCAACACGGCAAGGTCTGTCACGCGGGACATTATTGAAAAAACCGGTACGAAGCCCTATGTCCGCGCGGACACATGGGATTACGGCACCCTGTTCCGGCTGCGCTACATAACCGACGCGGTAGACCGGCCGCGCATCATGTACGAAATCGTCAAGACAGCCACCAAGGAAATTCAGCGTAACAAGAATGTCGATCTGGCTATTCCCTATATTTATTCTTTTAAACGCGGGCTGGACAGAGCGGGCACGGCTAGTAAGCAGGCAGAAACGATAACCCAGGTTGATGTCAGCGATATCAAGGGTATCCGTCTGGATGATCTGGAATACTGGCGTATCAACGATCAGGAGGTCGCTGAGATTGCCAGCAACATCAGCAACGTCGGTCTGCTGCAGCCGATTGTCCTGACCCGTGATCTGGAAGGTGAAGGCTACCAGATCATGTTCGGTGAAAAGCGCTTGAAAGCCTGTATCTTGCTGGGCTGGAAAAAAGTGCCTGCCATCATCCGCAACCCGATTGGCATTGATATCAATCGCCCCTCGTCCGACATGGAGGACAAGAGGCAGTAAAGCTAATCGGAACGGGAAACATGCACATATAACGTAGAGCAGATTACGGTTCAGGCGGCCTGCCCCAGCGTTCAGTGAGCAGGGGGTGAGCTTACCATTTCGCGGTGCTGTTATGGAACGGTGTCCCGATGAAACCCACTTGTGAAAAATCTTCAGGATTATGCCTGACGATATAGTCAATATAGGAGGAGACCATACGGCCAGTCAGCAGATAACCGGCTGCGTTCAAATGTCCGCCCAGATAAAAATTCCGCTTGAAGGTTTCATCGTATACCGGTGCATACCGGGCAAAGTCAAGAACATACGTGAAATCAAATAAAGCTGCCAGTTCATAAAGCAAAGCGGCATGCCTGTCTTTGATCACATTTCTTTCCGCATCCTCATCATGCGGCATCGACATGATAAAAAAACGTGCTTTGGGCTGCATTGCTTTCAGCCTCTGAATGATCTTTGCGTAATAGCCGGCAAAGGTAGGCGCGTTATTTTCGTAGTTATCCAGGTCAATATCCGCCGCAGAACCGATTTCCTGCTTTAAGCCGAAAAGATCATTGGCGCCGAGCGCTATGATGTAGGCCTGGCACAGCTTATCTTTGTCCCAAAAGCCACTCTGTTCGGCAAAGCTTTCCCAGTATTGCATGGCGGTCATACCGCCGCGGGAAAAATTGTAAACTTTGGAACCTGTCGCGCGGGCAATGTATTGTCCCCATGAGTATTCAAAATAATCATGGTAGCCTTTCACGCCGTTTTCATCGAAGGATTCGAATTCACCGGATGACAAGCTGTCGCCAATACACCCGATTGTGCGAAATATACCGCAAAAACCACCATCCGCGAGGATCTGATCAAGAGGTTTCTCGTCCGGTTTGCTGTAAAACTGACTGATATCCATATGTTTCATCTCACATTCTTTTACTCATTCAAATACTCCGGCAGATCAGGTCGAAAATTTTTCAAAAAAGACTGTTTCCGTCAAAGTCTTGCGGTCGAGGTGTTTGGGACCTGGTTTGGCATTAGGGTCAGGATAACCCATGGGCAGCAGGCAGTCAATCTGGAAGTGATCCGGAATGTTCAGTATTTCCCGGACCTTGAACGGATCGAAAACACAGACCCAGCAACTGCCAACACCGATATCCCAGGCCTGCAGCATCATATGGGTTGTTACAATCGCTGTGTCGGCCAGGTTGCTGCAGAAGCCGTCCGCTGACCTTTTCCAGCAATGGCGCAAATCTGCGCAAACAGCCAGGATGCAGGGCGCTTCAAACGTGTAGGGGGTTGCTTCTGCCAGAGTGCTGATTGTATCGGCCTGCTGTATAACAAGGATCCGCTGGGGCTGGCGATTGCCGGCGGTTGGCGCAACCCGACCGGCCTTGAGGATCAGCGTAAGGTGCTCTGGCACTATCGGCGTTTTGCTAAAGCTGCGTACGGAATATCGTGATGTAATCAGTGTGTGGTAGTCCATATTTTACCTCCTGGTTTGTCGTACGGACCATAATGCTGCATGACCCATGGTTCTATCGCATAAAAAGACACAGAGACTTATCGGTTCCATTACAGGCAATCGGTTGTCAGGCTTCAATGCGAGCTAATCATGATCCAGCAAGGCTTGCAGATCAGCAAGATCGATATGGTCTTCAATATGGCCGGCTGCAGCGTTAATGATCTGGTCGAATTGCAATTTTTTTCTTTCCTGTAACAGCGCCATCTTTTCTTCGATCGTGTTTTGGGTAATCAGGCGGTAAATGGTAACAATACGTGTCTGGCCAATGCGGTGGACACGGTCTGCTGCCTGATTTTCAACCATGGGGTTCCACCATGGATCGAATAAAATTACCGTGTCAGCGGTGGTTAGGTTTAGTCCGAAACCGCCTGTTTTCAAGCTGATCAGGAAAACGGATATCTCATGATCTGTATTAAATCTGTGGACAACACTTTGGCGATCCCTGGTCTGGCCGTCCAGATAACAATAGTCAATCTGTCGCTCCTGCAGGTGTCTGCGGATAATTGAAAGCATCTGGGTGAACTGGCTGAATACCAGCACCTTGTGTCCGTTAGCCAGCAAATCACGCAGCATCTCCTCTAAACGTGCCAGTTTTCCTGAGACGCCATGTGTGGCTAGATAAGCGTCGTATAGCAGACCAGGGTGGTTACAGATCTGACGCAGACGGGTTAAACCTGCTAGAATGGCCATACGCGAACACGCTGGATTCTTTTGCTGGATCGACTGGCTCATTTCCCTGCGAATCTGTTCCAGCGTATGCTGATACAACGCCAGTTGGTTTTGTGTCAGGGGCACTGTGCAGATCTCTTCAATTTTCGCGGGTAATTCCAGCAGAACATCCTGCTTGACTCGCCGGAGCATAAACGGCCTGATGCGAGCCAGTAATTTGCTGCGATCAACGGCATTGCATTCAGCTATAAAAGCATCCCGCTGTCCAAGATAACCAGGTAAAATAAAATCGAACAAAGACCAAAGCTCTCCCGGATTGTTCTCCATCGGGGTTCCTGTTAAAGCGATTCGTTGATAGGCTGAAAGTCGCTTGACATGACGCGCCTGGTGTGTTTCCGGATTCTTTATTACTTGAGCTTCGTCAAGAATGCAGCAATCAAAAACCAGCTGGCGGTAGTGATCGATATCTCGCTGGACCAGTGGATAGGATGTAATCAGGAGATCGAAGTCGTAAGCCTGACGCAGCAGCATCCTGCGTTGTGACTGATCGCCATCTACCAGCACTGCTTTCAGGGAAGGAACAAAGCGACGGATTTCACTGAGCCAATTGAACATCAGCGTTTTGGGACAAACGATCAAAGACGGATGAGAGCGAGGCCGTGATACCAGGCAGACCAGCACTTGCAGCGTTTTGCCAAGACCCATCTCATCAGCGAGTATGCCGCCCAGCTGATATTGTCGTAGAAACAACAGCCATTGAATGCCCTTTCTCTGATATGGACGAAGCAGAGTGTCTAGTTGGCTGGGTATGGATACATCCGGCCACGAGAGATTGTTGTCCAGACCTGATCGCAAGTCTGCAAATGTCGTGTCAAATGTTGCAGCTGCTGTTTCGCTTCCTGCCATTACCAGATTAGCGATGTGAGCCGGATCTGATTCATAGACTTCATTGTTTTCTCCTCCCTGGCGTAAACATTTAAGCAGACCAAGGAGGCGTCCAAGCTGTGCTTTATTGGCGGCTTCAACAAACAGCCCGTTGACCAGCAGCCATTTTTGCTGACCTGCTATATAGTCTTGCAGCTGTATCGGATCTATCCCTGTCTGGTCGCAATGAAAAGCAAGATTGAAAGAGAGAAGGTTTGAGTGACCAGGTTTCAGGTTATTAAAATCAACGCTGATGTTTTTTCTAGCCGGCATGATTTTTTCAAAAGCCTGGTCGTACAACACATGCCAGTCAGATGGTATCGCCGGCACAATCTGATCCACCAGCAGCGCCAGGTCGTGTGTTGCGTCAAAAACCAGACAGCCAATCAGATCCTGCTGGTACCTGGACCATTTACGGAAGAAGTCGATGACCATGAACGCGTCTGAACGGTCCCTCAATATGGTCATCCGATCATTTACCTGGCTGCTTACACTGATATCGGCGGGATCAAGTGGATTTGAGCTCATGATTTTCTGGCCGATGCTGTTGCGTTTGATCAACCTGGGAATAATCAATATGCGGTCCAACTGTTTCTGGTAGCGAAATAAAATATGGACATCTGTCTTCAGACGATCGACTGTCACAGACGGCAGACATGGGGAATATGCCAATAGGTGGCATAGATTGCTGACGCCTCTGTCATGAAGCGCGCTTAAAAGCAAAGCGACCGCATGCCGGCAGAGTCCGGATCGCGAATGGGAACAGCTGCATTGCCAGTCTAGCAGATGATCAGACTGACAGGAGAGAAGCAAGCGAACAGGGTATGATTTTGCGGCATGGACGACCGCCTGAACAGCATGATTGCCACCTGACACCAATTCGACTGTAAATGCGCCAACTCTGCCGTTCCGATAGTAAGCTTTGCCGCGAATCCACTCAGACGCATCAGTCTGTTCCGCAAGACACTCAATATATGTTGACTTCGTTGCCTGGCTCATGCTATCTCCTCTGTTTCTTCGCAACAGCCTGATTGTAGCATACTTTGAAGACTCAGAATAAGACGTGGTGATCGATTATCGTTTATGATATAGTAGAAAAAACAGCAGGAAACGAGGCCATCTTGATGAATGGTAATGATACGCATAGCGATCGCTTGACCGCCCTGAACACAGTTGTCAATGGCATTGCCAAAAGCTGGCACATTCTGAAGCAGACCGATATGACCTGGAACATCAAAAATGCCCGGCAGCATCTGGAGAAAGTCCGTCCGCTCATCCAGGAACTGGCGGCCGGATGGCAGGCTGCTGAAGTGGATCTGGTCGCTCAATCAGACAAGATCAGCCAAGAGCTGCAGAGCGATGACTACATTGTATCGCTGGAACGTGAGCTTCAAGCGGTTGGTGTCCAGTTTAGCGGCAGCTTTCCAGCTTATATGTTGCCGCCGTTTAAGCTGAACATCAGCCTGGGCAATTACGAAGCCCGCCTGTCGCTGGGACGCAAAAACGAGCGAACTTCAGACCTGAATCCACAGCGATTAGCCAAATGGGTGGGCATGCGTTACAAAAAAGTGCTGGCGCGTAAATTTAACGCGACATCATTTATGAAGGATTTAATTGAAGCCTATCGTATCGCTAACCAGCTAAAGTTCCACGACAAAAAGATGGTTTGGGGTCGTGCGGTACCGATTATAGATCTGTATGATCTTCTGACTGTCAAGGCCACAACCCGACAGGATTACCCCAAGCAGTTTTTTGTCTTTGATCTTGGCTTGTTCAAAGAAACCGCCACGCTCGAAATGGACCGTTATCGGTTTGAACTGGGATTTGCCCGCAATCCGACCCGGGCTATGACCGTTGTTGACAGCAGTGGACGCGAGAGCCATATCAGCAGCCTGACGATTTACCTGGATGAGGGAGACGATGCCTGATGGCACTGGTTGTAGAGGATCTGATCAATTTGCGTAACGGAGCCGCTCCGATCAACCTAAATTTGGTTTGCGATATGACACTGGGCACAGACATTTGGCTGGATCGGTTCATCCCATATTACCTGGACCGGTTCATTCCCGCTGGCGGAAGCAAGGTCAAGGTGCTGTTGGGCAGTGAAGGTAGCGGCAAGTCACACATGTTGCGCTATATTCAGATGTCGGCCCAAGCCCGTCATTATACCGCAGTCTATCTTTCAGCACATACAGCAGGCCCAAAGCTTTGCGATATACCAAACCTTTATCGACTGATCGCCTCAACGATTGATATGGACGCGTTGATCACCGAATTAAGTCGAAAGGTCGCTGAATCACTCGGGTACGGTGCCGCAATTTACAGCGGCCGGGATAAATTACTGCCTTATGTTATGGAAGAAGGCTATGGTGCACCGGATTCAGCCCGGGAAATCAGGATGGCTACCGCCCGTTTGCTTAAGAATGCTGATTTGAGTCCAGCCTGCTTCACCTGCATATTCACATTACTGAAGGATCGCCTGATCGCTGATGACCCCGAGGGTGCCCGCGCAGCCAAACGCTGGTTTTATGGAGAAAAGCTTGAGCGTTTCGAACGGCGGGATTCAGGCCTCTTTGAAACGCTGCAGAAAGCGACCGCGCGACGTTGGCTGGATTCGCTCCTGAAACTGATTACCTTATCTGGCCAGCAGGGCCTGGTCGTTCTGATCGATGACCTTGATGTGCTGTACGAGCGTTCGCCGGAGACTGGCCGCTACCTCTATACACCGGCAAACGTCAAGGATACCTATGAGCTATTCCGGCAATTGATTGATGATGCCGATCTGCTCCAAAATTTTTTGCTTGTACTGGCAGGCAGACGTGCCATGCTGGAAGATGACCGCAGAGGGATCAGGAGTTATGAGGCTCTGTGGATGCGCCTGCAGACCGGACTGGTGCCAACCAGCCGGTTTAATCCGCTAAGTGATATCGTCGATACCGATGCGCATCTGAAGGCGCTCGGAGATGATTTTCCCGCCAGGCTTACCAAACATCTGAGCACGGTTTTCAACCAGTATGGACTGAAGAAAAAACCACGCGATCCCGCTTGCGGCACACTGCCTTCCCCGGCATTGAAAACAGTTGTGATCAACAGTGTTTTTTTAACAGAACAAGCACAGATGGGCGGTGTCCAATGAACAACCGTGAAGCCGTCTTTGTCATTGAGTCGTTGCGCTCCGGCATCCCGACGCGACGTGCGACACGATTGATTCCGGATATTCGCGAATCAGTATCTTCACGCATCCTAGAGGATTTAATCCACTTTGCCGACGGTACAATAATGCCTGGGCGCCTGATCTGGGGTCAATATGGCCAGGGCAAGACGCATGCGCTGACAACGATCGAGCATCTGGCGTTGGACCATAATTTTGCCGTCAGTCGCATATCACTCAGCCGCGAGGTTTCCTGCCATAACCTGATGAATTTTTTCAGCCAGATTGCCCCGCGAATTAAGACACCCAATTCGACGCTGGAAGGTATTCAGCAATACATAAATCAATTACAGCTCGCGGACATCAACCAGTCAACTCTGTTCAATAGTGACCGTTATGCTAATGCGCAGCCGTTGCAAGTGCTTGAAGACTATTATTTCGCTGAAGGGGAAGACAAGGAGAAGCTCTTCGGAGACTTGATGGGTGTTCGGATGCCGGTCAGCGAGCTGGGTCGGATTCACCGTTCGTTAAAGGGGATGGCATTTCCCCGCTTTAAGTTCAAGGTGGCGGAACACGCCTTTGCCTATTTTGGTTTGTTGGCCGATTTAATCCAGTTGTGCGGTTTTGAAGGCTGGGTCATTTTAATTGATGAAGTCGAGTTGATCGGGCGTTTAGGCAAGATTTCCCGCTATAAAGCCTACATGAATCTCAACTGGTTGCTGAACTGGCAGGGTACGATGACGTACCCTATCTACACAGTGGCCGCTGCGGCGACACGCTTACAGGACGATCTGTGGTATGGTAAAAAAAATGACGATCGCACGACCATCCCTGAGTTGGCTCAGGAACGCGACGGTGACGAAGCTGCCTGGACGATGACTCGTTTTTTCAACCGGGCTATCGATGAACATGCTTTAAAAATCCTGCCGGCCCAGGAAAAAGACCTGATCTTGCTGTTGGACACTGTTACCCAGCTGCATGGTGAAGCATACCAGTGGGCTGCATGCCTTGACAGTGCCAGTCTGATCCGCGATCTTGGTGCCCAGCCTGTGCGGACATACATCCGCGGTGCTTTGGAGTTTTTGGATACAGCATACCTGTATGGACAAGCCCAGACACCTCAGACGGAACAGCTGCAGGAAACAGGCCTTACTGAATCTGATGATGAAGAAGCAGGCGAATCAGACGATGATAACTAACGAGCTTTCATATGGCCCGAATCCTGATCGCCGACAAAGGTGACAGATACCGGTTCGGAGTAAATATAGTAGGAGATATCTTCAGAAAGCTTGATTTCTGATTGAAGCAACAGCATGGTTTCACCTGGCTGATCGGCATAATAGCTGCCATTGTGTTTAACAAGCTTTTGCCCGCTCACGATGAGCACATTCAATTTTGTGGCTTTTTTACTACTGCCGTCTCTGTAAACGCAAGTGGCTTCTGCTGTAAACAGGGTGTTCTTGTCGCCATTTTCTGCATACCGGCAAACAACATTCTTTTTGCGGCTTCGCAACGCAATTGGCAGGCTCATGTATAAATCGACCAGGTTAATGGTCATGCCATCAAAGCCGGACAGAAAAGTATCATGCATGTTTCCTTCTGTCGTACCAGACCAGGGGAACACATGAATGCCGCGCAAACCGGCATATTGCTGAAACATCCGGTTGACGCGGTTGTATCGTGTGTTGTAGGCTGCCTGCCACCCGGGTGTCGTTTTACAAAACCAATAGACTTCTTTATTGGCTGCTAACGTGTTTTCGACACGTGAATCTGTGTCAACACAATAGCCTGCGGGGATTTCAGGCATCGCTTTTCTCAGATGGCCAAGACTGGGGATTTTTGGCCCTTTGATAAAAACACACTGTGACTCTGAACCCATGTTTCTGATGATGTCCCTGCATTTTTTTGCTGCCTTAACCACATCGGGAGCCTTAAGTTCAATAATGAGGATTGTATCCGTATATGGTTTGATCGCAGATAAAACCTCTCCAAGCGTTGGCAGGGTTCCTGGATGACCTGACTTGTAGCGTAGTGTTTTCAGTTCTTCTAAAGTCGCGTCTTGGATCACCATATCTCGGTCAAAGAGGTCTCCGGTCGACGCATTGTGACAAACCACCATATGCTCGTCAGCCGACAGGTGAATGTCAATTTCCACACCATCAAGACCTGCTTTGCATGCACCCACGATTCCCTCCAGTGAATTTTCCGGATGCTCACCTGTAATGTGTAAACCCCGGTGCGAAAATAGATTGGTTGTTTTCAGAACAGATGGTCCAGGAAACAATTCATAGAGGTCATACAGTTTTTGGTACAGGGGGTGTCACGATGCCATTCGAACCACGTGTAATTTCATCAACGATACTTTCAGACTCAATCCAAACGCCGCATAATCGTTTCTGTACATAGCGTATGACCGATTTTCGGGCTGTTTGAGATGAAAGCAGTGCTACTGAAGCATGACACGCAGCAAGAATCATGGACAGTTTCCTTATCCTATCCTTACCAAGCGTCATATCACTGAAATCAAGTACACCCCGAAGCAACGGATGGGCTTCACAGACGTATTTTATAAGTTCACGCTTCTTAAACGAGGCGCATACAAAAGCATCTGCAATAAAATTTTCGCGTAAAAACGATATCAGATAATCTGCTGTTATCTCCTCATTGACGACAAAAACCGGAATTGACCGAGGGGTAATCAGCTTAACCGCATCGCGTAAATCGCAAAACGCATAACCCTCTTCATCTTTGACGTAAAGATCATCGTTGACTTGCAGCATGACAACCTGAGGAATCACAGGCATAGACATGATCTGACCTAAATTCCGGTCGGCGCGCCAAATCACCACTGGCGCGGAAGCAATGCCTGTTTCAGGAAAGTACAG
>LSQX01298452.1_pt1 | contig 10636 bp, 10 predicted proteins | sample 654561 | NCBI WGS metagenome assembly LSQX01 (sample SAMN04489861, study PRJNA283612) | anaerobic digester metagenome | isolation source: 4 biogas reactors fed with cattle manure at either 37C or 55C with and... | place: Denmark: Kongens Lyngby | collected 2014 | reverse complement strand
TGATCATGGCATTGCGCAGAAAGCGGTTGCCGTAGAGAGCGGTATCCAGCGACAACTGCAGGTCGCCGTAATAGTTGTTGTACGGGTGACGGCCATACAGCGGAATGTTGAAGCCCTGCTGGGCGCCGAACAGTGGGTCGGTCAGGTGGCGCGAGTAAACGGAGAGGCTGGGCCGTTCGCGGCTGGCCAGCGGCTCTTCCTCGGGATGGCCGATCAGCGCGTGCTGCACGGCGGGGTTGGCAAACAGGCCTTCAATGACCTGGCTGGCCATCTCCCGGTCGAGACTGAAGATGGCCTGGCTGGCGGGATCGTGGAACATGGCCAGAATTTCGCTGGCGTCCCGGACAATGGATTCACGGACAGTGCGCAGGTCGACCAGAATCTGCGCCAGACTCAACAGCATCCCTGCCAACAGTGCCCACAGCAACACCAATCGCAACAGCTTGACTGAAAGGCTGTGCCGAGTATCAACTTTCACTTCGGACTGTCCTTTTCTCCGTTTTCTGCATCATGCATTCGTAACAGATGCTACGCAACTGCCCGGCAATACTCCATTGATCGAAGGCAAGAAAGGTCCGTAAATAAAAACACCCCGCCGGGGCGGGGTGTCTTGAACTGCTGGAGACTGGATCAGGCAGCGAAGTTTTTCGCTACGAAGTCCCAGTTAACCAGGTTCCAGAACGCCTCGACGTACTTCGGACGGGCGTTGCGGTAGTCGATGTAGTAGGCGTGTTCCCATACGTCACAGGTCAGCAGCGGAGTGTCGCCGGAGGTGATCGGGTTGCCTGCGCCGATGGTGCTGGCCAGGGCCAGGGAACCGTCAGCTTTCTTCACCAGCCAGCCCCAGCCGGAACCGAAGGTACCGATGGAAACCTTGCTGAACTCTTCCTTGAACGCATCGAAGGAACCGAAAGCCTTGTTGATGGCTTCAGCCAGCTCGCCGGTGGGCGCGCCGCCGCCGTTGGGGCTCAGGCAGTTCCAGTAGAAGGTGTGGTTCCAGACCTGGGCAGCGTTGTTGAACAGGCCGCCGCTGGAGGTCTTGATGATGTCTTCCAGACTCTTGCCTTCGTACTCGGTGCCAGCAATCAGGTTGTTCAGGTTGACCACGTAGGTGTTGTGGTGCTTGCCGTGGTGGTAGTCCAGGGTCTCGGCGGAGATGTGCGGCTGCAGGGCGTCCTGAGCGTAAGGAAGCGCGGGTAGTTCGAAAGGCATGGTCTCTCTCCATCTTCAGGTTTATGGGGCCTTTGCGACAGGCAGGGCGGATAATCTGCGTGGCGAAGCCATGGTACCGGCGCAGCCCCTGTTTTAGCTGAACGAGCATAGCATTTTACCGCCGACCTAGCCATGTTCAGGGGCGGCGTTGAGCCCTCGCTTCAGGCAAATACCGGGGAAACCAGCGTCCAGGCGACCTTCAGCATCATGACCGCGACCAGCAGGTCGATGATCCGCCAGGTGATGGGTCGTTGCAGCATGGGCGCCAGCCGGGCGGCACCCAGCGCCAGGCTGAAGAACCAGAGGATGGAGGCGCTGGCTGCGCCCGCCACGAACCACACCGGCCAGCTCTGCTGGGCGCCTATCGAGCCGATCAGCACCATGGTGTCCAGGTACACATGGGGGTTGAGCAGGGTGATGGCCAGGGTGGTCAGCAATACCGCCCGGCGCGCGCGCCGGGGGCGTTCGGCGGTTCCGGCCACCAGGCTCTGGTCGGCAAAGGCGCGGCGCAGGGCCAGCAGGGAATAGCCAACAAGAAACAGCACGCCGCCCCAGCGGGTGACTTCCATGGCCAGCGGGTATTGCTGCAGCAGTGCCGCCAGACCGAAGACCCCGGCGGTGATCAGGATGGCGTCGCAGGTCATGCACACCAGTGCCACGCTGACGTGGTGTTCGCGGCGCAGGCTCTGGGCCAGCACGAAGGCGTTCTGCGCGCCGATGGCCATGATCAGGCCGAGGGCTACCAGCAGGCCGTTCAGATAACTGGAGTAGTAGTTCAAGGAGAGGCTTCCACAGGACAGAGGGCTGGCAGTCTGGCCGATCCGTCTGTATAAGAGAAACAGATATTGCTAATAGGGCATGAAATTTTCTGATGATGGATTACAAATTGCTCCAGGCTCTGGCCTGTGTCGTGGAGCAGGGCGGCTTTGAGCGGGCGGCGCGGCTGATGGGGCTGTCCCAGTCGGCGGTGTCCCAGCGCATCAAGCTGCTGGAGGCCCGGGTTGGTGCGCCGGTGTTGCGGCGGGTCTCGCCGCCGGCTCCGACCGACACCGGCCAGCGGCTGCTCAACCATGTGCAGCAGGTGCGCCTGCTGGAGAGCGATCTGCAGCGGGATGTGCCGATGCAGGGCGAGGATGCTGCGCCGCCGCGTCTGCGGGTGGCGCTGAACGCCGACAGTCTGGCCACCTGGTGGGCGGCGGCGGTGGCCGATCTGTGCCGGGAGCAGGGCTTGCTGCTGGATCTGCTGGTGGATGATCAGGATGTGGGGCTGCGGCGCATGCGCGCCGGTGAGGTGGTCGGCTGTCTGTGTGCCACCGAGCGACCGGTGGCCGGAGCCCGCTCCCTGGCGCTGGGCGCCATGCGCTATCTGGCGGTGGCCAGCCCGGCTTTCATTGCCCGGCACTTTGCCGCTGGGGTGACGGCTGAGGCGCTGGGCAACGCGCCCAGTGTGGTGTTCGGCCCGGATGATCAGTTGCAGCACAGGTTTCTTGCCAGTTGCGGCTTTGCCAGCGAATTTCCCCACCATCTGTGCCCGTCCTCCGAGGGCTTTGTCCGGGTGATCAGCTCCGGCATGGGCTGGGGCATGATACCGGCGCTGCAGGCGCAGCAGGAACTGGCCAGCGGGCAACTGCTGGAGCTGCTGCCCGGCAGGCATATCGATGTGCCGCTGTACTGGCATTACTGGCGCAACGGCGGGCAATTGCTGGAACAGCTGACCCGGCAGCTGCGCGAGCAGGCACCACGCTGGCTGGCGGTCGCCGGTTGATCGGCAAGGGTGGTCAAGGTCCGTCTCTGCGCGCAGAATGTCGGGCTGCAGTCAGGGTTACAGTATTGCCCGGGGTTGGAGAAGCTGAGAGGCATTCATGCGTGATGAGTTGAACGGGGATCTGGCGGGCATCCGCGCCACCGATGATGACAGGTTCGGCGCCCAACCGGGGGACGGGCGGGGTGTGGAACCGCCGCTGGTCCGGGCGGTGCGTGAACCGGCACCACGTCGCCAGCGTAACGGTGCCCTGTGGGCGATCTGTCTGAGCCTGTTGATTGCCCTGATCGGGCTGGGCTACTGGAGCCATGAGCAGCAGAGCCGCCTGCAGCGGCAGTTGGTGGCCACCCAGGAAAGCTTTGCCCGGATCAGCGAAGAGGCCGCCGGGCGGCTGCAGGATATCAGCGGCAAGGTTACCGCCACCGAGTCCACCCTGAGTCAGAGCGAGCGCCAGCGAATTGAACAGCTCAGCAAACTGGAACAGGCCGTGGCGCAACTGACCGCCGCCCAGCAGACACAGCAGCAGACCCTGGAGCAGCAGCAGAAGAATGCCCGGGCAGAACAGCAACGCCTGCAGCAACAGTTGCAGCAGGCCGCCCAGGCCCGGGAGCAGGAGCTGGCCGCCCTGCAGCAGCGTACCGAGGCACTGGCTGAACAAGTGCAACGTCAGCAGCAGGAAGGTGCCGAGTTACGCGAGCAGCTGGTGGCCGCCAGCAGCGCCCGGGACAGCCTGAATGCCGAGCTGCTTGAACTGCAGCAACAAGTGCAGGGACTGGCCGGGTTGGAGCAGCAACTGGCCGAGCAGGGCACCCAGCTGGCACGCCAGCGCGGTGAGCTGCAGGCGTTGATGGAAGCAGCCAGGCCGAGTGCCCAGCAGGAGATGCTGGCGCTGCGCAGCGAGCTGGATCAGCGGCTGGACTCGCTGGATGAGGCGGTGCGGGCCATCGACAGCTTCCGGGTACAGGCCAACCGCAATATCTCCACCCTGCAGAATCAGCTGGGCAATCTGCAGCAACAACTGGATCAGCGCTGATGAACTTCCTGGCCCACCTGCGGCTGGGGCCGCAGGACCCGCAACTGGCGTTGGGCGGCTTGCTGGGGGATTTCGTCAAGGGGCCGATGGGCTCCATTGCCCTGCCCGAGTCGGTGCGTCAGGGCATCTGGTTGCACCGCAGTATCGATGCCTTCACCGACCGCCATCCACTGGTGGCGCAGAGCAAGGCCCGGGTCAGCAGCGAGCGGCGGCGCTACGCCGGGATCATGGTCGACATGTTCTATGACCACCTGCTGGCCCGGCACTGGCAGCACTTTGCCGAGCAGCCGCTGGCGGACTTCACCGAACAGATGTACCAGGCGGTGCTGACCCAGCAGGCGCTGATGCCGGAGCGGGCACGCACTGTGCTGGTGCGCATGGCCACCGAGGATTGGCTGGGCAGCTACGCTGAACTGCAGAACCTGCATCTGGCGCTGAACAACATGTCCCGGCGGCTGCGCCCGGGCAATCGGCTGCCGGGTGCGGTGGATGAGCTGGAGCGGGATTATCCGGGCTTCGAGGCGGACTTCATGGAATTCATGCCGGAAATCATCGACTTTGCCGAGGCTCAGGCCGCCGCGCTGAAGGATGCCGAGCACTGGCAGGAAATACTTTCGTCCTCCATGCCCAGAGCCTGAACCACGGCCTGGCGTGCCTGGCGGGCCAGTTGATTGCGCCCCAGCCCCCGGCTGCTGATCGGCGGCAGAAAGTGCAGCTCCAAATCCACCGGTGCTGAGCCGAGCAGACGCCACAGGTGGCTGCTGAACTCGTCATCATCGATAAAGGCCGCCTGGCGAGCCAGCTGCCCCTGGTGGCGATAGCGCAGGGCGATGGGCTGGATCGGCAACTGCCGTTCCACCGCACAGCTCAGCAAGCGGCCATGGAAGGTGCGTACCTGGTGGCCGAGGGTGGTGGTCCCCTCGGCGAAGATCATCAGGCTCTGGCCCTGATCCAGCGCCGCCGCCATCTGCGTCTGCAGACCACCGGCGTCCCCCCGGCGGATGAACAGGGTACCGGCACTGTGCGCCAGCCAGCCCAGCAGCGGCCACTGACGGACCTCGGACTTGGCGACAAAACGCAGCGGCGCGCTGGCGCCCAGCACAATGATATCCAGCCAGGACACATGATTGCCGACCCACAGCGCAGGCTGTTGCAGCGGCTGGCCGTGGCCATGTATGCGCAGCGGCAGCAGCCGCAGCAGGCCACGCATCCAGTTGACTGTCAGCTGTTCACGCAGCCGGTCGCGCCAGCGTCGGGGGCAGGCATGCAGCAGAGCCGCCAGCAGCAGACCGAACAGTACCCAGCCGCTCACCAGGGGCAGACGCCACAGACGGCGCAGGGCGCTCATCGGGGCCGGCTCAACCGGCCGCTCCGAAGTGCCGGGCGTAGCGCGGGCACAGCTGCTGGCGGTGCAGCAGGATGAACACGTCGGCCACATCGAACTCCGGGTCCCAGCAGGGCTCGCCGCAGATGGTGGCGCCCAGGCGCATGTAGGCCTTGAGCAAGGGTGGAATCTGCGCGGTGACGTTGTCCGGCAGCGGCATGTCCACCAGTGGGCGGCGGGGGACCGCATTCAGCCATTCGCGGCTGAGATAGCGCGGGCGCAGGCGCTGCATCACCGCGTGGGCCTGGATGCCGTCATCACCCATGCCGATGCTGGCGCAGCCCATCAGGAAGCTGTAGTCGCGCTCGCGCATGATCTGCGCCAGACCGGACCAGAGGGTGGAAATGGTGGCACCGGTGCGGTAGTCGGGGTGCACACAGGTGCGGCCGATCTCCAGGATCGGGCCGCGCAGCTGGGCCAGTCCGACCAGCTGGAACTCCCCTTCACTGTAGAAACCGCCGGCCCGGCGGGCACCCTGGCTGTCCAGCAGACGGGTGGTGGCGACTACCTCGCCGGTGTGGCTGTCACGTACCAGCAGGTGTTCGCAATACTGATCGAACTCATCCATATCCAGACCGGGTACCGGGGTCTCGAGTCTGGCTCCGCACTCGGTGGCGAAGATCCGATAACGCAGTGCCTGTGCCTGCTGTACTGCGTCGGGGGAAGTGGTCAGTTCAATTATCAGGGGGGATGGGGTGGCCAGTAATGCCGAGCCCAACTGTGCCATCTGTGTCATCAGAAACCTCCAGCGCAACGTCCGTGAGCAAGGACATGCTGCTCGATGGCTGTTGCAACTGGATGAACAATTGATGCTGTTTGGATGATAGTGATGTCGGATTGACTCAGGTCAGTATGGTCGCTGACCCGGTCGCTTATAAGAGCACCCCGATGTTCATATTCAAGGAGACGAGATGGCGAGTAGCCCCCGGGTGCTGTTTGATAACGGCCAACATAAAGTGCTGTGCTTTGATCAACTGGTGACCGGTGACGGTGTTCAGTCCAACCAGTTTCTGATCATCGATGGCAATCAGCATGCTCTGCTCGATCCAGGCGGTGACCTGACCTATATGCCGCTGTCGCTGGCACTGAGTCAGCACATTACCCTGCGTGAACTGACCTATGTGTTTGCCTCGCACCAGGATCCGGACATCATCGCCTCGCTGGACAAGTGGTTCCTGCATACCAACTGCAAGGTGGTGTGCTCCGAGCTGTGGGCGCGCTTCCTGCCGCACCTGTCGGCGGCGTTCCTGACCAAGGCCGCCGGCACCAGCACTACCGAGCGCATGGTCGCGGTACCGGATCGTGGTCAGGACATCCCGCTGGGCAACAGCGTGATCAAGGCGGTGCCTGCGCACTTCCTGCACTCGGTGGGCAATCTGCAGTTCTATGATCCGGTCAGCGGTATCCTGTTCTCCGGCGATATGGGCGCCTCCATGGTCGATGATGCCGAGCCGGTCACTGACTTTGCCGCCCACGTACCGACCATGGAAGGTTTTCATCGCCGTTACATGGCCGGTAACAAGGCCTGTCGCCTGTGGGCCAACATGATCCGCCAGCTCGAACCGAAGATGCTGGTGCCCCAGCACGGGCGACCCTTTGTCGGGACTGCTATGATCAATCAGTTCCTCGATTGGATCAGCCAGTTGCAGTGCGGTATGGATCTGATGGAGCAGGACGACTACCGAATTCCCTGAGGTATGCATGGCGGCCCCTGTCTATCCCTGGCGCGAAGATAACCAATTCGAACTGATGGTGGATGGGGACTGCTTCTTCCCCCGCCTGCTGCAGGCCATGCGGCAGGCGCGTCAGAGCATCGACATCGAACTCTACCTGGTGGAGTCCGGGCACAGCACCGAGCGGGTCACCGAGATCCTGACCGATGCGGTGGCCCGGGGTGTGCGTGTGCGCTGTCTGTTTGATGGTGCCGGTAGCCGCAGCCTGCAGGAGACTGACCGGGAGCGACTGCGCCAGGCTGGTGTCGAGCTGCGTTTCTACAACCCGCTGAACCTGCTGGGCGGTCGGGCCAATCTGCACCGCGATCACCGCAAGCTGATCCTGGTCGACGAGCACACGGCATTTATTGGTGGCGCCGGTTTCACCGATGAGTTCTGCATCCCCGACGAGGCCGGACAGTGCCTGTGGCACGAACAGATGCTGCAGGTGCAGGGGCCGGTGGTGAACGACTGGCTTGCTTCGTTTCAGCAGCAGTGGACCGCCACCGAGCGCCGCCGTGGGCGTGGCCGGGCGGTTGCCGGACGGGTGCGCCTGCCGCCGCGTCCGCCGGGGCAGGACGGTCTGGCGCGGGTGTCCCTGACCGACGGGCGCAGCCACCGGGAGCTGGCCCATGCGCTGCTGGCCAGCATCGCCCGGGCGCAGCACCAGGTATGGCTGGCCACACCTTATTTCGTGCCCGGCTGGCGCCTGCGTCGTTCATTGATGCGCGCAGCGCGCCGCAGGGTGGATGTGCGCCTGCTGCTGTGCGGCGAAGTGACCGACCACCCGGCGGTGCGCTATGCCGGTCAGCGCCACTACCGTCGCCTGCTGGCTGCCGGAGTACGCATCTACGAATACCAGCCGCGCTTTCTGCATCTGAAAACGGTACTGGTGGATGACTGGGTCAGTCTGGGATCGGCCAACTTCGACCGCTGGACGCTGTACTGGAATCTGGAAGCCAATCAGAACATCATCGACCGGGCCATGACCCGGCGAGTGCAGGAGAGCTTTACCACGGATTTCGCCCAGTCCCATGAGTGGACCCTGCCGGGCTGGATGGCACTGCCCTGGGCGCACCGCCTGAAGATCCGCCTGTGGGGTGCCATCAGCCGTGCTGCCATGTTCCGTCTGGGCATCCGCTAGCTCGGGCTCAGGCGTAGGCCTCTTCATGGGCGCGGGTGCAGTTGCGCCCCTCGGCCTTGGCCTGATACAGCGCCTGGTCGGCCTGGCTGACGCGCCATTCCAGCTCATCCTCCGGGTGGATCAGGCAGATGCCCGCCGACAGGGTGCAGCGCACATCCTTTGGCAGGGCGCTGAAGGCGTGCGCCGCCAACCCCTTGCGGATCCGCTCCACACAGTGGTGCAGGGTGGCCAGATCGCAGTTATCCAGCAGCAGTACGAATTCCTCGCCGCCAAAGCGTGCCACCATGTCATTACCGCGCAGGTTGGAGCGGGCAATATGGGCAAATTCCTGCAACACCTGATCCCCCGCCGAGTGACCGTACAGGTCATTGATGCGCTTGAAGTGGTCCAGGTCGATCAGCGCCAGCCCCAGACTCTGCCCCCTGGCCAGCAGGGTGTTGCGCCGTTTTGCCTCGTCGATGAAGTGACGCCGGTTGGGCAGGCTGGTCAGGGCATCGGTGGAGGCCAGATTCTGCAACTGGTCCATCATGCTGCGCAGGGTCTGCTGATGTTGCTGCAGAGTGCTGTGGCGCTGCTGCAGCCGCTCACGCAGTTCGCGGATATAGCTGGCGAGAATGATCAGCCACAACAGGAAGCAGGCCAGTACGAACCATTCCAGCAGGGCTACGGTCAGGCTCTGCGGGTAGATCAGCAGCTGCTGGTTGATGATAATCAGGCTGGCGTAACAGATCAGCGCCAACGCTGCATGGGCCATATAGGCAGTGCGGGACAGCTGGAATACACCAAACAGCAGGATCAGGCAGTAGGCGGACAGGATGACCCCGCGCACCTCGCCGACCAGGGCCAGCAGGTAGGTCTGCAGCAGCAGGGCGACGATGATCTGCGGGCTGGTCAGGCTCGGGTCCCTGAAGCGCAGGTTGGCCCCGGTCTTGAACATGATGAAAAAGGTGATCTGGGTCACAAAGCCCAGGGCATAATGACTCAGCGCCATGGCATTGCTGCCGAGATAGTTGCCGGTGGCCCAGGTTCCGGCTATCACCACGTAGGCGATCATGTAGGTAGACTGGGCGAGATAGAATCGTTGCAGGCGCAGTGCCTGGAAGCGCGCTTGCTGGTCGCGTTCCGGTTCTGTCACAGGAGCTTCCTTTTGATCATGGCTCTTTGATATTACTTTAGCTGGATCCTGCCTGTTTGCACAGTCATTTATCACCATAGCGCAAAGCTATCGGCTGAACGGCTGACCCCGGCTCGCCAGCTCGGGTATAATCTGTCGCCTGCTTTATCTGCCGGGGCTGTGCAATCCGCCCGAGCATTCCGTGAATCTGGCCGCCTTGCCTGTTGCATCGGTATTCCTGCGGTCAGTCAGTCTATATAGAGGAGCCTGTCCGAGAATGGCCGTAATCAAGCAAGATGATGTGATCCAGAGCGTTGCCGATGCGTTGCAATATATCTCCTACTATCACCCGGTCGACTTCATTCAGGCGGTGCATCAGGCCTACCAGCGTGAGGAGTCACCGGCTGCGCGCGACGCCATGGCGCAGATCCTGATCAACTCGCGCATGTGCGCCACCGGCCACCGCCCCATCTGTCAAGACACCGGTATCGTCACGGTGTTCGTAAAAGTTGGCATGAACGTGCGCTGGGACGGTGCCACCATGAGCCTGGATGACATGATCAACGAGGGTGTCCGCCGCGCCTATCAACTGCCTGAAAACGTGTTGCGCGCCTCCATCCTGGCCGACCCGGCGGGCAAGCGCATCAATACCCGTGACAATACCCCGGCGGTTATCCACTATCAAATGGTGCCTGGTGACACCATCGACTTTCAGGTCGCAGCCAAGGGTGGCGGCTCGGAAAACAAATCGAAGATGGTCATGCTCAACCCCTCCGACTCCATCGTTGACTGGGTGGTGAACACGGTTCCGACCATGGGTGCCGGCTGGTGCCCGCCGGGCATGCTCGGCATCGGTATCGGCGGTACTGCGGAAAAGGCCGCGGTACTGGCCAAGGAATCGCTGATGGACCCGATCGATATCCATGAGCTGCGCCAGCGCGGCCCGCAGAACCGGGTCGAGGAACTGCGTCTGGAAATCATGGACAAGGTCAACGCACTGGGCATCGGCGCCCAGGGCCTGGGTGGCCTGACCACGGTGCTGGATATCAAGATCAAGGACTACCCGACCCACGCCGCCAGCCTGCCGGTGTGCATGATCCCCAACTGCGCCGCCACCCGCCACGCACACTTCGTGCTGGATGGCAGCGGCCCGGCGGAACTGGCTCCGCCGCCCATGGATGCCTACCCGGATATCACCTGGGAAGTCGGCAGCGGCGTACGCCGCGCCAACCTGGACACCCTGACTCCGGAAGAAGTGCAGACCTGGAAGACCGG
>LSQX01146505.1_pt2 | contig 10636 bp, 5 predicted proteins | sample 654561 | NCBI WGS metagenome assembly LSQX01 (sample SAMN04489861, study PRJNA283612) | anaerobic digester metagenome | isolation source: 4 biogas reactors fed with cattle manure at either 37C or 55C with and... | place: Denmark: Kongens Lyngby | collected 2014 | reverse complement strand
GGGGCGAGTTTTCAACTTGCCTGCCGTAAGCATCCCCTCCACCAGACGCAAGTTACAAACTTGCGCCACGCGACGGTCCTGCCACTGCTTTTTGACGCCCGCCTGACAAGCTGCTACACTCTCGGCTCTCACTGGTACGTTACATCCGGCCGCCTGCTTAGCCGGTTTTGCCTGCAGACGATCCTACCGCAGCCTGCACTCCCGCCCGATTGTCTGTTCTATGCCGCTTCCTGCCAGGAAGCTTGGGGTTTGTCCATGATTCGGGCCGCTTCGACCAACCGAAGAGGGCGCGTGTGCCTGTGGCTGCTTGCGCTGGCTCTCGGTCTTGGCTGCTGTGCGCTGGCCAGCGCGCAGGGGCGGTACGAGACCGTGCGCGAGGCGATGGGCCCGGCGCTGCTGACCGGCTCCGTTTTGGGCAACCGTATCGCGCCGCCTGATGTCGGTCGCGTCCCCGGCCAGCCATCGCCCAAGCCGCGCGTGGAGGCCCTCCCCGTCCCGCTGCCGCCTCCACCCTCTCCGAAGACCCCTCCGCCTCCCACCGGGCCGGGACAGGAGCCCACCGCCCCGGCTGCAGCCGAGGCACAGCAAGGCCGTCCGCTGCCTCCCAATGCCGAACAGCCAGGTCCCGGCCCGGTTCCCGCGCCGGAAGTTCCCCCGGTTCTGCCTCCAGAGAGGCCTGAAGCCCCTGAAGGCCCCGACCAGGTGCAGATACGTGGCGACCGCCTGCGCGATACCCAGCAGGGCACCACGGTTCAGGGCAATGTAGAACTGAGGTATCAGGACCTGACGATCCGCGGGCAGCGCGCCGAACTGGACGCCGACCGCATCTTCGGAGCGTTCCCTGGACCGGTGTCGCTGGAGGCCAAGCTGTACAAGGCGCTCGGGCAGGACCTGCGCATTAACCTCGACACCGAGAACTGGGAAGTCAAGGACGGCGCGGCCGAGGTGTCGCCGGAGTTTTTCGGTGAGTACGTCGCCGAAGCGCTCTACGTGCGCGCCCAGCAGATCACCGGCAGGCCCGGCGAGATCATCGGTGCCAATGGGATCGGGACAAGCTGCAACTACTGGCCGGGTGCGCACTGGTTGTTGCGGTCCAACGAGGTGATCTATCACCCCGATCAGGACGTGACCTTCCGCAAGCCTACGCTCTACTTCTTCGGCCACCGTATCCTGCGCTACCCTTGGGATTTGCACCTGTCGCTGGTCAGGCGCGAGAATCGTTTCCTGCCGGAAATCGGGCAAAACGAGGTCGAAGGCTTCTATGCCAAGTTCTCTTACGGCTACATCCTCAATGACGAGAACGACGGCTTCCTGCGGCTGCACCTGACTCAAAAGNNGGACCATACTTTGGACGCGCTACGGCAGCAGGGCCAGTTGTCGCTGTTTTTCGAGCCCTCTGAAGGCAGTTTCAGCGGCCGGCTCAATCATCGCGCGCAGATCAGCCGACCCTTTTCGAGCAACGTCAGCACCTCGTTTCAGCAGGACAGCGGCTACGGGGCCGCCTCGGAGTCCCTCAACAGCGATGTGACCCTTCGGTATGACACCCTGCGCTCCCAGTCCTTGCTGGGCTTTCAGCACTCTGTGGTGTCCAGCGACTTCTCCACCAGCCGGCGCTTTTCGAGCAACTTCACCCACCGCGAGCGCCTTGGCACGGAAGGTGACATTTCACTACGCGCCGCCTATCGCAGTTCCACCTTCTCCTCTCAGACCGAGGCGGACGAGGAACTGGAGACCGAACTGACCTGGCGGCAGCAATTCAGCAACTTCTCCGTGGATCTGCTGGCCCAGAAGCGCTATGACATTGATGGCTCGCGCTATACCGGCGACAGCAACTACTACACCCTCAACCGCACCCCGGACATCGCCCTGCGGACCGGTTCCGATCGTCTGGGAGACCTCCGTCTATTCGGTTCCGCCTTTGATGCCACGGTCTATCTGGGACATTTCGAGCAGCGCCCGGACGAGTTGGATATCTACCGCGCCGGCCTCGATCTCCGCCTGCCGGGGCACGTCGTTGAGTTCGGTGGCCGTGCCAGCCTCCGCACCTCCGGGCGTTTCCAGCAGATGTTCTTTAGCGATGGCTCGGCGCAATGGGTGGGGCAGTTTGATACGGAGTACCGGCGGCAGCTCAGCCGCAGTTGGGACAGCCGCCTGAGCTTCAACTACCTGCGCCCCAACGGCTTTTCGCCCCTGCGCCTGGATTATTTCAGCCCCACCAGCATCCTGTACTGGCAGGCGGTGCGACTGGTCCCTGACGGCATGAGGCTCGACTTCACCTTCGGGCGCGACTTTCACAACAATTACTATCAGGATGCCTTACTACGGGCGGAGATCATGCTGAGCCCTCGCAACCGGATTGAGGCGCAGGGCGGCTACAGTGTTGAGCTGTCGCAATGGCGGCCGCTTAATCTACGCTGGATCTATGCGACCGAGCGCACCTGGTGGTCCGCGGTTACCGTCAACTATGACCTCGACCAGAGTGACCTGACAAATGTCAGCTTCGATATCGACTGGCTGCCCTCAGACAAGTGGCGAGTACAGTTCCTGGGCGGCTACAGCACCTTCGGGGGCCTCGACCAGGCAGACGTCCGCATCACGAGGGACCTGCACTGCATGCTGGCAACCCTGACCTATGTCAGGTCAACAAACGAAATCCGCTTCGGCCTGGGCATCAAGGCCTTCCCGAGCGACACAAGAACGTTCGGCGTGGGCGGGCGAGGCCAGTACTTTGAGAGTAACTTCGGAGACCAGTATTAGAGACAGTGAGGAGTGAGAAGTGGGGGACGGGGAAGGCAGGCGTCCAGTCCTCAGTGGATGGGCCGGATACTATCCGGCCCGCCGTCCGGGCCTCCGCCGCTACCTAACGCGTAGCAGCCGTGACCAACGGCCGGGCCGGATGGTATCCGGCCCATCCATACGGCAGCCGTCTCATCACTTTTCACTGCCCCATCCCCGCCGCCCTCGCCACCTCGTCCGTCATCTCCTCCGTCGCGTCATCCGTCAGCACCATCAGGTCCAGGCGTGGGTTGAGGTCTGTTTTTCCGGCGCCCTCGCGGGCCAAAACGCGGAAGGTGAAGGGGCCTTTCGGCAGCTTCAGTTGTATCGGCGCGCCCGGTGGCGGTGTCGTGGAGCCTCCGCCGCGGCCTGTCCAGTGCCACTTGCCCTCGTTGAGCCCGCAGTTGCCGATGGCCTTGTCGCCACTCAGGGAAATCGGCTCCTGAGGCAGCCACAGGCCGAAGGACTGATCTCCACCGCCCGGATACATGACATGCGACCACAGCGTCCACTTGCCCGGATGGGGGATTTGCACCGTGTACTCCGCGTACCACTCCTGCGGCTTGTCATAGTTGGGCTGGCCCGTGCAGACGATGAAGACGCCGAAGGGCCCCGGCTCCGTTTTGGCCTTCTGAGCCGCCAGCGACATCTCACCCACCAGCTTCGTGGCTGAGGCGGCCTTGATCCACACGCGCGTCGCGGGTTTCTCAGTTGCCTTTGCATCCTGCAGCGCCTGCCGCAGTTGCTCGACCGGAACTGAAGCGAGGAGCGCCAGCCGCTTTCCCCCCACCGACAACTTCAGGTTGCCGCCTTCGCTGGCGCACTTGATCGTCTTGCCGCTCAGATCGACCACACGCACCTTCGCCGCGGGGATGGGGACCACGACCTCCGCCTCGCGCACCCAATGCCACAGCGTCGCCACTGAGCCGGTGCCGTAAACCCCCGCTTCCGCGCGCACTGCATTGCCGCCGGCCACCTTCGGCACAGGCTCCACTTGCACAAAACTCCGCTGCCTGCCGTCGTTGACCAGCGCGAAGTCCTTGTCCGTCCGCAGTGGCGCGCGCGTGGCGTTGTCCACCGCCTTCTTCATCCGTAGCTCTTCATACACCCGCACGATCTCCAGCACACCCGGCGTCAGCGGGTGGCTCTCCATCTGCGCGAACGACGTCTCCAGCGAGATCGGGACATCGTATCCGAGCGACTTGCACATCAGATACTCGATCTCATCAAGCTGCAGGCCGTCAGTATTCTGCTGGCGCGGCCAGATGCCGAACCAGCCAAGTTCGCCGGGCATAAGGTCGTTGCCCACGGAGATCATGTAGGCCACGGACTTGTTGATGTGGTCGCGCACGCTGGGCCACTTGTCGAGCTTGTACCCGGCCTGGATCGCGCCGTGCAGGGTCGCCAAGTACACGTCTACCGTCGAACTGCGGGCGAAGGAGTGCCACAGGCGGTGATTCATGATCGTGCCCATGTGGATGATCGGGCGCTTGGCGATCTTGCGCATCACCGTTTCCTGGAAGTTGGAGACGTAGTAGTTGAAGCGGGTGCGGTCCACGTCCTCGCCGCCGTCGAAGTAGATCATGTCGAAGCCGCAGCGGTTGAAGATCCCCGCTAAGCGCGTCGTGGTCTCATCGAGCAGGCTCGTCTCCTGGTCAATGATGTAGCCGTTGATGCAGCCATCCACACCATAGTGGCGTGTTTCCGTATTGGCCTTGTGAGGCGCCGCGACGGTCCCCCAGGCCCCTCGCTTGCAGCCTTGGAAGGTGTCCCACTTGCCTTCGGGCCCGATGCTCTCGTACTGGATGATCTCGTCGTCGATGATCACCTCGCGGTGCTTGTCGAGGCCGCCCTCCCAGTACTTCTGCTTGCAGACCGGGCTGCCGGGCCACTGGCTGAAGTCCCCGCCCGTGATCTCCGTCTGCGTCGCGCTGATATCACCTGGCAGGGCGGAGCGCAGGTCCGTCCAGAAGCGCCGATCCGGCACCGGGGTCACATAGGCGTCGGTCTTGCTGACTTTTGAGGCAAAGCAGTGCATCCCGACTCTGATCCCGGCTGCGTGGAGCTTGTCCACAAAGGCCTTCAGGCTCGCCTCGCCGCGCGGAAAGCGGTTTTCGGGGATCGTGTAATGCCCGACCTTGCTGCACCACGAGCCTGAGCTGAGCATAATCTGCTTGAAGCCGCTCTGCTTGCAGTAGTCGATCAGCGTGTCCACATCCTGCTCGCCGGCGTTGATGAACCAATACGAGCCGCGCCGTGGGTCCGTGTCCTTGACCGGCGTGCCCTTCGCGTCTTCGTTGGTGAGGATGCCGAATTCATGCGAGGCCTTCTGGAGGATGGGCTTGAGCTTCGGGGTGGGCCAGACGATCAGCGCCACCGCCGCGCCCTCGAGCTTCGGCCCGGGCGCGTCCTGATTCATGGCGCGCAGCAGTGTGATGCTGTTGTCCTGCCCCGCGCTGCAGTCGGGCTGGCGGTTCGCGGCCATGAGGCATACCGCGGTCCAGTTGTCATAGGCGGCATTTAGGCGCGGAGCACGAGTGGGAAGCGCGCACGGCACCTGCATCATCATCATGTGCGAGGGGCGTGGCCCGCTAATCTGCACCAGCTTGAACAGGACCCAGTCCGCCGCCGGGGTGACCTCGTAGACAAGCTGGGTCTCTCCGAACCCCAGCGTCAGCCGGTTGCCGTCGAGGCTCGCAGAGCTGACAGGCAGCACCTTGCCGTCAACAGTGACGGTTGCCACGGGCTTTTTGGGGTCTGGAAAGCCAATCTCCCGCCCCTCGGAAGTCTGCAGCGACTTCCACGCAGCATCGTCACCCAGCGTCATGGTATAGCCCGGCCCGCTGATTACCACGCCGGCGGCAGCGAGAGAGGAAGCAGCGGCGATCAGTGCGAGGGTGAGCAGTACGCGGTTCATGTGCGGGGCTCCTTGAGGGGCATCTGTGGGGCCGCAGAATACCGCCGATGTCAGCGGCACAGTGCTACCAGATCATCAATCCCTGCTGATCCACTGACCAGTCGAAAACTCGCGCGTCCGCGTCTCGCAGTGCGGCGCGAACCGCGTATTCCTTGTTGGGCGCCGCCATGAAGACCATCGCGCCACCGCCGCCGGCGCCGCAGACACGGCCGCCGGAGGCCCCGGCTCTGATCGCCAGATCGTACAGTTCCTCGATCCGCTCGTTCGTCACTTCCGGATGGAGCTTCTTGTGCAGGTCCCATACGGTCGAAAACAGCGGGCCGATCTCGCTGATGTCTCCCTCGAGCAGTCGCTGGCGTATCTCCATCGAGCACTCGCTCATGCCCCTTAGTGCCTCGATCACCTCGGGCTTGTCCTGCTCCACGCCCTCGGCTACCGCATCCAGGATAACCTTCGCCGGACGGGATATTCCTGAGTAACACACCACCATGCACTTCTCGAGCTCCGCCACGCAGGCCGCCGTCATGGGAATTCGGTTGACCTCGACGTGCCAGCCGAAGCTATCCGGCCAGTACTTCATGAACTTGACGCCGCCGCCGGTCACGGGCGAGTACTGATCCTGCCAGCCGTATGTGACTCCCAGAGCCACCGTCTCGCACTCGCGCGCCATCTCCGCCATCTCATGCGCCGTCATGCCGCGCCCCGTCAGGGCATCGAGCGCGGCGATGATGGAGGTGGTGATCGTCGAGGATGAGCCCAAACCGGCGCCGGCGGGCATCTCCGAGTACGTGGTCATCTCGATGCCATGCTTGAGCTCGAAGCGGCTGATGATCTCCTGGGCCAGGCCCAGTTCGCCCTTCACGTCCAACGCGGCGTGGCTTCCGATCTCGACCCGCTTGTCGCCCTGATCCGGCGCGTGCAGGATGATCTTCTCATCCTCCCGCTGCGCCACGGAGCAGTAGATGTACTTGTTAATCGTGGCATTGACGAGGCTGCCGCCAAACTGCTTGCAGGCGGGAACGTAGTCGGTCATGCCCACGAAATCGACGCGCAGTGGCGAGCGAACATTGATTGTCCGGTGATTGCCCAAGGTTGAGCACCTCATGATGGCTCCAGCACCTCGTTGTAGCTTCGGCACGCGGTCGGCAGTTCCTTCTCGAGGTCGAAGGGTTGCCTGTGCCCGATGGCGAACAGATATGTGTTGCGCCCGCGCTTGCCGTTATCCTGCCGCTTCAGGGCCTGCTGCCATGGAAGAGAACACTCCGAAGCTGTCCGTCACGGTCATCATCCCGGTCTACAACGAGCGGGAGACGATTGGCGAGGTCCTGCGCCGCGTCTACGCCAGTCCCATAACGACCGACGTCGTGGTGGTTGATGATGCCTCGACGGACGGAAGCGGCGAGCGCCTGCGAGAGTTGCAGCCGCAGTATGGCTTCACGCTGCTCACCCATGAGCGCAATCAGGGCAAAGGAGCGGCTTTGCGCACCGGTTTTGCCGTGGTCAAAGGCGACGTCATCATCATCCAGGACGCGGACCTTGAGTATGACCCCCATGATTACCCGTCGTTGGTCGAGCCGATCTTCGAAGGCCGGGCTGATGTGGTCTACGGTAGCCGCTTCCTCGGCGGTCCGCACCGCGTGCTGTATTACTGGCACGCAGTAGGCAATCGCCTGCTTACCACGCTGTCGAACATGCTGACCAACCTGAATCTCTCGGACATGGAAGTCGGGTACAAAGTTTTCCGCCGCGAAGTGCTGGATAAAGTGCAGATCAAGTCCAACCGCTTCAACTTCGAGCCAGAATTCACCGCGAAGGTCGCTCGCCATGCCTTCCGCATCTACGAAATGCCAATCTCATACTCCGGCCGCACGTATGAGGAAGGCAAAAAGATAGGCTGGAAGGACGGTTTCCAGGCGATCTTCGCGATCATTCGGTACCGGTTTTTCCGTTAAGCTCCCGAGGTCATATCCATGCGCTACCTATTGCCCCTCCTCTTCGCTGTCTCACTCGCCCACGCTGAGCCTGTCCCGTGGCGCGCGGTGTGGGAATGGTCCTGCCCCAAGCGCACTGAGGCCGATCTCACGCAGGTTGCCGATCAAGCCAAGGCACTCGGCTTCAACGTCATCATGATGGCGCCGCCGCCGAAGCTGATGGGCTTTATGCGCGAGCAGTGCCACCAGCGCGGCCTGAAGCTGTACCTGTCCACCGTCTTCGCCGGTGGTGACAAAAGCTGGCAGCAGGTGATGACCCCGGCTGAGCACGATCGCGCCAAGCTGCCTCCGCCGCCGGGTTACATGAGCGGCGGTGAGCCGGTCCTTCCCGGAGAGGTCTTCAACACGCCGCTGCCCTGCTATGCCAGGCCGGAAGTGCATGATTACTTCTGCAAGAAAGTGATCGCGAACGCCCAGCAGCCCGTTGATGGATTGGCTTTCGATTACACCGGCTACCAGAACTATCAGCGCTGCTACTGCTCCGCCTGCGCTGGCAAGGACCCGCTGCAGGTGCTGGTCGACTTCACCAACGACATGGCGTCGGCGGCGCGGCAGGCCAATCCGAACAGGGAACTCACGGTCCACATCTACCCGTGGTTCGCCTCGGAGCCATACTGGGGCCACCGCACTGACGTGGACTACGTTGGCCAGACAGTCGCGTGGTTCTTCAAGCCGCACTGGCCCCTGACGCAGGTGCACGAGCGCATTAAGCAGGTGGTTCGCGATCAGCACACCATCTACCCGCAGCACTGTGCCGCGCCGTTCGTCGGTTTCGATGCGACCAAGCCGCAGAACTATCGGTCGGGCAAGCGGGTGGCGCAGGAACTGCGGCTGATCAAAGATAGCGGCGCGCAGGCGCTGCAGGTGGCGGAGCTTGGTTATCTGCTCCGCAAGCCGCTGGTAGCCGAAGCGGTCGCGAGGGAACTGGGCGGGACCTACCGCGCGCCGGGCAGAAACTGATCATGGCGTTGCAGGCGCGGTAACCCCTCCGCAAAGGCAGGTCCCCGCTCGCCCCTCATCGAACTCCCCCACCATCTCTGCCAATCATCCCGGAGGCCTCTCATGTCCAAACCGATGCTCGCAGGAGCCGCAGAAGTTGACATCACCCCGCCCGTCGGCACTGCGCTGGCCGGCTATTTCACCCCCCGCATCTCCGAGGGCGTAATCTGGCCGCTTAAAGCCAAAGCGCTCATCGCCGGTGAAGGCACCGACGCTGTGGGAATCGTGGCTTGCGATCTCATCTCCATAGCGCCTGAAATCGTGACCGCCGCGCGCGAGAAATTCGCCGCCGCCACGGGTATCCCCGGCAGCCGTCTGCTGATCTGCGCCACCCATACCCATACCGGGCCGGAGACCCGCAAGGGCCGTCTCATCCCGACCAATGACGACTACCTCGACCTCCTGCCGGGCCTGATTGCCGATGCGGCCATCGCAGCCGCCGGTAACCGCCGCGCTTGCGTCCTTTCAGTCGGTCGCGATCAGGAGGAAGGCCTTGCCTTCAACCGTCGCTTCCGTCTGCGCGACGGCTCCGAGCAGTTCGGCCCCGGTGAGGAGACCGCCGGCGTTGCCGGCCCCACTGATCCCGAAATGGGAGTCCTGAAGTTCGCCGAAGAAGGACAGGATCCGTTCGCGCTGATCGTCAATTACTCGCTGCACATCGACGTGACCAGCGGCAATCTGACCTCCGCCGATTACCCCGCGATGATCACCGAGACCGTCCGCGCCACCTATGGCCCCGACACCATCGTCCTCTTCGTGCAGGGCGCCTGCGGCAACATCAACCATGTGCCATACCTGCAGGAGCGCGCGTGGCCGATACCGGGGAAGGGCGTCGAGAAGTCCACTCAGATTGGCCGCGCGCTGGGCGGCAAGGCGATTTGCATCGCCGAGAAGGCGTACCCCAGCCTGGATCAGACTGTGGATATCGAGCAGGAGATCATGGATGTGCCCGCCTATCCTCGCAATGATGACGTGCTGGAGCAGCGGCTCGCCATCGCCCGCGCGCAGGACCCGCCGAACTTCTTCAACGAGACGCTGCTGAAGTGGATCGACAGCTACGACGACACCGTGCGCCGCCCAGTCGACATCCAGACGATCCGTTTCGGCGACGCGGTCTTCTGCTCCGCGCCGGGCGAGTTGTTCGTCGAGTGGGGCCTGCAGATGAAGAAATGGTCCCCGCATCCGTACACCTTCATCGCCGAACTCGCCAATGATACTGTCGGCTACATTCCCACCTATGAGGCCTTCAGTCGCGGCGGCTATGAAGCGACGCCGGTCGTGAGCGTGAAGCTGACGCCCGCGCTGGGGCAGATGGTGACGGACGCCAACTTCCGTGGCTGTCAGAAGCTTTGGGATCGCAAGGCCAAGGCATGAATCACACTCTGCCGGGATTGTTGGAAGAGAACGCCGAACGTTTTTCGGATTGTCCCGCACTTAGATACAAGCAGGAGGGCCAGTGGCAGGCGATCAGCTACCAGGAGCTGTGGGAGCGCGTACGGAGGGTGGCGCGTGGTCTCGCCGCGCTCGGCGTGAAGCCCGGTGACCGCGTCGCCCTGATCTCCGAAAACTGCGCCGACTGGGTCACCTGCGACTTCGGCATCACCAGCGCCGGGGCGATCAATGTCGCCTTGTTTTCGAGCCTGCCAACGGTGCAGATCGAGCACATCCTGGCCGATAGCGGCGCTTGGCTGCTCATCGTTGGCAGCAAGGCGCTGCTGGAGAAGGCGCTGGCCGTGCGCGAGACGATGCCGGACCTGCAGATTGTGACGCTTGGTCGCCAGGAAGGCGCGCTGTCGCTTGACGATCTGATGGCGCGTGGGGATGAGTATTCGGAAGAAGAGCTTCAGGCGCGGCGGGCGGCGTTGCAGCCGGATGATCTGGCCAGCCTCGTCTACACCAGCGGCACCAGTGGCGAGCAGAAGGGGGTCATGCTTTCCCACGCCAACCTCCTCGC
>LSQX01408437.1_pt1 | contig 10637 bp, 6 predicted proteins | sample 654561 | NCBI WGS metagenome assembly LSQX01 (sample SAMN04489861, study PRJNA283612) | anaerobic digester metagenome | isolation source: 4 biogas reactors fed with cattle manure at either 37C or 55C with and... | place: Denmark: Kongens Lyngby | collected 2014 | reverse complement strand
TTTCACGCCAACGTAGCTCAGTCGGTAGAGCAGACGCTTCGTAAGCGCCCGGTCGGGGGTTCGATTCCCTTCGTTGGCTTTTTCTACTTTTCTCTCGTTAAAAGTGGTTGGTTGCACCACGCTCCTCATGAATAATCCGGATTTTACCTAATATGTCAACTTAATCGTCAGAGGGAGCTGCAATCGTGAGTGCTCAATCACATTTTCATGGTCAAACCTCTCCAGGTCAAAAACTTTATCGTTGCGGAGTCAGATCAAGCGTGCTTTCAATATTTATGAATAAAATATTTCCAGCTTTAGAAGTAGTGGTGACTTCCATCAACATCCCATATTTGTGAAATTAGTGTTATAAATGACACAAATTCATCACAAATTCACCCAAGGGAGGTACCTGTGAAATCTCGTTTTACCCGCATCTTTGTATATCTGCTTGTTTTATCGATAAGTTTTCAATTTTTAACCGTGCCCGCGCTGGGCAGAAGTGACCCAGCCCAACAACAGCCGAAGGCTCCTTTTCAAGAAATATACAATCAAGATTCGCAATTGATTCATCCGGATGAAATCGAGGAGGTTGACCATTCTCATAGAAATCTACCAGATGAACTTGCTTCAGAGTATGATCAATCCTTTTACCCAGGTATGCCCTTACCTGAAGGTATGCAACCATTGTTAGCAGAACGTTACCATCTGAGAGAGGAAAGGCAGGCTCAGCAGCAATCAGACCCGCCAGTCGTGGAAGATCTTGCCCTCACCCAACAGCAAGTACAGTCTTTCAATTGCGCAGCGGTTACCGATGTGCCACAGGTCGAATGTGAAGCCTTGGTTGCTTTGTATAGCAGCACTGTTGGCGCGGGTTGGACAAGAAACACCAACTGGCTCAATTCAACAACTGTCGGAAACTGGTTTGGTGTTGTTTCCAGTGATGGGCATGTTATTAATGTAAATCTCTTTCAAAACAATCTTAGCGGCAGCGTCCCGCCCGAACTGGGCAACCTTGCCAACCTGGAGAGGCTCTGCCTGTATAACAACCGACTCAGCGGCGGCATCCCACCTCAACTGGGCACCCTTGCCAACCTGGAGACGCTCCAGCTTAATTCCAACCAGCTCACCGGCAGCATCCCGCCAGAACTGGGCAACCTTGCCAACCTGGAGACGTTCCAGCTTAATTCCAACCAGCTCACCGGCAGCATCCCGACCGAACTGGGTAATCTTGCCTACCTGGAGACGCTTACGCTTGACTCCAACCAGCTCAGCGGTAGCATCCCACCCCAACTGGGCAATCTTGCTAACCTGGAATATCTCTACTTGGGCAGAAATCAGCTTACCGGCAGCATCCCGCCTGAAATAGGTAACCTTGTTAACCTTCAAGATCTCGGGCTCGGGACCAACCAGCTCACCGGCAGCATCCCACCCGAGCTGGGCAACCTCGCCAACGTATATGCGCTTAGTCTGTCAAGAAATCAACTCAGTGGCAGCATCCCACCTGAGCTGGGTAAACTTGCCAGCCTTCAAGATCTCTGGCTCGGGTACAACCAGCTCACCGGCAGCATCCCGACCGAATTGGGCAATCTTGTTAATCTTGAAGACCTCTTCTTGGATTCCAACCAGCTTACCGGCAGCATCCCGAACGAGTTGGGCAATCTTGCTGACCTGATGAGGCTTCGGCTGCATTCCAACCAGCTCACCGGCAGCATCCCATCCGAACTGGGTAATCTCACCAACATGAATTTCCTTGAACTGTCTGGAAACCAACTCAGCGGGAGCATCCCGCCCGAACTGGGTAACCTGGCTAGCCTGAAATATCTCTTCTTGGGTTCCAATCAGCTCAGCGGCAGCATCCCGTCAGAAATGGGCAACCTGACTTCACTGTATGCTCTATATTTGAGCGATAACGAACTAACAGGGAATGTACCCTCCAGCTTCACCAAGCTGGTCAATCTGTGTGAATTAGACAATTTCGAACCTCCTTGCTATGGGGTTTACCAACTCGATCTTGGCTACAACCGGCTTAACGTCCCTGCGCCGGAGCCGCCAGCGGGCTTTTTGGCAATCAAAGACCCCGATTGGCACCTGACCCAGGCAGTAGAGGCGGATATCACAGGAGCAACTGGAGGAACAATCCTCTCAAATGACGGTAACACAGAAATCGAAATCCCCAGCGGGGCATTTACCGGTACACTTACTTTCCTCTTTGCCCCTCAGCCTGACCCAGGTCACATAACTGGGACAAAAGTCTCGGTTGGAAACAATTTTGAACTGACAGCAATGCGGGGTGAAACCCCGGTGACCATTTTTTCAAAACCACTCACTCTGACCTTTCACTATACCAATGAGCAAGTCGTTCAAATCCCGGAAGATACACTGACGCTTTATTATTGGAATAATGACCTGAAGACGTGGGTGGACGCGGTAAACACCTGTCCGGGCGGTGTGTATACCCGTAACCTTGCGGAAAACTGGTTGAGCCTGCCACTCTGCCATCTGAGTGAATTTGCTTTGATGGGAGAACTGTCCCCAATCAGCATTTATCTGCCGCTGATTTACAGGTAAGTAACGTTGTAACTGGCAAACAGCTCTTGCTCATACGGAATGCGTTTTCTCAACGCATTCCGTTATTAAAAATATCATCAGTGATTCTTTGCTACCTGGATTTCTCATTTTCCAAAAAAAACCTGATTTCAATGAGGAAGAGCGCATTTTTCAGGACAATAAATGAGGAAATCAGGGGATTGGCTCATTTCGGATGCTTATCAAAGGAAAGGTGCACCGCGCGTTCCGGCGAAGCTATTGCAGGGAACGTGGCTTGTCCCGTTCCAGCGAAGCCATCTTTACGATAACAACGAGGTCATGAACCCATTCCTTTTTCCGGTAGTTTGATGGTCAAATTTACAGAAATGGCATCGCGCCTTCTCTATGGATTTTCAAGCCCAGGAAGTAGTGGCTCAACCATAAACTTTGTAACAATCCATTCTGGTTTGGAGAAAAATACAGGACAATAATGTAAGAAACTCAGGTGCTCATACATCTTTACTTATTGTCTGCTAACAAATCGAGCAGGTCTACATCAATCAACGATTTAATAATGAGTGAATAAAAAGAGCTGTTCGTCAAAAATGAACAGCTCTTTTTTTCGAAAAACAGCCCTTATGCCAAAATCATCCTGCTGTCAATCGCCAATACGCCATCCCCTTGCGGATATACGATCAAAGGGTTAATTTCAATTTCATGAATTTCCGGGTTCTCCAACGCCAGGTGGCTCAACTGGGCAATCACACCATAAAGGGCTTTAAAATCAGCAATCGGAGCACCCCGATAGCCGTTCAGCAATTTTCCTGCCATGGTTTCTGCCACCATGCTCTCGATATCTGCATTTGAAAGCGGTGCCACTCGAAACTGAATATCCTTCATCAATTCGACCATTGTGCCGCCCATGCCAAACATCATCAACGGTCCAAAGGTCGCATCCCGCCGCATACCAACAATCACTTCCACTCCACTGACTGCCATCTTCTCAACCATTGCACCAACAATTTCAGCTGATGGCTCGTTGGTTTCAATTCTGCGAATCAATTTTTCAAAAGCTACGCGCAGTTTCTCCTGATTTTCGATATTTAGTACGATTCCGCCAGCATCAGACTTGTGGAGCACGCCCTCAGCCACGATCTTTAAAACAACCGGATAGCCGATTTCCTCCGCCAACGCCAGCGCCTCGTCGACGCTCTTTGCCAATCCACCTGGAACACTTGGAATTCCATAAGCATCCAGCAGCAGTCTGGATTCATATTCTCCGATCACCTTGCGTTCACCAACAGCCTCCTTTGCTTTGTCAAGCGCTGATTGATTAACAGCCTGGCTTTCTGCTTCTGTAAAAACTTCTCTTTCCAATACTTCTTTATATTCCCACATACCCTTCAAAACCGGTCCAGCCTGGTCGGGAAACTTGAAAACCGGCACTTTGTTCAGGTTTAACATTTGCTCCGATTCGCAGGTGCTGCGTTCGCCCATCAAACAAGTCAATATTGTTTTTTCTGTCTTTTTTCCAATTTCAACCCATGAATTGGCAACACCAGGTGTGTTTACCAGCGCCTGGGGCACCAGAATTGGCATCAAAACATCCACACCTTCATCGTCATCCAGGTTCTCGAGACTCCAAAGGTAATCTTCGGGGCTGACTGACCCGAGCATGTCGACCGGGTTCGAAACCTGGGCGCTTGGGTTTAATTTCTCGCGTAGCCGTGTTTGAATTTCGGGGGCAATTTCTGCCAGCATAAATCCATTGAAATCGAAACTATCCGCTGCCAGCGCAGCCGCTCCGCCGGCGTTGGTTGTCATTGCCACGCGTTTCCCCTTCGGCAGCGGCTGACTGCCGAGTGCCCATGCCAGACTGAAAAGTTCATTAATGGTTTGAACCTCGATAACCCCAGCTTGTCTCATGGCTGCCTGGTATGCCGCGTAAGACCCCGCCAATGAACCGGTGTGTGAGCTAACCGCCTTCGCTCCGGCATCATTCTTTCCGGCTTTTAAGAAGACGATTGGTTTTTTCTTTGAGACCTCCCGGGCAACATTCATAAACTTGCGCCCATCAGCGATACCTTCGGAATAAATTGCGATCACCTGCACATCTTCATCCTGGGCAAAATATTCGAGCATGTCGGTTTCGTTAACATCCATCATATTTCCAAGGCTTGCCATGTGTGAAAAACCGATTTTTGAGTTGATAATCAGGTCGATCACGCCGCCACAAATTGCTCCGGATTGCGAAATAAAGGCGATAGGACCTGCCTGGGGTACTCCCTTGATAAAGGTGTTATTCAATCCTGTGCGCACATCCATGGTGCCAACGCAATTTGGACCAACTACCCGCATTCCGTAATCCCTGGCAAGTTTTTTGACCGATTTTTCAATTTCTGCGCCTTCTGGTCCCAGCTCTTTGAAACCGCCGGTGATAATGACAACCGTCTTGATCCCGCGTTCCCCAATTGCCCTCATAGTCTCCATGATGATGGTAACAGGCAGTACAACCACAGCCAGCTCAACCGGATCGGGCACGTCGGCAATCGTAGGATAGGCTTTCTTTCCCAGGATTTCCACCGCATTAGGATTAACAGGGAAGACTTCACCCTTGTATCCATTGATCAAAAGATTTTCAAGAATTCCATAGCTGAGCTTTTTAGGGTTGGTAGACGCTCCAAGTACTGCGACGCCTTTGGCATTGAAGAATGGTGCAAGTGATGATGGCATTAATTTTCTCCTTGTTTGTATTCAAAAAGATTATACCAACTCCCTGTCCTAAATCGGCGGATTGTTTGCCGCTATCCTGAACCTGGACGAAAATAACCAGGTGACAGATGAATTCACCTCTTTCATCGATTCCGATTGTTTCATTGCGAGCCAAGCGAAACAATCCTCCCGGTCTCCGGTATAATTTCGCTATATATGGAACCAATATTCATCGCCGATCCTAACCAGGAAGCAATAGCTGATTTTGAGCAAAATAACTCGGTCTTCCTGAAGGGTCCTGCATCCACAGGGAAAACCACTGCTGCTATCCGACGTTTGAGCAATATAATCTCGTCCAATCCGGGCGGCATCTCTGAGCCAACACTGGTTTTAGTTCCCCAGCGCAGTCTCGCTGCACCCTATCTGAATTTCCTGAATCAACTAAGAACTGGTGCGACCGACCAGGTCAGTGTGCAGACGATGAGCAGCCTGGTCAGGCGCATGGTCGACCTCTTCTGGCCCTTAATGGTGAATGCGTCCATTTTTAAACATCCTTTTGAGAAACCACGTTTTCTGACGCTTGAAACCAGCCAGTATTACATGGCTCAGATTGTCAGCCCGATGCTCGACCAGGGCAAGTTCAACACAGTTAGCCTGCCCCTCTATCGTTTATGCAGTCAGCTTCTTGATAACCTTAACAAGTCTTCGCTCGTGGGTTTCCCGTATACAGAAATCGGTTCCCGTCTCTCCTCCGCCTGGATTGGCGACCCTGTCCGTCAAAATGTCTTCTTTGATGTGCAGGAGGCTGTCGCTAAGTTTCGGCAGCTGTGCCTCGATGGAAGCCTCGTCGACTATTCTCTCCAGGTTGAGCTGTTCACGAAGGTCTTATGGACCAATCCAACTTTCCAAAAATACTTCCAAAACCAGTACAGGCATTTAATTTACGATAACAGTGAAGAAGACCCACCTTACGTGCACGACTGCCTGCTCGACTGGCTGCCAGGTTTTGAGAGCAGCCTGGTAATTATGGATGAAAAAGCCGGCTTTCGCAGCTTTTTGGGCGCAGACCCGACCTCCGCGTTGCGTTTCGCCGACAGTTCCGCTAAGCAATTTGAATTCCATGATTCGTATGTGAGCTCTGCAGCCCTGATAGCGCTGCGCGAATGTCTCTTCAACCTCCAATATTGTGAGCCGGATCCTGATGTTATCAGGGAAACATTGGTTTTTCCAACTGATAGAATCCGCTTCTTCCCCGACTTGCTGGAAGCGCTGATAGCGAGTGTTGACAAGCTGGTGGGCAAGAGGGGAGTTGATCCATCGCGCATAGTGGTTGTGTCTCCGTTTATTTCGGACAGTCTGCAATTTTCATTGGAGAATGGGCTTGCAGAAAGAGGAATTAAAATTTCAATCCAAAACCCTTCTGTTCCCCTGGCTCAAAACGCGGTTTCAAAAACCCTGATCACTTTCGCCAAACTGGCACACCCATCCTGGCAGCTGACCTGCGATTTCCACTCTGTGGCAAGTTCACTCAGCCTGGCGATAAAGGACCTTGATCTCATCAGAGCTCATGTTATCCTCGGTGGTTTTGAAAAGGAGAGAATCAGGATTACGACACTGGGTGATATTGCCGAACCGAACGAACGCATCCCTGCCAATCTGGCAGGGCAATATTTCCAACTTAAACATTGGCTCGAAGATATCGACGAAGATGAACCGCTTGACAACTTCTTTAGCCGCCTTTTTGGCGAACTGCTTTCCCAACCTGGTTACGGCTTCCACTCTGACACGCAGGCTGGCACAAGCACGGCAATCCTCATGGAATCTTATCGAAAGTTCCACCAGGCTCTCCGTCCAAGCCAGTTTTCTTCCCAAAGTGAGCTCGGCAGAGCTTTCGTCGACGCCCTTGAATCCGGGCTCATTCCGGGCATGTACCTGTCGGAATGGCAGCCTCGCGATCCGGATGCCGTCTTGCTTGCGCCGGTTACCAGTTTCTTAATGAGAAACGAGCCGGTCGACTACCAATTCTGGTTGAATATCGGCAGTAAAGGTTGGTATGAACGCCTCGAGCAGCCTCTCACACACCCGATCGTACTGAGCAGAAACTGGAGCATTGGCAGGCAGTGGTCTGCCGAGGAGGAACAAGATTACAACCTGTCGAACATTGAGAAAGTTGTCAGTGGATTGATCGCCCGTTGTCGCGAACAGATATTTGTGTTTTCTTCTGTATATAACGAATCGGGGATCGAAGAGCGCGGAGAATTGCTTACCCTCTTCCAGAACCTTCTTCGAAAATCCAGGCAGGTAAACCATGGCAGCTGATTACAGCCTGCGTCCTTCCCAGAAAAAGGTCCTCGAGTATCAAAAGGGGCTGATGGGCATCTCCGCTGTGCCCGGGAGTGGAAAAACTTTCACACTCTCGCACCTGGCGGTCAAGCTCATTCTTTCCGCTTCCATGGAGCCTGAACAGGAAATCCTTGTGGTCACATTTTCAAATTCGGCGGCAGACAACTTTTCAACCAGGATCGGTGAAAAGCTGCATGCAAGTGGCTTGCTTGAAGGATTTGGTTATCGTGTGCGCACGCTGCATGGACTTGCCAACGACATCATCAGGGAAAGGCCAGAATTGGTTGGTTTGTCAAGGGATTTTAACATCATCGACGAAGCTGAAACCAACGATATCCTCAAAGATCTTGTCGCGGTAGCGATGGAGGCGCATTACGATTACCTCTTTAACCTGATCAGTGAAGATTTCAATGAGAAGAAACAAGCTGATATCTATCGTAAAGAAATGCCCGGTCTTCTGCAAAACCTTGCTACCAACTGGATTAAAACCGTCAAAGACGAGCAGATCAGCCTCGTTCAATTGCAGGACTGGCTGTCCGACTCACATTCAAATCCACTACTTAACATCTGCCTGGAGATTTACAAGGGTTACCAGGCTGCTCTCAATTATCGTGGCGCGATTGACTTTGACGATTTGATTCGCTACGCGAATGAATGCCTTGATTCAGATGTTAACCTCTGCAACCAATTACAGCGCCGTTGGCTCTATGTTCTCGAAGATGAAGCCCAGGATTCCAGTAAACTTCAGCAGTCCATTCTCGAGAAGATCGTCGGCAAAAATGGAAACTGGGTTCGTGTCGGCGACCCAAACCAGGCGATCTATGAAAGTTTTACCACGGCTGATCCAAACCTGCTGAAACAGTTTATCGCTCGAGAGCATGTCCGTTCTATCGACCTGCCAGTAAGCGGGCGCTCGGCGCGCTCGATCATCAATTTGGCAAACTCCATGATCGAATGGGTGGAATCCGAACATCCCAATTTCTCTGTTCGTGATGCGTTGAGTCAACCGTTCATCCAACCCACAAGTCCGCATGATCCGCAAGCGAATCCTCCCAGCCTGCCTGGCAACATTGAAATTGCTGCAGAAGCAATGACAGCTGAACAGGAGCTGATTTTCATCACTAAACGGGTCAAGGAATGGCTTGAGCTCAATCCTGAAAGCACAATCGCAGTACTGACTTTTGTGAACAAACGGGCATCTGAGATTATCAATCACCTCAAAGCCCACAAAGTGCCGGTGAGTGATGCCCTCATGAAGGTGCCTGAAGAAACTCGCAATTCGGCTGGAGCGATTTCGTTGATTTTGAAATCAGTCCTCGACCCAACCCACGCCGGTCACCTGGGAACGAGCTTTGAAGTCTTTTACCGCCATCTGACCGAATCTGACCACGACCCCGTGCGGAAAGGATTTACCACTTCTGATCCTGGTGCTAAAGAAGTAATCAAAGCAACCAGCTCACTGATCAAGGCATTGAAATTCACCGAAGTGTACCTTTATCCTCCGGATTATGAATGGAAACAGGCATTCAATGGTGAAGAATTAAGTGACACTCAGCTTGAATTACTGCATACCTACCGCCAGGCGGTTGTTCGTTGGCACCGTGCTGCCATCCTGCCTCTTGACCAGCTGATCCTGGTAATTGCCCAGGACCTCGTCCTGCAAAGCTCGGAAATTGCTCTAATACACAAATTATCCGGCTTAATCAACACGCTCAGTCAAAATAACCCACACTGGTCTGTGTTGGATCTCCTGCAGCAGCTTATTGATATTTCGAAAAACGACCGCGCCTTCGGTACTTTCAGCCCGAAAAACGATGGATTTAATCCGGAATTGTACAAGGGTCAGGTTGTTATCGCCACTATGCATAAATCCAAGGGGTTGGAATGGGATAAGGTCTTTCTGACTTCTGCCAACAACTACGATTATCCATCCGGTGATGCGGGAGATGTTTATACCGGTGAAAAATGGTTTATCGAAGGGAAGCGTAACCTTGAAGCAGAATTGCTATACGATCTGGATGCCCTGAAGACCGAAAAAAATGGAGGTATGATGCTCCGCCAATATGACAAGCAAACCGCTCGTGACGATATTGTCCGTGATCGTCTTCGCCTGTTTTACGTCGGTCTGACACGGGCTCGTAAATCGCTGACGATCAGCTGGAACACAGGCAGGATGAAAAACCTCAAGGCTGCCCTGCCGGTGCAAATTTTGAATAAAAGGATGATCGGGGATGAGCGAAGTACCTGAAAATTTTCTCTTTAGTCAAAGCAACCTGCAAACCTTCGCTTATTGCCGACGTAGGTTTTACCTACGCTTCGTGAAGCGTCTTGTTTGGCCTGCGAAACTCCATTCCCCTGAACACGAGCAGGATTTACGCGCCGGCACCTTTTTTCACCAGCTCATCCACCAACATTTTCTCGGATTTGACCAGGACTCTCTGGTCCGGCAGGCTTCACAGGATAACGACCCCCGAATTCTCCAATGGCTCAGTGCTTTCCTTCAAAGTTGTTTTTCCCGTCTTGAAGGCGAAATTTTTCCGGAGACATCGTTCACCATCAGGTCAGGCAGCCATCTTCTGACCGCCCAAATCGACTTGCTGCAAATCAAAACTGACCAGCACATAATTATTTATGACTGGAAAACATCCCGCAAGCTGCCTTCAGTTGAAACAATAAAGAGTCAGTTTCAAAGCCAGGTCTACCCGGTTGTCATCGCATTCCGGCTGCCTCTTAACAAATATCTGCCGATATCCATGGTTTATTGGGAAGCCAACTATCCGGACCAACCGATTAAGCTTAGCTTCAGGGAATCGGATCTACAGCAAGCCAAAACAGCATTGGTCCAACAAATGGACGAAATCTGTTCACTCCAGGCAGATGAGTTCTACAGAACTGCTGAGATCCGCAGATGTGACTGGTGTGAATATCGCTCCTATTGTGATCGCGGCACCCGCCCGGAAACAGATCTTTCGACAGACAACATTCATGACTATGAACAAATAATCCCCGAGGGCGGTACTGAACCTTGGGGATAAAACCAAAATATATTAAAATGGGCAGAACAGGGCTCGAAC
>LSQX01237534.1_pt1 | contig 10637 bp, 11 predicted proteins | sample 654561 | NCBI WGS metagenome assembly LSQX01 (sample SAMN04489861, study PRJNA283612) | anaerobic digester metagenome | isolation source: 4 biogas reactors fed with cattle manure at either 37C or 55C with and... | place: Denmark: Kongens Lyngby | collected 2014 | reverse complement strand
TTTCATTTTCGCTTCATCGTCACGGCAAACGCGTTTTAATCTGATCCGATTGCGTCATGCTGTTCAGTCAAGCACAGCCTTGATTAGTTGTCTCACTCTGGCTGCGTCGACTGGCAAATCGACCTTCCCTTCCCGTTTTATTGAAGATCCCACGATCGTACCATCCGCGTACGTAAGCAAATCAGCCACATTATCGGCATTGACCCCGCTGCCTATATAGAGCGGGATACTGCCGCAGACGGTCTTGAAGTGTTTGGCATCATTGACAGTCGGCGCATTTCCGGTGGCCAGCCCTGTCAGGATGATTCCGTCAGCACCAGACGCAATCGCCTCATGGATCAAATCATCGATCGATTGCTCGATCAGGGGATTTGAGTGCTTGACGTTAATATCTGCGAGCACGCGAACGGGAGATTGGAGCCGTTTTTTCTCTCGCATTAAGGCAGGCGCCATCGGGCGGATGACGCCGCCGCCCGTCAGCCTCGTTTCCACAAACGACTCGGCGCGGATGAAGTCAGCACCGGCATACGACGCGACCAGCATCTCCTCAACACCGTCTGTCGCCTGAATGTTAAGGCCGAGTGTCATTTTAGTTTGGGCCTTCAGCTGCGTCAGCAGCACGGTCATCGAAATCAGTGTGTCAAGCGCCGGTTCGTGCGTGTAAGGCGTGTCGAACATGTTCTCGACGATGGCGCATGTTATGCCGCCCGCTTCGAGCGCTTTCAGATCGGCCAGTGCGGCTTTATAGATCACATCCAAATCGAGCGCATGGTTTGGTGCCGTCGGCAGTGCCTTCAGGTGTACCATGCCAATAATGTCTTTTCCATTTGTTTCCATCATGTACCGTCCGCAATCCGTCTCAGTTCACGAATGAAGCTGAGCTGTTCTTCTTTATTGTCCTCTTTGCGCAGCACGATGCTGCCCAGAAACGCACCATCCGCGCGACTGTCCCGCACTTCGGCCAAACGTTCTGCTGTGTGAATACCGATGCCGCAGTAAATGTGCCGCTCCGGCCCGATAACCTCACGTACTTTGGCGACGCAGTCCCTCAGCGTCGGATACGTCATGCTGTAAGTTGTTTCATCACCGAACGCTTCCAGGTAGATGAAGCCGTTTGTTTTGCCTGCAAGCGCCAGGTCCTGTTCAAGCATGGCACGCGTGACAAAACTGCTCGCGTGGTATCCTCTTTCCTCGAGTGCCGCGCGCAGCTCCGCGTATCCAGGCCCAACGAGCAGTATTTCCTTTTCTCCCATGTCATCCATAAAGCGGGAGAAGCGGTCAACGCCCATTTGGTCGAGCGTTTCAACATATATGTTGATCATGAATCCGGCCTGCGGCAGTCGCCGTTTCAGCTCGAGCAGCGACGTCATGTAGAGTTCATAGTCTGACTCCTGCGCAAGTGCCGCAAAGATGCGCTGCTTCAGATAATCGCTGTCGAGATACGGATCCGGAGACGGAAGATCGGCTTCGATGATGTCGACACCGGCATTGACGAAATCAATGGCGCGCTGCAGCGAATCATCCAGGGACGGAAAGCCATTCGATAAATACGCAATCAGTTTCATATCATGTCCTCAATACATCTGTTCCAACAGCACACCAATCGCTTCCACACTCGGAATTATCGGGTTTGTTTTGGTGCAGCCGTCGGCCTTTGTCATGTCGCTCATCATACGATTCAGTGAGTCGAAGCGTTCCTTGTCCGGAATCAGTTCGTGGAGCCGCGCCTGAATGCCCAACCGCTGATTCAGGTCGCGCACCAGCTGAGCGAAGTCATCAGCACTGCAAAGCTGAGCCAGCTTGTCATAGCGCTTGGCTGCCTCCGGATCCTGCCGGTTGTAGTCAATAACGTAAGGCAGAATAATGGCATTAAGGAGGCCATGCGGCAAGTGAAAGTGTCCGCCGAGCGTGTGGGAAAAGGAGTGCGTGATGCCGAGCGAGACATTTGTAAAACTCATGCCGGCAATCATAGATGCCACCAGCATATTCTCTCTGGCTTCCATGTTGTCGCCGTTCTCAAAAGCAACCGGCAGCCACTTCACAATCATCGTTATGGCAGCCTCTGCCAACACGTCGGCGACGATATTGGCACGTTTCGATACGTACGCCTCAACCGCATGCGTCAAGGCATCCATGCCCGTCGAAGCCGTGATATGAGGCGGCATTGATAGTGTGAGAACCGGGTCGCAGATAGCGTAATCCGGCATCATCTCCATGTTCCCGATACCCTGTTTCATCCCGCTTTCATCGTCCGTTATTACAACTGAGCGCGAGACCTCGCTGGCGGTACCGCTCGTCGTCGGGATACAGCACATGCGTGCTTTTGTTCGCAGTACAGGAAACGGTTTTGCCGACACAATCTGGCTCAGCTCGGTCAGCTCCGGATGCTCATAAACCACCCACATTGCCTTGGCTCCGTCCATGACCGATCCGCCGCCAACCGCCACGATCAGGTCTGGCAAAAAGGCGTGCATCAAATCGGCACCCTGACACACCTGACTCCAAAGCGGTTCATCATCAATGCCTTCGATCAGATTCCAGGGCACCTGCCGCTGCTTTAATATCGCAGTTATCGCATCCAGCGTACCGTTCTTTTTTACACTGGAGCCGCCAATGACGATTGTTACGCGCTGTGCAGGGATAACACTCAGGTGCTGCAGCGTCCCCTCACCGAAAATAATTTCTTTGCCACCTAGCTGCATGGGGCGCATCATTTCTTTCATGTCATTATCCTTTATTCTTTTGATCGAACGCCACTATTGCGTCAAGCGTCACCTTGCACAACGCACGTTCCATTGCCATCCGTTTTTCATCCTCAAGAAAAGCTTCCAGGTTCTTGGACACAGTCGCCAGTGTGATAACCGCGGTGCGAACCCCCATAAGCCGGCCTACGGCAAGCATCGCGCTTGACTCCATATCGACGCCTAGCACGCTGATCTCATCCAACTCGCTCATGGTTTTTTCCGGGCTGATCCCCCGTGTCTTCGAATACCGCGACTCTTTCATGTCCATGTAATACGCGTCCAGTGTGCAGTGGATTCCATTGTGTGTTTTGTAACCCGCCGCCTGAACCGCCTGATTAAGATAAGTCACGAGATCGAAGTCGGCGATGGCGGGATAACCTTTTTCAACGTACACATCACTCGTCGACTCGCGCCGGATCGAGCCGAGCGGAATCAGAAAATCGCCCACCAGGCTGTTGTCCAAAGACATGACGGTTCCCATGCGGATACCCACTTCCATGCCGCATTCGAACATTTCCTCCATCGCAATAACAGCCGACGGTGCTCCCATACCGGTCGACGTTGCCGTGATCTTCACACCCTTATACCAACCGGTAATCGTATTGTATTCGCGGGCAAACGCCACTCGTTCCATGTCCTCAAAGAAGTTTTCGAAAACATTTACCCGCCAGGGGTCACCCGAAAAGATGACGTATTTGCCGACCGTTTCCGGTGATGCCTTCATGTAAAGTGTTGACATAATTAATCCTCCGTTTCCATGCGCGCAATCAGTTGTGCGCGGGTTGGTAAATTCGTAATGCAGCCTTCCGTTTCCAGCGCAAAGGATGATACGGTGGCGCCGTACCGGCAGCACAAGTCATATGATGCACCCTGATTCAAGCCGAAGAGGAATCCCGAGATGAACGCGTCGCCGCCTCCCGTTGTGCTGACAATGCGCTCCACGCGTCGTGACGGCACTGTATTCGACTCGCCCTCTGCAGTGTAGTATGTGGCACCTCTGCCGCCTTTTGTGACGACGATGACATCGGCGTGCCCGGCGCAGAAAATGTCCGTAATCCTGGTATAGCCGTACAGTGATTGAATTTGAGCCGATTCGGTCTCGTTCATAAAGATGATGCGGCTGCTGAGCAGTATTTCCGTGAGCAAGTCCGGGGGGAACGCATCGGGGTCGCCTTTCATACCGAAATAAATGGGAATACCTGCTTCCTTTGCCCGACTCAAAAACAGCCCGTTATCCACATGCGAGGCCACGGTAATTAGTGCGGCGCGACTTTTTTCGAACCATTCAAGCGGCAGTGACGTCGCATACTTTTCATCCATCGCCCCCGGGTAAAACGTGGTGATATGCTCACCGTCCGGCATCTGAAGCATGAATGACGTCGAATTGACATCACCTTCCACAATGGTGATCGTTTCAAGGTCAATTCCTTCATCCAGCAGAAAATCTTTAAAACCGGATGAGACGAAATCATCTCCGACACGGAGCACTGGCACAGCGCGCATACCGAGACGCTGCAGAGCCACCGCCACGTTTACTGAGCAACCGCCCCAGTACACGTTGGAACAGCTGGCATTCTCGATCAGAGAGGTTTTGCCGATAACAACGTCCGACTTCAGAGTAATCATGTGGTCGAAGCTGCTGTAGCCGCTGACAATCAAGTCATATGCCTTAATCATAATTTGTCCCTGCTTATGAACGTATCTGAAGTCATGACGGTCCCCAGATATTTGTCTATATCCTGGAGATGCACCTCGTTCACCACGTCAGAGTTCGTCGCCACACAGTCACTCAGGACAACCGCCCGATAATCGAGATAGTACGCATCCGTCACCGTCGCCCGTATGCAGCAGTTCGTTTTGGTGCCGACGATGACCACACGGCGAATATCATGTTCGCGCAGAATGAGGTCAAGATCGGTACCAAAGAAACCGCTGTAGCGACGTTTGAAAACCTGATAATCCTGCTTCAGGACGGGCAGCATCGGGTCGATCTCGTCGCCGCCCGTGCCGGCAATGCAATTTGGACGCATCTCCTCCAGGTTGCGATCATACTTGCCGGCACGATACGAGTGGCGCAGATAAATCACCAGCTGATTCGTGTCGTGAAAGTGATCAACGACTTTTTTGATCACCGGCAGGACTTCACGGTTTTGCGGATAAAAGACGAGCCCGTCCGGGTCGGTAAAGTCCTTGACCATATCGACCACAAGCAATGCCGTTTTCATTTTGCGTTCTCTCCTTTCACCAGTAGGTGCGCATACGGTAATTGCGAATCTGGAATCCCGAGTTGATGGCCAGAATGATGATCATCAAAAGGTACGGAATGATATCGAACAGGGCCGCCACGCCACCGGCGCGGATACTCAGATTAATCGCCAGGGCTCTCGCGATTCCGAAGATAAAGGCATACAGGGAACTCTTTACCGGTTCTCCCTTGCCGCAATATATTGCCGCAATAGCAATAAAGCCGCGTCCGGCCGTCATGCCATTCGTATAAATGCCAAGGCGTTCATACGAAAGGTTAAGACCGGCGACGGCGCAGAGCAGCGCTCCGATCAGGATCGCCAAAGTCGCGTAAAGATTGCTGCGGATGCCGAGACTCTTTGCGGCCAGCGGCCGTTCTCCGACCACACGCGTGTAAATGCCAAATTTGGTCTTATACAAAAGCACCGCGGCCACAAAGATCATGAAGAAGCTGATGTAGGTGCCAAGCGGATGACCGCTGAACAGACGTCCTAAAATCGGTATGTCCTTGATCAGTGGTATATCGATGCGAAACATGGCCGGATTGATCCACTTGGCTGTGAGATTCGGCACGCCCATTGTCTGCAGGACAAAACCTGCAACAGCCGGAATGATCATATTGATGGCAAGACCGATGATGATCACGTTGCCACGCTTGTTCACGGCCAGGAATGCGAAAACAAGACCGAGCACGACACAGACAAAGATCGAACTAAGATAGATGAGCAGCGCATTTTGGGTGTACATGGCAACCAGCACCGAAATGAAGGAACCGGCCAGCATCATGCCTTCCAGTGCGATGTTGAGGACGCCTGCCTTGTAGGCAAACAGACCGCCCAGTACACAGAGCAAAATCGGCGTCATGTGATAGACGGCATCGTATAAAATTCTATTCAACAGATCCACGTTCTGCCTCCTTCATCTGCCGCTTAGCCCGCCAGCGTTTGACCGGACCGAAGCGCTGTTCGATGAGCTGAATGGAAAGGAACAAGATAATCAGTCCCTGAATGATCGCAACGATCTCTTTGGGGATTCCGGTATACAGGTTAATGTTGTCAGCTCCTGTCTTCAATGAACTGTAGAAAACGGCCGCGATCAACACACCGAGCGGAGAATGGCCGCCCAGCAGTGAAATCAGCATGCCGTCCCAGCCGATGCCCGGGTTGCCCGAGAACGAAAGCGTGTAATTGAATTCATGGCTCATCATGTGACCGGCACCTGCTATGCCGGCCAATGCTCCGCTGATCAGCATCAATTTGACGATGTTTCGGCGAACGCGCAAACCGGTAGCCTCCGAAAACTGAGGATTCTTACCGATTGCCTCAACCGTATAGCCAAATCGCGTCTTCTTCTGCAAAAACCACATCAGCAGGAAGATGATGACGGAAATGATGAAGAATGGTGTCAGGCGCGTGTTGCCGATACGACTGAACATCGCTGTCTCACGGATTGTGTTCGTCGAAACATAGCCGGCACCCTGATTGCGAAACGGTCCGGAAGCGAGATATTCCAGGATTGTCATCATGACGTAGTTCAATGTCAGCGTCACGACCATCTCATCAACCCTCAGAAAAGCGCGTAAAAGCGCCGGCAACAGGGCGAACAGCATGCCTGCCGCAGCAGCAGCCAGAAACGCCAGCAGCTTATGCAGCAACGGGCTCGACATCTGAATGTAGGCACCCACGATTCCGGCCATGAAACCGCCGAACAGAAGTTGACCTTCCACGCCCATGTTGAACAGGTTCGCCCGAAAAGTGACTGCAATGGCGAGACCGGCAAGTATCAGGGGGCTCGCCATGTGCAATGTGTTCGTCAGACCGCGCACCGTAAAAAGTGAACGGCCAAACATGATGCCATATGCTTCGAGCGGGTTGTGCCCCATACCAACCATGATGCCGGCACCGATCAGCAGTGCTAAGGCTACCGGAAGAAGCGAATTGGCCAGCTTCACAAGATTGAAACGATTCATGCCGTTGCCTCCGTTCTGGGGGCCGCACCAGCCATCAGCAGACCTACTTCGGTCTCTGTCGTTTGCTGCGGATCTACCTCGCCGATTATGCCGCCCTTGTACATGACGCCGACTCGGTCGGCCAGACTCAGCACTTCACTTAATTCGGAGGAAACAAGCAGCACAGCACCGCCCTTGTCCCTGAAATCAATAATTTGTCTGTGAATGAATTCGATCGCACCGATGTCAACACCGCGGGTCGGCTGACATGCTATAAGTAATTTTGGGCTCTTGAACATCTCGCGTGCAATGATCAGCTTCTGCGCGTTACCGCCCGATAGCTGCGAGACGTTTCCGTCAAAGTCGGCAATACGAATGCGGTACTCGTCAATTAATGTTTGGCAGTGATCGCGTATGCGTTTTGTGCTGAAAACGCCGCGCGGCGAAAAGTCTTTCGACGCTGTCGATCCCGCGATGGAATTGGCGCACAGTGTCATTTCCTTGCATAATCCTTCAGCGAAACGATCCTCCGGCACGATGCCAATGCCTTTCGAGCGCAGGTCATTGACCCACCAGTTGGTGATGTCCTGCCCTTCAAATACGACCGAACCGGACGTGGATTCCATCATGCCCGACAGCAGTTTGACCAGTTCAGACTGACCGTTTCCTTCCACGCCCGCAATACCATATATTTCTCCGGTCTCAATATGAAAACTGACGTTATTGACTACGGTTTTTCCAGCTGCGTCATTCGTCGTCAACCCATTGACGTTCAGCATGACCGTACGCCCGTCTACGGACTTATGGTCGTTTTGCACGGTGAGAAGAACTTTGCGGCCAACCATCATCTGTGCGAGTTCTGCCTCGCTCGTCTCGTCTGTTTCGACGTTGCCGATAACCTGACCTTGTTTCATTACCATCACGCTGTCGCTGACGTCCATGACTTCACGCAGCTTATGCGTAATGATAATAATCGTCTTCCCTTTTGCCTTGAGCTTTTTCAGCTGAATTAAGAACTCATCAACTTCCTGGGGCGTCAGCACCGAGGTTGGTTCGTCCAGAATGAGAATGTCGACATCACGGTAGAGCATCTTCAGGATCTCAATTTTCTGCTGTTCACCGACAGACAAATTGGCTACCTTTTCATTGACGTCAAGATCATAGCCGTATTTTTCAATCAGTTCCCTGCAGCGCTGCTTTTCTTCCTTGCTGTTGACCAGAAAAGGTATCCGCTCGTTAACGATCTCAGCACCGAGCAGAATGTTCTCGTAGACTGAAAAACTCGGCACGAGCATAAAGTGCTGATGCACCATGCCAATACCGTTGGCAATAGCATCTCGCGGTGAATTGAAGCGAACGTGCTTTCCGCGCAGAAATACCGCGCCGGAGGTAGGTTCAAGATCCCCGTACAACATGTTCATGAGCGTCGTCTTGCCGGCACCGTTTTCGCCGACAATGGCCTTGATTTCACCTTCACGCACCGAAAAATTGATCTTGTCATTGGCGGTAAAGTCTCCAAATTGCTTCGTGAGATCTTTTGTGCTTAACATGCTCTCCATTTTGTCACCTGCTTTTACAAAGGGCGACGCATATGCGCCGCCCTCATAATCACCTGAATTACACTTAATTCACGTTTACATTCGGATAGTCAGCAGCTTCGAATGTGTCGCCAGCCTGGGCGTCAATGATCTCAAGCGTGCCGTCAATGATTGCCTGCTTTTTGGCGTCGGTCTTTTCGCGTAACGCCGTCCATGCAGCTTCATCCTCAATAAATTCGGAGATGACCGACATATCGGTAATATCCGTCGCTCCACTGGCAACGCCAAACGTCTGCAGGCGGTCCAGCTCATCAATCGTTCCATCGAGATAGGCGTTGACGATCGTTTCTCCCGGTACGTCTGTCAACTTCAGCACTGAGGTCAGGACATGACCAGGTTGCTGATCGTCCAGATCGGCGTCGACCTGAATGGCCAGACGGCCCACTTCTTTTGCCTTCGACGTGACGCCGTCACCGACAGTACCTGCAACAGCAAATACGATATTGGCGTTCTGGTCGTAGAAGGTGCCGGCTACGGTGCTGCCTTCGGCGGAGTCGGAAAAGCCTGCATCCAGTTTCTGATAGAATTCATACTCAACGTCCAGCTCTTCCGCAGCATCGTTCAGCCCCTGAATAAATGCATAAGAGGTGACGACGATGCCGGCCGAATTCGTGCCGCCGATGAAACCGGCCGCCCGCGCCGTGTCTGTTGAAACAAACTTATACGTGTCGCCGAAAAGTGTGTCCATCTCTTCGTTCATGTGGCCGTACAGGTAGCCCGCCAGGTATGACGGCTCATTGATATTGAACAGCACGGAAATCACGTTGGCATGTTTCACTTCACCGTCCTCAGTGAGGTTCGGATTATCATTAAAAACTACGAACGTTGTGTCCGGATATTGTTCAGCCAGCGGCTTAGCGCCGCCGACTCCGTTAACGAGCGCTTCAAAGTCGTACTCCATGGAGAAGATCAGGTTGTAACCGTCTTCCGCCATCGTCTCAATCGCATTAGGAACGCCGCTTGTCGGCTCAACGATCTGCGCGTGGAATCCCTTTTCAGCGGCAAGAGCGTTTACCTTCTCCACAATCGCTTTGTTGTAACCGCTGTCGTTTTGCCCGGCTGCCGAGCAGATAACGGCGATTCTGGTGTCTGAACCAGGCTGTTCAGCTTCAGCTTCGGTCTCGTCTGTTTCAGCTTCAGGCTCGTCTGTTTCAGCGACCGGAGCTTCCGTCACATCCGGCACTGGCGCTGTTGTGGCTTCACTCCCGCCGTTGCAGGCGGTAAGTGCCATAACCAGCACGAGCAGCAAGGAAAGGACGGACAGGATTGTTCTTTTTCTCATAATTACCTCCAGATAATTGTTGTTGCTTCTATAATGTGCGAAGGACTTTTTTTAATGTTTGTTCCAGTTCATCACCGTCCTTTCGTCGCGTTTGGTCGATATAAAATGCGTATCGGTCACTTCGATACCAGCTCGAATAATCTTCAAAAATTACTTCCTTGCCTCTCAAAAGGCCTTCTGTGGCACAGCGAAAAAAAAGAATCGGGGTGTTTTCTCCAACCTGGAGCAGTGCACAGACGCGTGCGGGAGGAAATGTGGCCGTCAGCGTGCGGCGCGCTTTTGTCAGGACAAGGCCGTAATGCTTGTGCAGTACATCGTAGAGCGAATGCTCTTCAAAATCATAATCTTCAATCCCAGGAAAATAAGCATAGTTCAGCGTCGACTCGGTGTAGTTGATCGGATCTCCGTTACCGTAGAAAACACGGCAAATGCGATACACCGGATCTTTTGCCCCCAGATTCAGCTGCGTAAAAGATGAACCTGCCGGCACAATGCCTGACTCGACCAGACGTTTCGAGGGTAGCAGACCAAGCTGCGCGATATTTTCGGTGCAGCCTGTCAGGGGCACCAGGTCGAGATTGGCATAAGCACTGCATACAAACGTGCCTTTGCCCTGAACTGTCTCCAGTAATCCGATTGAAATGAGTTCCGAGATAGCCCGTCTTATCGTTATTCGGCTGACGCTGTAATCTTCAGTCAGCTGTCTTTCCGAGGGAATTGTTTCTCCAGGTTTATATTCGCCGTCCTGAATACGTCGTTTGAGATCCAGCTGGACATTCAAATACTTCGCAAGCATGTTCTGGCTCCTGACTGGTTATAAC